>Ga0326597_10003561_pt1 | contig 22360 bp, 16 predicted proteins | sample RVTome_12_FD_203789 | JGI IMG/M metagenome (GOLD analysis project Ga0326597, IMG submission 203789) | Soil microbial communities from uranium-contaminated site in the Upper Colorado River Basin, Wyoming, United States - RVT100D185 | ecosystem: Environmental > Terrestrial > Soil > Contaminated >...
ATCGTGGCCGTCGGCGAAAATATCCCCCTCGACGATGACGCGCTCGCCGACCACGCGCTTTGCCGGAAAGCGGCCGCCGTCGATTTCCGGCCGGACGTTTTCAATCGCCACCCGGCAGCGCCCGCCGATCATCGTTGAGACCCGCTGGGGATTTGGATTTGTGCTTGCTGACGCCATCTGTCTTTACTCGATAGGTTAACACCCCGCTTGGCTAAGGCAAACAGTTAAACTCAAAAGATACTATGGACAGTGGGGAAATGCCGCTCGCCACTGCGGCGCAAGCGATGAGCGATTGAGCGCGGCCGTTGAATAAACCCGGATTCCGCAGTGGGAAAGTGACACTGGGAGCGAGGGGCAAACCTTGCGCAACGAAGACAATGTTTTTCTACCCCTGAGATCAGGACAGATCTCGCTGCTGTGCGAATTTTGTCAGAGTTATAAGGCGTTGTGCCAAACGGCAGACAAGACTTTGAGACAGCACCCCTGGGTGTCTTCGCCGCTCCAGGCCTGTCCTGAGCACAGTCGAAGGGTTCGCCCCTCGCCCATGTTCCACTGCGGAATTCGGGATAAAGGGTGAGGGGGTCTCCTCATCGTTCCGCGGCGGAGGCTTTTTTTACTGAAATCCGTATCGTTGAGGGGTTGAGTTCTTGCAAAGCCAGATCCTTGGGGTATCCGATGTTCTGCTCCGAAATGTGGAAGGCGCGGCGGCCGGGGTCCATCATGGCGACATCGACCGAGACCTTTATTTTCCTTTTATCGAAAAGATAAAAGGCCCGTCGCGGTCCTGAAAACGTCGCGTTTACGACCGGTGGCTCGATTTTCTCAATTTCATAATTCGCGCGCAAATTTTCCACGCTCACTGGAATCTTGTAACTGACCTCCACCGTTTTCGATCCGGGCACAAAAATATACCAAAAGCCCACCGCCAGAATTATGGAAAAAAGCTTGGCAAGCCAATTGCGACGGAAAAATTGAACGGGCATTGCCGTTTGGGATTTGGACGGAAACTTTGTCTCTAGAAAGTTTTGGATGATCGCCCCCAGCGCCTGGGGATTATCCATGGTGCGCAGGCTGCCGTTCTGCGCGGTCGAGATCGTGCCGCGCTCTTCGGACACGACCAGGCAAAGGGCGTCCGCCAATTCGGCCAGCCCTAAGGCCGCGCTGTGCCGGGTTCCGACATAAGCCAGCTGCTGAAGATCTTTCGACAGCGGTAGGTGGACCGCGAACCGCGTGACTCGGTTTTGCTCGATCAGGACCGCGCCGTCATGACCCGGTGAGTGGATGTCGAAAATGCTCCGCAATAAGGGTTCGCTGACGCGCCCGTCGAGCGGGATACCTCCGGTTATGTGGCGATCGAGGGGATCGTTGCCGCGAATCGCGATCAACGCGCCGATTTTCTCTTTCGCGAGATCGGCGACGGCGCGCACTAATATGTCCGCCGTTGATGAGCGCAGCGCCGGGGTTCGCCTGCGAGTGAGACTCCAGACGGCGATGTGCTCGAAGATCTGCCGCAATTCCTCCTGAAAAATCACCACGATCATAATTAAAAAGACCGCGAAGAATCCCTGAAACACCCAAGCCGTCATCTGAAGATCGAGAAAGCGGGCGACAATGTAGACGGAGCCCAGCACCAAAATTCCCCTAACTACAAATGCGGCGCGCGTTCGTTGAGCCCAGACGATCGCCGTGTAAACCAGCACCGCCACGAACATGATGTCGAGGATTTCCGAGATGGTGATGCTTGGGAATGGGGTGAGAATCGTCTGATCCATGAGATGCCGCGGTGACGCTGGGCGGATGGGGGTCGCGCCCATCCGTGGCTGAAAAAATATTTTCAGGTCACGCGCTGTCAGCTTACCATGCCGCGCCGCGGGAATGAAATCTATCGCCCAACCGCGGGCGGCGCGGCGCATCGCACATTCGCGTCAGCGCGCGTGCGGAGCCCATTGTCGATGTCGGAGGCGGGATCGGCGCGCGAATGGGATGTTGGGCTACACCAAGCGCACCCAGGGTTTTTGCAACGAAGTAGCGTAGCCGACTTCGACGGCATCCTTGACGCCGGCGGCGTGGAGATCGTCGATGAGTTTGGCGGCGTGCCGCTTGGCGACGGCGATGAGCAGTCCGCCGGAGGTCTGCGGATCGAGAGCGACTTCGACGAGACCTTCGCGCAGGGATTTTTCGATGGTGATTTTGTTTTCCAAGTATTCGCGGTTTCTTTTGCACCCGCCGGTGATGTAGCCCTTCTCCGCCAGGCGCGGTGCGTCGCATAAGAGGGGCAGCTTGGCCGATTCGATAACCAAAGTGACGCCGCTGCCACTGGCCATTCCGAGGGCGTGGCCCAAAATGCCGAATCCGGTGACGTCGGAGCAGGCGTGCACGGGATAGTTGCGCATGACCGTGGACGCCGCGGCGTTGAGCGTCGTCATCGATGTCACCGCTTCGTCAACGCTGTCCTTGCTGGCTTTGCCTTTTTTAAGGGCGGTGGTGATGATGCCGGTGCCGAGCGGCTTGGTGAGAATCAACGTGTCGCCTTCCTGGACGCCCACGTTGCGAAAAATCTTGTCGGGGTGGATGACGCCGGTCACCGCCATGCCGTACTTGATCTCTTCGTCAATGATGCTGTGACCGCCGATGATGACCGCACCGCTTTCCATGACCTTGTCGGCGCCGCCTTTGAGGATCTCACCGAGGACTTCGATGGCCATTTTGCCCTTGGGAAAACAGACGATGTTCAAACAGGTCTTGGGCTCCCCGCCCATGGCGTAGACGTCGCTCAAGGCGTTGGCCGCCGAAATCTGGCCGAAGACATAGGGATCATCCACGATGGGCGTAAAAAAATCCACCGTATTGACGATGGCCAGATCGGGCCGCAGACGATACACCCCGGCGTCGTCGGAGGTTTCGGTTCCGACCAGCATGTCGGGGTTATTGAACTTCGGTAGGTCGTGCAAGACTTGCGCGAGGTCGGCGGGGCCGAGCTTGGCGGCTCAACCCGCGGCCTTGACCTCTTGCGTCAGCCTCACGGCCTTGTGCTTTCCGAGCATCATAGAATCTGAACTGTAATGGTATCTCTCTGCCTTTTCAATGCGCCGCCGGTTTGGGTAGTGGTTCAATCTGATTTCAACGACGTGTCAATGTAGGGGGTAGGCCCCCGTGCCTGCCCTGTTTTCGGGCGACCACAGGGGGGTCGCCCCTACCGAACCACTACGCCGGTTTGGCGCCGGACGGGGGGGATTTGAGCTTTCGGATGTCGCCGATTCTGATCGTCAGCCCCTCGCGGTCAAAATACTCCAGGAGCGGGATCGTATACTTGCGGCTGGAGCCGATGAGATCGCGGAACGCCGCCGCGGTCATCTCGCCTTTCTCGGCTAAAAACTTCTTTAGGGTCGTCCTAAGCTGATCGATGCTGCCGGCCAGAAAGTACATGTCGCTGGTGATTCGCACCACCGAGCCTTCTCGCTCCAGCAGGCGAATGACTTCGTTCAGCTTGGCGCGGTTCACGGCGGCAAGCCTTTCGATTTCCTTTAAGTCGGGCGGCGCCAGCGGCTGTTCGCCCAGGAGCTTTTTGATTTTGTCCATCAAGGATTTTTCCTGACCGCCCAACTGCACGCGATGGGATGCCAGGCGAAGGAGGTTTTCTTCCTTGGCCACGGCCTTGCCGTTGATCAGCGTCTCCACCACCACGCGGAATATTTTGGGCGGGAGGTCGAAGCCGAGCTTGCCGCGCAACTCTTCCATGTCCATGCCGGGCGCGAGCGGGTGGGCGCCGTGGAATTCCTTGAGCACGCCGAGAAGTTTTTCCGTAAGCCGCCGCCATTTGTTTTCGGTGGTATAAACCTTTTCTCCCTCGGCGCTGAAGGCGCGCAGGTTCGGCGTCTGTTCGATTTGCCGGCGCGCCTCTTCTTCGCGCAGGTTCAAGAACTGATGAATCGACTCGATGGGGGACGCGAAGGCGTCGCTCTCGTCGAGAAAAGTTTCGCCGAGCTTCGCGGCATCGCCGTTGTGGAGCGCCGCGAGTCGGGCGGAGAGATCCTTCTCGCCGCGTCGGTGCCGCTTCGCCCAGGGATGAATGACGGCGCCCCCCGCCAGGGTGCGCTGGGCGGTTTCATCGCGCACGATGAAACGATCGCCGCGCAGCGCCAGCAGCGGCTCAGCGAGAGTCAACTGGCAATAGCCGGCCTGCTTGGGTTCGAGCTTCTCTTTGTCGCCGAGCAGGACGATCTTGGCCAACCGTTCCGCCGCGCCCATGTGAACGCGCACGCGCTGGTGGTTCTTGATACCTTTGGCGGCCGCCGGCCGTACTTCGAGAAAGGCGTCGAAGCGCTCCGACGTGAGCGTCAGTTTCTCATGGCAAATCACATGACCGCGTTCGATGGCGGCCCGGTCGGGGCCGGCGAGATTCAAGGCGACTCGCTGGCCCCAGCCGGCGGTCTCGACGGCATGGCCGTGGACTTGCAAACTGCGCACGCGAAAGAGCAAGTCGCCGGGCAGGCAGCGCACCTGATCGGCGATCTTGACCTCGCCAGAGAGCGCGGTTCCCGTCACCACCACTCCATGTCCCTGGAGCACGAAGGCGCGGTCCACGGGCAGGCGAAAATAGCCGCTGGGCGCCGGCTTGTCGCCGCTCTTGAGGATTTGTGAGATGCGTTCCTTGAGCGCGTCGATGCCCTGGCCGGTGACCGCTGAGACCGCGATCGTCGGCGAGTTTTCCAGTGTCGTGCCGAGGGTGAGGATCTCGATTTCTTCCTCGACCTCGGCGATGCGCGCCGGCGGCACGAGGTCGGCCTTCGTGATCACGAAGATTGCCATCTTGACGCCGAGCAGGTGGACGATGTCGAGGTGCTCTTCGGTCTGCGGCATGACGCCGTCGTCGGCTGCCACGGTGAACAGCACGAGATCGATGCCGTGGGCGCCGGCAAGCATATTTTTGATGAAGCGCTCGTGGCCGGGAACATCGACGACCCCCGCTGAGGTGCCGTCCGGCAGGTCGAAGTGGGCGAAGCCGAGGTCGATGGAAATCCCGCGTTCCTTTTCTTCTTTCAGCCGGTCGGTGTCCTGGCCGGTGAGCGCTTTAATTAGACTGGTTTTGCCGTGATCGATATGGCCGGCGGTGCCGATGATGTAGGGCATGGGTCAATTTTGGATTTTCGATTTTGGATTTTGGATTGGAAATTGCTCGCTCACAAACTTTAACTCTTTTCCCCGTCAAGCTTCGGGATGAGATCGTTGCCGTCAAATATCGTTCTCAGGTCAAGCAGAAAACGATCTTCTCTGACGCGGCCGAGGATCGGCGGGTGGGCGCCGCGGAATTTCTTGGCGACGGCATCGGCGCTCAGTTTCGCATGCTCCACCACGATGACGACCGTGGGAAGTTCTTCCGTCGGCAGGGCGCCGCTGCCGATCTGCGCCGTGGAATTTTCAAGCTTCAGGCGAAAGTCGCCGCCAAGCGCGGTTTGCAGCCTGGGCAGCACCGATTCGCCCAGCGCGCGAATTTCCTCCAGCGGCCGGGTGAACGCCCGCAGCGTGGGAATCACGTTGGTTATCTCCGGTGCCTGCCGGTAGAGCCGCAGGGTCGCTTCCAGCGCGGCGAGAGTCAACTTGCCGCAGCGCAATGCGCGCTGCATGTGATTCTTATTCATCCTGCCGATCAGGCTTTTCTTTCCGACCATCAGCCCAGCCTGCGGGCCGCCGAGAATTTTGTCGCCGCTGAAGGTGACGATGTCCGCCCCCGCTTGAATCCGTTCGGCGACGAGCGGCTCCTTGGGCAGGCCATACTTGCTGAGATCGATCAGCGCGCCGCTGCCCAGATCTTCCATCACCGGGAGATTGTGCTCCTTGCCGATGGCGACGAGCTGCTCCAGCTCGACCTCGGCGGTGAAGCCGACGACCTTATAGTTGCTGGTGTGGACTTTCAAAAGCAGCGCGGTTTTTTCGTTGACGGCGTTCTCGTAGTCGGCGGGATGAGTGCGATTGGTGCTGCCGACTTCGCGGAGAATCGCGCCGCTCTTGGCCATGATCTCCGGGATCCGAAACGCGCCGCCGATCTCGATCAGCTCGCCGCGGGAGACGATCACTTCTCTGCCCTCCGCCAGGGTGTTCAGACCGAGCAGCACGGCGGCGGCGTTGTTATTGACGACCGTCGCCGCTTCCGCGCCGGTGAGTTCGACAAGCAGAGTCTGTAGGGTTTCTTCCCGCCGTCCCCGTTTGCCGGCGGCGAGATCATATTCCAAATTGATCGGGTCGCCGGCCACCGCGACCATCGCGTCGATGGCTGCTTGCGGGAGCAGGGCTCGTCCCAGGTTGGTATGCAAGATCGTGCCGGTGGCATTGATCACGCGAACATGTCCAGGCCGGCTTTCCGCGTGTATACGCGCTTCGACGCGATCCATGATTGCGTCCTCGCGCAGTTCGCCGCCGGCCGACGCTGCCTGCCTGATTTCGGCGCGGAGTTGGTCCAGCGCTTCGCGGCATTTCTGGGTGACGTAGTCGCGATTGTAACGCGTCAAGAGTATTTCACATCGGGGATGCTTGAGCAGCCGGTCTACCGAAGGAATTTCACGCAGAAGGTTTAACGCTTGATCGGACATGAGCAAATTGAGCGTTGCACAAGGCAGAGCCGATTTCAACGTTTCCTATTCATTCGTCAAGAGCGCAATTTTCACCAAACACTCGTGCGATTGACTACTCGCCGGTGCGGCGATACAAGTCCCGTCAGCGAAAAAGGGTGTTTAAATTTCCTATACGCCGGGCAACCACAGGGGGTTGCCCCTACAAGCGGGGGCCAGGTCGTAGTCGACGGCAGGGTGCCGACAATCGGGCAAGACGTTATAATAGCTGGGAATCGGAAAGGAGACTTCTATGATTTTGCGCAACTGGTTGGTACCGACAGTACTACTATTGTTAGGAATGACCGGTTCACTAAGTCCTGCATTCGCGCAGCCGATTAAAGCCGACAGCGTTATTATATCCATCGGCCTGCCGCCGGGACCAGTATTTGGCCCATCGTTTAGTGCTGGTGGCGGTAGTACGACTGGTACTGACTCCACTGCGGTCGGCCCAACTTCGGTCGCCTCGGACGCGAGCAGTGCTTATGGGGCAGGCAGCACCGCATCACGGACCAGCAGCGCCTATGGTGTTGCCACCACTGCGTCGGGTGATAACAGTAGCGCCTACGGCGTGGTGACCACCGCATCTGGCGCAGGAAGCAGCGCGTATGGTTTGGGTAGCAACGCAGCAGGGAGGTTTAGCAGCGCCTACGGTGGCTTGAGTTTTGCCGCCGGTGACAACAGCGTCGCCATCGGCTGGGGTGCCTTGGCGGCAAGTGTTAGTTCCGTTGCTATCGGCTCGGGTGCGGTTGCCCAATCTTCGGTGGCGCTGGGGGGAGGTGCGCAGGCGACCGGCACAAACAGCACGGCAGTTGGAGATAACGCCGTCGCCTCGGGCGCCACAGGTGTCGCCCTCGGCAACAACGCAAACGCCTCCGCGAGCAATTCGGTGGCGATTGGTTCCGGCTCGGTAGCGGATCAGGCCGATACAGTGTCAGTGGGTGCTTCCGGGTCGGAGCGGCGCGTCACCAATGTGGCAGCGGGAGTAAACCCAACTGATGCCGTGAATATGAGCCAGCTCGGAGCTTTCAATAACTCTTTGAGCGGCGAGATTAGCTCTTTGAGAAGCGAGATTGGTAACGTGGCGCGGTCGGCTTACCGCGGTATTGCCGGAGTCGCTGCGTTGACTTCAACACCCTCTGCGGCTCCGGGAAAAACATCCATCAATCTAGGCGTCGGCGCATATAAGGGGTATGTGGCCGGAGCAATTGCGGGGTCGCGGGTAAGTGAAGACGGAAGGTGGAACTTCAACGGCGGCGTCGGAATAAGCGGTGGCCAACCGGTCTACCGTGCTGGTATTGGGATTTCGTTTTAGTGATTCTGAGTAAACCCCGCCTCTTGAGGCGGGCACAATTAAATGGGGTTTCCAAAGGGGGCGAGCATCCCCTTTGGTCGCGAGCGGGGTTCAAACCCCGTTCGCGAATTCACTTGATTGCGCGCCAAACTGGTTTGGTGCCTGGCATGCGTGACCGTCGCTCGATACGGCTGAAGGAGTACGATTACAAACAATCCGGCGCGTATTTCGTTACCATCGACCGAGGGGCAAAATCTGAAGTTGAATAGTTGCCACTGGTTTTGGTATCCGCACTTGATCCCGTCGACTGTCGAGACGGTATAGAATTAGTCAACTCCAGACTTGGCCCGTTTGCGAGAGCCCCCAGCATTGATCTTTCTGTCTCACTCCGCTAAGCGAGGGTGATGATTTTCAGCGCGCGTTTCCGCCAGGGGATGAGAGCCGCGGTGCCGATCTGGATCGCCTTCGTTCCTTCGTCCATCGCCTGGGGTATCGCCGCTCAGGCCCATGGTCTAACCCTGCACGAAATTCTTCTGATGTCCGCCCTGGTTTACTCCGGACCGGCGCAGTTCGCCGTGCTCGCGCCGCTGGCGGAGGGCAAGTCGGCGCTTCAGGTGCTGATCGCCGGCTTTCTGATGAATCTCCGTTTCTTGCCGATGAGCATGACACTGGCGCCATTCTTTCGCGGCGTGAAGCGTTTGCCGTTGGCGCTTGCTTCTCATGTCGTCAGCGCGAGCAGTTTCATTGTGCCCTATCTGCAATTTGAGAAAGAACGGGAATCGAATGCCGCCGAAGTACAAACCCTCGACGGTCACGGGAATCTCGCTTTCTTCGTCGGCGTCGGCGCGACCAGCTTATTAGTGTGGATTGCCGGCACGGGAATCGGTTACGGCGTGGCGCTCGGTTTCCCGCCGGGGTTTGAGGAGGCGCTCAAGTTCATCCTGCCTGGCTACTTTGCCGGCTTGCTGGTCGTTGAAATGCGTAAACGGGCTGTGGCGCTCGTTTGTCTGGCGAGTTTGCTCGCGGCGGTTCCCGGCGCGCTGATTAGCCCCGGATGGGGCTGGCTGATCAGCGCGATCCTGGTGGCAATCATCGGTTGGGCATTGACGGGACGGAAATGAGCCGGGTCGAAATTATCTTGATCATGGGGCTCATGGCATTCGCCATGCGCGCTCTGCCGCAACTATTCTTCGTCGGGCAAACATTTCCCGAGACGTGGGATCGGCTGCTGCGCTATCTCTCCTACGCTTTAATTTGCAGCATCGTTTCGATCACGCTCTTCATGACCGGCACGCGCTTCGACGCCGACGCGGCTCCGTATCGTGGGCTGGCCTTGGCCACAACGATTTTCATCGCCCATAAAACCAAAAGACCGGTCATGGGTATGTTCATCGGCGCGCTATTGGTTCTGGTGGCGTCACGGCTGCGCTGAGATTGGTTGACATAAAAGAGGGCGCGGTGTTAGCTATCCTCGCTGGGAAGCTGAAAAGAAAAGATAAAAGAGGGAGCAATTATGGGTCTAATAGACTGCCATGCGCATTGTTTGCCGAAGACGATCATGGACGTTTTGCGCGAGTGGGCCGCCGGGACTTATCTGGGCCGGAGCCTTTACGCCGACGAGGGCTTCAACTCGCTGGAGCGCCATCTGGTGCTGATGGACAAGTTCGGAGTTGAAAAGGAAGTCATCAACTACGGCAACCTGCTCGTGCCCGCGGCCAAGACGGGAAAACTGCCGATGGAAGAGGTGGTGAAGACCGTCAACGATTATATCGCCGAGGCCAGCCGCGTCGCTCCCACCCGTTTTGTGCCGGCGGCGGCGGTGGATCCTTTCGGCGGCGAAGCCGCGCTGCGCGAGCTGGACCGCGCGGTGGAGAAGCTGGGCCTCTTCGGTATTTCGCTTTCGACGAATGTCGATGGCCGGGCTCTCGACGATCCGGTCTACGAGCCGATCTTCGAGCGGGCGAAGAGGTGGAATATGCCGCTCTGGGTGCATCCGGGCCAGGTGCCGCAATCGTGGCAACAGGCGCTGGGGCTGAACAACCGCTATCTCAACAGCGGCGTCGGCTTTCTGCTCGACGATATGCTCTGCGTGGTCAAGATGATCACCGCGGGCGTGTTCGACCGTTGGTGGGGCGTGAAATTCGTCTTGTGCCAGCTCGGCGGCTTCCTGCCGTTCACCATGGGCCGCTTCGACCAGCAGTATTTCTTTGAACGGCGCGCTTGCGAGCAGCAGAAGAAACCCTTGCCCGAATATTTGCAGCGCCGCGTGGCCGAATACTGCCAGGCGTTTTACGTCGACACGCACACCGCCGATGCTTCGGCGATTCGCTGCGCGCTCGACTGCATGACCGCCGACCGCATCGTGCTTGGTGGCGACTATCCGATCTCGCCGCCGGAAGTCGGTCTCGGCTACACGATTCCGCAGCTCGACAAGGTTGGACTGTCAAGCGCCGATCGGGCGAAGATCGAGCGCGAGAACGCCGTGCGGCTGTTAAACCTGGCATGAGGATCGTGCTCGTCTCTCGTGCTCGTGCTCGGCCGAACACGAATCACGAGCACGAGCCACGAGTTTCACGTCCACGAAGAATCGAGATGACGTTTAACGGTGAGCGATGCAGAATAGACAACAGGTGATAGCATGAAAAACGAAAGACCGGCAGCACTTGTGACCGGAGCCGCCACCGGCATCGGCCGCAGCGCGGCGCTCGCCCTGGCCAAACATGGCTACGACGTGGTGATCAACTACAGCCGCAGTGAAGAAGCTGCAAAGCTGACCGCGCAGCAGGCCCAGGCCGCCGGCGCTAAGACTTTGCTTTTTCGCTGCGACGTGAGCGACGACGCGCGCGTGCGCGCCATGCTCGCGGGGACGGAGAAAGAGTTTGGCCGCCTCGACGCTTTGATCAACAACGCCGGTACGACGGTCGATGTCGAGCCGAAAAATATGGAGGGCATGAAAGTCGAAGATTGGAATCGCGTCTTCAACGTCAACGTGCTCGGACTGTTCCTGGTGACCCGCGCCGCCGCGCCGCTCCTAAAGAAATCGCCCAACGGCTGCATCGTCAACACTTGCAGCATCGCCGGCCGGCGTCCCAGCACCCAACCTTTGCCCTATGCCGCGAGCAAGGCCGCGGTGGCAAACTTGACTAAGACCCTCGCCAACGCCTTGGGGCCGGAGATCCGCGTCAACGCGGTGGCGCCGGGATGGATCGAAGGCGAGTGGATGAAGCGAACGTTGGCGGACAACTACGACGGCCTGATGGCGCGGCGCGCCAAGTACACGCCACTCAAGCGCTGCTGCACCGAGGATGACGTCGCCGAGAGCATGATGAGCCTGATTGTCGGCAACCGTTTCGTCACCGGCGAGATTATTGTCGTCGACGGCGGTTTTTCCAGTTCAACGTGAAGACGAAGAGTTCCAATCGTTCAAAACGTTCAAGCCGTTCAAACCGTTCTCAGAGGTCGCAAGTGTGAAGTCTTCGCGGTGAACTTAAACCTCTTCAAACGTCTTGAACGGCTGGAACGATTGGAACGTTTTGAACGCGACGAGCGCAGCGAGGAGATGAATGCTTGACGGAGTCGTCCGTTTCCCACCGGAATTTGCCGCGCGCTACCGCGCCAAGGGCTATTGGGAAGATCGCTCGCTGCGGGAGACCTTCGACGAACTCTTTGCCCGGCACGCCGTTCGGGTGGCGGTCATCGATCGCGACCGGCAGATTACTTATGCCGAGCTTGAGCGGCGCGCGACGCGGATGGCGCTAAATCTTTTGGACGAAGGGCTCAGGCCGCTCGACCGCGTGGTCGTGCAACTGCCCAACGTCGTCGAGTTCGCTTACCTCTACTTCGCGCTGCAGAAGATCGGCTGCATCCCGATCATGGCGCTGCCGACGCACCGGTACCGCGAGATGAGCCAGTTTGTCGAGCTGTCGGGTGCGGTGGCCTGCGCGACGCCGGACAAGACCAAAGACTTCGATTACCGGGAGCTTGTCCGGCGAATCCGCATGGGAAGCAAGACCATGCGGCTGGGAATCATTCTGGGCGATACGCCGGAGGGTTTTCTTTCACTGAGCGAGCTGGCCGAGCGGCAGAGCAGACGTTCGGCGCAAGAATTGAAGAGCATAGTCATCGACCCGGAAGATCCGGCGCTGTTTCAGCTGTCCGGCGGCACGACCGGTGTTCCCAAGCTCATTCCGCGCTCGCATAACGATTACGTCTACAATTCCAAAATGGCGGCGGCGGTAACGGGAGTGGGAGCGGATAAGATTCTGCTCAATGTTTTGCCGCTGGCGCACAACCTGCCGCTCGCTTGTCCCGGCCTGCAAGGTTGTTTTTTGCATGGCGGCAAGGTGGTCTTGGCGCAGTCGACGCGCAGCGAAGATGTTTTCGCGCTGATCGAGCGCCACCGGGTCACGCATATCGCCGTCGTTCCCGCTCTGCTGATCCGCTGGATCAACGACCCGTCGATTCAAAAGTTCGATCTCTCGTCGCTGCAGGTGATCCAGAGCGGCGGGCAGCGGCTCCAGCCGGAGGTGCGCCGGCGAACGAAAGAGTTGATCCCGAGCGTCACGGTCCAGGAAAACTTCGGCATGGCCGAAGGGATGCTGATGTTCGTCCGGTTCGACGATCCCGCGGAGGTACGGATGGAGACCGTTGGCAGGCCGGTTAGCCCCGACGACGAAGTGCGGCTGGTGGATGACGACGACAACGAAGTCGCGCCAGGAGAGGTCGGCGAGTTTCTCGCCCGCGGGCCGTACACGTTGCGCGGTTATTACGGCGTGCCGGAATACAACGCCAGGGCGTTTACGACGGACGGGTTTTATCGCTCCGGCGATCTGATGCGGCGCCATCCGTCGGGAAATTATATGGTCGAGGGAAGGAAGAAGGACCTCATCAATCGCGGCGGCGAAAAGATCAGCGCGGAGGAAATAGAAAACCTCATTCTCATGCATCCGGCGGTGCAAAACATCGCCTGCGTGCCGATGGCCGACCCCGTGCTCGGCGAGCGCATGTGCGCTTGTGTGATCCTGCGCCAGGGCGCGGCATTGACCCTGCAAGAACTCGTCGCGTTTCTCATGAACGAGGAGATCGCCAAGCATAAGCTGCCGGAGCGCCTGGATATCCTCGACGATTTTCCGCTCTCGCCTTTCGGCAAGGTTTCAAAAAAAGATTTGACGGAACGAATCGCGCGGAAACTCAGGGAAGAGGGCGGTCATTGAGGGTGATTGTAGGGGCGGGTTTGAAACCCGCCCCTCCTGGATTCCCGCGTACACGGGAATGACGGAATGAGAAGGCAGTCGAGTTTTGATCGACAGTTTTTCACACAGTCTGGCGAGGAGGGAGACCCATGCGGAGTCGAAGAACGGTTTGCGCGTCGCTGGCGCTGATGGGAATTCTATTTTGCGCCCGGCCGTTAGCGGCGCAGGAGACATTGAAGAAAATCCGCGTCGCTTACCCGGACAATACGATTTGCTGCCTGCCGTTGATCGCCGCTTTGCAGTGGAAGGTCTTCGAGGCGAACGGCTTGCAGGCGGAGATCATTCAAATCAGATCGCAGCTCGCCTACCCGGCATTGAGCAGCGGAGAGGTTCAGTACGTCGCCGGCGTCGGACCGGCCTCGGTAAGCGCAACCTTAAGAGGAATGTCGTCGCGGGCCGTGTGGTTCGCCACCGAAGAGCTGATTTACTCGTTGGTTGCGCGTCCCGAGTTCCAAAATGTGAAGGATCTCAGAAATAAAAAAGTCGGCCTGACGGGGCTCGGCGGAACTTCTCAAGTCGCGCTGCATAATGCTCTTGAGTCCGTCGGCGAGAATCCAAAAAATTTCGTCTACATCGGGTTGGGCGGCTCGCAGCAATTGCCGGCGCTGGAAGCCGGAACCGTCGATGCGGCGCTCTTGAGTCCACCGGCGCTGTACTTTGCCAAAAAGAGAGGCTTCAGAGATCTGCTCGACGTCGGCTCGCGCGTGAAGATGCCTCTAGGAGGTCTCACGGTCATGGCATCGACCCTGCGTAGCCGGCCGGACGAGGTAAAAAGGGTGATAAGATCCTTGCAAGGGGCGAAACAAGAGATTCTCAAATCCAGAGAGAAAAGCGTTGCCCTGGCATCCAGTTTTTTAAAGCTGGATCGGGACGTCGCTGAAGATACCTACACGGTTTATCGAAAAACGGTTAGCGGCAGCGGCGTGCCGACCCACGAGGGCATCGACCAGATCATCAAATCCCTGCAGGCCGCCGGCCAATTCACGGATCGAAAAGTCGCGTTCGAAGAGGTCGCTGACGATCGGATTGCTAAAGAGGTCGCGAAGGAGCTGGGTTACAAGGTGCAGTGAGAGTCGGGACAAGGGGTTGGAGCGATGGAGATTCGGAAGGCCGAGGATCGAAGATCGAGGATGGAGGATCGTTGGTCTTATCGGAGTTACCGAGTAGGTTCACGGCATGAATGAACAATCGAACGTAGGCTTGACCGACGCTAAGAAAGCAGTCATCGATGCGCTGCGCAATCGCGCGAAGAACGCGCGCTTTACGACCGAGCTGGCAGCAGCGCTACAGCGCGCGGGTGTTGGCAAGGAAGAGATGGAACAAGCGCTTGCCGATCTCCAAAACGAAGGCATCGTGATGATCCGCGATAACTTCTGCGCCGATCCACACCTGGCCGGAGTCGATCTCCGCGTGGTCGCGCTGGTCGAAAGCATCGACGGTGCCGACCCGCAACTGAGCGCGATTCGCCTCATTGATGACGCCTGGAATAAATGGTTGGGGGAGTATCTATCGAATCACCGGTGTGGCTAACGCGGCAAAGCCCGCGCGTTCAAAGCGTTCAAGACGTTATACGGAAACCGGAGTTGATTTACGGCTTGAACGATTTGAACGGCTGGAACGTTTTGAACTAACGGAGCGGGGTGGAATGCAATAGGGGGGATAGGAATTTGCGAGTCGCAGTTGATATCGGTGGTACGTTTACCGACGTGGTGGTTTTCGACGAGGCGAAGGGCTCGCTGGCGCTGGCGAAGGCGCTGTCGACGCCGGCGGAACTGGCGCGCGGCGTTCAAGACGGTCTCACCAAGGCGGCGGTGCCGTTGGATCGGGTTGAGACGCTGATTCACGGCTCGACCATCGTGGTCAATGCGATCATCGAGCGCAAGGGCGCTAAGACTGCGCTGGTGACGACGAAGGGCTTCCGCGACGTTTACGAGATTGGCCGCATCAACCGGCCCGAATCGTTCAACCCGCGCTTCCGCAAGCACCGGCCGCTGGTGCCGCGGGAAGATATCTTCGAAGTTGCCGAGCGGATGTTCGCCGACGGTTCGGTGCGCACGCCGTTCGATGAAAACGAAGCGCGCGAGGTGGCGCGCATTATCAAGGAAGAAGGCTTCGAGGCGGTCGCCGTGCTGTTTCTCCATTCCTACCGCGCGCCAGAGCATGAGATCCGCATGTGCGAGATCCTGCGCGAGACCGATCCGAGATTATTTGTCAGCGCTTCCCATGAGCTCTCGCGTGAATACCGCGAGTACGAGCGCACGTCCACGGTGGCCGCCAACGCCTACGTCGGTCCCAAAGTGAGCCAGTACCTCGGCGATTTGGAAACGCGCCTGCGCGGAAATAAGTTCGGCGGCAGCCTGTGGATCATGCAATCCAACGGCGGCCTGTCCGACGTGGAACTGGCGCGCCGCCAGTGCATTCAAATGATGGAGTCCGGCCCTGCCGGCGGCGTCGTCGGCACCATGGCGCTCTGCGAACTGCTCGATCTCGAAGCCGCCATTGCCTTCGACATGGGCGGCACGACCGCCAAGGCCAGCGTGATCCGGCGCGGCGTCCCGAGTCTTTCGCCCGATTATTTTATCGGCGGCTATAACGAAGGGCTCGCGGTCCGGATTCCCGTCCTCGACATCGTCGAAGTCGGCACCGGCGGCGGCAGCATCGCCTGGCTCGACGAGGGCGGCGGCTTGCACGTCGGCCCGCGCAGCGCCGGCGCCGAGCCCGGTCCGGCGAGCTACGGCCGGGGCGGCACGGAACCGACGGTCACCGACGCCAACGTGATCCTCGGCCGGCTATCGCCGGAGCGTTTTCTCGGCGGCGAAATGCGCCTGGATCAGTCTGCGGCTGAGACCGCTTTGCGTGAACGGATCGCGCGCCCTCTTGGCGTGAATCTCGAACGCGCGGCCGCAGGAATGCTGCAGGTCGCGACTTCGGCGATGGCCAACGCCGTGCGCCACGTGACTCTCGAACGGGGCCTCGATCCGCGCGATTTTACGCTGGTTGCCTACGGCGGCGGCGGTCCGCTGCACGCCGCGTCGGTCGCCAAGGAGCTTTCCATCTCCAAGATCATTATTCCGCTTGCGCCGGGCCACTTCTCCGCGCTTGGCATGCTGATGGCGGATCTGCGGCGCGACACTGTACAGACGTTGTTTGCGCGCATGGATGATTTGGAAATGTTCGCGCTGGAGGACCAATTCAAAAAGCTCGAAGCCGAAGGCCGCCGCGCTCTCGAAGAGTCCGGCATTTCTACAGACCGGATCGTATTCGAGCGCGCCGCCGATATGCGCTACGTCGGCCAGGAGCATGCGGTGGCGGTGCGCATCCCGGCCAACGTGGGCGATGAAAGCGCGCGCGCTGGAATCAAGCGGCTCTTCGACCAGGCCCACGAGCTGCGCTACAGTCACAGCGCGCCGGAGGAATCCGCAGATATCGTGAGCTTGCGTGTTTCTGCCATCGGCCGTCTAGGAAAGCCGCAGTTTCCAACGATTCCTCAGGGCGAGGCGCCGCCGCCACCGGCGTCGCGCCGCGGCGCACGCTCGGTGATCTTCGAAGGGTCGGGGGCGCTCGAAGCGACGGTGTATGACCGCACGCAGTTGCTGCAGGGCAATGTAATCAGGGGGCCGGCGATCATCGAAGAGGTTGCTTCGACGACGGTCGTGGAACCGGGCGACACTGTGACGGTGAATGAGTACGGACATCTGGTGATGCAGTTGGGAGGAAGTCTGTAACGGCTTGAACGATTTGAACGTCTTGAACGACTGGAACCGCCGGAACCGTTCAAATAGTTCAAACCGTTCAAAACGTTCAAAGGGTTTAATCATGAGCAATCCTGTGACAGCTACCAGTTCCGGCGTGGATCCGTTTACCGCCGAAGTCATCCGCAGCGCGGTGGTCGCCATCACCGGGGAGATGAAGACTAACCTGATGCGCACGGCGTACCACACGATTATTTACGAAGCCGAAGATTTCACGGTGGGCCTCTTCGACGCCGTCGGCAACACGATCTCCATAGGTTTGGGTCTGCCGATGTTTATCCGCGGCTTGTCGGATTCGATCAAGGCGAAGATCGCTTTTTGGGGCAAGGAAAACATCGAGCCGGGCGACATCTTGCTCACCAACGACAGTTACACGATGGGCAGCCATCTCAATCACTTGATTTTTACTCTGCCGATTTTCAACGAGAGTGAGCTGATCGCCTTTTCCTGTTCGATGGCGCACTGGCAGGACATCGGCGGGCAACTCGGCGGCGTGACACGGGATATTTTCTCCGAGGGCTTGCAGATCCCGTTCGTGAAAATTTTCCGGGCCGGAAAAGAAAACCCCGAGATTACCTCGATCATCCGCGCCAACGTGCGCGTGCCGGAGCGCGCCATGGGCGACATGCGCGCGCAGCTCGCCGCGATCCGCACCGGCGAGCGGCGGCTCACGCAGTTGCTCAAGCGCTACGGCAACCAGGCGTTCAAAGAGAGCATCCGCCTCGTCTACGAGCAGAGCGAGAGACTGGCGCGCGCGGCGGTGCGCCAGATCCCCGACGGCGTGTACGAGGCGGAGTCGTTCATGGACGACGACGGCGTCAATCTCGGCAAACATATTCCGATCAAGGTCCGCGTCGAGGTTCGCGGCGACGAGATGACCATCGACCTGAGCGGCGTTAGCCCGCAGGTGGCGGGATTCTATAATTCCGGCCCCACTGCGGGCCGTTCCGCCGCCGAGGTCGTTTTCAAATGCATCACCGCGCCGCTGCTGTTGCCGATCAACGAGGGATCGTTCCGGCCGCTGAAGATCATACTGCCGCCGGGGCGGATCGTCAGCGCGACCAAGCCGGCGCCGGTGCGCGTCTGGATGACCGTGCCGATGACTGTGTGCGACACGCTCTTTAGAGCATTGGCCCCCGCCTGTCCCGAGCGCACCATCGCCGGCCATTACGCCGACCTTTGCACGGTTAACCCCCACGGCTTCGATCCCGAGACCGGACGTTTTTTCTGGTCGCATATCGGTCATCCGGGCGGGGGTTGGGGCGCGAAGCATGACGAGGACGGCATGAACGCGACGGTCTGTCTCAACGACGGCGACACTCATAACGCGCCGGTGGAAGCCACCGAAGCCAAAAATCCGATCATCGTCGAACACCGGGCGCTGCGCCAGGATTCCGGCGGCGCGGGAAAATTTCGTGGCGGTCTGGGGGTGTCCAACGAGGTGCGCATGCGCAGGGCAGCGACCATTCACGCGCACGTCGAGCGGACGATCTGCGCGCCATGGGGCTTGCACGGCGGTGAAGACGCGTTGGCGAACCGAATTTTTATCGCGCGCGAAAACGGCAAGATCGACCTTTTCCCCACGGGCAAGATCAACCCGACCGAGATCGATAAGGGCGATGGTTTTACCGTCGAGACCGGCGGCGGCGGCGGATTCGGGAATCCGCGGGAGCGCCCTGCGGAGCGCGTGCTCGCCGATGTGCGCTCCGGTTACGTGTCGCTCGAAGCGGCCCGGCGCGACTACGGCGTGGTGATCAAGCGGAATGGACGAAAATTTGAGCTGGATACGCAAGCGACGGCGGAGCTACGCAAGGCAAGTTCATCAAATGACCGCAGCGCGTGATCAGTTGTCAGTAGTCAGTCGAATACAAAGAGGCGAGAGGGCAATGAAGAGAATAAGTGTTGCGTGGCTAGTGGTAACTGTTTTGCTGGCAACTGCTGTGCTTTGAGATATGAAATCTGAGATTCGCCATTCCGAGCGCAGCGAGGAGAAGGTCGATGCCTTCACCGCGGAGGTGATCCGTAGTTCCGTTGTCGCGATCACCGATGAGATGAAGACCAATCTCATGCGCACGGCGTACAACATGATCATCTACGAGGCCGAGGACTTCACTGTCGGTCTGTTCGACGCCGATGGCAACACGATCTCCATCGGCCTGGGGCTTCCGATGTTCATCCGCGGGCTATCGGACGCGATCAACGCGAAGCTTCGCCATTGGGGTAAAGAGAATATCGAGCCCGGCGATATCCTCCTGACCAACGATCCGCAGGTGATGGGCAGCCATTTGAACCATATGATTTTCACGCTGCCGATCTTCCACGACGGCGAGCTGATCGCTTTCTCGTCTTCCATGGGCCATTGGCAGGATGTCGGCGGCGTGCTCGGCGCGGTCACGCGGGACGTGTTTTCGGAAGGCTTGCAAATGCCCTTCGTCAAAATTTTCAAGGCCGGCAAGCAGGACCCCGAACTGACCGCGATCATTCGCACTAACTGCCGGCTGCCGGAATTCGCCATGGGCGATTTCCGCGCCCAGATCGCGGCGGTGCGTACCGGGGAGCGCCGTCTCACGCAGCTGCTCAAACGCTACGGCGCGGAGACGTTTAAGGAAAGTATCAAGCTGATCTTTGACCAGAGTGAGAAATTGGCGCGGGCGGCGGTCAAGAAAATTCCCGACGGGATTTACGAAGCCGAATCGTTTATGGACGACGACGGCGTCAAACTCGGCATGCATATTCCGATCAAGGTCCGGGTCGAGGTGCGTGGCGAGGAGATGACCGTCGATTTAAGCGGCGTGAGCCCGCAGGTCGCGGGGCCGTATAATTCCGGCTCGACTGCGGGCCGCTCGGCGTGTGAGGTCGCGTTCAAGTTTTTAACCACGCCGCTGCTCTTGCCAATCAATGAAGGCTCGTTCCGACCGCTAAATGTCGTTTTGCCGCCGGGCCGCGTCGTGAGCGCGACCAAGCCTGCGCCCGTCCGCACCTGGATGACCGTGCCGATGACGGTGGCGGACACGATCTTCAAGGCGCTCGCTCCGGCATGTCCCGACAACGTGATGGCCGGGCAACATGCGGACCTTGCGGCGCCGCGTACCTTCGGCCTCGATCCCAAGACCGGCCGGGCGTTTCATTTTCCGTCGGTTCTCTCAGGCGGCGGTTGGGGCGCGCTGAGCGATCACGACGGCCAGAACGCGACCTTTTGCATCAATGACGGCGACACGCACAACACGCCGGTGGAAGCGGGGGAGGGCAAGGGGCCGATTCTTATCGAGTACCGCAAGCTGCGCCAGGACTCCGGGGGCGCGGGAAAATTCCGCGGCGGGCTGGGCGTGGCTCAGGAGGTCCGCTTGCGCTCGCCCGGCAGCGTGCAATCGGCGATGGAGCGAACGATCTGCGCGCCCTGGGGTCTGCACGGCGGCAAGGACGCGATGCCCAACCGCTTCAGCGTCTTGCGCAAAGACGGTTCGATGCAACGGTTGCCGACGGGCAAAACTCCCGGGCACATCGTGCTCGAAGCCGGCGACGGCTTTCTGGTCGAGGTCGGTGGCGGCGGCGGATTTTGGAATCCGTTGGAGCGCGATCCGCAAAAGGTTCTCGCCGACGTTCGCTCCGGATATGTTTCTCTCGAAGCGGCGCGGCGAGATTATGGCGTGGTGATTCAACAGCAGGGACGGCGCTTCGAGATCCACGTCGCGGCTACGAATGCACTACGGCAGCATCGGGGTGTTTCGAATATTAAGGAGCGCCCGTCGTCTTGAGCGACTTGAACCGTTCAAATCGTTCAAGACGTTCAAAAAGTTCAAGCCGTAAAGAAATGAATAACCCGTTTGGAGAACACATATGAAGATCGTTGTTTTCGATTCCGAGCGCCGTCTCGGCGCCTTGGCAGGGGAGCGGGTGATCGATCTCAACGGTGCGTTGGCGAGTTATCTCCGCCAGCGGCGCGGCGATGCCAATGCACAGGCGCACGCCGACGAAAGGATTCCGCAACGGCTAGAGCATTTCATCGCTCTAGGCAAAGCGGCCATCGAAGATGCTCAGCTCGCCATCGAGCATGCTGTAAAGTCCGCAACGGAAGCAGTGGTCCATGATCTTAAGAGCGTGAAGCTTCAGGCCCCTTGGCCCGAGCGGCGCATCGCTTGCGTCGGCGGCAACTATGCGGCGCATCTCGCCGGCATGTGGGCCGGGCGTCCCGGCGTCACCGGCGATCTGGCACAGATCACGCGGATGGCTAGAGACGAAGGCCAATGGGGGTTTTGGAAAAACCCCCATGAGGTTGCGGGGCCGGATGAGGAGATTCCCTATCCGAACCGCACCAAGCGGTTCGACTACGAGGGCGAAGTGGCTATCGTCATCGGCAAGCGCGGCAAGAATATCCCCGCGGACCGGATCGAAGAGTACGTCTGGGGCGTTACGCTGTTCCACGACTGGAGCATCCGTGACGGCGGCTCGAGCGGACCACAAGGACGTCCGATCAGCTACAACTTGGCGAAGAACTTCGACGGCTCGGTCTCGATGGGTCCTTGTATCGTCGTTGGCGAGCTTGATCACCACAACATCAATGTGGAAACTCGCATCAACGGCGAGGTGCGCCAGAGCTATAACACTAACGAGATGATCTGGCCGTTCGGCGAGGTGCTTGAATTTCTCTCGCGTGACTTCACTTTCGTGCCCGGCGATGTCGTCGCCGGAGGAACTTCGGCGGGAACCGCCGCCGACATGTCACGCTGGCAAACCGAAGGCGCGAAGTCGCCGAATCTTTTCCTCAAGATCGGCGACGTGGTCGAGCTCTCGTCGCCGCAGATCGGCAGGCTTGCAAACCGCATCGTTGCGGCGTGACGAAAAAATCGCGACGAATTGGAGGTGAACATGAGGCGAAAGTATGACGGTTGTCGCTGGGCCGGGCTGTTGATCTTCGGCATAGCAGTATTGTGGGGCATCTTCGCCGCTCCGGTAAGCGGGCAAGAAGCTAGAGGTAAAATCAGAATTTCCTATCCCAATGCGTCGATCTGTTGTTTTGCCTTGTTCGCCGCGCAGCAGTGGAAAATCTTCGAACAAAACGGCCTTGAGGTAGAAAGTATTCAAATGCGTTCCCAGGCGGCCAATGCGGCTTCCGTCAGTGGCGATATTCACTATGTCGCCGGGGTAGGCCCCAATTCGGTCGCCGCGACGTTGAGAGGCGTGCCGTCGAAGGCCGTCTGGTTCGCTTCCGAACAGTTGATCTATTCCATCGTATCGCGTCCCGAGTTTAAATCGTTGAGGGAGCTGCGCGGGAAACGGATCGGCGTCACCGGCCTGGGCGGCACTTCCGACGTGGCGCTGCGCATCGGCCTTGAAGCGATGGGCGAAAACGCCAAGGACTTCGTGATCATCGCCCTGGGCGCCCCGCAACTGTTGAGCGGGTTGGAAACCGGCACCATCGAAGCAGCGCTGCTCAACTCACCCTTTGTTTACTACGCG
>Ga0326597_10003563_pt1 | contig 22354 bp, 21 predicted proteins | sample RVTome_12_FD_203789 | JGI IMG/M metagenome (GOLD analysis project Ga0326597, IMG submission 203789) | Soil microbial communities from uranium-contaminated site in the Upper Colorado River Basin, Wyoming, United States - RVT100D185 | ecosystem: Environmental > Terrestrial > Soil > Contaminated >...
GTTTTAGTACCAACAACAGTACTCGCATTGCAACACTATGACACCTTCTGCCAGCGCATGGCGGGATATCCAATTAGAATAGCTGCCGTTTCAAGATTTAATACCACCAAAGAAAATAAACAAATTTTAGCTGAAGTTGCTCAAGGAAAAGTGGATATCCTAATCGGCACTCATCGCTTATTATCCAAAGATGTTCATTTCAATGACCTCGGCCTGATTATTATCGATGAAGAACAACGCTTTGGTGTTAGAGCCAAAGAATATTTGAAAAAAATGAAAAAAGAAGTGGATTGTTTAACCTTATCAGCTACACCTATTCCCCGTACTTTATATTTTTCATTAATCCAAGCAAGAGATTTATCTACAATCAACTCTCCTCCTCAAGATCGTTTGCCTATAAAAACAACTATTGCGGAAGAAGATGATGAGCTTATTAAAAATGCCCTATTACGAGAACTGCTACGCCAAGGGCAATCTTTTATTGTTCACAACCGCATTGAAACCATTTATAAAAGAAAAGAACAGATCCAAAAACTACTTCCCCATGCAAAAATACTAATTGTTCATGGGCAAATGCATCCCGATGACATCGATAAAATTTTCCATGAGTTCAAACAAGGCCAAGCAGATATCCTTATCACCACTACCATTATTGAAAATGGTGTAGACATTCCCAATGCTAACACCATCATTATTTATAGAGCGGATACTTTTGGTCTGGCAGACCTCTATCAATTAAGAGGACGCGTCGGTAGGTGGAATAAAACAGCCTATGCTTATCTTATCACTCCACCCAAACGAGAATTACAGGAAATATCACGAAAAAGACTCAATGTCTTGCTAGAAGCTGGCGGGTATGGCGGTGGTATGAAAATTGCAATGCGTGATCTTGAAATCCGTGGTGCAGGAGATATATTAGGCGTTAAACAATCCGGACAAGTGAGCGCTATCGGTTTTCATCTATATTGTAAACTGCTCAAAAAAACCATGAGCAGTTTGAAAAATAAAACGCCCACATCCTTTATAGAGACAAAAATCGAAATCCCCGTTCAAGCCTATATTCCTAATGACTATATCAATGAAACCAACCTGCGTATGGAAATCTATTACCGCCTTGGTGAAGCGTCTTCTATAAAAGATTTGCAAGATCTTTTATCAGAAGTAGAAGATCGATACGGTAAAGCTCCCGAACCGTTTTTATGGCTCTACCATATAGCAAGACTCAGACTCTTTGCCAGCCAGCATCAGTTCCTCTTATTAAAAATGCACAGACATACCTTATATATTGAAAGACAAGAGAAAAACAATATCTTGAAAAAGACACTGCTTTTACCACATCTTCCTCATACACCAGAAGATTTTGCAAACTATATGATTGAAAAAATTAAACAGGTTCTTGACTAACTTCACCCGTCTCGTCAAGATTGCGATGATAAGAACCTTTGATCCTTTTAGACTGCATATGCCTTGCATGCTGCAGAATTTTCACCCCTTTTTCAACATGATCCGCGGTATATTTTTCAAAGACAAATTCAGAATGATTTTTTGTCTTTACCCCATTCTCATTTAAGGGAAGATCTGAAATCAACAATAGCGCCCCCAACGTAAATTTTCTTTTGTAACTCGCGGTAAAAATGGTAGCGCATTCCATTTCTATGCCTTGAGCTTTTGAAGCTTTCAAACTTTCTTTAAATTGTTCATTAAATTCCCAAAATCGCATGTTGGTAGTATAAGTGATGCCAATGTGATAAGTGCTACGTTCTTTTTCTAAAACATCTGTTACTGCTTTTTGCATCAAGAAATTAGCCAAAGCAGGCACCTCAGGAGGAAAATAATAATCTGAAGTTCCCTCACCCCGTATAGAAGCCACAGGAACTAAATACTCTCCCACTTGATATCTTCTGCGGAGCCCGCCACACATACCCAGTAAAATCCCCGCACGTACGGGCAAGAAAGAACAAATGTCCACCACTAATGCCGCTGCAGGAGACCCTATTTTAAAATCTAATATACTCACCCCTTCATCAGGAGAATGTGCCACTTTAAACATGGAACCCTCATGTATGGGTACATTTCTTGTCTTGGAAAAATATTCCACATACTTGGGGAAATTTGTGATAATTAGATTAGTTTGGAATTTTTCTGCCGCAGAACCGGAATATCTTTCCAGAGTATCGATCGCTACTTTAGATTCCATGGAATTATGCTGCATAGGGTTGTCCTCCTATTTTGCTATTTAACGCATTTGGGCTTTTTTCTCTATAGCTGAAAATCATGCCAGATTCGAATAGGACTAAAATAAGCTATATTGTATCCTAGCAGCCCATTAAATGAAATGTGAGTTATTATGAGAAATTATAAGATCAAACTTCTATTGTTCTGCGTAACAATCTTGGGATGTTATGATCCTAGACTTTATTCATATAATTTTCTTTTTGAAGCCAATGAGACCATCCATCAAAGAGCTCAGCTCTCCCAAGCTATCTTTAAAAATGATCCCTTAGAAGTAAAAAAACTTCTTCAAAATAATCCTCGATTACTCGATCTGGCATATAAAAAATGGGACAAAACCTATACTCCTCTTTTCGAAGCGATAAAATTTAAAAACTTAGAAATCGTTAAACTACTCATTGAAAATGGTGCCAATCCCAATATAGTAAATGATCAAAATCAATCTGCCCTTATGTTTGCCTTAAAAGAAAAGCAAGTAGAAATAGCCAAGCTACTTATTGCCAATAAGGCTAGCTGCTCATTTGTTAATGTAAAGAAAGATCTGTTTAGCTCATCTAAAACATCTTTATTAGAAATAGCACTAAATAATGACTGCGAGTCGCTAGTTCCTTTACTTATTGAAAACGGGGCTAATCCTTGCGATGATAAAGCTCTTGAAGCCGCCTATCGCTTAGGTAATTTTGAGCTCATTCAGTTTTTTACTGAAAATGGAGCTAGAGTAGATGCTGAACAGGTCATTGAGAATCTGACAAAAAGTTATATTATTCAACTAGCCATTGCTTATAACGACAAGCAAATAGACGAAAAAAAAGTTACGCGGATCAATCAAAATACCCTGATGTATCTTGCTCATCTATTAAAGTTTGTAGAACAATCAACTAAAAATAGATTGTTAGTAAATAGTCTAATCGAATTACGACTACATCCAATTAATGATCCAGAAAACGATAAATTAGTTCAAAAACATATTATTTCGTTTTTAGAAGTTCTCCTGGACAATGGAGCCTATATAAACGCCAGTAAAAGACGATCTTCAGGAGAATCTTGGGATCCTATTACTCAAGATTCAGAAGCCACACCTTTAATCCTAGCAGTGGTAGCAAAAAAATATGATATCGTTGGCTTTCTAATCGGAAAAAAAGCTGATGTGAACAAAACAAATTCTTGGGGCTTTTCCCCGATCATGGTAGCGGTATTTTATAAAACTCCAGAGCTGGTAAAGCTCATATTAGAACAAAAACCCAATCTTTACCTTCGGTCTTCTTTATCAATTAGAGTCAACAATGGTGATGGGACCTCTTACATGATTCCATCCGGATCTACAGCATTAAAGATTGCTATTCAACATGAATATTTTGAAATTTGCACGCTTTTAGAACTTGCGGGAGCAACTATTTAATTAGGAGTCTTTTCATGATTTATAAATTATTTTATTTTTCCATATTTTTTGTGGGATTAACGCCGCTGGTCTGCAAAGCCGATACAACTGTAGCCCCATCTTCTATTGAGTAACAACGAACCGATCTGTCCAAAGCCATTGAAAATAATAATATTGTCCTTGTTAAACAGTTGATCGTGATTATAAATCTCCGATAGTAGCAACCATTACAGCTTTTATCGTATGTAGTCTATTTTCTGCTTCATCGAATACTACGCTATGTTTACTACGGAAGACCTCATCGGTTACTTCCATTTCTTTTAGACCATATTTATCAAAGATCTCTTTACCAACTATTGTATTGGTATCATGAAAAGAGGGAAGACAGTGCATAAAAATGACTCGTGGATTATTGGTTTTTTTCAGCATGTCCATATTCACTTGATACGGTTTTAATAATTTAATACGTTCTGGGTATTTGTCTTCTTCACCCATAGATACCCAAACGTCTGTATAGATGGCATCGGCATCGACGACGGCTTTAGCGATATCTTCATAAAACTCAATTTGTGCTCCTGTTTCTTGGGCTACTTTGTTCATTTTATTGACCAAAGACTCATCCGGGAATAAGGATTTAGGAGCTAGCCCGACAAAATGCATACCTAATTTTGCGGCTCCGATCATTAAAGAATTGCCCATATTATTTCTTGCATCTCCAACAAACACAAATTTTATTTTATGTAGTGGCTTATCGATATGCTCTTGCATGGTTAAAAAATCTGCCAAGATCTGTGTTGGATGAAATTCATCCGATAAGCCATTCCACACAGGAACCCCGGAATGATTTCTTAAATTATCAAGCGTTTCTTGCTGATAGCCTCTAAATTCTATCCCATCAAAAAAGCGGCCCAATACCTTTGCTGAGTCTTCAATGGATTCTTTTTTGCCTAATTGGCTATTAGAAAGAAAAGTTACTCTCGCGCCCTCATCATATGCGGCTACTTCAAAAGAACAGCGAGTTCTAGTCGATGATTTCTCAAAAATTAGAACAATATTTTTGCCTTCCATAGTTGTTCCACGGATGCCAGCTCTTTTTTTTGCTTTTAAATCTTTTGATAGTTGCAGTAAATATTCTATTTGTTGTGTAGATAGATCCATTAAAGTTAAAAATGATTGACCACGTAAATTAATGGGCATAATAAATCCTTTTCTTAGTTTTTTCTCACTGTATAAAAAGAATTTTATTTTGGCAATATTGTTAAGAATTTGCCCAAGAATAGGGCAGGATTGTTGCCATAGTGGATAGGTTATGCCTTAGCATCATTAATCGATCAAAACCAAGCGATACACCATAACAATCTCCAATATGATCTAAAGCAGCTACAAACTTTTCATCGACAGGGAGCTTTTCAAGCCCCATTTTTTGTCTGGCGTGATTGCTAATTTCAAAACGTTTGGCTTGCTCTTTAGAATCTGCTAGTTCATGATATCCATTAGCAATTTCTATTCCTTGATAATAGATTTCAAAACGTTTGGCAACGCTATCTCCATCTGCATCCGTAGTAATCTGGGCAAGAGCAGCTTGGGTGTGAGGGAATTGATCGATGATGATTAGTGCATCTTTTTCCATTTTAGATTCTATATATGAAGATAAGATAAGTTGTAAGATCGTATCTTTATCTTCGATGTCGGTTTCAAGATCAATATGATTATCTAACCATTGTTTGAGTTGTTCAGTGCTCATAGTAGTAATATTTATTTCGCAGTAATATTGGAATAGTTGTTTATAGCTGAAATGTTTTGTGGATTTTTCTCCCAGAAATAGGTCGATGACTTCAAGCGTGTTTTTGATAAAAGACAGATAGTCTATGCCATGCATATACCATTCTAGCATGGTGAACTCAGGATTGTGAATTGAACCTTCTTCAGCTTTTCTAAAAACATGGCCCAAATAAAAGATATTATGAAATCCTTCAGCTAACAAACGTTTCATTGCATACTCAGGAGAGGTGTGCAAATAGCCTGTCTCACTGTTAGACACGGTAGCTTTCATTACTTCTATATGTTGATCAATAGAAGGTCTTTTGGTGATCATAGGGGTATCGACTTCAGTAAGACCAAGATTGGTCAAAAAGGCTCGACAGGCGCCGAGCATATGCGCTCGATCTTTTAATAAAAAAATTCTATTGGACTCTAGAGACGTACTCATTTGTACGGGTATCCACTTTTATCTTTTCGCCTTCATTAACAAAAATAGGCACCTGAATGGCAGCACCCGTTTCTAAGGTAGCAGGCTTCATAACCTTGCCTGATGTATCACCTCTAAGGCCAGGGTCAGTCTGTATGATTTTCAATTCCATAAAGGTAGGTGGAATGATTTCAATAATGTTACCCTTATAGATAATCACACTATAGAGCACTTCTTCTTTCAACCATTTTCTATTGTCTTTGATAACATCATAGCTTACATGATATTGTTCAAAGGTATCATCACACATGAATACTGCACTATCTTGTTCTGTATAGAGCAGTCTCATGTTGGACTCTACCACATCTGCTAATGCAAGTTTCTCACCAGATTTAAATGTTTTTTCTACTACCCTTCCTGTTAAGAAATTTTTAACTCGGATACGATTAAAAGCTTGTCCTTTACCTGGTTTTACGAATTCATTGTTGACGACCAAGTAGGGCTCATTGTCGATTTCGACTTTCATTCCTGGTTTGATTTCATTTGTTGATGCTTGAGACATAGTAGCAATCTCTTTAAAAATTTTTTATTAACTATACAGTATAACATTACTGTAAATTTTTTTCATCTTTAATTAGTTGCGCCAGCAGCTTGCAATAACTCAACAATCGTTTGTTGCTTAAATTTTTTAGCTAAGCTAAGCGCAGTAGATCCACTAGGAATGGTATCTACAGTTTTTCCACCGTATCTTAAACCAAAATAGGATTCGACAATATCAATCTTTAATTTGGATCTTATGTTTAAATTTGGATGAAAAGTTAACAGCTGTTTCACCATATCAACATCTTTTTCATAGACTGCAACCATTAAGGGAGAAAAACCCCAGGTATTGGCTGTATCAATATTGGCGCCCTTTTCAATCAAAAAGGGGATAATATCTTGATTTTTTGCACGTAAAGCCATTTGTATTAGGCTAGCTTCAGAATCTATACCTGTAGGATTGAAATACGAACCGGCATGTTTTCTTTCGGTTACAGAAGTTTGTGCTCCGGAATCAATCAGTAAACAGATCACTTCATTTAACTGCTTATATGCTTTATTCGATTCTCTAAGTTACTAATGCCTGTTTTACGACACAAGCGGGAAAGCCCACCGTTTTAATCGTGGGATGAGAGCGTCTTTTTTCTCGCATTTGGTTCTTTAATTTGTTAAACTCTCTACAATTCAACATCGAGACAAATGTACTCCGTTGATTAGAACCTAAAATTGCTCTTCGGACTTTTTAAGAATCGCTGAGCGATTCGTTGTAAATTTTAGTCATCTATGTCTTTAAAACAATAGATGCCCGAATAATTTGCGATCTATGCAAGACAGAGATTGTATAGAGGGCTATCTGGCATAGCCACCGAGGATAGGGACGTGAAAGAGTCCAACCTCAGAACCCCTATGGCTTTAGCCATGGGAGTATGTCAGGATAATTTAATCGGTATTCCCATTAGATACCCGGTATAGACATAGCAAGAGAATCCGACTACCATCCCAATAATCATGACTACTTGCCTTAACCATATTTGTGCTATTCGTTCTAATATATTCCCTGAAAAAGATCGCGATGAAATTTGTGGGAATTTATGACCTACTAATTCTATTGCTTTTCTTCCTCCTAAAAGAGCAGAAGCGCCCGCTCCAACAGAAAAAGCTAAAATTGCAATAGAATTTGTAACTAGTCCTGCATGAAAAACAGCATATGAAACCGCTGTACAAACTGTTACTACATGATAAAGAGTTTGATCTACCGCATCTTTATATGGACCCTCTTTGGAAGGAACCAAAAATTCTAACGGATATTCGATAACACTACTAAAAGACACCATTTCTTACCTCATTCTATAGGCAATCCAAACAAATACAGTACATATATGTATATAGCGGCACCAGCAATAATCCCCACTTCCAATGCCATTAATTCTAGAAATGAAGCTAGAAAATATCTGCCGGTTCCTACAGGATTTATCCACTGTTGGATTTTAGGTTGAAAATATTTTACAGTCATTCTACCGCCGATAAACATTGTCGCTATATATCCTGGCATTGCTACTAATGTCAATATTTTAGTAGCTACACCTGCATATATCAACGCCTGAGCAACCGCTGTACTTATGGTTGCTGTATGGTATAAGGTAAGCTCTACTTCTTTTTTGTATGGCGTTTGACCAGGCGCACCCAGTTCGACCAAAAACAATCCAGTATTATATAAAGCTTGAGAAGCTGTAATCATCACACCCAACATAATTATTGAACAAACATGTTACGCGTTAGCATATTTTTAATCAAAAGCTGCTTGCAACATGATTACATAATTTTTAAAAACTGAAGTAAATGAAGATATGGTATAAAGCCTAACAAAGATCCAAAACAAGCAGCGGAATATAGACATGATATTCTACAGATTAATCTTAGAGTATCGCTGTCAATGTAATCGCTTAAGAAAACATTTAGAGGCAAAAAAACATGCTCATAACAAAGACGTGCCGATAAAAATCCTGTTGCATAGTAGGCTGGAATAATCAAGATCCATCCTAATACAACTAATTTTACTTTTATCAATGTAGATCCAATCACTGTCCCTACTACAGCTGTTTTTACCAAAAAGCTGTTAGCATCGGAGCAATGAGGCCCTAATTTCCATAAAAGAATTTCGCTACCAATATCACGCCATGTTGGGGCAGTTGCTCCAGCAACACTCATAACTATCCTCTAGAAAATTTTGCAATAGTATACCAGAAATCGTATAGAAGCCAAATCTAAAATAATTCTTTTACAAGAAAAAAATAATTTTATTTGAATGTACTAAAGAATTGATCAACTCTAAATAAGCCATCATGCCAAAAAACATAGCACCGAGTGCTAATAAAACAGCTGGAATACCAAGATCATATTTAACAAAAATATGGCTAATTATTTTAATGTAATGGTAGTACCCGTTTTCCCATCAAGGGCTTCCATACATTTTTCTAAAGAAGTGATAATTGCTTTCTTACCACCAGATTCTACGAAACGACAACAGGCCTCTACTTTAGGTCCCATGCTTCCTTTGGCAAATTCCCCTTCTTCCAAATACATTCTTGCTTGCTGAACGGTAAGATGATCCAGATTTTTTTGATCAGGTTTATGAAAATTCAATGCTGCTTTTTCCACATCTGTGAGCACACAAAATATTTCTGCTTCCACGATTTTTGCTAACAACGCTCCAGTAAAATCCTTATCTATTACAGCTTCTACACCAGATAAGTGACCTGTATCATCTCTGACAACAGGTATTCCTCCGCCTCCTGATGCAATCACAATATTTCCTGCATCAAATGCTTGTTTGATGGCTTTTCCTTCGATTAAGTCTTTAGGATTAGGAGAGGGTACGACTCTGCGAAACCCTTTGCCTACTTGCTCAACCATTTTCCAACCCTTTTCTTGTTCTAAAGTTTTAGCCATTTCAGCAGTAAAAAAACGCCCAATCGGTTTGGTTGGTGTTTGGAAAGCAGGATCACTCTTATCTACTAAAGTTTGTGTTAAAATAGTAATGACAGATCTATCGATTTTTCTTTGATGTAGTTCATTATATAATGTTTTTTGCAGCATATATCCAATCATGCCTTGCGTTTCAGCTCCGCATACATCCATCGGCATCTCAGGAAAGTCCTTACTTGCTATCTCATTTTTTCTTAAAATATTACCGATTTGTGGGCCATTACCATGAGTCATTGCTAATAGATGTCCGGCTTCAACTAGTCTAGCGCAACTTTTAGCCGTTTCGATAGCATGGGCAAACTGTTCTTCAGATGTTCCCTTCTCTCCCGCTCTCAAAAGAGCGTTTCCACCTAATGCAATTAATATTCTACTACTCATCTACTACCCTCTTGTTAAAGAACAGGTCATGCAGTGCGCGCCACCATATCCACCGGTTAAATTTTTCAAAATAATTGGATAGGCATCAATACCCGCTTCATAGATTTCTTTTTTGTGTGGAAAGAATTGTCCTTCACTCATTAATTTGTCGAAATCCGCTTTGGCTTGAGCTAGTAATTTATTATATCTTTGGGGATCTTCTTTTGCTTTTGATTGTAAGTTCGCCATGACATCTCTAACTCCCCTTTCTACTTCAATAGCTAAAATTTTTCTGTCTTTGATGCACAAGAAGTTTGATGCATAAGACATCTGCTCTAAAGTAGTAATTGGAATGATATGAAAGCCTTTTGATTGAATATATTCGGTAAGTGTCGTTTGTTTTTTTCCTTTGACAAAAGAACCATTGCCTTCATTGTGATATATATCTACTTTCGCATTCTGAAGTAATAATTCATTCCCAACAACTAAATCCCTTGCTGGGACATTAAAATACGTATCAAGGTGCATATTGATCATTGGATCAGGATCATCAGATGGAACAAGCGGATGCATCGGTTGATGCACAACCCCGATCTCTTCATATTGAAAAGGGATTTTCATTAACTGATCAATCGCTGCTTGATTAGTTCTACTTCCTATACCCACAAGCGCAAATTTTCCCATAGGAATAAATTCACCGCCCTCAATGGTTGCCGGGCTTGTCATTTCATGTGCAATAGGCAAATTCATTATATCATGCCATAAAAATTTAGTAACAATAGGCTCATTGCGTCTTGTTTCACTAGCCATGCGCGTCATCACAATACCTTGATCCGTGACAAATTGCTGGTCTCTCATAAAATACAAATTACAAAGCGGTTGTTTCCCTAAAATATTCAGATTGATGTTCCGATAGTTTTCTTTCATATGAAACTCAATGCCTGGATTGAGTACTAAGATGTTAAAAAAATGGGCTGAATCTAAATATTTGGCATTACGATCAAATTCTTTTAACGACTGTTCAATGTTTTCTGTATCACCCACATGTGTGATGGTACTTCTAGCCATTGTAATCAGTTTATTTCTAACATCAGGTCTTTCATCTGCAGCCTGGATAATCGCATCTTTAAGACGAATCACTTCAATTTTAAATTCTTTTCTCAAAGTGTTTTCTAAGATTTCATGCTCTCTTAAGGCTCCTTCTCGACTAAATGCTCTTTCATATAAAGAAGAATGTGGATCCAAAAGTCCAAAGAACATCTCGATATCCGGCCGGTGGATGACCACTTTCTTTAAAGGGTCCCATTCGGCATGGATAATGCCATCCATATAATTTCCTCCCAAAACGCTATTTTTTGTTAAGCGCAGGTTTTCTAATATTTACCTTATAACCCCATATGTAAATCAGAAGGGAAAATAGAGTCAATATGATTAAATCATATGGCATCACAAAAATACCTAAAGGATGCCAGGGAGTAAAATTATTAAATTCTATATGCGGATCTCCAAGTATCGACATGACGACAATGCCAAGTAGATATGTTGGAATCCAAAGTGATTTCACCCAATCCGCATGTTTTTTTCTCACCAATAAAAAAGCTGGGTAACCAGTTAGTAGTAACACAGACCCCACGACAGTCCATGGCCAAGATGCCCAGTAAATTAAAAAAGTGGAAAGAACAAATGCAATAGCTGTTAGGAAAAATTGCCAAGGCAATCTGAATGGTCGTTGAGTTCTTTTTTCATTGTGTCTCAAAATCGGAATGGATAATGCTGCTGCTGCATAAGGCAATACCGCTGTAATTGAAGCAATTAATGCTACCGAAGGAAAACTTGGCAGAGCAATCAATACTATAGTTGTTAACAATGAAGAAAAAATCAATGAGGCCATAGGAGTCTGAAATTTATTATTTTCTTTTCCCATCAACTTCCAGAAAAGACGATCTTTTGCCATAGCATGAGGCATCCTTCCTTGAATTAAAACCCAACTACCACCAGAACCCCCTGTAGCAATGATTGCACCAATTGTTGCAATCGTAGCTAAGAAGCCTAACCCTAAAGCCTTGGAAATATCTGCTAAAGGAGAATCTAAATTTTTCACTGCATGCCAATCATGAAAAGACATGCCTAAATTTTTCCAGTCGATCATTCCTACAAAAGAAAAACCAATAACCATATAAGCAACAATCGTAATAAGCAAGGTAAGCACCATTGACCAGGGTATTGTCACATGGGGTTTTTTAATCTCAGTAGTCGGAACAACAATGGCTTCAAAACCTGTATACGACCAGAAAAATAAAGTAATAGAAATAGTAACACCTACAAAACCATAAGGTAAAAAGGGCTCAAAATTGCCTGTTTTAATATATGCAAATCCAATGAATGCAAAAAGAAATAGAGGAATTAGTTTTCCTATAGTTGTAATCACGCTATATAAACTACCCCACTGAACACCGAATATATTTATGATAGTAAAAATCCACACAAAGACAACTGCCCAGAAAATGCCCCATGCAGTGAGTACTCCCCCATCGGCAAGTCCAGGAAAATAATAACCTAAATAAATGATAAAAATCTGTATTATACCGGCTGTACCGACGAACAAATAGATGAAATATCCCCATCCCATTAAAAAGCCCGTTAAATCACCCATGGCCAGTCTTGGAAAAGCATAAGGGCCCCCTTCAATAGGGAAGGCCGCACCTAATTCTGCATAAGGCATGGCTAAGAAAATAGCAATAATCCCTGACAAAAAAATACCTAAAATCAAACCAGGTCCTGCCACAGCCCCCATAGCTGCTGGAATGGCAAAGATCCCAGAACCAATAATCGCACCTACACCAATTGATGTAAGACTAAAAATACCCAGTCTATTCTTAACCACTTTTTGTTCTCCTCATTTTACCCACCCCTGCACAATAGGGAAATATCGTCCTCGTCCGAAGGACGTTTTAGTTACCCTAATACAAGGGGGAGCTTGCCTTCTTTTATATTCTGCTAAATGCACCTTGTGTATTAGATCATCCACAAGTTTTTCAGACAGATGATATGTTTTTGCAATCTGCTGTTTTGAGCTGTGGTTTTGTATATAGCCATGCAATACCTTATCTACTATATTATATTCAGGCAGGCTATCTTGATCTGTCTGTCCTTCTTTCAATTCGGCTGAAGGAGCTTTAGTCAAAATATTTTGCGGAATTATTTCATTTTTTTTATTTATCCATCTAGCTAAATCATATACTAATGTTTTAGGCACATCAACAAGCACTCCAAGCCCACCGCACATGTCACCATAAAGCGTTGCATACCCCATGGCCATTTCACTTTTATTCCCTGTAGAAATGACGATATAACCAAACTTATTAGACATTGCCATCAATATCATGCCACGTATTCGAGCTTGTAGATTCTCTTCTGCTGTATCAAAAGATTTTCCTAAAAAATACGGACTCAACACATCTAGAAAATTCTGGAACAGCTGATCAATGGAGATCTCTTTCATTTCTACTTGCAAGTTTTCACACAGCTTTTTTGAATCTTCAATGCTGCCAAGAGAAGAAAATCTAGAAGGCATATTTAGAACAAGTACATTTTCTTTGCCCAATGCTTGAACAGTTAAATAGAGCGCAATAGCAGAGTCTATTCCACCTGATAGTCCTAAAATTGCTTTAGTTAATTTTTGTTTACCAAAATAGTCTTTGATCCCAAGCACGAGTGCCTTATATAAGTTTTCCATAGGATCTTCTTCAATAGAACACACTTCTTGCAGCTTATTTGAATCAATGAATAAATCATCTTCTTCAAAAGCTTTGGCTACAGCCACCTTTTCTCCTTTCACATTGTAATATGCACTTCTTCCATCAAAAACAAGCTGGTCATTCGCACCTACTTGATTACATGCAATGATTGGACAGTTTAAATAGCTAGCTGCTTTTGCATAGATCTGATCTCTTAGATTTATCTTTTCAAAATAATAGGGAGAAGAAGAGATAACGACTAAATAATCCGGGCTGAGTGTTTTCATCTCTTTTACGGGATCGACTTTATATTTCGCATCCGGACTAAGCCCACTATAGCTCCAGACATCTTCGCAGATAAGCACCCCAACTTTATATTTATCTATCTCCCAAACTTTTTGTTTATCGGCAGAAGCAAAGTATCTGGCTTCATTAAATACATCATATGTGGGGAGTAGTGTTTTATCCTTAAACCCTAAAAGTTTTTTGTTCTTTATAATGGCCGCAGTATTAAAAAGCCTTTTTCCATATTCATTAGTACTTTTCCTAACCAGTCCCACAATTGTGGTAATATCTTCTGTATACTCCGCGATTTGGTCTAAAGCAATTTCCATGCTGATTATGAAATCATCAAAAAAAAGCAAATCATCAGCAGGATAACCACAAAGAGCCATTTCAGGAAAAATCACTACATCGGCTCTTTTTTGTTTTCCTTCCTTTATATGTTGGATAATTTTTTGAGTATTCCCTTCAATATCTCCAACAATTGGATTGATTTGACAAATAAAAAATTTCATAACGCTTTAATAATAATATATTTTTGAATCTACGTGGTAAGTTTTTTCTATGCAAGAGAGTTTTATAAAATAATGAGTTTTGTTGTATGAATCTATGGTGTAGAAGCATAATCTTAGCGCGAATATTACCAAATATAAGGATAATATAATGGCCTTACATCTCACTGCACCCATACCCACAGGAGCCACCATAACTAGTGTCGATTCAGTTGCTCCATTTGGCTCGTCTGAACTTTTTGATGCCATTGAAGCAGGCGATATTGCGGAAGTGAACCGCCTGTTTTCTCCAATGGATTTAGAAGCTGTCAATGATCTCGGAGAAACTCCCTTGACTGTTGCTGCTCGCGTTGGCAATGCAGATATTGTGACTTTCTTCCTTGAAAAGGGTGCGGACATACATGCCACTTGCTTAGCCGATGCTACCATTTATGAAGTGGCTATTAGTGAGGAACAACCCGAAATAGCTTTGATGATCATTAATCATGAAGAAAATGCGGAAAGAAAACAACAGATGCTTAATCGAGCATTGACTTCAGCCGTTTATGGAAACAAACCAGCAGCAGCGAGATTACTTCTAGCATCCGGCGCTGATTATGACATATTAGTATCTCCTATTGGATTAGAGCGGGTAGGACCAGAGCCCTTAATCGATGATAGTATTCCTCTATTAAATTATGCTGCTCGGCTGTTAAGTATCGATATCTTAAGAGAATTAATAGATGCAGGAGCCAGGTATACCTTAGATGGAACAACTGTTTTAAAAACTGACCGCATGGGCAAAACAATTTTATACTATGTTCAAAATCCTGATACTACTTTGGTCTGTACAAGATTACTAACGGTAGAGTATGAGCCTGTTCAAGACGATGTATTAACATTTTTACAAGAAAGATTTCCTTTTGCAACGCCCTAGATAGATTCTTGACGTATAGATATAAGCCTTGATATCCTTTTAATGAACAATAAGAGGAATATATGGAAAAAGGCACCTTATCTATTCATAGTGAAAATATTTTACCCATCATTAAAAAATGGCTTTATTCTGAAAAAGATATTTTTATTCGCGAACTAGTTTCTAATAGCTGCGATGCGATTAGCAAAGTAAAATTTTTACGCTCAAAAAATACCGATGCCAAAACACCCGAAGAATATCGCATTGATATCTCCGTAGATAAGGACAAAAAGCTTTTGATCTTTTCTGATAATGGCATTGGAATGACCGCTGAAGAAATTAAAAACTATATCGCGCAAATAGCCTTTTCCGGCGCCGAAGAATTTTTAAAAAAATATAGCTCAAATAATGAAAAAGATCAGTTTATTGGTCACTTTGGATTGGGCTTTTACTCTTCTTATATGGTTAGTGACAAAGTAGATATCCACACCCTATCGCATGAAAACAAGGCAAAAGGTGTCTTTTGGTCATGCGATGGTTCTTCCGAATATACATTGGAAAACAAAGCAAAAGATACGGTGGGCACCGAAATCATTTTACATATTAATAAAGATTCTGAAGAATTTTTAGACATAGACAGGCTAAAACAGATCTTACTCAAATATTGTCCCTATCTTCCATATGCTATCTATCTCAACAATGAACATATCAATAACAAGGATCCTATTTGGATTAAAAATGCATCCGAGCTTGGCGATAATGAATATAAAGAAGCGTATCGCGATCTATATCCTTTTGAGCCAGATCCTATTTTTTGGGTCCCTATCAATGTAGACTTTCCTTTCCATGTAAAAGGGATGCTCTACTTTCCTAAAATAGCGAAGAACTTTGATTTTAATAAACATAACTTAAAACTATTTTGTAACCGGGTCTTTGTATCAGATAATTGCAAAGATTTAATGCCGGATTATCTGACTATCCTTAGAGGAGCGATTGATAGCCCTGACATCCCGTTAAATGTATCGAGAAGCTATTTACAAATGGACTCTACCGTAAGACAACTATCTAATCATATCGCCAAAAAACTCGCAGATAAATTGCTTAACTTATACCAAACCGATAAAGAAAAATTCATTACCCTTTGGCCTGATATTGAAGTGATTATTAAATTAGGTGTTTTGCAAGACATGAAATTTTTTGATCGAGCAAAGCCCTTTTTAATCTTTAAAAATACTGACGGTGAATGGACAACAGCCGATGAATATCTTACTCGTAATAAAGATAAGACTGATAATAAGATATTCTATATTCAAAAAGAGACAACCTCTCATTCTCTTTTAAAAATTTTCAAAGATAAACAGATTGAAGTTTTGGAGATAAATCCTACGATTGATACGGCGATCATCAATCAATTAGAAGCAAAGCTAAATACAAAATTCCAAAGAGTTGATAGCGCATTAGATGATGCTATGTTAGATAAAACTAAAGAAGATGCCCTATTGGATAGTGATGGCAAAACACTGAGCTCTAAACTGGCTGAGTGGATCAAAAAAGCGTTAGCAAAAGAACATTTAGAAGTAGAAGCAAAATCTTTAGCAGACGACTCTTTGCCTGGATTTTTAATGATAAAAGAAGAAGAAAGAAGATTAAGGGATTATTTTAATCTAACCCGACAAGATCCATTAAATCTGCCAATGGGTAAAACTTTTGTAGTAAATACCAACAGCTCTCTGATTCAAAAAGCCAATAGGGTGTATTTAAAAGATCCAGATTTAGCTGAAAAATTAATGAATACAATCTATGATCTTACACTGCTTACGCAACGAGAAATGCCTCCAGAAGATTTGAGTGATATTGTGAATAGGACACATTTAGTGCTCGAACAACTTATCAAAACAGAATAAAACTATTACGCATTTTACTGTCATGCTAACCGGTTTCAATAAGCTCTGTTTTTAAGCATAGCTTTAAAATTCAAATCAAATTTTGATAGCCAATAATTAATACTAGCATTAAACTTTTCTTTATAAACTTAACGGATGAGGCTATTAATTATGCTTACAATGTGTATCGCAAAAGCGTTTTGTGGAAATGATGAAATACATGAAAGTGCTGGCCAAATGTGTGATAATCCTAAAGACAAAGTAAAAGGTTTTGCTTGTGAAAGTATAACAGAAATTGCATTAGGGATCCTTCTGGCCGTAGTAAGTGATGGAGATGGTACCACATTTAGCTTTGGCATGTTGTTTATTTTATCTGGAATTATAAGTTCTTTAATCGCTTATACAATGTTTCAAAAATTAAATACTCAACCACTGGCTAATCAATAGTATTAAAAAAATGGTAAGAAAAAAGCACTCAAAGCATTGCGTTGAGTGCTTTTAAATATTTAATTAAAGCAAGTCTATTATGCTTCTACTTTTTTCGCTTCAGTACTAGGAGCTTGTACGTCAGTTACCGCAGCTTTTAAAAATTCGATTTTTGCTCCATCTACCATTTTTAAGATCAATGTAGTATCTTTTACTTCTGCAACAGTCCCGATGATTCCCATCGCTGTTACTTTGTCACCTGTTTTAATCGAGCTTCTTTGTGCTTCCATTTTTTTTCTTCTTTTTTGTTCTGGTCTAAAGAGAACAAAATAAAAGATTAAAAGAAAAACTGCGATCATAGCTAATGTGCTCATGTAACTTCCACCTTGACGAACGGAACCGTCAGCAGCAACATCAGCTAAAACATTAAAATAACTACTCATAATAACATATCCCCGTTAATGAATGATATAATCAGATTGCCTGAAAATAAGGCTAAAATCAAGTAAATTAAATCTTTGTTAATAAAGCAATATTTTCAATATGCATCGTTTGAGAAAACTGATCTACAGGCATCATTTTTTGAATGGCATACCCTTTTTCAAATAATTGTTCCGCATCCAATTTTTGAGTTTCAGGATTACAAGAAATATAAATAATTTTTGAAGGATTTAATAAAGCAATTTGATCAATCGCATCCGCCATAAGCCCAGCTCTTGGAGGATCCACAATGACAATATCCGCTGTTATTTCTCCTGATTGATTTCTTATATCTTGAAGTATTTGTTTTACATCTCCAGCAATAGCTTGCATATTGGTAATATGATTTTGGGCACAATTTTTTTTCGCATCTTCTATAGCCTCTGCATTAAGCTCTATAGCTATGACCTTTTTTACAAAATATGAAAATGCCATACCAATAGATCCCACTCCTGCATACAAATCATAAACAATATCCGTTTGAGAAGGAGTCGCAAAAGCAATGGCTTGATTATAAATTTTTTCAGCTTGATGAGTATTCGGTTGAAAAAAAGAAGAGGGACCAATTGCAAAACGCATAGTTTTAATTTGATTTTGATAAGCAATACTCATCGTTTCATAAATATTTTCCATTCCAAATAGTAAGCTGTCTTGAATAGTAGATGGGGTGCCCTTTTGACAGGTCCATACTCTTAAATAGATCGAAAGCTTGTCTTTCCCCAGATGGTCTGTCAGTTTTTTTACTAAATCATTTAGCAACAGTGGATCTATTCGATAATCCGGATTGCCAGATACAGTTAAAATAATCATTTTGTCGCCTGTATTTTTACCTTCTCTTAAGGTTAAACTGCGCAAATGCCCTTCATTTGTAATCCCATTATAAGCCGATAGGCCTGTCTTTTCCCACCAACCTCTCACCAAATCAACAATCTCAGAAAACCAAACGCTAGCCAAATGACATTTTGTGATATTAAATACAAAACGATTGGCTGAAGCAATCATTAAACCTAAAAACTTTGTACCTGCCTTGTTTTCTGAAAAATTAAATTCCATTTTATTTCTATATTCCCACTGCTGTTTTGCAGGACTGATAGGAAATAATTCAAAAGGCCTTTGAATAAAATAGTCTTGGAATAGGTTCAGGACGCGTTTTTGTTTTTCTTCTAGTTGTTTTTCGTATGCCAAACAATGCAGTGTACAGCCTCCACAAATAAATGCATGGGGACAGGTCGGTTCATTTCGCGAAGTAGAGGGTTTATCTATAGATAGTAGTCGCCCTTTCCGTTTGCCTTTTCGCTTTTTATATAAAAAAGCAGTGATCTCATCCCCAGGCAAGCTATGAGGCACTTCAAGTATCGTTTTTACCTGGCTATTTTCTTCAATAGCTCTACCAAATCCTTTCTTTGAAAGAGAAGTGATTAAAAATTTTTTTTCCATATCCCAATATCGGTAATCTACAGGCACCAATGATACGGCATATGACAAAAAAAAGAGGAGAGAAAAACGTGTTTTACTCCCCTCTTTCTATGATAAGAAAGATTTTAATTAACGACGGCGACGTCTTGATTTTCTTCTAACAGCTTTTTTAGCTGGTCTTCTTTTAGCTGCCTTTCTTTTCGGCTTAGCTTTTGATTTTTTGAAAAGTCCTTTTTTCTGTGCAGCTACAGATTCTTTTCTGTATTTTTTTGCCGCTTTTTCAAATTTGATTGAACAGGTTCTTACTCGTTGAGCGGCTGCTTTATTACCTCTTTCTGCCTTATTAAGGTCTTTTGATATGCAGGCTAGGTATTTATGTAGTGAAGCTATGTTTTCTTTTAAGCTCATATGTATCTCCTAATATTAAGATATGTGTTTCATTTACTATGGTAAATAAGTTTTTTATAAAATATTATGCAACATATTTTTTATTATTTTTTTATTAAGAAAACCACTGTTTTTTTAGTTAATTTTACAAAACCTGCTCAGAATGTATTATGAGCAGGAATTTTTACTTAAAAATTTTTTTGCGAGAATTGCGGATTTAAGCTGTATAAGCTTAGATAGTGAAAAAAAAGTAGAAAAACTCTGCGGTAACTTTTATACTTTGATCAAATTATCTCAAAGATAGTTCATATAGCTGTAATGATATTGAGAGCACTATTTACCATTTTTTTTCTTGTTATAACATTTCCATTATGGTGTTTTTATATTGGAAATCCTTCTTCTCCAGCTTTGTTTACCAAAAGTGTTTTGCAAACATCTGAAAACTGGTGGCAACTCCATACTGGCTATGTATATGATAAAATGTATAAAGGACGTTTTAAAGAGCGTGTTGTAACAGAAGATTCCGATCCTACCTTTGCAACGAGTGACACTCAAGCAGCCCTGTTAAGTTTAAATCTATTTAATCACTGGGAAATTTATGGTGTTGTCGGAGGTACCAAAATGACTTTTGACAAACAAATCTATTCTCACCGAAGAACTTCATGGAGTACAGGAACTAAAATCCTAATTTATAGACTAAACAATTTATACTTTGGATTAGATGGAAAGTATTTTTATACCGACCAAAAGCCCGATTATATCTTATCCGATGGTGATGTATATACCCTTATCACACCGCTTACCATGCGTTATCAAGAGTTTCAAGGATCTTTTGGGATTGCCTATAATGATTACAGGTTGTTTTCGCCCTATTTGGGCTTTACTTATTTATTCTCGCAAATCGATCCTTATCCTAAAACTGTAATCCTAAAAGAGCCTAAAACAGATGATATTATCATCTTCGATTTAAAAGAATCTGACGGCAAAAAAACATGGGGTTTTTATTTAGGGACAACCATAGTTACTACAGGACAAATCAACATCAATCTTGAAGCGCGTTTTTTTGATCAAAATGCTTTTAATGTAAGCGGCGCTTTTAGATTTTAGTATCCACCAACGGCCGCAGCATACCGTTTCGAATTGGTCTTAGCAATCTCTACAACTCGAAAGCCTGCATATTCATCCAATATATCACATGCTTCAGGTCGCTCACTCATATTAATGACGCAACATTTATTCAGCATCTGCATTAAAGCGACAAAAAAAGGATCTATTTCCTGTATTTTATTCACTTCGTCTATCACTACAATTTCTTCTTCAGTCATACTTGTTGACTGCTAAACTTTCATCTCGCCAGCCGCACAAGAAGGATCTGGCTTTTCTTCTAGAATTTTTCTTGAGTTTGCTCTTTCGATAGCTGCAACCTCTGACACACTTGCTAGTGCATCTAATAAGTCTGCAGCAGTAGGACGCTTTTCTATTGCACATTTAGCACACTGGTTCATAATAGTTACTAAAGCAACAAACTCAGGGTCTGTATCACGTAATTTTTCCACTATTTCCATAACATGCATCTCTTCAGCGCAAACATCCGGAAGTTCAATTCCATGTTCTTCTAATACGCCTCTAAAAGCAATATTTTGTGAGGATTCTAAAGATGTATTAAAAACTACATAATCTACAAAATCACTTCCTCCTCCATCACTAAATGTTTGAAATGCTGTGAGATTTTCTTTAAAAGTTCCATCGTCTGAATATTCCGGATCTTCTTGCGGAGGTCCAAATGCTTGTGCTGTATTCAGAGTTAATAAATTAAATATTAATATAGCTATGCACCAAATATCTGATTTTTGTGTAGTAGGTACTAATGCATAGGGTAAATTAATATCTAAAGCAGAACTAAGGCTAACCGTTACTTCCTCTAAAGCCGCCTCCATCAATTCTGGAGGCGCATAATTTACAGAACCACAACACGAGTTTCTTCTGCCCATTTTATCTTCTCTAATAAATCCGCAATCGATGATGCGAGCATTTAGTATGAGCCGAAGCAATTCCTCTTCAGTAGGTTCATATCCTTCCATCACACTACTCATCAAAGCGTTATTAAAAATAACCAAAATATTTTCTGGTTTTATGTCTCGATATAAAAACCCGTTAGCATGAATAACATGTAGCTGGGCAATCACTTTTGCGAGGATGAAAAAGATAATTTTTATTCTTAATGCTTCTTGATCTTCAGTAAGATATTCTAATACCTTCATAAATTGAAACAGATCTAATACATTCGTTTCTTCAGTCTTTTCAAACCTATCTATTGAAGCTAAGACAACATGATATTTGCCTGAAGCGCGCAGTAAATCCAATTTTTCTTTTGAATCTATATAATAAACCTCTTCTACCCTTCCTTTTTGTATTTCTTCTAAAGGAACAACTAACAGGCCCTTCAACATACCTAATTGTATGCCCGCAGCTTCTCCGCGTAGTTCTTGTCCTTCTGGCTGTATTAATACTGTCGTAATCAATGTTTGAAAAAAGAACCTTAGTTGACTCATATCCATCCATTTAAAAAAAATGGTGTCGTCTTTAATCTTAGCTCGGTGACGAACAGAATATACGCCTAACTCATCAGGATCCCTTTCTGTAGGAGAATCAATCA
>Ga0326597_10003564_pt1 | contig 22352 bp, 22 predicted proteins | sample RVTome_12_FD_203789 | JGI IMG/M metagenome (GOLD analysis project Ga0326597, IMG submission 203789) | Soil microbial communities from uranium-contaminated site in the Upper Colorado River Basin, Wyoming, United States - RVT100D185 | ecosystem: Environmental > Terrestrial > Soil > Contaminated >...
CCGTTTGGATGATGGCGGCCGGATCACCAAAGCTCACCTGGTAGTAGGCCGCGAGGGCGTTACGGGCCTTGTCAGGCACGTTGGCCTCGGGCTGATCGCCCAACCCGATCACACTCGCCCCTACCTCGGCCAATCCTCGCACGAAGTCCGTCATCTCGGTCGGAAAGCCGGGCGAGAGGAAAAGGACGTTCATCCCAACTCCACCTCGACGTTGCTGATGATTGCGGCTACCGCTCGTTCAACGACGGCTGTCTCGGGGTGGCGGACGATGACATAACCCTCGCCTTCGTAGTGCCCGCTTCCCGCCTGTCCTTCTTGGGGAAGTTTGACCTCGATGACCAGGCCCGCCACATCCGATTGGGCCCGTTCGAGACCGTGGATGGCTTTGACCCGACCCGTCCCCTGGCCCCGTAGATAAGCGGCCCCAACGGCATAGACCCGTTGCGGCGGCGAAAACTTGCTGTAGACCATCAGCCCGGCCCATGCCTTGTAGAGGTCGAAGTCGTGTGCGTATGAGATCAAGGTTGAGAACTGAGCGCCCGGCGGTCTCACCGCTGCCTCCGAGATGGTGACACTGCCGTCGGCGCGGCGGAACCATTCGAGATGAACCAGTCCGGTCTTGAGACCAAGCGTCGCGATGGCCGCCGGGCCCGCCTCCCTGATCCCCGCGTATTCGGGTCCACTTATGTCGCGCGGGAGAATGGCGGCCCATTGGATCCACGGATTCTCCATGACCTCGAGCGGGGTCGGGTGATATCGGGTGATGCTCCACCAGATGGCCTCGCCATCGAGGAACACGCAGTCGAAAGCGTGCTCATCTCCAACAATGAACTCTTCGAGAAGAGTGGGTTGATCGGGACTGGGTGGTGACCAGTGCAACCAATCCTCCACTTGTTGCGGTGTGTTGAGTCTGAAGGTGTTGCGGCTACCCGAACCCGCCGGAGGTTTGGCGACAACCGGCAACCCGCTTTCTGAGACAAACTGACGAGCAGCGTGGGCATCACCGACTAACCGATGGCGGGCGCAGGGAAGTCCGTGTTCACGGAGGACCCTCTTCATGCGGTTCTTGTCGCGGAAGTTGACGGCAGTGTTGGCATCGACTCCTTCGATACCGAGCCTTGCCCGTACCTCGGCGAGGGGAACCTGTAGCTCTTCCAGCGGCCCCAATATCGTGCTTACCCCACCCAATTGGGAACCGAGCGCCTGCACCGCTTGCAGCAGTTGACCGGTCTCCAGTGCATTTCCGACCTGATAGTGAGCGGCGAGTCGCGATCGGATCTCCGGCGGGAGCTTGTCGACCGGATCATGGCTGACCAGGCCAACGACAACTCCGGGTAGCTCAGCTACGGCAGCCATGAAACGGTTAGTGGTGGGGAGAAAGTAGGGAGCGACAAAGACGACTCCGGCCACTCGCGGCACGGTAGCGGGCGGCGACCCGGGCCTGTCGTGGCTCTGGCAGAATCGCAGGTCGGTGAGGGTCCTATTCGTCGCCGCCGAAGTGGCTCCGTATTCGAAGACCGGAGGCTTAGCCGACGTCGCCTCCGCCCTGCCTGGTGCCCTGAGCGAACTCGGTCAGGAACTGATGGTGGTAACTCCCCTTTACGACACCATCGATCAGAAGGCCCACCCTTTACACCCTGTCTACGAGGACATCGAGATTCGGATTGGCGATCGAAGAGCTGCATTCTCAGCCTGGCTGGCGCCTGATGGCCGCACCTGGTTCATCGATCTGCCAGACCTTTACCACCGGGGATCGATCTACACGCGCGACGCCGACGAGCACCTTCGTTTCCTACTCCTGACGAAAGCCGCCTTCGAGCTATGCCGCCGCCGGGATTGGTCACCCCACGTCGCCCACGCCAACGATTGGCACACCGCCCTGTTGCCCCTCTTCCTGCGCAGCCTCTACCTGGGAGATCCGCTCTTTGGTGACACGCGGACCGTGTTCACTATTCACAACCTCGAGTACCAGGGGGTCTTTGACGCCAGGATCGCTACGGATCTGGGCCTCGGCGACGAGCTCTATCTCTTGCATCAGGAACACCTACGCCAGGGATTCATCAACTTCATGGCGCACGCCATTCTCTACTCCGATCTGATCACGACGGTCTCGCCGACCTATGCATGGGAGATTCAGACCCCGGAAGTAGGAGCGGGTCTCGACGGGATGCTGCGTCAACGATCACACGACATTGTGGGCATCCTCAATGGAATCGACACTGAGGTTTGGAACCCCGAGACCGATCGCTACCTCTTTGCCCCCTATTCGTCCCGCGACCTCGCCGGCAAGGCCCACAACAAGAGAGCCCTATTGCTCGAGACAGGTCTGGAAGGCGAGTCGGCGCCCCTTGTTGGGATGGTCACCCGTCTCACGGCCCAAAAGGGCATCGAGCTCCTGATCCGTCCCGTCGCCCGGCTCCTTGAAGTGGATGCCATCCGTTTCGTCGGGATCGGGACCGGTGAAAAGAGGTATCAGGATGCACTGTTGTGGTTGAGCCACCGCTTCCCCGGTCGGGCCCAGTTCCTCCCCGTGTACGACGAGCGACTGGCCCATCTGATCGAAGGGGGCGCGGATCTCTTTGTGATGCCCTCGCGGTATGAGCCATCCGGCCTCAACCAGATGTACAGCCTTGCCTACGGCACCCCTCCCGTTGTTCGCAAGACCGGGGGCCTGGCGGACACGGTCCGTCACTACGATCCCGGCACAGGTGACGGAAACGGCTTTGTGTTTGAGCATTTCTCAGAAGAGGGGCTCCTCTGGGCTCTGGGTGAAGCTCTCCGGGTCCTCCCGGACCGCGACAAGTGGCGCCAACTGCAACAAAACGGAATGGCAGAGGACAATTCCTGGGAACGACGAGCGGGCGACTACCTGGCCGTCTATGAGCGAGTAACAGGCCACCAGTGAACGTCATCTTCATCGAACCGAGCTTCCCCTCATACCAGAAACAGTTCGTGCGAGGCCTGGCCGAGGCAGGAGCCACCGTGATCGGCATTGGCGAGCGCCCCAAGGACTGGCTCGACGACGACATCAAGAACTGGCTTAGCCACTATGAGCAGATCGGCTCGGTCGTGGATGACGGAGCCCTGGAGAACGCCGTGCGGTTCGTCCAGTCCCGCACCTGGGTCGACCGCCTCGAAGCGACCATTGAAGCCCATATCGTTCCTGCCGCAGTTGTTCGCGAGCGTTGCGGCATACCTGGCACGTCGGTCCGAACGGCCTGGCTTTGCCGGGACAAACCCTCCATGAAAGAGGTGTTACGCCGGGCCGGGATTCCCTGCGCCCAATCGACCGGCGCCGATGACGCCAACGAGGTGAGGACCTTCGCTTCCCAGGTCGGTTATCCCTTGATCATCAAGCCCCGCGACGCCGCCGGCGCCTCCGGAACATCCAAGGTTGACAACGATCAAGAACTCGAAGTGGCCCTCGCCTCCATCCGGTTCGATCGTGGCGCTTCCGTCGCTGTCGAAGAGTTCATTGAAGGCCACGAGGGCTTCTATGACACTGTCTCGATTGATGGGCAGGTGGCCCTGGAGTTCATATCCCACTACTACCCGAACGTGCTGGAGGCGATGAGGACTCGTTGGATTTCGCCTGTCTTCATCACCACGAACAGGATCGACGACGCTCCTGGCTACGACGAGGTGAAATCGATGGGTCGCCAGGTTTTGCCCGAACTCGGAATAGGTACTTCTGCAACTCACATGGAGTGGTTTTTCGGACCGAAGGGTCTCAAGTTCTCGGAGATCGGCTGTCGTCCGCCGGGAGTGGGCGCCTGGGACCTCTACTGCGCGGCTAACGAGATCGATCTCTATCGCGAGTGGGCCATGGCAATTTGCTACGGACGGGTCGTTTCCCAACCTTCCCGAGGTTTCTCCGCCGGCATCGTCGCCCTCCGACCCGATCGGAACGGGACCATCGCGGGCTATGAGGGACTCGATGAAATCAGGCGGATGTTCGGCGAGTGGTTCATCGACATCCATCTGCCTTCCGCTGGCACTGCTACCCAGCCAGTCGAGGCCGGGTATATGGCCAACGCTTGGATCCGGATGCGGCATCCTGACTTCGACACCCTTCGGGAAATGCTGACCCAGGTCGGGGAGATCGTCCAGGTCCGGGCGGTCTGAGATGTCACTCCCTGAAGTTCTGTCGCCACTCACACACTCGACTGGAGAAGAGATCGACAGGTTCCTGATCGATCGATCCTTCCCCCTGACCGAGCCGGGGCGGGCCACCTTCTTGTTTCGAGGCGATGCCGATGCGGTGAGCCTGCGACCGATGATCGCCGGGTTCTCCGGACCTCACCAGTTCGCCAAACTCAATGGCAACGAACTGTGGTGGCTGGATCTTCCAATCCCCGACGGAGCCCGCCTCGAATACAAGCTCGAGGTCCTCCGGGATCACCACACCGACTGGGTCAATGACCCCCTCAATCCCATCACGACCACCAATCCGTTTGGCACGAACTCTGTATGCCGGGCCCACGGTTATGAGGTGCCTGACTTCGCCAAGATTCACGATGCCACTCCCACCGGCTCCTTTGACGATGTCTGGGTGAGTTCGACGATGGGCGGTGACCGGAAACTCACGATCTACCGGCCAGCGGCTTTCGACCCTGGTACCGAGTACCCACTCCTGTTCATCCACGACGGAGGGGACTATCTCACCTACGGAGGCATGGCTCTGGTCCTGGACAACCTCATCAATTGGGGCCGCATCCCACCGGTGCTCGCCGTATTTTCCTGGCCCGGGGAGCGACTCGTGGAGTATGCGGCCAACGCTCCCCATGCAGAATTTGTGGTCAACGAAGCGCTGCCGCGTTTGACCGAAGCCTACCGGGTGGGGCCCAAGCTGATGATGGGGGCGAGTCTGGGGGCAGTGGCCGCCCTGCACGTCTCGTGGCAGTTTCCGGGGTCCTTTGCAGGCCTGCTCTTGCAGTCCGGCACCTTCGCTCAAACACCTGGCTGGGGGGCGGCCAAGGGAATCCTTGGCCCCATCGCCGAGCTTTTGCACCGTCTGGAACCTTCGGTGCTTCCCAAGAAAGTGTTCCTCTCCTGCGGAACCTACGAACGAATGATCGCCGAGAATCGGTCGATGGCCGATCGTCTACGACGGTCCGGCCTGGCCACCAGGTATGTCGAAAGCCGCGATGGCCACACCTGGGAAGCGTGGCGAGACCGTCTTCAGGATGGGCTCAGCTGGCTACTCCGTTGATGTAATTGCCTCGCACTGTCCCGGGCGGGCCGGTAGGTTCGACCGATGGCCAGCGAACCGATCTCCATTGGCAACGCCCCCGACGTCGAGGGGTTGACCTTCCGCCACTTTCGTGGCGAGGCGGACTATCCGGCCATGGCGCGCCTGATCGCGGCAACCAAGACCGCCGACGGTGTCGAACGCACCGACACCGTCGAGACCATCGCCAACGGATACCGCCACCTCAACAACTGTGATCCATACCTCGACATGTGCTTTGCCGAGGTCGATGGTGAGCCGGTGGCCTATTCGCGGGTTTGGTGGGAAAGGCAGGAAGACGGTCAGCACACCTACATCCCGATCGGCTTTGTCGACCCCATTTGGCGCCGGCGCGGCTTCGGACAAGCCATGCTCGGTTGGAACGAGCGGCGCCTGCGGGCAATCGCGGCGGGACATGATGCTCAACCAAAGATCTTCCGATCGTGGTCCGATGGCAACGACGACGGCAACCGGGCGTTGCTCGAAGGGAACGGGTACGTACCGGTCACTTTTGGAGCCGAGATGGCTAGGAGCATCATGGGCGAACTCCCCGCGGCGCCACTGCCCGAGGGCGTGGAGATCAGGCCAGTCGAACCGAGCCACCTGCGCCAGATCTGGGAAGCCGACACCGAGGCCTTCCGGGACCACTGGGGAGCACGCCAGCCGACCGAGGCCGACTGGGAAGCCTTCCTCGACCGTCCCTTCACCGACATCAGCCTCTGGAAGGTGGCCTGGGAAGGTGATCGGGTGGTCGGGCAGGTCCGTTCCTTCATAAACACCGACGAGAACGAGGAGTACGGCCGTCTTCGTGGGTACACCGAGAACATCTCAACGATGAAGGAGTGGCGAGGAAAGGGCGTGGCCCGTGCCCTGATCTGTGAAAGCATGCGCCTCCTGCGTGATCGTGGGATGGAGGAAGTGGGGTTGGGGGTGCACACCGAGAACCCCATGGGCGCCTTTCACCTCTACTCGAGTTTGGGTTATGAGGCCCACTCGAAATCGACCGTATTTCAAAAGCCGCTCGACTAGTTGAGGTCGGTACGGGCCAGAAACCGCTCGACTACTTCGCTATCGCCCATGATCTCGCCATGATCGGTTCCAACTCGCCGGTACAGCATCAAGAGAAGATCGGAAGCCGTGGCCCGGAGAGCTCCATCGCATTTGTGGTGTCCTCTTTCGACGCGAAGGTCACGGTCGTCGTCTTCGGCAATCAACCATTCTCCCGGGGCGTCAGTCGTATGGAGGTGCAGCGTGCCATCGAGGGTCTGGGCGACCTCATACCGAGAAGGGGTCGAGTGTTCGAGGAACTCATCTATGGAGTCGGCCGCGACGTCTGCCTCGATGTGGAACGTACGGCCAGCCGCGGTCTCGGCATCCCAACGATGCACCGCGGCCTCCTGCACCTGGTGACGGGTGACGAACGCCACGTCCTTTTGGTGCGACCAGGTCCACAACGCGGCGGTCTGATCCGCATTGGAGAGGACGGAAGCGAGCCGGTCGACGCCCTGGCGATAGTCGGCCAACAGCTCGGCCTCGGACTCGGGTCGGGATATCTCGGGAACGGCGTTGGGATCGGTGAGCAGACCTTCGACGATCGAGGCCCAGAAGTAATGGACTCTCCGTACGTGCCACACCAGGTCGGACACACTCCATCCGGGGCAGCCGACAACGGCGGCTGCGAAGTTCCCCTCGGCTGCGTCGGCCAATCCCTGTCCGTGAGTGTTGACTGCCTCGAGGGCTCGCTCGGTGGAAAGCATGTTTCCTAGGTGCGGCTGAGACCTGCCTGGTCGTATGACCAGAGATCGAGGTCAGGGGGCTCGTGTCCAAGCTGGGTCAGGATCGTGGCGATGTGGCTGCGGTGATCGGTGGCGTGATTGATCACCTGGAGGGCGATCACGAACGCCGGGTAGTTCTCGGTGCCCTCGTCGGTGGTTATCTCGATAGTCCGGGCGAGATCTTCAGTCCTGGCCACCTCTTCCAGAGCCTCCCCCGTTTGGCCGAGTAGCTCCAATGCCCGGTCGACGCCGGGATATGGCTCCTCGCGCCCAAAGATGCGGGGACGGTCGGTCAGGCGAAAGGTGTAGCCGGACTCTGCCCGAACGAGATGGGTGATGGTGTCCCTGATGCTCCCGTAGGTGCCCGTTACGGTGGCGTCGAGGTCCTCTTCGGACAGACCGCGACATGCCTCCATCATGAGGCGGTTGGCCCAACGGTTGTGGCGAAAGAGATGAACGAGTGTGGAAGACATGGTCCGGAGGCTAACTGGCTAGCGGTCGGCGCGGACCGCTCACTCCAAACGCGACGGAGGGCCCCGCAGGGCCCTCCGCATGAGTATCCGGCTAGGACTTAGAAGTCCATGTCGCCGCCACCACCATGGCCTCCATGGCCGGCGTTGGCGGGCTTGTCTTCCTTGCGCTCGGCGATGAGCGCCTCGGTCGTCAACAGCAACGCCGCGATCGAAGCTGCGTTCTGGAGGGTCGACCGGGTGACTTTGGCCGGGTCGATGACCCCTGCCGCCATTAGGTCCTCGTAATGGCTGGTCTGAGCGTTGAAGCCCATATTGCCCGTCTCGGACCGCACCCGCTCGACGACGACGCCGCCTTCGGCACCGGCATTGACCGCGATCTGGCGAAGCGGCTCTTCGAGAGCACGCCGGACGATCTGGCGTCCGGTCTTCTCGTCGTCGCTTCCACCACGAAGCTTGTCGATGGAGGTCTGAGCTCGAAGCAGGGCAACCCCGCCACCGGGGACGATGCCCTCCTCGACGGCCGCACGAGTGGCAGAAACTGCGTCCTCGATGCGGTGCTTCTTCTCTTTCAGCTCCACCTCGGTAGCGGCACCGACCTTGACGACGACCACACCACCAGAGAGCTTGGCCAGACGTTCCTGGAGCTTCTCGCGATCCCAGTCACTGTCGGTGTTCTCAATCTCACGCTCGATCTGCTTGATGCGAGCTTTGACATCGCCCTCGCTGCCGGCGCCATCAATGATGGTTGTGTTGTCCTTGGAGACGATCACCTTGCGGGCCTTGCCCAACATGTCGACCGTTACGTTCTCGAGCTTCAGCCCGACTTCTTCGGAAATGACCGTTCCGCCGCTAAGAATGGCGATGTCCTGCAGCATGGCCTTACGGCGCTCACCGAAACCGGGGGCCTTGACGGCAACTGACGAGAAGGTGCCTCGGATCTTGTTGACGACGAGAGTGGCGAGAGCCTCGCCCTCAACGTCCTCAGAGATCACCAGCACACCGCGTCCAGCCTGCATGACCCGTTCCAGGACCGGCAGCAGATCGTTGACCGAACTGATCTTCTGGTTGGCGACGAGAATGAACGGATCCTCGAGCACGGCTTCCTGGCGATCGGCATCGGTGATGAAGTACGGGGAGATGTAGCCCTTGTCGAACTGCATGCCCTCGGTGAACTCGAGCTCGAGACCGAAGGTCTGACCCTCCTCCACCGTGATGACGCCGTCCTTGCCGACCTTGTCGAACGCTTCGGCGATGGTCTTGCCGATGGTGATGTCGTTGTTGGCCGAGATCGAGGCCACCGCGGCGATGGACTTCGACTCGATCGGGGTCGAGAGTTCGCCCAGGGCTTTGACAACGGCGTCGACGGCCTGCTCGATGCCTCGCTTGAGATCCATCGGGTTGGCACCGGCGGCGACGTTGCGAAGACCTTCTTTCACCATGGCCTGAGCCAAAACGGTGGCAGTGGTGGTTCCGTCGCCGGCAACATCGTTGGTCTTGGTGGCGACTTCTTTAGCAAGCTGGGCACCCATGTTCTCCCATGGGTCGTCGAGCTCGATCTCTTTGGCGATGGTCACCCCATCGTTGGTAATCGTGGGTGAGCCCCACTTCTTCTCCAGCACAACGTTGCGGCCCTTGGGGCCGAGGGTGACCTTTACAACGTCGGCCAACTTGTTGACACCCGCCTCAAGGCCGCGGCGAGCGTCCTCATCAAATCGCAGGTCTTTGGCAGCCATTTACTTACGTCCTCCTGTGCCGACAATGGCAAGCAGGTCGCGGGCCGAGAGCACCAGGTACTCGTGCCCTTCATACTTGACCTCAGTGCCGGCGTATTTTGAGTAGAGCACCTTGTCTCCGACGCTCACGTCCATGGGTAGGCGTTCGCCATCGTCATTGAGGGACCCCGGGCCTACAGCCAGAATCTCACCGATCTGCGGCTTTTCCTTCGCCGTGTCGGGAATTACCAGCCCGGAGGGGGTCCGCTGCTCCAACTCATCTTCGGGCTTGACGACCACACGATCGCCTAGCGGGCGAAGATCCATGTGACTCCTCCTGTCCAGTGACTTAGCACTCACGGACTGCGAGTGCTAAAGCCAGATTAGCACTCGCCCATACCTGACTGCTAATCGGGGGCACCAGTCGAGAAATATTTCGACCCCTAGCAACAGGCCGGACACATAACCTCTGGCGATGGAGCCTGACCATTACGACGCACTGGTTCGCAGTCAGGTCGCCGGGCGCAAACTGATTCTGACGGGAGCCCCGTTAGCGGCCTTTGATTCAAGCTTCCTGCAGCGTCTCCATGACCATGGCGCCACCGGCATCTTCATCATTGCCGATGGGGTGGGCACCGGGGAGCTGCCATCGCCCGAGCTGGCGCAGCGGATCGTTCTACCCAATCGGGCCAAGTCGATCATCGATGAGATCCGCCGGTTCCGACGCAAACTGGCCCGCCCTAGCAAGCGCCTGCGGGAACGGCTCGACCAATGGGACCCCGAGAGGAAGGCTCTCGTTATGGGGGTCTCGTTCTACTCGATGTCCCGTCTGGCAGGAAGGAAGGTCCTCGGTGCTCGCCGACCTGAGTGGGAGGCGCTGGAGGACAAGGTCGTGATCGACGAGGTCTGGGACACCGCCGGGTTGGATCGGGAACCGGTGTTTGTGGTGGCGGCGCAAGCGTCCGCTCTTCGCAAGGCCGCCAGGAACCTGGACCGCGGCGACGGCACCGTCTGGGCCGGCGATGCTCGCGAGGGTTTCAATGGTGGCGCCGAGTATGCGCGGTGGATCCGGACGAAGGACGACCAGCCGGAGGCAATCTCCTTCTTCACCGAGCATTGCGACATGGTGAGAGTGATGCCCTTCCTCGAGGGGATCCCCTGTTCGATTCACGGGATGGTGTTCCCTGAGACGACCATCGCCTTTCGGCCCTGTGAACTTCTCACCCTCCGGACGACAAGTAGCCGATTCTTCTACGCGGGCTTCTCCTCGTATTGGGACCCTCCTGAAGGCGACCGCAAGATGATGCGTGAGTTCGCCAAGAAGGTGGGGGAAGCCCTGCGCGCCATGGTCGACTACCGGGGCACCTTCACGGTTGACGGGGTCTTGACGGTCGACGGCTTTCGTCCCACCGAGCTCAACGCCAGGGCGGGAGCAGCCCTCTCCGTTCTCACCGGGCCAAGTCCCCAGATCCCTTTCGGAAACATCCAACGAGCTCTGATCGAGAGACAGGACTACGACTATCGCCCCGAAGAGTTGGAAACGGCCTTGGTGACCGCCGCCGATGAGAACCGGCGGGCGGGTATCCATGCAATCGTGAGCCGACACCAGGAGAAATCCGAACAACTGGGCGTGATGGCACATGCCGGTGCGCTGCGGCTTGTCGACAAGGATGAACGGACCACTGCATCGCTCACCTTCGGCCCAGGGGCGGTAGGCGGCTTCTTGCGAGCTGATCCCACTGGACTCCTGGAGGCCGGCGATACGGCGGCACCGGTGGCTTGCGAGCTCCTGGCCCTGGGTGACTCCCATTGGCAACTGGGAATCGGAGAGCTGCTGCCCCCGAAGCCGATCAGACTCTGAGCCTGACTCACCCCAGCCGGCGCCCGGGATCGACGCCGATCGCCCAGTCCGAGAACCTTCCCAAGCGGAGCCAGTGGCTGCCCGCCATGCCGATCATGGCGGCGTTGTCGGTGCAAAGAGCCGGCGAGGGAATGCGAAGTTTGACCCCCCTGGCATCAGCCTCCTCGGCGAACCGTTGACGCAAACGACGATTCGCCAAAACTCCGCCGCCACCACCCAAGACTTTGACACCGGTCTTGTCAACGGCACGGAAGGTCTTGTCGACCAGAACATCAACAATCGCCTCCTGGACGGAGGCAGCCACATCGGCCAACGGCGGCAGTTCACCGGAGGCCCGACCCTTCTCGATGTACCGCATCACCGAAGTCTTCAGCCCGGAAAACGAAAGCTGGTCGGGACGATCGAGCATGGCGCGGGGGAATTTCACCGCCTGGGGATCCCCACCGTCGGAGGCGGCGTCGATGGCCGGCCCGCCCGGAAAGCCCAGGCCCAATACCCTTGCCAGCTTGTCAAAGGCCTCGCCGGCGGCATCGTCGATCGTCTCCCCGAGGATGTGATAGGTACCCCAGTCCTCGACCAGGACAATCTGTGAGTGGCCTCCCGACGCCAGGGTGACCACGGCCGGCGGTACGAAGTCCTCGAACTCCAGCCTGGGCGCCATCAGGTGACCCTCCATGTGATCGATTCCGATGAACGAGAGCTGGCGGGCCCAAGCCGTCGCCTTGGCAAACGAATGGCCAACGAGAAGGGCCCCGACCAGTCCGGGTCCGGCCGTGGCCGCCACCCCATCGAGGTCGGCTGGATGCACCCCGGACTCCATCAACGCCTGGTGGGTCAAGGCTCGAATCGACTCGACATGGGCCCGGGCGGCCACTTCGGGCACAACGCCACCAAACCTGGAGTGGAGATCAACCTGCGAAGAGAGCACGTTCGAGAGAGTGTCCGCGCCCCTCACCACTGCCACCGCTGTCTCATCGCATGATGTTTCGAAGGCCAGGACCAGCGGATTCATTCGAGGCCCCTCCGAATCTCCTCGAGACGGTTCGTGTACTCCTCGCCGTGGACGTCATGCACCCACATGACCAGGGCATCCTCGTCGCGGTAATAGCGCTTGCGAACCCCTACCGGCGCCATGCCGAAGCGTTGGTAAAGCGCCTGGGCCTGGAGGTTCGATATTCGAACTTCGAGAGTGAGGCTCGTGGCCCCGGACTCAACTGCAATCTCAGCGAGACTCAGCATGAGCCGGGTTCCGACTCGACCACCGCGGTGATCGGGGGCAACTGTCACCGTCGTCACGTGCGCTTCCGGTATGACAAGCAGCAGACCTCCATAGCCCACTATCCCGTCAGCAATCTCGGCGACCAGATAGGCGCGGCCAGGCCCTTCCAGCTCATCACGAAAGATCCCCTCGGTCCACGGTGTCGGGTAGGTGGCCTGTTCGATGAGAAGGCATGACTCGATGTCGCTGGTCTGCATCGGCCTTATGATGACTACGCCGACCATGGATCTCCCGGCTGCAGCTTGTCCCAGTTGAGGGTGACGTCGGGCTCCCGGAGGTAGATGGGGCGCAACGTCTCGGAAGGAAACGGGCCTCGTTCTAACTGCGACAAACCGACTTCCAACAGGGACCGGGCGGGTGGATAGCGAGGCTTGCCGATTTTGACCCGGTGGATACCCGAGACGGTCTCCTCTGGCAGCGCTTCCGCATCGCCGACGATCAGGGGGTTGGAGGGGTCGGACATGAGGAGCCCTCGCAGCTTTTCCGGGGTCATGAGGGTCGGGGGGCCGTCTCGAACGACACCGCCAGGCACCGGCTGATAGGTCGCAACGGCCCATTCGCCGCGGCGAACATCGACCAGGGAGTAGATGTGGCGGTGACCGGTGGCGGCAGCCAACGCCAGGGTATCGAGCGAAGATCCGCCCACAACCGGGATTCCCAGGGCCGCGGCCAGGCCCTGAGCAGTCGCCACCCCAACCCGAATCCCGGTATAGAGACCGGGGCCGAGGTCGACCACGATGGCGTCGAGGTCGTGGGGGAACCAGCCTGCCTGATCGAAGCAAAAGTCCACGGCCGGGATGAGAAAGCTTGCATGTCCTCGTCGGTCGACCCGGGATGCCTCAGCGATCACATCGCGGCCATCTGCCAGGACCACGCCCGATTGCGACGTCGACGTCTCGATCGCAAGCACCTTCATGCCCCGAACTCCGTCGCCATGTCCTGCCATCTGGCCGGTAGCCCATCAAGAGTCACGACCCGGCTGTCGTCATTATCAACAACGAAGTCGACTCGAAGATGATCGGGTGGGAGGACCCCGTCGATGGCGTCGGCCCATTCGATGACCAGGACCCCGTCCACCGCGTCGTCGATCAGGTCGAGGTCATCGAACTCGTTCCGACTGGACAGTCGGTAGATGTCGGCATGGATAAGCGGCAGAAACCCACTCGTGTACTGCCGGGCAAGTATGAACGAGGGACTGGTCACCGGCTCTTCGACACCCAGACCCGACGCCACGCCTCCCGTGAAGAGAGTCTTCCCGGAGCCGAGGGGCCCGCACAAAGCAACCACATCACCGGGTCGAAGGTGGGCGGCCAAGCGGGCACCGAGGCTGGCAGTGTCGGCCGGACCCGGGCAACGAATTGAGATCACGCGAACAGGCTCATCTGCTCGGGGTCTTCTTTGGTCGGCTCAGTTGAAGGCGGTGAAGCAGGAGGCTGTTCGAGAGTCGATCGAATCAACACGAAGTCTCTTTGCATCTCGGTGACCAGGTCGGAGGAGCGAAGGGCGGCGGCCGGATGGAAGGTGGCGATCAACTGCTTGCCGCGCCACCAGGGATACACCTTGCCCCGCAACCTGGTGATGCCGGTCTCAGTCCTGAGCAGCAGTTTGGTGGCGAAATTGCCGAGCGTCACGACCACCCGCGGATCGATCAGAACAATCTGACGACGCAGATAGTCCTTGCACGAGTCGATTTCATCCTGTTGGGGGTCGCGATTGTTCGGCGGTCGACACTTGAGGACATTGGCGATGTAGACGTCCTCCCGGGCCATGCCGATTTCGCCGAGGAGTCGGGTGAGCAATTGGCCGGCGGCGCCCACAAAAGGCTCGCCCTGCTGGTCCTCGTTGAACCCGGGTGCCTCTCCCACAAACATCAGATCGGCATTGGGATCACCGACGCCGAACACCACATGGGTACGGGTGTTGGCGAGCCGACAACGGGTGCAGACAAGTGCCTCGTCGCGCAGCAGGGTGAAGGCTTCGCTCATTGCAGGTCGATGGTACGGGAATGGTTACGGGCGGCGACCCGCCGCCAGGTTATCGACGAGACCTTCGAAGGCTCGCTCCAAAAGGTCGAAGACGAGCACATAGTCCTGCTCGGTGCCGTAGTACGGATCGGGCACCTCGGGCCATTGCTCGGCATCGGGCCCCACCTCGGTCATTTTGAGAATGCGCGCTCTGCCCTCGGCAGGTGCCTGCTCCCGCACGATCCGATCAACGGTGTCGTCGGCAGTGAGGATGAGGTCATAGCGGTGGTAATCATCGTTCCGGATCTGGCGTGCCCGCTGATCGGAAACGTCAAACCCGCGGCGACCGGCCTCGGCAATGGTACGTCGATGCGGCGCTTGACCCTCATGTTCCCGACTGGTCCCGGCACTGTCTACCTCGACCTCAAAACCGCGTCCGGCCGCCAAGTGCCGGAGGATTCCCTCGGCCGCCGGCGACCGGCAAATGTTCCCCCAACACACCATGAGGACTCGATAGGGATCCTTCTTCCATTCTTGTGACGGTTGTCCTGTCATATACGGGTGAACCGTCACGAGAACGAGGGCTGGGACGCCCTTACCGCCGCTTCGATAGCTCGGCCCGTCGCCACGAAGGCCGCCTCGGCGGCCAGGTCGACGTCGCCTGGATCAGATCCGCATGCGCTCACAAAGACAACGTCCCCGTCGTAGCGCGTATGCGACGGCCGGATGCAGGCGCCAATGGCATCGTGGGCCCGGATCCGTAGGTGGATCAACTCCGCCCTAGAGAATCGGGACGAGGTGGCCACCACCACGAGCGTGGTGTTGACGAGGGGTCGGGGCAGCAGGGCCGGAAACGGCGGGACTGGAGATCCACCGGTGAGCGGCTCGCCCTCGAGGCTGAAGACATCTCCCACAGGGTTGAGGACGACCAGTGCTCCCACCAGGCGATCGTCGCCCGTACCCACCACGGCCGAGCCGATCCCGGTCGGCACCCGCAATTCGAATCCTCTCCATTTGGCTGACGAGGTCGCGGCACCCGCCCCCACTAGGCCCATCGTCACCGGTTCATCGGTTGCGGCCCGATAGGCCAGTGCCCCCTGATCCGGGCCCGGGCGGATCCCGCCACCGTCGAGAGGCAGGTCGAACACCACCGCCGCAGGCACCAGCGGTACCCGGGCAACCGGGGTCTGGTGTCCGCGACCGTCCACCGCCAGTTCCCTCATCACCCCATCGGCGGCGGCGAGGCCAAACGCACTGCCGCCCGTCAACAGAATCGCCTGCACCTGATCGATCCGTGATCCCACCGCCAGCAGATCCGTCTCCCTGGTGCCAGGCGCCCCGCCGCGCACCTCCACCGTGGTGACATTGGGCTCGGGAAGCACCACCACTGTGCATCCCGTCCGGCCTTCGGGATCGCTCCAATGCCCCACCTGCACTCCCGGGATTGCTGTCAGGGTCATTCGGTGTACCTCCGCGGCAACCGCGTCCCGATGCGGCTCATGATCTCCCAGGGGATGGTGCCCATCAACTCGGACCATTCCGTGACCGGCACGTCGGCTCCTCCCTGTTGCCCTAGGAGGACCACTTCGTCGCCAACGTTGACAGGGTCGTCTCCCACATCGATCAACAGCTGATCCATCGTGACGTTCCCGGCCAGCGGATACCGGTTGCCATTGATCAGAACCTGACCGCCCCGGGCAGCCAGATTGCGGGGTACCCCATCGGCATAGCCGATTGGAACGGTGGCCACGGTCGATCCGACTCCAAGCGGACGGATGCGGCCGTACGACGGACGTTCACCGGCCGGTAGCCGCCGGGTAAACACGACTGTTGATACGATCCTCATCACCTGTCGCAGATCTACTTCGCCGACGGTGCTCTGACCGGGATGGACCCCGTAGATACCGATCCCGCAACGGACCATGTCGCGACGGGCATGAGGGAAGAGGACCGCTCCCGCCGTGTTGGCAAGATGTGTCATCGGCACCTGGTAACGCTCGACCACCTTGTTGAACCGGTCGATCTGAACCTCGGTGAAGTTGGCGTCTTCTTCGGATACTGCAAAGTGCGACCACAGACCCTGAAGCGACATGCCGAGGTTCGAGATCGCCGTGATCACCTCGGGAAGTCCTTCGGGGTCAACACCCACCCGATGCATGCCGGTGTTGACCTTGACCTGCACATGAGTGGCACCTGCCGCCGACAGCGCCTTGGCGTAGGAACTCCGGTAGACCGTTGGAGTCAGTCTCCAATGGACAACCTCACCAGCGTCTTCATGGTCAGGTTCGGAAAGGAGAAGGATGGGGGCCTCGATGCCCGCCTCCCGCAACCGGATGCCCTCTTCGACCAGGGCCACCGCCAACCAGGTCGCTCCGGCCTCGAGGGCGGCTTCGGCTACGGGTACGTCACCGTGGGCGTACCCATCGGCCTTGACAACCGCACACACCTGGGCTGGCGCAGAGATCTCGCCAAGAACGGTCGCGTTATGGCGGACTGCATTGAGGTCCACCTCCACCCACGATGGTCTCACCGAAACCGCCCTACATACCGAGAGAGGGAGTCAGCGGCGACCGTCTCCGATCGCGCCAATTCGGCGCCCGCGACCCCGTGCCAATAGGCGGCCGACCTGGCGGCGAATAGAGAAGGCAACCCGGCCGAAAGGAGAGAAGCCACCATGCCGGCGAGGACATCGCCTGTTCCAATCGTGGCCAGTTCGGGACCGCCGGACCTCACCGCCCACGGGGTCGAACCATCGGTCACCCAGGTTGGATTGCCCTTGAGGAGCATCACAAGACCTGTCGAGGACGCCACCTCCGCGGCCGCTTCCGGGGTCGGTTCCTGGCCGGTGAGTCGCCGAAACTCACCATGGTGAGGGGTCGCCACCAGGGGACCGGGACGCGCCGGCTTCGAGGTATCGATCGCCGCCAATGCATCCGCATCCACCACTACCGGGCCCCTCCACTCAACAAGGAGCCTGCGAACCAGATCACCATGGGATTCGCCAAGACCCGGCCCAATCAGCAGGACCTGGAATCGTTCCGGCAGCGCGGTGATCTGATATTGCAGGAGTTCGGGGGCCGCCGCAGCCGCTGCCGCTGCCGATTCCGCCGGAACCGCCAGACCCACCGCGCCCGCCCCAAAGTGCAATGCTGCTCGTCCTGCGAGGACCGCGGCACCGAGCATTCCCGGGGCGCCACCCACCACCAACACCGAACCGGTGGACCACTTGTGAGCCGTGCGGGGACGTTCGGGTAAAGGGGCATCCGCCACTTCGACCACGAAGTACGTGGGGGCGCCGCCCAGGAGACCGATGTCAGCGACATCAACCTCTCCGCATCGATCCGGCCCCTGTTCGAGGAGATGACCGGTCTTGAGAGCGTGGAAGGTGATGGTGCGGTGGGCTGTAAAGCACTCGTCGACCACCTGACCTGTACCTGGGTCGAGTCCGCTCGGTACGTCGACTGCGAGGACGGGGGCCGGATGTTCCAGCCATGGCTTCACCTCGGGGGGAAGCCCTTGACGAGACCCACCACCGAACAACGCATCGATGATCAGATCCACGTCGCCCGTCGCCGCCATCGGGTCGAACCTCACGCCCTCCACCTGGGCCTGTCGGTGTGCATCCTTGGCTGGCTGCGTCTTGGAATCGGCGAGAGCATGGACCCGAACGCCGATACCTCTGCGGCGAAGATATTTGGCGGCTACGAGACCGTCTCCCCCGTTGTTGCCGGGACCGACCAGGACCGATACCCGACTGCCGTAGGTCGCCCCCATCGCCACCGCCGTCCTGGCCACCGCCCGGCCGGCACGATCCATCAGAACCTCAACGGGAACCGTGGCCGACCGGTCAAGACGAGCGAACTCGTCCGGGCTGATGACTGGGATCAAATCAGTGTTCTCCCACGGCAACGGCCATCACCAATGCTGTCGTGTCGGTGTGCGTGATAGTCACCAGAACCTCGCTGACTCCCAACTGGTCGGCGCGGGCCGCCGCCCGTCCGGACAGCCTCACAGTCGGTTTCCCACCACCGGTTATCTCGATTTCGGTCCATCGAAGACGCCGCCAACCGGTGCCCAATGACTTCATCACGGCCTCTTTGCCGGCGAACCGAGCCGCGTAACGCCGGGCAGGTTTGGCAAAGCGAGAGGCGTAGGCACGTTCGTGTTCGGTGAAGCATCGATCTGCAAACCTCGGATACCGCTCAAGCACTCGGTCGACCCGTGCTATCTCGGCGAGATCCACCCCGAGCCCGATGATGCGCATGAAGAGAAACGGTAGCCAGACAGCTCTACTCCACCGTGACCGTCTTGGCCAGGTTCCGGGGTTTGTCCACATCGAGACCGTGGGCGCTAGCAATGTGATAGGCCAGCAGCTGAAGTGGCACCACCGCGGTGACCGTGCAAATCAGATCGGGACCGGGGGGAACGGTCAGAACATGATCGGCGACCTCCTCGGCCTCCCGTTCATGGCCTCGCTCCACCACCATCACGATGGTGGCGCCCCGAGCTTTCATCTCTTGCATGTTTGAGATCGTCTTCGCTCTGACATGAGTGTCGGTGGCGACCCCCACCACCAGGACCCCGGGTTCGATGAGGGCGATGGGGCCGTGCTTCATCTCACCCGCCGCGTATCCCTCGGCCCGCAGATAGGCGATCTCTTTCAACTTGAGGGCGCCTTCCATCGCCACGGGAAAGTCGCCTGAACGACCAAGGAAGAACACATCCCTGGTGTGGGCGAACTTCCGGGAAATGTCCTCTATGTCGGAGGACGCTTCCAGGGCCTCCTCCACCAGCTTCGGCAGACTGCGGACGGCAGCCGCCAGATGGACCAGCGAACCCTCGTCCCGGCTGCCTCGCACCTGGGCGAGATAGAGGCCCAGCAGTTGCAATGCCACCAGTTGGGTGGTGAAAGTCTTGGTGGCCGCTACTCCGATTTCGGGTCCAGCCCTCGTGTAAAGGACCGCATTGGACTCACGGGCCAGCGCGGAGTCGACCACGTTGGTAACCCCAATCAAGAGGCAACCTTGGGCCTTGGCATAACGGGCAGCCGCCATCGTGTCGATGGTTTCGCCGGACTGCGAAATTGCAATGACCAACGAGTTCGCATCGAGCACGGGATCCCGGTAGCGAAACTCCGAAGCGATGTCGATCTCGACCGGAAGCCGCACCCAGCGCTCGATGGCGTACTTAGCCATCATCGCCGCGTGGAAGGAGGTGCCGCAAGCAACGACGTAGGCCTTGTCCACGATGCGGAGCCGCTCAGGATCCAGAGCGAGTTCGCTTAGATCAACCAGCCCGTCACGCCGGATCCGTCCGCGCAGCGTGTCGGCGATGGCCCTCGGCTGCTCGTGGATCTCTTTCTCCATGAATGTGGAGAAGCCGCCCTTCTCCGCTGCTTCCAGGTCCCATTCGATGACTCTCTCGTCGAGAGGAAGCTCGGTTCCATCGAGGTCAGTGATCTTGATGCTTTCTTTGGTGATCTCGACCACCCGGTCCTCGTCGACCACGACCATCCGCCGGGTGTGTTCGAGAAAGGCGGGGATGTCCGACGCCAGAAAGTTTTCGCCGTCGCCTTTCCCGACGACGAGCGGACTGCCTCGGCGAGCTCCCACCAGCAGATCTGGATCAGAGGCTCTCATCACAACCAGCGCCAGTGCACCATCGGTGCGCTTCATGACATTTCGAACCGCCTCGGCGAGGGGAAGTTCTGCCAGGTCTTCGAGCAGGTGAGCGACGACCTCGGTGTCGGTGTCGGATGCGAACTCATGTCCCCCGGCGATCAGTTGGGACCGCAGGTCCGCCCAATTCTCGATGATCCCGTTATGGGCGACGATGACCGATCCGGTGCAATCCCTATGCGGATGGGCATTGATCGTGTTCGGTGCACCATGGGTTGCCCATCTGGTGTGTCCAATTCCGGTGTGCCCCTCCGGGAGAGGGCTCAACGAGAGAGCGTGTTCCAGATCAGCGATCCGCCCCACCTGTTTGATGATCGCAATCGAATCGGGTTGCTGGATGGCTATACCTGCCGAGTCATAACCGCGATATTCGAGACGGGCCAGACCGGGGATCAGCAACTCGACGATCGGACGGGAACCTACGTAGCCAACAATGCCGCACATACGAAGCACCTTTCCATGCGCGACCGGGACGAGGCACCAACCCCGGGTTGGGTCGGTTCCATCCGAGAGGCCTCTGTTCCGGGGTCACCCCCGGGTTTTTGCTGCTCTCGTCACGGCCATGGAAGGCCGGGAAGGTATCCGCCGAATCTTTCGATGACCTTCCTCCTCGTCACCTCCCTTGATAGGGAGGCCAGGCGCTACTGATTCACTTCGTCACGGTCGTTGTACCCGGACTGCCTCACTTCTCATAGTCTGAACCACCTGCCAATGCCGTGGAGACGACACCGGCGATCCGATCAGCGTAGCCGACTGCCTCGGCTTCACTACCCGCTTCGACCATGACCCGCACCACCGGCTCGGTGCCCGAGGCCCGGACCAGGACCCGGCCCTCGTCCCCCAACTCCCGCTCAACTTCGGCCACGGTGTTCCAGATCGACTCCGCTCCCTCCAGCCGGTAGCCGCGGCCCACGGGGACGTTGCGAAGGATCTGGGGGTACTCGGTCATCGCCTCCTTCCGAAGCTGACGCAGTTCCTTACCGCTGCCGGCCACCACGTCAAGAAGCCTGACGGCGGTCAGCAGCCCATCGCCGGTCCGTCCCCGGTCGAGGAAAATGATGTGCCCCGACTGCTCGCCGCCCAGGATGGCCCGTCGAGCCTGCATCGCTTCGAGAACGTAGCGATCGCCGACTTTGGTCTCTACCACGTCGATGCCTTCGGAAGCCATCGCCTTGCGGAAACCGAGGTTGGACATCACAGTCGATACGACCAGGTTGTTCTTGAGCTTGCCCTGCGCCTTCATGTGCCTGGCGACGATGGCCATTATCACGTCACCGTTGAGGGGGTGGGCGTCTTCGTCGAAAGCAAGCAGGCGGTCGGCGTCGCCGTCAAAGGCCAGCCCGATGCGGCCACCGACATGCTCGGCCAAAAACTCGGGATGGGTGGAACCGCAGCCCAGGTTGATGTTGTTGCCGTCCGGCTCCACGGCCCACTCTTCGACGGAGGCCCTGAGTTTGCGGAAGAGAGCGGGCGCTGCTTTGTAGGCAGCCCCGTTGGCTGCATCGATGGCTACCCCCATCCCCCGATAGGTGTAGCTGGCGGTAGCGGCCAGAAAGTCGATGTAGCGATCGAACGCGCCTTCGTCGACAAACCGGGTCCCCACCAGGTGCCCCGTCGGAATCCGGGTCGACATCGACCGCAACCTCGCCTCGATCTCATTCTCTTCACTGTCGGTGAGCTTGGTCCCGTGCGAGCTGAGCAGCTTGATGCCGTTGTCGGCCGCCGGGTTGTGAGAAGCCGACACCACCGCCCCCATGCGGGCTCCGCTCTGATAGGTGAGATACGAGATGCCTCCTGAGGGCATCACCCCTACATCGAGTGTGTCGATCCCCGCCGAGTGGAAGCCGGCCTGGAGGGCCATCGAGAGCATCTCGCCGGAACGACGCGTGTCACGCCCAATCACCACGGGCCCGAGTTTCAGCTGGAGACCGGCGGCGCGACCGAGAGCTACTGCTAGTTCAGGGCTGAGTTCGAGGTTGGCAACCCCTCGCACACCGTCGGTGCCGAAGAGACGTTCTCCGGATTCGAGGAGGGAAGCCATCCCTACCTATCCGACCGGTTCAGCGCTTGGTGTACTGAACCGCCCGGCGGGCTTTGCGAAGACCGTACTTCTTGCTCTCCACAGCCCGGGCGTCGCGGGTCAGGAGACCCGCCTTTTTGAGCGCAGGTCGCAGGTCGACATCCACCGCGATCAGGGCGCGGGCGATGCCGAGGCGGAGGGCGTCGGCTTGCCCGTTCACACCGCCCCCCTCAAGGGTGGCATCGACGTCGTACCTGCCCTGAACTTGAACCACCTGCAGCGGCTCCATGACCCGCATGCGGATCGCCATGGTGGGGAAGTAGTCCTCAAGGGCCCGCCCGTTGAGGGTGACTCTTCCCG
>Ga0326597_10003565_pt1 | contig 22348 bp, 18 predicted proteins | sample RVTome_12_FD_203789 | JGI IMG/M metagenome (GOLD analysis project Ga0326597, IMG submission 203789) | Soil microbial communities from uranium-contaminated site in the Upper Colorado River Basin, Wyoming, United States - RVT100D185 | ecosystem: Environmental > Terrestrial > Soil > Contaminated >...
GTGAGGTTACAGGCCACCTGCTCGGATTCACCAATATCGACGATCAGGGGCAGGAAGGCCTCGAGCTTGCGTACGACTACTGGCTGGGCGGCGAGACCGGTAGCAAGCGCGTCGTACAGGATCGTCTGGGCCGCGTGATCGAGGACGTCGAGTTACTAGCGCCGGCGCGACCAGGCAGGACGCTTACGTCGAGTCTCGATTTGCGCTTGCAGTATCTCGCCTACCGCGAACTCAAGCGCGCCGTCGCCGAAACCGGTGCGTTGTCGGGTTCCGCGGTGATCCTCGATGTCGACACCGGCGAAGTGCTCGCGATGGTGAATCAGCCGTCGTTCAATCCGAACGATCGCAGCCAATTCGATGTCGCGCGGTATCGCAACCGCGCGGTCACGGACATCTTCGAGCCAGGGTCGAGCTTCAAACCGCTGATCGTGGCGGCCGCGCTCGAAACCGGCCGCTATCAACCGACCTCGACGATCGACACTTCGCCAGGTTATCTGCGGATCGGCGGCAAGGTCCTGACACAAGACACCAACAATCTCGGCGTGATTGATCTGACGACGATTCTGGCCAAATCCAGCAACGTCGGCGCCGGTAAGCTCGCACTGGATCTCGATCAGCGCCAGCTTTGGAGCGTGCTGACGGGTTTCGGCATCGGCCGTCTGAGCGAGAGCGGGTTTCCCGGCGAGTCCGCCGGCGTCCTCAACGATCCGGATTATTGGCGCCCCGTCGGTCAGGCCACGCTCGCGTATGGCTACGGACTCAGCGTCACGGCCTTGCAGCTCGCCCAGGCGTACGGGGTGATCGCTGCCGACGGGATTCACCGGCCGGTTTCCCTGCTCGCCGTTGAGCAGCCGTCGGCGGGCAAACGCGTCATCGCTGCGTCGAGCGCACGTGCCGTGCGTGACATGCTCGAGACAGTCGTCTCACCACGCGGCACGGGTTTGCGCGCGGCGGTGCAGAACTACCGCGTCGCCGGCAAAACTGGCACGGCCTGGAAATCGGGGCTCGGTGGCTATTCGAAAGATCGCTATCTCGCGGTCTTCGCCGGCATGGCGCCGCTGAGTCGGCCCAAGCTCGTTACCGTCGTCGTTATCGACGAGCCACGCGGCGAGGACTATTACGGCGGCCAGGTCGCCGCCCCCGTATTCTCGCGCATCGTCAGTGGGGCGCTGCGCTTACTTGCCGTCGCGCCAGATGCATTGCCCACGCCGCCGCTGAGCATCGTGGCACAAGCCGGAGGCACTCCATGATGGCTGCCGCGGCGACGATAGCGATGAGTCTCGGTGAGCTTCTCGGCGCGGCTGCCGGCGATCTTGCGGCGCTCGAAGTGCGTGATCTCGTCGCGGACAGCCGGCAAGTCGTGCCAGGTACGGCCTTCGTCGCTCTACCGGGCCAGCACAGCCACGGATTGGATTTTGCGCCGGACGCAATCGCCCGCGGTGCCGCCGCAGTCATTTACGAGCCGTCGTCCGATCACGCCGACATACCGGGGCCCGGTGTCGCCGTGCCAGGCTTAACGCAGCGTCTCGGCGAGTTGGCTCAACGGTTCTTCGGCAAGGACCAAAAGCCGCTCGTATTGACGGGCGTGACGGGTACGAACGGCAAGAGCACGGTCGCCTATCTAGTTGCGGCCGCGCGGACGCAACTCGGGCAGCGCTGCGGTTATCTCGGCACGCTGGGCCACGGTGTGCCCCCCGGGCTCCAGCCCCAGGCGCTCACGACACCCGATTGCCTGACCTTACATCGGAACTTACGCGCACTCGAAACGACGGAGGCTGCGTTGGAGGTGTCCTCGCACGCGCTTGCACAGGACCGCATCGCGGGGCTGCGATTCACGACCGCCGTATTCACGAATTTGAGCCGTGATCATCTCGATTTTCACGGCGACCTCGCTGCCTATCAAACAGCCAAAGCACGGCTGTTCGCGCTCGACGGGCTCGAGCACGCGGTCGTCTTTGTTGATGATCCATTCGGTGCCGCGCTGGCTGAGCGCTTGCCGGCCACGGTCGTACCGACCACCGTGAGTTTCGCGGGCAATGCGCATGTCGAGGGCCGCTTGCTCCATGCCTCGTTGACGGGGCTCAGTCTCGAGGTTCGGGCGCCGCAGGGCGAAGCGACGATCGACTCGCCGCTCATCGGTGATATCAATGCCGAAAACTTACTGCTCGCGCTTGCTGCGTTGCTGACCTTGGATACACCGCTCGACGCCGCTTGTGCCGCATTGGGGTCGTGCTCGGGCCTGCCAGGACGCATGGAGCGTCTTGGCGGCGATGCGGCCGCGCCACTTATCGTAATCGACTACGCGCATACCCCCCAGGCGCTGAGCCGTGTGCTCGCGAATCTCCGCCGCTTCGCCACGGGGGACCTCTGGTGCGTGTTCGGCTGCGGTGGCGAGCGCGATTCCGGTAAGCGTCCGGCCATGGGCGCGGCCGCGCAACTCGCGGATCACGTCGTGCTGACGGACGACAACCCGCGCGGCGAGGATCCGGCCCGTATCGTCGCGGATATCCAGACCGGCCTCGATCCAAACGCCGACGTGGTGATCGAGCACGATCGGCGCGCGGCCATCGCCTGGGCATTGTCGCGGGCGCAGCCGGCCGATGTCGTACTGATCGCCGGCAGAGGTCATGAAACCGTGCAACTCGTCGGTGCCGAAAGGCGATCGTTCAATGACCGCGACGTTGTTACCCAGCTGATCGGAGGAGTCGCGTGATGGCGCGCACCTTGGCGGCTGTCGCTCGCGAGGTTCAAGGCCGACTCGTCGGTGCCGATACTCAGTTTGCCCGCGTTAGCACCGACAGCCGGCAAATCGACGCCGGCGCATTGTTCGTGGCGATCCAAGGTGAGCGCTTCGACGGTAATGATTACGTTGCCGAGGCACGCGCGCGTGGCGCGGCCGGCGCATTGGTGTCGCGCCTAGAGGATGGCCCGCTGCCGCAAGTCGCGGTGGCCGATACGAAACTCGCGTTCGGGCAGATGGCACGTGCCTGGAAACGGAATTTCGGTATTCCCGTGATCGCCGTGACGGGCAGTAACGGCAAGACCACGGTCAAAGAACTCATCGTTAGCATCCTCGATTGCAGCCGCAACGTCTGTGCGACCCAGGGTAACTTCAACAACGACATCGGCGTGCCGCTCACTCTCATGGCGCTCGATGCGGCGCACGATGTGCTCGTCGTCGAGCTCGGCGCCAACCATGCCGGCGAGATCGCCTATCTCAGCGACGTTGTGCAGCCGACCGTCGGAATCATCAGCAACGCGAATGCGGCGCACCTCGAAGGTTTCGGTTCGATCGCCGGCGTCGCCGCGGCCAAGGGCGAACTGCTCGACTACCTGCCACGCGCGGGCACGGCTGTGCTCAATGCAGACGACGATTTTTACGCCGATTGGCGCACACGCAGTCGTGCGCAAACGATAGTCGCGTTTGGCTTCGGCGCGGGCGCGGACTGCACTGTGCAAGGCGATATCGCTGCCGACCCCGGCGGTTCGGCCTTCACAATGCAGCTGCCCGGTGGCGAGTCGCGCGAAATCAGGTTGCCCTTGATCGGCCGGCACAATGTCTTAAACGCGTTGGCCGCCGCGGCGGCGGCCGATGCGATCGGCGTTGCGGCCGATGACATCGTTCGCGGGCTGGCCGAGGCAAAGGCGGTCGGCGGCCGGCTCAATATCTTGGCGGGCCGTGCCGGTAGCACCGTGATCGACGACAGCTACAACGCGAATCCGGCGTCGGTGCGCGCCGCGCTCGACTACCTCGAGGCACTGCCCGGTCAGCGGGTACTCGTGCTCGGCGACATGGCGGAACTCGGCGAGCACAGCGACGCATTACACGAGGCGATCGGCACCTATGCGCGGCCGCGCTGTGATTCCTTGTTGACGCTCGGAGCACATAGCAGCGCTGCGGCGCGGGCGTTCGGGGCCGACGCCGCGAGCTTTGCCGATATTGCGAGCCTCGACGCGGCCTTGAACTCCCTGCTCGGCGCGGACACGACGGTGCTGATCAAGGGTTCCCGCGTCATGCAGCTCGACCAGCTCGTCGCGCGACTCGCCGCCGCCGGCAACTCCCGGGGGGGCGTATGCTGATCTATCTGACGGATTACCTGACCCGGGTTCACTCCGGTTTCAATGTCTTCAACTATCTGACATTTCGGGCGATCTTGAGCGCGCTGACCGCGTTGGCGCTGTCGTTAGCGTTGGGTCCGTACGTGATTCAACGCCTCTCGACGCGCAGCGTCGGCCAGCCGATACGCATGCTCGGCCCCGAATCACATCTGCCCAAGGCTGGGACGCCGACGATGGGCGGCGCGTTGATTTTGCTCGCAATCTTGGTGAGTACATTGTTGTGGGCGAGTCTGAGCAACCGCTTCGTTTGGATCGTGCTGATCGTCACGCTCGCTTTCGGCGTGATCGGCTTCATTGACGACTACAAGAAACTCGTTCTGGGAAACTCGAACGGTCTGGCGCCCCGGAGCAAATTTTTCTGGCAATCGGTCGTCGGCTTCGGTGCCGCAATCGCATTGTATTCAACCGCGGAAAATCCCGGCGTCGAGCATGCGTTGTTGATTCCCTATCTACCGGGCGTGTCCGTCCCGCTCAGCGTCTTCTTCTATGTGCCGTTCACCTATCTGGTGATCGTCGGCACTTCGAACGCCGTCAACCTGACCGACGGCCTGGACGGGCTGGCAATCATGCCCGCGGTCCTGATCGGCTCGGCGTTAGGCGTCTTCGCCTACGCGGCGGGCAATATCGTTTTCTCGGCGTACCTCGGAATCCCGTATGTCGCGGGCTCCGGGGAGATGTTGGTTTTTTGTGCGGCCCTGGCTGGCGCCGGTCTGGGCTTCTTGTGGTTTAACACCTATCCCGCGCAAGTCTTCATGGGCGATATCGGCGCGTTAGCGCTCGGTGCCGCTCTGGGACTCGTGGCTGTGGTGGTGAGGCAGGAACTGGTGCTTTTTATCATGGGCGGTGTTTTCGTCGTGGAAACTGTCTCAGTCATCATCCAGGTTGCCTCCTACAAGATGACCGGCCGGCGCATTTTTCGTATGGCCCCGCTGCACCATCACTTCGAGCTCAAAGGTTGGGCCGAGCCGAAGGTGATCGTTCGATTCTGGATCATTACGGTCATTCTCGTGCTCATCGGTTTGGCGAGTCTGAAGGTTCGATGATCCCACCGGCGGGAAAATGGCAGTGAGATAATGTTCGCGGCGCAGAGCTTAGAGGAAGCGATGGGTGTGACGCAGCACAGCGGCCGGACCTTGGTCGTCGGTCTCGGCGCGACGGGCTTGTCGGCGGCGAAGTATCTCGCCGGCCGCGGCGAGGACGTGCGCGTCATCGATAGCCGCGCCGAGCCGCCGGGCTTGAGCGCGCTGCGCGCGGCTTATCCCGGGGTCGAAATCGGTCTTGCAACGCTCGAGCCGCGCTGGCTCGATGATGTCGACCGGATGTTGCTGTCGCCGGGTTTGAGCGCCGATCATCCGCTCGCTGCGGAGGCGCGTCGCCGGGGTATTCCGGTCGTGAGCGACATCGAGCTGTTCGCGCGGGCCGCGGCAGCGCCGATTGCGGCGGTCACCGGGTCCAACGGCAAGAGCACGGTCGTGACACTCGTGCGCGAATTGCTCGAGGTGATGAATCTGCGTGCCGCGGCAGGCGGCAATTTAGGTCCTCCGGCGCTCGAATTGCTCGCGGAGCATCCCGACGTCTACGTGCTCGAAGTATCGAGTTTCCAAATGGAATCGACCGAGAGTTTGCGGCCAAAAGCGGCCGCGCTGCTCAATATTTCGGCCGACCACCTCGACCGTCACGATAGTTTGGCGCACTACGCGGCGCTCAAGCAGAAGTTGCTGGGTGCCGCGCAAGTCGCAATCTTTAATGAAGACGACGCGCTCGTGCGCACGATGGGTCTAGCCCATCCGCGCGGGATTCCGGTCTCGACCTTGCACGCGCCGGCGTCGGGCTACGGCGTTACCGACAGCACCGGCGAGCGCTCCCTTGCGCGACACGGCGAGCCATTGCTTGCGGTCGCCAAGCTGCGGATTCGCGGCCGGCATAACGAAGGCAACGCGCTAGCGGCATTGGCATTGGCCGAGACGATCGCCGAACGGCCGCTCGACGACCTCACAGCTCTCGAAACATTCGCAGGTCTGCCGCACCGGTGTGAGTGGATTGCCGAGTATCGCGGCGTCGCCTTTGTCAACGACTCCAAAGGGACTAATGTCGGCGCGACCTGTGCCGCACTCGATGGACTGCCGGGGCCGCTCGTGCTGATCGCGGGCGGACAGGCGAAAGGCGCGACGTTTACGCCGCTCGTCCACAGCGCCGCTGGCAAACTCGACGGCGCGGTGCTAATCGGCGAAGCCGCTGCCGAGCTCGAGCGAGCGTTTGCGAGCATCTGCCCAACTCGGCGCGCGGCGAGCATGAGTGAGGCCGTTGCGCTCGCAACAGAGTTTGCAAGCCCCGGAACAACGGTGCTGTTGTCACCGGCATGCGCGAGTCTGGACATGTTTGCCAACTACGCGGATCGCGGCGAGCAGTTTGCCGCTGCCGTCAGGGGACTCGAACGGTGAGCGCGCGGCTCGAAGTCCGCGGCCTGCAGATCGACCCGGCGCTGCTCGCAGCCGTCATTGGCCTGATTGCGATCGGTGCGATCATGGTCGGTTCCGCGTCAATTTCCCTCGCCGATCGCGACATGGGCGCACCGTTTTATTTCCTGGCCCGTCACGCCGGCGCGATCGGCTTAGGTTCTGCGGCCGGGCTCCTCGCGCTGGTCATTCCGTTGCAGGTCTGGTTCCGGCTACACGGCTTGCTGCTACTCGCCGCGATGGCCTTGCTTGCGTCGGTCGCAATCCCGGGGCTGGGTCATACGGTGAACGGCAGCACGCGCTGGCTCGACCTCGGGCCGCTGACTCTGCAGCCCTCGGAACCGGCGCGGCTGTGCCTCATGCTCTATATCGCCAGCTATATCGTGCGCCACCAGCAGGATATGGCTCGCAGTCTGCTCGGATTTCTCAAGCCGGTCGTGATGATCGGCGCAGCTTGCGGGCTGTTGCTAACAGAGCCCGATTTCGGCGCCGCAGTTGTGTTAACCGCAACGGGCCTCGGGCTATTGTTCGTCGGCGGCGCGCGGCTGCGAGATTTCTCATTAGGTCTTGCGGTTGCATCGGTCGCGCTCGCGAGCCTGGCGCTGTCCTCGAGCTATCGGCTTCAGCGCCTGACCGGATTCATGGATCCGTGGGCCGATCCGTATGCAAGCGGCTTTCAGCTCACCCAGTCCCTGATTGCGATTGGTCGCGGCGACTGGCTCGGCGTTGGACTCGGCGATAGTGTGCAGAAACTATTTTATCTGCCGGAGGCTCACACGGACTTCGTGTTTGCAGTGCTGGCTGAAGAACTCGGGCTCGTTGGCGCAACGCTCGTCATCGGCTTGTTCGGGATCGTCGTTTATAAAGCGATTGCGCTTGGCCCGCGCGCCGCGGCAGTCGGGTTGGCGTACCAGGGCTTGGTGAGCACCGGCATCGGGCTCACGCTCGGCCTGCAAGCCGCCATCAATATCGGGGTCAACATGGGGCTGCTGCCGACCAAGGGGTTGACGCTGCCACTCATTAGTTATGGCCGCACGAGCGCAGTCGTGACGATGGTCGCATTGGCATTGCTACTGCGCGCCCATCACGAGATTCGCGAAGCCGAGCAGCGGATGCCGGCGCAGTCCGCCAGAGGGCGCAAAACGTGACCCGCGGACCGATCATGATCGTCGCAGGCGGCACTGGCGGACACGTGTTCCCGGGACTGGCAGTCGCCAGCGTGCTGCGCGCTCGTGAGCGGCCGGTGGTCTGGATGGGCACGGCACAAGGCCTCGAAGCACGGCTCGTCCCACCGGCAGGAATTGAGATCGAATGGATTACAGTGTCCGGATTGCGCGGGGGCGGCTTGCTGGCGTGGCTGCTCGCGCCGTTCAAGCTTGCGCGCGCCGTTTGGCAGGCGCTCGCGGCCGTTCGGCGGCGTCGCCCGGTCGCCGTGCTCGGGATGGGCGGCTTCGTCTCGGGTCCGGGCGGTATCGCGGCCTGGCTCACGGGCCGACCCCTGCTGATTCACGAGCAAAACGCCGTCGCTGGCGCGGCAAATCGCCTGCTGGCGCGCCTGACTCGGCATATCTATGAAGCGTTCCCGGCGAGTTTTCCAAGCCGCTGCGCGGCGCAACTCATCGGCAATCCCGTGCGGGAATCGATCTTGGCTGTGCCCGAGCCCGCCGTGCGCTTTGCCAGCCGCGGTGATTCTGAGCGCCGGGCCCGCGTGCTCGTGATCGGAGGCAGCCAAGGTGCACGGACGTTGAATGAGCAAGTACCGGCCGCCGTTGCCTTGCTCGCGGACTCGCAACCTTTCGAGATCTGGCATCAGGCCGGTGCCGGACTCGAAGCGACACGCGCCGCGTACGCGGCGGTGGACTGCGACCTGCGCATTGAGGCATTCATCGACGATATGGCGGCGGCGTACGCCTGGGCAGATCTTGTCATCTGCCGCGCCGGGGCGCTGACGATTGCCGAGCTGGCGGCCGCGGGGGTCGGCGCTGTGTTGATCCCCTACCCCCACGCAGCCGATGATCATCAGTTGAAAAATGCCGCGAGCTTCGCGGCCAACGGTGCGGGTGTGGTCATTGCCGAATCTGAACTCGACCCGGCGCGCCTCGCTGCAGAGCTCCGTCAACTGTTTAGAGACGCGGAAACTCCATTGCGCCTGGCCGAGTTCGCGAGGGCACAAGCAAAGCCGCGCGCGGCCGCTGATCTCGCCGATGCGTGTATTGCGCTTGCGGAGGCTTGCGCATGAGTCAGCCGATGGGCTGCACGCGTCAGATTCACTTTGTCGGTATCGGCGGCGTCGGCATGGTCGGAATCGCCGAGGTGCTCATCAATCTCGGCTACGTCGTGCAAGGCTCGGATATCAAACCGAGCAAAGCCATCGCTCGGCTCGAAGCACTCGGCGCGACGATTTACATCGGCCACAGCGTAGCCAATCTCGGAACTGCCGACGTCGTCGTCGTCTCGAGCGCGATCGGCCCAAAGAACCCGGAAGTTGTCGAAGCGCAACGCCGGCGAATTCCCGTCATTCAGCGTGCTGAGATGCTTGGGGAGCTAATGCGCTTTCGCTATGGCGTCGCCGTTGCCGGTACACATGGCAAGACGACGACGACGAGTCTGATCGCCAGCGTACTCGCCGAAGGCGGTCTCGACCCAACTTTCGTGATCGGTGGGCGCTTGGCGAGCGCAGATGCCAATGCGCGGCTCGGTACCGGTCAGTATCTCGTTGCAGAGGCCGATGAAAGCGACGCGTCGTTTCTGCACCTGCAACCCATGATTGCCGTCGTCACGAATATCGACGCCGACCACTTGACCAGTTACGAAGGTGAGCTGGGGCGCCTCAAACAAGGGTTCGTCGAGTTTCTTCACAATCTGCCGTTTTACGGCGTAGCCATCATGTGCCGTGATGATGCGAATACCGCTGAGCTCATTGCAGGACTCGGCCGGCGTGTCGTGAGCTATGGATTCTCGGAGCGTGCCGATGTTTACGCGAGTGCCTTGACGCCGCAGGGCCTCGCGACCGAGTTCGTCGTGCATCGTCACGACCGCCCGCCTTTGGCGTTACGCATCAATCTCCCTGGCCGCCACAATGTGCTCAACGCGCTTGCTGCCGTTGCGGTCGCCATGGAATTGGTTATCGATGATGATGCGGTGGCCCGGGCGCTCGCCGGCTTTTCCGGAATCGACCGGCGCTTTCAGGTTCTGGGCACAATGACGACAGCCGCGGGCCGCGTTACTTTCGTCGATGACTACGGCCACCACCCGACCGAGATCGCCGCGACCGTAGCGGCGGTCCGCGATGCGTGGCCCCACCGACGTCTAGTCGTCGCCTTTCAACCACATCGCTACACGCGCACGTACGAACTCATGGACGGCTTTGCGCAAGTGTTGTCGCGAGTCGATGTGCTACTGCTCACCGAGGTTTACGCGGCCGGAGAAGAACCGATCGCGGGCGCTGATGGCAAGGCGCTCGCACGCGCCGTGCGCACGCGCGGCGAAGTCGAGCCGGTTTTCGTCGAAGACGTGGAGCAGATGGCGACAGCGCTCGCGAGCGTGATGCATGACGACGATGTCGTACTGACGCTCGGTGCCGGCAGCATCGGGGCGGTCGCCCAATCGCTTCCCGAGTTGCTGGCGATCAAGGGTCCCGTCGGTATTAAAAGATGAGCATGGCCGTGACTAAACGTAGCCAAATGCCACCGAACGTGCGCCACGACGAATTGATGAGCGCGCACACGTCCTGGCGCGTCGGTGGGCCGGCCGACCTGTTTTTCAAGCCCGCAGCCGTAGTGGAGTTAGCGCAGTTCTTGCGCGAACTGCCGCCCGATCTCCCTGTGCACTGGATCGGACTCGGCTCCAACACGCTGGTGCGCGACGGCGGCATCCGTGGCGCCGTGATTTGCACCACCGATCTCGAGCGTGCGATCGAGCGCATCGATCCAAAGCGCGTGCGCGTTACCGCGGGCGTGCCGTGCACTGCATTCGCGCGACAATGCGTCCGCTACAAGCTCGGGCCGGCAGCGTTCTTCGCGGGGATTCCGGGTTCTCTCGGAGGCGCTTTGGCCATGAACGCGGGTGCCTTTGGCGGCGCGACCTGGGATCACCTCGAGCAGGTCGAGACGATCGATCGCCGCGGCGAACTTCGCGCGCGTGCGCGGGATGCCTACGAGATCGGCTACCGCTCGGTCTGTGGCCCTGCCGAGGAATGGTTCGTGGCTGCAACCTTCCATTTCGAGTTGGATGAAGGGGCGCAACTGAGCGACATCAGTCAGATGGTCAAGCAGCGTGGCAACACTCAGCCGATCGGCCAGCCGTCCTGTGGCTCGGTGTTCAAGAATCCACCGGGCAATTTCGCCGGGCGGTTGATCGAAGCGGCGGGCCTCAAGGGCGCGCGTATCGGTGGCGCCGTCGTGTCGACCAAGCACGCCAACTTCATCCTCAATGATCGCCAGGCGCGTGCTGCGGATATCGAAGCGCTCATTGAGCACATCCGCGCGACGGTGCGCGAGCGCAGCGGCGTCGAGCTGGAACTCGAAGTGCGCGTGATCGGCATGGAGCAAAAACCATGAAGCGATCGCGCGCGAATCGTCGCAAGGCGGCGCCGTTGCAGGTGAAGCTGCCGCGCATTCGGATCAATCTGCGCTGGCTCGTGCTGCCGCCAGCGGCGATTGCCACACTCGTGATCGCGTTCATCGGTGTGCAGGCCGCTTTGAACATGCCGGTCCATAAACTCGAACTCGAAGGCGTTTTTCAGCGGGTGACGCCGCTACAGATCGAGGCGGCCGTTGCCGAAGTACTCGACCGCGGGTTTCTCGCCGTCGAGCTGCGCCGCATCCGCCAGCAGGTCGAGAGTCTGGACTGGGTCGATTCTGCCGAAGTCGCCCGGCGCTGGCCCGATACGCTGGCGATACGCATTGTCGAACAGCAGGCGGCCGCGCGCTGGGGTGAGGCGAGCTTGCTCAATGTGCGCGGCGAGCTGTTCAGTAACGCCGCCCGCTTCAGCTTACCCGAACTCCCCGTGCTTTCGGGCCCGCCCGGCAGCGAGCGCGACGTTGCCGAGCGCTATTTGCTATTGCGCGGTCGCCTGGCCGCCGCGAATCTCGATTTGGCCGGTTTGGCGATGGATGAGCGGGGCGCTTGGTCCATCGCACTCGTCGGCGGCCAGGAGATCAGACTCGGTAAGCAGGACGTCACCGAACGGCTCGAGCGATTCTTCACAGCCGTGCTGCCGGCGATGGCGAGCGAGTTCAATCGCGTGAGCTACGTAGATTTGCGGTATACGAATGGGTTCGCGGTCGCGTGGCTCGAGCCGATCGAGATATCCAGCGCGAACTCGAGCGAGGTGCTCGGCAGTGGTTAATGCGGTAACGGTGTGGCGAAAAGAATGCTGAAGCGATCGTCAGAGCGAGAGTCTTGGCGGCAAATGCGGACCAAACGCGACGACCGCAAGTTACTCGTCGGCTTGGACATCGGCACGTCCAAGGTCGTCGCCGTGGTCGGTGAACTCTCGCCCCAGGGCGCGCTGGAAGTTATCGGTATCGGCTCGCATCCCTCGAGAGGCTTGAAGCGTGGCGTGGTCGTCAACATCGAATCGACCGTCCAATCGATCCAGCGGGCGGTCGAAGAGGCGGAGCTGATGGCCGGTTGCGAGATCAATACGGTTTATACCGGAATTGCCGGCAGTCACGTACGCAGCCTCAATTCTCACGGCATTGTCGCGATTCGCGAAAAGGAAGTGAGTCAAAGCGACATCGAGCGCGTCATCGATGCGGCTCGAGCCGTGGCGATACCGGCCGATCAGCGCATCTTGCATGTGTTGCCGCAGGAGTTCGTGATCGACACGCAGGAAGGGATCCGCGAGCCAGTCGGCATGTCCGGCGTGCGTCTCGAAGCGAAGGTGCACCTCGTCACCGGCGCCGTCAGCGCGGCCCAGAATATCGTCAAGTGCGTCCAGCGTTGCGGGCTGGACGTCGAGGACATCGTGCTCGAGCAGCTCGCATCGAGCTATTCGGTGCTCACTGACGACGAGAAAGAACTCGGCATCTGTCTGGTGGATATGGGTGGCGGCACGACGGATATTGCGGTGTTTTGCGGGGGCGCGATTCAGCATACGGCCGTGATTCCGATTGCCGGCGATCAGGTCACCAACGACATCGCTGTTTCGTTGCGCACACCGACGCAGTACGCCGAAGAGATCAAGATCAAGTACGCCTGTGCGCTCTCGCAGCTTGCCAATCCCGACGAGACTATCGAGGTGCCGAGTGTCGGCGATCGCCCGCCGCGCCGGCTCGCGCGCCAGACATTGGCGGAGGTCGTCGAGCCGCGTTACGAGGAGCTATTTGCTCTCGTGCGCGACGAGCTCAGGCGTTCGGGATTCGAGGAGCTCATCGCCGCCGGCGTCGTTTTGACTGGCGGCAGCGCCAAGATGGAAGGCGCCGTTGAGCTCGCAGAAGAGGTTTTTCATACGCCAGTGCGTTTGGGCATTCCACAGTACGTCGAGGGTCTCGTCGACGTTGTGCGCAACCCCATTCACGCAACGGGCGTGGGGTTGTTGCTGTACGGCAAGGCTGCGGCGCTGGCGCGAGCCGATTCAGGGAGCAATCGGGGTGGCTTGTTCAGCGCATTTGAGCGAATGAAGGCTTGGTTTCAGGGAAATTTCTGAACGTTTTGGTTAAGGAGTCCGACAATGTTCGAGTTAATGGATGGATATAGCGAAACCGCAATCATCAAGGTGATGGGAATCGGTGGTGGTGGCGGTAATGCCGTCGGGCACATGATGACGTCCGGAATCGAAGGCGTGGACTTCATCTGTGCAAACACCGACGCCCAGGCCTTGAAGAGTGCGCGGGTCAAGACCGGATTGCAGATCGGCTGCAACATCACCAAAGGGCTCGGCGCCGGTGCGAATCCGGAAGTCGGCCGGCAAGCCGCTATGGAGGACCGCGACCGGATCCAGGAGATCATTTCTGGCGCCGATATGTTGTTCATCACCGCAGGCTTAGGCGGCGGTACCGGTACCGGAGCGGCGCCGGTGATCGCGCAGCTCGCCAAGGAACTCGGCGTTCTCACGGTTGCGGTCGTGACGAAACCGTTTCAGATGGAGGGCAGCAAGCGCATGCGCATCGCCGATCAGGGGATCGCGGAGCTCGGGCGCTACGTCGATTCATTGATTACGATCCCGAATGAAAAATTGCTGACCGTACTGGGTCCGGACACGACTTTGCTCGATGCATTCAAGGCTGCCAATCAAGTCTTGCAAGGCGCGGTGCAAGGCATTGCCGAGTTGATCACACGGCCGGGCTTGATCAACGTCGATTTTGCGGATGTGCGCACGGTCATGGCCGAGATGGGTATGGCGATGATGGGCTCGGGCGTGGCCAGCGGTGAAGGACGCGCGCGCGAAGCCGCCGAAGCAGCGATCTCCAGCCCGTTACTCGAGGACATCAATCTCGCGGGCGCCAACGGCGTGCTCGTCAACGTGACCGCCGGCATGAATCTGTCCATCGGCGAATTTCAAGAGGTCGGCGAGACGATCAAGCAGTTTGCATCAGACGAGGCAACCGTTGTCGTCGGTACGGTCATCGATCCGGACATGACGGATGAGATTCGCGTCACCGTTGTGGCAACGGGCCTCGGTCAGGCGGTCACGCAAGCAGAGCGGCCGGTCAAGGTCGTACGCCGCCCGTCGCCAAGGGAGCCGAATTATGCGGATCTCGATCGGCCAACAGTGCAACGCAAGCGGGCCGTCGGCGACGGCGTGATCGATAGCGGCGAAGACTTTGAGGGCTTGCTCGACGTTCCGGCCTTTCTACGTCGCCAGGCGGACTAATCGGCGATTCTGAGCGGTGACAGCGCCGAACGGCATTGCGTCCTTGCTGGCGTTGCGAGCGCTGTGCTAGGGTGGCGCGCCGCCGTCAAGGGCTTGATCGTGCGGCAGTTAGTCGGTGATCTCGACCGCCTTGCGCGGCTAGGATACTCTCCGGTTTAAGACTGTGAAGCAGCGCACCCTCAAAGAATCGATTCGCGCCACCGGCATCGGCTTACACGGCGGCGTGAAGGTTTATATGACGCTGCGGCCGGCGCCCGCGAACACGGGCATTGTGTTTCGCCGCGTCGATCTCGACCAACCCGTCGATATCCCGGCGAACGCCCTAAATGTGACGCAGACTACCTTAGGTACGACGCTCGAGCACGACGGCGCTAAGGTCGCGACCGTCGAGCATCTGCTTTCAGCGATGGCGGGGCTCGGAATCGACAACGCTTTCGTCGATCTCACGGCGCCCGAGGTGCCGATCATGGATGGCAGCGCTGCGCCGTTCGTATTTCTACTACAGTCGGCCGGTATCGAAGAGCAGAACTCCCCGAAGAAATTCATACGGATTCGCAAGCCCATCGAGGTTCGGGACGGCGACAAGTGGGCAAGGCTCACGCCGTACAATGGGTTCAAAATTAATTTTGAGATCGATTTTGATCATCCCGTGCTGCGCAAGCACCGCCAGACTGCCAGCCTCGATTTTTCGACAACAGCGTTTCTCAAGGAGATTAGCCGGGCGCGAACATTCGGGTTTCTGCGCGATCTCGAGACGCTCCGCGAACGCGATCTGACCTTGGGCGGGAGTCTGGATAACGCCATCGTCATGGATGAATATCGCGTCCTCAACGAAGATGGCTTGAGATTTCGCGACGAGTTCGTGCGCCATAAAATTCTCGACGCCGTGGGCGACCTCTACTTGCTCGGCTGTTGCCTGATCGGCGAATTCAATGGGTTCAAATCAGGCCACCATCTCAACAACTGTCTACTACGCGCGTTGCTCAACGATCGCGACAGTTTCGAAGAGGTCGTCTTCGAGGACCGCCGCCGCTCGCCCGTCGCCTATCAGGTCGTTGCCGGCCTGCCCGATTAAACCTGTTCTGCCCGCGTCCGAATGCGCCGTCAGGCCGCGGCCCTAGGCGCGCGGCCTGACTCTGACTTTAACCCGCCGACCGCCGCCGACTTGTTCGGCGTGATAGCGCACCCGCGCCGCCCACACCGAGGCATCCATTGTGAGCACGAGTTCGCCGGTCGACGTCGTTCCGGCACTGACCAGGTGAGCTGCGGCCTCGGGCGGCAGCAGGCCGCGGATCTCCTCGGTTAGCGCCCGCCGCCGGCGGGCCTCGGCGGTCAATTCGGCAAGGCTGCCGCGGTCCAACAGGTCGGCCAGGGACTTCGGCGGTGGCGCGGCCATTATTATGAGACGGGCGTCAACGTTTTAGACCATGAAGCTTGAGCCATCGCGGAATTGGCGGCATTCTTGGGCCTTATCGATCAGGGCAAACCGCCTCAAAGGGCGGGACGCAAAGCCACCGGTCTACAGGAGCCGTCTCCTACGACAGCGGGGTTACCGAGTGCGAATTGACTTAATAAGCTATACTCAGTACGCCCAGCCCGGCAGTGTCCGGCAGCGGGGCTATAACGATACCGAAAATACAGCGGCAAAGGGCGGAATTCCATGGAGCTGATCCTTCTTTCGAAGGGCAAGGGCCATCTCGGGCATCTGCGTATCGGCGCTCGGTCCGTTTGGCTCAGCATCGTGGTATTCGCATTCGTCCTCGTCTCAGGAATTTTCTTTGCCGGCTACCAGGCGGCCTCCGGATTCGGCGTCGCCAATCCTCAAGTCGAGGTTCAAGCCTGGCGCGATGATTTACTCAACCAGCAAGCTCTGCTCGATGCAACGCGGGCCAACGTGGTCCAGAATCTCGATGCGCTGGCTTTACGCCTCGGCCAGCTCAATGCCCGCGTGTTAAGGCTCGACGCCCTCGGGCAACGACTGACGCAAATGGCTGGGCTCGACAACGGCGAGTTTGATTTCTCGAGCTTGCCCTCGCTGGGTGGCCCCGAAGAGCCGCTTGCGATTGCCGATGTCGAGCAGGTCTCCAGTTTGCTGACGGCCTTGGATCGCCTCGGCGCCCAGCTGGAGGATCGGCAGCAGCAGCTCAACGTGCTCGAGGATTTCCTGTTAAACCGTAAGCTTCGCGACGAGGTCCACCCCGAGGGTCGACCCGTCACGGCGGGCTATATCTCTTCAATGTTTGGCAACCGAACCGACCCATTTACGGGACGCGCGGCGTTTCATAAGGGTGTGGATTTCGCGGGTCGCGAAGGCAGCGAAGTCGTGGCGGTCGCATCGGGCGTCGTGATTTGGTCTGGAGACCGCTACGGTTACGGGCAGATGGTCGAGGTTAACCACGGTAACGGTTACGTCACCCGCTACGCGCATAATGCGGAAAACCTAGTCGCCGTCGGCGACACCGTCAAGCGCGGTGAGACGATTGCCGTCATGGGTTCGACCGGTCGGGCCACGGGGCCGAATCTGCACTTCGAGGTCTTGCGGAACGGCCGCGTCGTCAATCCGCTGAGCTACGTCAACTAGCCGCAGCGATAAATTGCCCTATCGGGGCGTTCCCGCGGTCCCAAAACACCTCCGGTATCCGTAGAATACAGAGCTTTAGCTGCTCATTAGGGGGCCGGCTTGCTCAATTTTCTCTCCAACGCGTTCGCCGGGTTGGTCGGTAGCCGCAATCAGCGGCTGGTCAAGGGCTACGGGGGCATCGTTCAGCAGATCAACGCGCTGGAGCCGGCGCTTGCGCAACTCGATGACGCGGCATTCATGGAGCGGACAGCCGAACTCAAGGGCCGGCTCCAAGCCGGCGCCGATGTCGACGAGCTGCTACCGGAGGCTTTTGCCCTCGTTCGCGAAGCCGCCCGGCGTACGCTCGGCATGCGCCACTTCGACGTGCAGCTCATTGGCGGCCTTGCGCTGCACGAAGGCAAGATTGCCGAGATGCGCACGGGCGAAGGTAAGACGCTCGTCGCGACCCTGCCGGCCTACCTAAATGCGCTGACCGGCGAGGGCGTACATATCGTTACGGTCAACGAGTATCTTGCTCAGCGCGATGCCGATTGGATGAGTCCGGTCTATCGGTTTCTAGGGCTCGAAGTCGGCGTCATCAAGAGCGGCCAGACCCCCGAGGAGAAGCGGGCAGCTTACGGCGCTGATATCACCTACGGCACGAACAATGAGTTCGGCTTTGATTACTTGCGCGACAATCTTGCATTTCGCCTCGAGGACCAAGCGCAGCGACGGCTTGCGTATGCGATCGTCGATGAGGTCGATTCGATCTTGATCGACGAGGCGCGCACGCCGCTGATCATCTCCGGCCGGTCCGAGGAAAGTACCGAGCTCTACGAACAGATCAATCGCCTCATCCCCAAGCTCAGGCGTTATAGCCCTCCTGCCGGGGCGGCTGATGCCGACATCAAGGCCACGCGTGTCGCCCTGTACGACACCGACGGCAGCGAACTCGGTGAGCAAGGGATCGACGCTGCCTTGGCCGTGGCCGCCGAACGCGGCTGCCACCTAATCGAGACCGATTCCGCGGCCAAGCCGGCTCGTTGCGAACTCGTGGAGCCGGGCGATTTCACGGTCGATGAGAAATCCAAGCAGGCGCATCTGACCGAGGAGGGCCACGATCGTGTCGAAGAGATGCTGCTCAAGGCCGGTCTGATCGGTGGCGGCGAAAGTCTCTACGATGCAGCCAATATACGGTTAATGCATCATCTTAGCGCCGCCTTGCGGGCGCATTCGTTATTTAAACGTGAGGTCGACTACATCATCAACGACGGCGAAGTCGTCATTGTCGATGAGTTTACCGGGCGTACGATGCCGGGACGGCGCTGGTCCGACGGCTTGCATCAAGCCATCGAGGCTAAGGAAGGCGTACGTGTCAAGGAAGAAAATCAAACCATAGCCTCGATTACCTTCCAGAACTATTTCCGGCTCTATAAGAAACTTGCCGGCATGACCGGAACGGCGGATACCGAGGCGTACGAGTTTCAACAAATCTACGGCCTCGAAGTCGTGGTCATCCCAACGCATATGCCGATGATTCGCGACGACGCGTCCGATCTGGTCTATTTGACGCAGGCGGACAAATTCGACGCCATCATCGAGGACATCAAAGATTGCCATGAGCGGGGTCAGCCCGTCCTCGTCGGGACGACGTCGATCGAGACCTCGGAATACCTCTCCGGTTTGCTCAAGAAAACAGGCATACCGCAAGAGGTTCTCAACGCCAAATATCACGAGCGCGAGGCGGAGATTATCCAGCATGCCGGACGCCCGGGCGCGGTCACGATCGCCACCAATATGGCCGGCCGCGGCACCGACATCGTGCTCGGCGGCAACCTCGAGGCGGAGCTCAAAGCCCTCGGGGCCGCGGACGAGGCAAAGCAGGCGCAACTGCGCGAGGATTGGAAGGCTCGGCACCAGACTGTCATCGATGCCGGCGGTCTGCACATCATCGGTACCGAGAGGCACGAGTCGCGGCGTATCGACAATCAGCTGCGTGGGCGTTCCGGCCGCCAGGGCGATCCGGGCTCGAGCCGCTTCTATCTGTCGATGGAAGACAATCTCATGCGCATCTTTGGCGATCCCGAGCGCACGAAACGCTTGCTGTCGCGTGCGGGCATGAAGCAGGGCGAAGCCATCGAGAGCCGGCTGCTGTCGCGCCAGATCGAGCGTGCCCAGCGCAAGGTCGAGGCGCATAACTTTGACATTCGCAAGCAGCTACTCGAATACGACGATGTCGCGAACGATCAGCGTAAGGTCGTCTACCAGCAACGCGCCGAACTCATGGAAGCGGAGGAAATCGAAGACGCCATTCGCGGTATTCGCGTGGATGTCGTCAATGCGGTCGTCGATGATTACATCCCGCCACAAAGCGTCGAGGAACTGTGGGACACGACCGGCCTGTCGCTGGCGCTCGAGCGTGAGTTCGGTGTCGACATCGACGTCGTGCAACTCATCGAAGATGATCCCGCGCTGAACGAGAATGATCTACGCGACAAACTTTGCGAACTCACGGAGGCGGAATACGAAAAGAAAGTCGAAGCGGTCGGTGCGCAAGTCATGCGCGGGTTGGAAAAAGCGGTCATGCTGCAGCAGCTCGACTCGCATTGGAAGGAGCATATCGGTGCCTTGGACTATCTTCGTCAAGGCATTCATTTGCGCGGTTATGCGCAACGCAATCCGAAGCAGGAGTACAAGCGCGAGGCGTTCGAGATGTTTAGCGACCTCCTCGATCGCGTTAAGCACGAGACGATTGCCATTCTGTCCAAAGTCCAGATTCGCCGTCCCGAAGATGCCGCGGCGGTCGATGTGCGGGCGAACGCGCCGCGTAGCTTGAGCTTCCAGCATGCCGCCGCCCCGAGTCTCGTCGCGCCGCCGCCCGGCGCCGCGCCCGAGGCTTCCGGTGCGCAGCCGCCGCAGCGGGCCGATCCCGTGGCACCCTACGTGCGCGGCCAACCGAAGGTCGGCCGCAATCAGCCTTGTCCTTGTGGCTCCGGTAAGAAGTTCAAGCAGTGCCATGGCCAGCTGCAGTGAGAGCCCCGCTTGAGGTCGTCGTCGCGCTGATTGAAGACAGCGCGGGCCGTGTTCTCGTGAGCCGGCGTCGGGTCCCAAGTCACATGGCTGGATACTGGGAGTTTCCGGGCGGCAAGCGCGCTGCGGGCGAACCGCGCCGTGAGGCGCTGGCGCGGGAGCTCGCCGAAGAACTCGGCATCCAACTGATCGGGGCGGAGCCCTTTATGACGCTCGCTCACGACTATGGCGACCGGCAGGTCGCCCTGGATGTCTGGTCCGTCTCGGCCTATACCGGCGAGCCGCGTGGGCTCGAGGGCCAGGAACTCGCCTGGCATACCCCCGCACGACTCGGTGAGATCGATTTATTGCCCGCCGACGCCGGTATCGTTGCGCGCCTGCTCGAGCGCGCGGCGGACGTCGTTAGCTCAACGACAGCAGGAAGCTGACGTCCTTGGTGACTTGTGCAGGTCGCAGGTCAACGCCTTGCCAGCGAACGAAGCGTATTGTGACCCGATGCCGTCCGGCACTGACCTCGGGGTAGTAGCCGCCGCCGCGCGGGACGATGACGCGCACCAGATTGACCCGCGTATTGCGCTCCATTTGGTGCTGGTACAAGCCTTCTGGCGCCACGCGCGCGACCGGCTCGGTCGCTTCGCGGGTCAGCCAAAGTAGCTCCGAGACGGCATCGCAAATCGGCTGGAGCACCTCCGTCCATTGCTCGAATTGCGCGGTGCGATCGGCGTGTGGCAGCCGCAGCCAGTAGGCATAGTCGGGCAGATCGAATGTACAGGTCCCGCCAGGGATCGAACTGCGATGCTTGATGGTGTTGAGAAATTCGCATTCCTTTAATGAATTCATGAAGGTAGGGCCGCTTCCCGTAATTGCGGCCTGCAATCCCGTGACGTCGCTGAGCAAGGCGTCGAGGCGCTCGTGATCGATTTCGGGTTGGCGCGAATAGGTCGCAAGCAGCGCCGCATGGCGTTCGAGTTCCTTGAGCACGTCGGCGCGGACATCGCCGCGGCCGAGGATTGTCATAATCTCAAGCAGACTTGCCACCGCCGCGCGCGCGCCGAAGCCGCGCAGGTTCTTGGCATGGTACTGAGCTTGCGCGTGCAGGAATTCGATGCGCAGGAAGGTCCGCATGCGCTCCGTGAGCGGCTGCTCAAACGCCGTCAAATTGGGGTCTGCAGACTGCTGCTGGATCAGTTCGCTCGCGGTATCGACCATCGGCCTATTCTGCGCGACCCGCTTTGGTTCGGCAAACGCAGTACGCCAGATTCATACCGACCGTCAACGCGCCTCGGCTGCAGCCATCTGGAGATAGCGCGCGTGCAGACTGGCGACTCCGGCGGCGGTCTGCTCGCGCGTGCCGCTGTTATCGATGACATCGTCGGCACTCGCGAGCCGAGTCTGGCGATCGGTCTGCGCCTCGAGCATTGCGCGCGCGTCGCGCTCGCTCATTCCATCGCGCTGTTGCAGACGGCCGAGTTGTACCGACTCGGGACAATCGACCACCGCGATACGTTCGACGAGTTCGACAAACCCCGTTTCCAGTAGCAGCGGCACGATGACGATCGCATAGGGGGCTTCGATCGTGCCGACCCGCTGCAGCATGCGATCGTGGATGAGCGGATGCAAGATCGCTTCGAGCCTACCTCGCCGCTGCGCGTCGCGAAATACGATGTGCCGCAGCGCGCGGCGATCGAGGGTTCCATCGGCACGCAAAATTTCCGGCCCGAACTCGGCGACGACGGCATCCAAACCCGGCTCACCGGGTGCAACGACTTCGCGGGCCACCTCGTCGGTATCGACGACCCCCGCGCCGAGCTCGGCGAATAGTTCGCCGACCAGCGTTTTACCGCTGGCGATCCCGCCGGTCAGTCCGACTCGAAACATGGATGCTTGCGCGTTCGTTGCGGCGTCCTAGAAGAGCGTTCGAAGATAAAGATCTGACAACGTCTCGCCCCACAACAGCGCGATCCAGCCGGCTGCGGCGAGATAGGGTCCGAACGGAATCGGCGTGTGGCGCGATCGACCGCCCACCAGCAGCATGGCGCTGCCGAGGATCCCGCCCACGCCGGCTGACAGTAATACCACGAGCGGGAGCTGCTGCCAGCCGACCCATGCCCCGAGCGCGGCCAGCAACTTGAAGTCGCCGTAACCCATGCCCTCTTTGCCGGTCGCTAGCTTGAACAGCTGGTAGACGCCCCACAGACTGAGATAGCCGGCAGCCGCGCCGATCACGCTCGAGCGCAAATCAACGAACAGTGGCGCCCCGTCGATACTGACGAGGCTCGCGAGCATGCCTGCCCACAGTAAAGGCAGTGTCAACGAGTCGGGTAGGAGTTGGTGGTCGATGTCGATCACCGCCAGCGCGAGTAG
>Ga0326597_10003567_pt1 | contig 22346 bp, 13 predicted proteins | sample RVTome_12_FD_203789 | JGI IMG/M metagenome (GOLD analysis project Ga0326597, IMG submission 203789) | Soil microbial communities from uranium-contaminated site in the Upper Colorado River Basin, Wyoming, United States - RVT100D185 | ecosystem: Environmental > Terrestrial > Soil > Contaminated >...
CCGGCGCCAACGACGATCCCGACGCGGTCGACGACGACGCCGACGCCGACGAGGACGGCCCGGCGGTCACGGTCGACGTCCTGGCCAACGACACCGACGTCGACGCGAGCGACACGCTGACCGTCACCGGGGTCGACACGACCGGGACCCTCGGCAGCGTGACCATCACCAACGCCGGCGCCGACGTCAGCTACGACCCGGACGGCCAGTTCGAGTCACTGGGTGCCGGCGAGACCGACACCGACACCTTCACCTACACCGTGTCCGACGGCAACGGCGGCACTGACACGGCGACCGTGACGGTGACGATCACCGGCGCCAACGACGATCCCGACGCGGTCGACGACGACGCCGACGCCGACGAGGACGGCCCGGCGGTCACGGTCGACGTCCTGGCCAACGACACCGACGTCGACGCGAGCGACACGCTGACCGTCACGGGCTTCGACGACACCGGCACAATCGGCTCCGTCACCGACAACGGCGACGGCACTTTCGACTACGACTCGAACGGCCAGTTCGAGTCCCTCGCCGCCGGCGAGACGGCCCTCGACACCTTCACATACGACATCTCGGATGGCAACGGCGGGACCGACTCGGCGACCGTGACAGTCACGGTCCATGGCCAGAACGACGATCCCACGGCCGATGACGACACCGACTCGACCTCCGAGTTCGACGACGTCGACATCGACGTCCTGGCCAACGACACCGATCCGGACGCCAGCGACGTCCTCACCGTCCAGTCCGTCGACACGACCGGCACGACCGGCCTGGTCACGAACAACGGGACCGACGTCACCTACGACCCGAACGGCCAGTTCGATGCGCTCGAGGACGGCGAGTCCGCGCAGGACACCTTCACGTATACCGTCTCCGACGGCAACGGCGGCACCGACACCGCGACCGTCGCGGTCACGATCATCGGCGCCACCGACGTTCCGCCGACGGCCGTCGACGACAGCGCAACAGTCGCCGAGGACTCCGGCGCAACCGCGATAGACGTGCTGGCAAACGACACGGACCCCGATGGCGGGCCCAAAGCGATCGCCTTGGCGTCGGATCCCGCGAACGGGACGGTCGTGTTGACGGGTGGCTCGCCCGGCGAGCACACCGGCGTGACCTACGAGCCGGATCCCAACTATTGCAATGACCCGCCCGGGACGACGCTCGACACGTTCACGTACACGCTCAATGGCGGCTCCACGGCCACGGTCTCGGTCACAGTCACCTGCGTTGACGATCTGCCCACGGCGGTGGACGACAGCGCCACCCTGAACGAGGACGCGACCGCGACCGCAATCGGCGTCCTTGCGAACGACACCGACGTCGACGGCGGGCCGAAGACCATCTCCGTTGCGTCAGACCCGGCGAACGGCACCGTCGTGCTGACGGGTGGCTCGCCCGGCGCACACACGGGCCTGACCTACGAGCCGGATCCTAACTACTGCAACGACCCGCCCGGGACGACGACTGACACCTTCACGTACACGCTCAACGGCGGCTCCACCGCGACGGTCTCAGTGACGGTTACGTGCGTCAACGACGCCCCGACAGCAGTCGACGACACGGGCGCCGGGTTCACCACTGACGAGGACACCCCTTTCACGACCGGCGACGTCCTCGCCAATGACAGCGACCCGGACGGCGACACGCTGACGATCCCGACGTTCGACATCACCGGAACGTTGGGCATCGTCACCTACAACGACGACGGTACCTTCGACTACGACCCCGACGGCCAATTCGACGGGCTCGGCGCCGGCGAGACCGACACCGACACGTTCACCTACGACATCTCGGACGGCGAGGGCGGGACCGACACCGCGACCGTGACCATCACGATCAATGGGGTCAACGACGCGCCGACCGCCGTCGACGACACCGACACGACGGACGAGGACACGGCGAAGACCGTCGATGTCCTCGCCAACGACACCGACCCCGACACGAACGACACCCTCCTCGTGACGGCGGTCGGCACGCCGGACAACGGCGGCACGCCGACGATCCAGGGCGGCGGGGCCAGCATCCTGTTCACGCCGGGCCTGTCGTTCCAGGACCTCCAGGCCGGCGAGGAGCGGGACACCTCGTTCACCTACGACATCGACGATGGCAACGGCGGCACGGACACGGCGACCGTCACGGTGACGGTTACCGGCGTCAACGATGCCCCCGAGGGCGTCAACGACAGCTACGCCAGCGCCGTCATCAACACCCAGGTGGTGGTCGGCGCGACCCCGCCGGGCACACCCCACGTCCTCTTCACTGGCGACGTGCTCGACAACGACACCGACGTCGACGACCTCGAGAGCACGCTCGTCGCCACGGCCGGCACGTTCGCGACCGGCGACGGTGGCTCGGTGACGATCGCTGCCAACGGCACCTTCACCTATACGCCGGCGGTGACGGACAACGACCCGGGTCCCGCGGACACGCAGGACACGTTCAGTTACACCGTGTCGGACACGCACGGCGCCAGCGACACGGCAACGGTCACGATCACCTTCCAGGCCCAGGTGGTCTGGTACGTTCAGGCTGGCGCCTCAGCCGGCGACGGGCGGTCCCACAGCCCCTTCAACTCGCTCACCCCGCTGACCACGGGCGGCAGCTCCGACGGCCGCGACGGCCAGGGCGACATCGTGTTCGTCTACCAGGGCACCGGTGACACGACCGGCGGGCTGGTCCTCGAAGGAAGCCAGAAGCTGCACGGCCAGCCGCACGGCCTGGTGGTCGGCGCGCACACGCTCGTCGCCGCCGGCGGTACGAACCCGAACATCACCGGCGGGGTCGTCCTCGCCAGCGGCGTCCAGGTCCTGGCCGTCAACCTCGGCAGCGCGGCGACCAGCTCGCTGTCCGGCACGGGTACGACCGTCACGGTTGGCGGGAGCGCGCCGGACACGGTCGCGGTCACCAACGCGACCGGCAAGGCCATCGACGTCTCGAGCGCCACGGGCTCGCTGACGTTCTCGTCGGTCACCTCGGCCGCCAGCGCGACCCAGGGCATCGCGCTCACGAACGTGGGCGCGACCTTCTCCGCCGCCGCCGGATCCATCACGACGGCGGCGGGCAACGACGTCGATATCGCAGGCGGGACTGGCAACTTCACCTACAACGGAACCATCACCAACACCGCTGGACGATCGGTGGAGATCACGGGCCGCAACGCGGGCGCCGCGAGCACGGTGTCCTTCGGTGGCGCCATCAGCGACACCGGCACGGGCATCAACCTCGACGACAACGACACCTCGACGATCAGCTTCACGGGCGGCCTCACGCTGTCCACCGGCACGAGCCAGGCCTTCCGAGCGGTTGCGGGTGGCGCGGTCAACGTCAGCGGCACCAACACGATCGCGACCACGACCGGGAATGGGCTCACCGTCACCGGCACCACGATCGGTGCGAGCGGCATCACGTTCCGCTCGATCAACGTCGACGGCGACGACACGTCGCCGGTCAACGGCATCCTGCTGAACGGCACCGGCTCGACCGCGGGCCTCACCGTGACCGGCACGGGGACGGCCGGGACCGGCGGCACGATCCGCGACACGTCGGGCAACGGCATCGAGCTGATCGGCACGCGTGCGCCGTCACTGAGCTGGATGACCGTGACGAGCAACCTCGGCAACGGCATCCATGGCGGCGACGGCAGCGCCGGCGGCGTGGTTACCAACGCGACCCTGGCCAACCTCGTGGTCTCGAACAATGGCAACGACAGCGGTGCCGAGGACGGGATCCTGTTCCAGGGCCTCGTCGGGACGGCGAGCTTCAGCAATCTGAACGTCTCCGGTTCGGCGCGCCACAACGTGGCGGTCATCAACAACACCGGCACCCTCACATCGCTGACGGTTTCGGGATCGAACATCCACGACAACGCCGCGACCTCGAGCAACGGCCTCGTGTTCATCGCCGACGGAACGGCGACCATGACCGCGTCGGTTGGCACGACCAACTTCACGACCAACCGCGTCACCGGCGTGCTCTCACAGACCCTTGGCGCCGGGACCCTGACCGTTTCGGTCAATGGCGGCACCTTCACGAACAACTTCGTGAGCGTCGAGTTCACACATGCCTCGAGCGGCAGCCTCACCGGGACCTTCACCGGCGGCACCATCACCAATGCCATCAACGGCTGCTCCGGCAGCGGCTCGCCGTGCGGCGCTCCGGTCAACCTGTTCCTCGGCACCAACTCCGGCTCGGCCGCCGGTTCCATCCTGCGGGCGACCATCACCAACAACACCATCAACAACGGTGGCTCCGGCAACGCTCCCGGGATCTGGATGCATACCGGCACGCCGATCCGCGGCCATGCCCGGCTGATGATCACCGGCAACACGATCACCAACGTGAACGAACGCGGCATCGCGGTCGAGGGTGGCGGGTGCATCTCGCCGGCGATCTGCGATGGCACCGTCGACGCGACGATCGAGAACAACACCATCACCCTCGGTGCCGGAGCCCTTGACGGGGTCCACTTCAACCTCGGCACGGCCGGCACGTTGGCGGGCAATAACGACACCCTCGCCTACTGCGGCGACATCGAGAACAACACGCTGAGCAGCGCTGACGGCGACGGCATCCGCCTGCGCCATCGATCGCTGACGACGATCCGGCTGCCTGGCTATGGCGGCACAGCCTTCGACACTGCGGCTGTAGTCGCCTACCTGGATGCCCGCAATCCGGCAACGCTCGACACGTTCTCCGCGGCGACGAGCAGCGCGGGCGGCGGCTTTGTCAACGCGACCTGCCTGACGCCATGACGCGACGGAGCCACTCCGAGTAAGGCGTCGAACGCCTTCGTTCCAAGAAGCCAAGGGTGCGGCGAGGGCCGCGAACAAGAGGGAGGGCCAGATGGCGCAAGCGCGGCTCGGTGGCCGGATCCGGCGATCCGTCGGTCCCAGACGGACGTTCGCACTGCTCCTCGGCATGGCCGCGCTCGTCGGCGCCTTCTTCGGCTCAATCGCGGTCGGCGCGGACTATGCCGCGACGGCCTCGGTGAGTCCAAAGATCCACTACCTCAACGACGTCGCCGGATCCTCCTTCACGTTCACGGTGACGAACACCGGAGACACGACCACCATCGGCGCGGTCCAAGTCCGCCGTCCCGTCGCCTCCTGGACCGTCCTTGCCTGCGAGAGCGGACCGGCTGGATGGGCGATGCAGCGAGCCGACCCGTTCTGCCGGTTCCGTTCGGCAGACGGCACCGCCGACGACATCGCGCCCGGCGCCAGCGCGACCTTCACCGTCCGCCTGGGAAGCGATCCCGGCGCAGCCGACCGCGTGGGAACGTTCGAGGTCTCGGCCAGCCGCTCGAACCAGTTCGACCAACCGAGCGTGTTGACCGCCGCTGTCGGCGCGCCCGGCGATCTCGACATCACGGCGCACTCGTTCCAGGTCCTCGACGCGGTCGTCGCCACTGCTCCGGCGACACCAGGCGGGCCGTGCCCTGCGAGCAACAAGGTCGGCAACGTCGATTCGATCCAGACGGTGGTGATCTGCGGCAAGAACCGGTCGACGGGCACGCTGACCCCGACCGCGGCCCTATCATCGCTCGGCGGCTCGCTCCTGAGCTCGACCGGCACGTTCTCGTCGGGCTCGATCGCCGCGAACAGCGCATCGAGCGTCGTCCTGGGCAACTGGGCAGGCGCGCAGATCCGGACCCTCGGCGGGACCGACCTCACGATCGTGGCGGTCATTGCCGCGAGCGCGACCCACACGTCGTCACCGACGGCCCTCGGCGGCTACACGGCGTTCAACTCCACGCCTGTTGCCGTCGACGACGGCTACAGCACGAACGAGGACGGCACGCTCGTCACGTCCGCCGCCGCGGGAGTCCTGGCCAATGACTCCGACGCGGACGGCCATTCGCTGACGGCGTTCCTCGACGTCGACGTCGAACACGGCGAGCTGGCGCTTGCCCCCGACGGCAGCTTCACCTACGACCCGGATCCGGACTTCGGGGGCGACGATTCGTTCACCTACCACGTCGAGGACGGGCACGGCGGTTCTGACCAGGCCATCGTCGTCATCACCGTCGCGGGTGTCAACGATCCACCGACCGCCAGCGACCACAGTTATGGCACGGCGGTCGGCAATACGTTGTTCGCGGTCAGCCGACCGCTGACCTCGGCGCCGGTGGTCCATGCCACCGGGAACCTTCTCGACGGCGCGAGCGACGCGGACGGCCCGGCGCTGAGCGTCGTCCCGGGGACGGTGGCTTCGGCGGGCGGGGGCAGCGCGACACTGTTCGCCGACGGCACGTTCACCTACATCTCGGAAGCCGGCGAGACGGCGACGAGCGACTCCTTCTCGTACGTCATCGACGACGGTGCCGGCAGCCAGAGTCCGCCGGCGACGGTTTCGATCGCGCTCAGCGGCGACGTCGTCTGGTACGTCGACAATGCCGACGGGGCGGGCGACGGCCGGTCGACCAGCTCCTTCAACTCGCTGAGCTCGCTCCAGGGCGCCGGGGATCCGGATGCAGCCAACGAGACGATCTTCGTCTTCGAGGGGGCTGGACCTTACGGCGGCGGGCTCATCCTAGAGGACGGGCAGCGCCTGCTCGGCCAGCCGGCCGGGCTCGTCATCAGCTCGCAGACGCTGTTCCCGGCCGGCACCGGAGCGCGGCCGGCGGTCACCAACGCGGCCGGCGACGGGTTGACCCTCGCGAACGGCAACGTCGTGGAGTCGATCGCGGTCGACGGAGCCGCCCAGAACGGCGTGTCAGGCGCAAACATTGCCGGCTTCTCGCTCCTCGACCTGTCCATCGCCGGCAACGGTGACAGCGCCGCGGCCCTCGAGTCCGGGATTCGGATCGACGGCCTCACCGGGACGGCCGCAATCACGGACACGGAAGTGTCCGGCTCGGCCTTTGACAACGTGTCGATCTCGGCCGCGGCGGGCAGCGCCAGCCTGGCCGTGTCCGGGTCCACCTTCCGCGACAACAACGCGACCTCGGGCGGACATGGGCTTCGCCTGTCGGCCGGCGGAAGCGCAAGCGTCAGCGCGACGATCGACGGATCTACCTTCCGACGCAACCATGTCACCGGCGTGTCGGCGGTGACGGCGGCGGCTGGCAACCTGACCATGACCGTCGACGGAGGCACGTTCGACACCAACTTCGTGGGCATCGATGTCACGCACGCCAGCAGCGGCAGCCTCATCGCAACGATCGACGGCAACTCGTTCAGCACGACCGCGACCAATGGCGGGGCGCCGATCAACCTGTTCCTGTCGAGTGCCGCGGGCTCGGCAGCGGGTTCCGCTCTCCGAGCGATCGTGAGCGACAACACGGTCACCAACAACGGGTCGGGTTCGGCGCCGGGCATCTGGTATCACACCGGGACCAGCGCCGGGCATGCTCGGCTGCTGATCTCCGGCAACGAGGTCTCGAATGTCGCCCTGCGCGGCATCTCGATCGAGGCCGGACCCGGCACGAGCACGGTCGATGCCACGCTGGTCGATAACAGCGTCAGCGTCGATGCCGGTGGTCTCGAGGCGATCTTCGTTCAGGCCGGGACACTCTCGACCGATAGTGTCGCCGTGTGTGCCGACATCCGGTCGAACACCGCGACCAGCCCCGGCAGCGACATCCGCGTTGGGCAGCGCTTCTCGGCGACCACGCTGGGGTTGCCCACCTACGCTGGCCTCGGCACCGACGATGCAGCCGTTGCCGCCTTCCTTGCGGCCCAGAACACCACGGGCGACACGTTGGCCACGCACCAAAGCGCCACCGGCTTTGGGGGAGGGGCGGCGTGCACCGGGCCATGAGGACGCATTCCGCCAGGCTGGATGGGCAGGACAGGAGAACGCGATGAGTGGCTTTTTCCTCAGCGAGATCCGGCTTGTTGGTTTCGACTACGCCCCGCAGGGCTGGGCGATGTGCAACGGCCAACTGCTACCCATCAACCAGAACCAGGCCCTCTTCTCGCTGCTCGGGACGACCTACGGCGGCGACGGCCAGACGACGTTCGCCCTTCCCGACCTGCGAGGCCGGGCGCCGATGCACATGGGGAGCGGGCATGTCCAGGGTGAGCGCGCCGGAGAGCAGGCCCATACGCTGAGTGCGCTGGAGGCCCCAACGCATACGCACGTGGCGAACGCGTCGGGGTCGACCGCGAATGCCAATGCCGCGTCGCTGGGCCTCCTGGCGGTGAGCCAGGGGACGATCTACCTCAATCCCAATCAGGTCGGCGGCTCTCTGACGACCCTCAACCCGGCGACAATCTCCAACGTAGGCGGCAGCCAGGCCCACGAGAACATGCAGCCGTATCTGGCGCTGACGTTCGTGATCGCCCTCCAGGGCATCTTTCCCTCGCGAAACTAGGAGGGCCGCGATGTCGACGCCGTATGTCGGTGAGATTCGGATCTTCGCCGGTAACTTCGCGCCAACCGGTTGGCTGTTCTGTGACGGGAGCATCCTTCCGATTTCGGAGAACGACACGCTGTTCCAGCTGCTGGGAACCACCTTCGGCGGCGACGGAGAGTCCACGTTCGCACTCCCCAACCTCCAGGGCCGGGTACCGATCCACCAGGGCAATGGCTTCATCTCCGGTGAGGCCGCGGGCGTGGAGGCGGTCACGCTCACGAACAGCCAGATGCCCATCCACAGTCATCCGTACCTCGCCGCGACCAATCCGGCAAGCATCGCCTCGCCTTCGGGGACGATTCTGGCCGAGTCGTCCCAGATCAACATGTACGTCGCGGACAATCCCTCGGCGCAACTGGCAGCGACCGCGATCGGTTCGGCCGGCGGCAGCCAGCCGCACGACAACATGCAGCCCTACCTCTGCGTGAACTTCATCATCTCGCTCTTTGGGATCTTCCCCAATCCGTCCTAGAGGAGCTGCCCGATGACGGATCAGTTTGTCGCCGAAATTCGCATCTTCCCGTTCAACTTCGCCCCGACTGGGTGGGCGTTCTGCAACGGCCAGCTGCTGCCCATCTCGCAGAACACCGCGCTGTTTTCGCTTCTCGGTACGACCTACGGCGGGGACGGGAAGTCGACATTTGCCCTCCCGGACCTCCAGGGCAGCGTGCCCGTGCACCCGGGCCAGGGACCGGGTCTGTCCGAACGGTTCCTCGGTGAGGCCGGTGGGTCCGAAGCGGTCACGCTCCTCATCAGTGAAACCCAGATCCACAGTCACGCTGTTGGAGTCTCGCCGGATCCCGCCGATATCGCGACACCGCAGCCTGGAGAGTCTATCGCTCGCTCGGTCGGCGGACAGTCGTTTCAGACGGTCACCAACGCGGGCCTCGTCAGCATGGCTCCCGAGGTCATTGCACCCGCCGGCGGCGACCTGCCCCACAACAATCTCATGCCGTATCTCGCGGTGAGCTTCTGCATCGCCCTCCAGGGCATCTTTCCGCAGCGCCCGTAGAACGCTGAAGGAGACACGGTGATCGATCGGCGAAGGTTCCTGAAGGCGTTGGGACTCGGCTCGGTGGCAGCTGCGCTCGGTGTCTGGCCACGCGCGGAGCCCAGCCATGCTTCGAGCGTCCCGCGGGCCTCGGCGTCCCCTGCCAAGCTCGGCCAGACCGAAATCTCTGCGATGAGCGCTACGAGCATGTTCCGAGGCGATCGCAGCGGCATGATCTACATCAGCCGCGACGGCGGCGCCACGTGGACCCGGCACAGCCATCTCGGAGCCGAGTACTCGGTGCGGCGGGTGCGTACGAGCCGAAGCGGCCTGGTCCGCCTCGATGTCGGGTACCGCGGCCGCAGCTTCAAGCTCATCCTGACACCGGACGAGCGAGCCTGGCGGACCGCCTGACCGAGCTACGAGGCGACGTCAGGCTTCGCGCGATCAGGCCAGGCGATCGCGAATTCCTGCTCGCGCTCTACGGCTCGACCCGTGAGGACGAGCTCCGGCTGCTCCTGTGGGGCGCCCCGGAATGGGCGCTATTCATCGGGCAGCAGTTCACGGCGCAGGATCGACAGTACCGGGCGACCTATCCTGAGGGACGCTTCGCGCTCGTCGAGCTTGGCGGAAGCCCGGTTGGGAGGCTCTACGTAGTTCGGTTGTCCGACCAGCTCCACATCATCGATATCGCACTGATGCCCGCGTATCGGGGGCAAGGGATCGGTTCGGCCTTGCTGGCAGGCTTGCTTGCTGAGGCTGACGATGCTGGGATCGCTGTGACCCTCCACGTCCAGCCCCAGAACCCCGCCAAGCGGCTATACGAACGCCTCGGATTTCGACGCCGCGGGAACGGTTCGGTCTACGACTTCATGGAACGACCCGCGCGCGCGGTCAGTTGAAGACCGCCTCGTATTGGAGGCGACCGCTCGGGTCTGGACCGATCGGTACCAGGAAGATTTCCAAGGCGCCGAGAACGGGATGGGTCAAGGCGTGGATCCGCTGCTCGAGCACGACGTCGCCGACGAAGACCAGCGAGAACGGTTCAGCGCGCAGCCCATCTCCCTGCGTCGGATACCGGTTCACCGCGGAGAGCGTCAGATCTTGCTCAGGCACGGTGTGGGCCAGCACGAATTCGTTACCCACGTGGGGCTCAAAGAGCGAAGGCGTGAGGGCTTCCGGCACGTCGCTATTCTGCCCGCATCCCGCCGCCGCCACTCGCCTTCGGGTAGCGCAAACGCGACAGTTTTCGCGCACATGACCACCGATGGAGGTTGGCTGGCGAGGAAGTGTCTGAGTTCACCACATGGTGGACAGATGTCTCGGGAGATAGTGGACACCTTCGGAGGAGGGTGTCGCGATGGAGCTCGAGCGCTAGTTGGTCGACGCCGTGGTGCTCGAAGGCCGGAGCCCGACCGAGATCGCCCGGCGCCACGGGATCTCCAGGAGCTGGCTGTATCGGCTCCTGGGCCGCTATCGCGAGGGCGGCTACGCGGCCCTCGCCTCGCGCTCCCGGCGACCGCACTCCTGCTCGCACCGGACTTCGCCTGGGCTCGAGGCCGCGATCGTGGCGCTGCGGGCCGAGCTCGCCGCCGCGGGCCACGACGCCGGACCGGCGACGATCGCCCACCATCTCGGCCGTCGCTTCACCGCGGTGCCCTCGCCGGCGACGGTGTGGCGGATCCTGCGCCGCCACGGTCTCGTCACGCCCCAGCCCCACAAGCGGCCGCGGTCGTCGTTCGTCCGCTTCGAGGCGGCCCTGCCCAACGAGCTCTGGCAGGCCGACACGACCCACTGGCGGCTGGCCGACGGGACCGACGGGACCGACGTCGAGATCCTCAACCTCATCGACGACCACTCCCGGCTGCTGCTCGCGGCAGACGCCTTCCGGACGGTCAAGGGCGGTCCGCGGCGCGGGAGGATCCGCTTCGAGACCGAGCTCGAGCGGCTCGGGGTCGTCGCCAAGCACTCGACGCCCAACTATCCCCAGACGTGCGGCAAGGTCGAGCGCTTCCACCAGACCCTGAAGCGCTATCTCGCCAAGCAGCGACCGGCCGCCTCGCTCGCGATCCTCCAGCTCCAGCTCGACGCCTTTCGGCGCTACTACAACTCTGAGCGGCCCCATCGGGCCCTCCGCGGCCGAACCCCGATGGTCGCGTTCCGCGCCCGGCTCAAGGCCCGACCAGCCGCCGACCTGGCCCGCATCCACTTCCGGGTCCGCTCCGACCGGATGAGCAAGGCCGGCAACGTCACCGTCCGGTACCTGAGCCGGCTCCGGCACATCGGGCTGGGTCCGGCCTACGTCGGCGAGCCGGTCAAGCTCCTGATCGCTGGTGACTACGTCCGGGTCGTGGCGAGGACGGCTCGCTCCTCCGGGAGCTCGTCCGCGATGCCGGCCGCGACTACCAGGCGCGCCTACACTCGTCCACGATGACGTGAGACAGGCGTCCACGATGTACCGAGAGGACATTGGCTGGCGAGGAAGGATTCGAACCTTCAATCCCCTGATCCAGAGTCAGGTGCCCTACGGTTGGGCCAGTTCGAAGCGGTGGATGAGATCGATCCGCGTCCGCTGCTCGTGCCGCCCCCAAGGCTCATGTCCGGCCCGATTCGACCAGCAGATAGGTCGTCATCGGACCGAGACCCTTGACCTCGACCGGCTCGCGCTCCTCGAATTCGCACCGGTCGCGCAGGAGATCACGCGTCGACTGCGCCACCTGGATCCGGCCGGCGATCCGGAGGACTGCATCCGCGACGCGGTGTTGACGGTGTCTCCCCAGAGGTCGAACAGGATCCGCTGGTGACCGATGACGCCGCCCACTACCGGGCCGCTGGCGAGGCCGATGCGCAGCTGCAGCGGCGCGTCCCGGCGGCGGCCCGCATCGTCCGCTGCGTCCAGCATGCCGCGCGCGAGCCGGATCGCAGCGGCCGCATGGTCAGCCCGAGGCTCCGGCGCGCCGGCGACGGCCATGTAGGCATCGCCGATGGTCTTGATCTTCTCGACGCCCGCTTCCGCGGCCAGGACATCGAAGCGGGAGAAGAGCTCATCCAGGAAGCCGACGACATGTGCCGCATCGATCTGGCGCGCCCATGGCGTGAACCCGGCGAGGTCGGCGAACAGCACAGTCGTCTCCGGATAGGACTCGGCAATGCGTTTCTCGCCGTGCTGCAGGCGCGCGGCGATCGACCGCGGGATCGCGTTGGTGAGCAACTCCTGCGAGCGTGCCTCGGCTCGGCGCCGGCGGATGTCGCTGTAACGGAGGAGAGCAAAGGTGATGCCGAGCGGGACCGCAAGATTGGCCGCGTACCACGCCAGCCGCAGCGGGTAGGGCTGGGGCGTGATCCGGTTGCTGACAAGGGGGTCGAGCACGATCACGCCGACCACGATCACCAGGAAGGCGACGAACCAGAGCGTGGCGCGCCGCGGTCCCAGTCCGAGGAGTGCGAACACCGGACCGAGGAACGCGAACACCAGCGCCGCGCTCGCTCCCGCCAGCCCGCCAAGCGACACCTCGATCACGGCCGGAAGGAGCAGGACCATCAGGATCAGGACGTTGACATAGCGCTCGAAGCGCCCAGTGCGCGCGAGGACCACCAGGTTGATCGCGCCGACCAGCGGTATGGTCGCCGCCACGAACCAGCCCAGCGGGTGTCTCTGGGCGAGAAGGGGAAGCTGGAGCGCGCTGACGATCACGACGTAGCCAGCGATGAGGACCAGCCGCTTGCGCAGACGCAGGTCGTCATCATCGGTCGGCTTGTCCGCGAGGCCGATGACCCGATCCAGGAACGCCCGGACTCCACGCGCCCCGCCGCTCATCGTTCGGCAGAGGCGCGGCGGTACAGCACGACGCGCCACGCGCGGATCCCACCTTCGTGAACGCTCATGTAGCCAGCGTCCCTCATCCACCGCTCGACATCCCCGTGCCGATGGATGAAGTAGCGCGCAGGACTGCGCCGAACCGCGTGGACGAGGTTGTAAAGCCGCATGAAAGCGCGCATCCACCAGACGTCGCGTGGATAGGTGATTCCGACGAGCCGCGGTCGGGATCGCGTCGCCGCCGCAAGGAGGGGCTCGAGGTAGGGATAGCAGCAGATCACCGAGTCGAGCGTGACGATCTCGGCTGATGGCAGCTCGTCGGTGAGCTCGACGACGTCTCCGTATCGATAGTCGACGCGGCCGACCAGACCGCGCCGCTCGGCCTCGGAGCGCGCGGTCGCCAGGTACTCGCGTGAGGCGTCGACGTCGATGGCGGCGACGGCTCCGGCCTCGAGAAGCGAGACGTGGACGGCGCCGACTCCGGCACCGATGTCGAGCACCCGCGCTCCGTCGACGCCTTCGCGACGGATGACCTCGATCAGTTCTCGTGTCGGGGCGTGCAGCTTCCCCTCGCGCCATCGGGCCAGATCGGCCTTGGCATTGAGACCGTCGTAGCCGAGGCGCGCGAGGTCCTCGTCGCAGCAGAACCGACGCGGAGGTGTCACCACAGGCCGATGGTGCGCCGCGCGTCAACCGCCGTCGAGGCTTTCAGTTGGCGCCGAGCTGAGCCGCGACACCGCAGCTCGGCCTCATGTCGAGACTTGTGGCTGGACGACGATGCCGACCTGGCGGCGGACAGCGGTGGGCTTCGGACACGATATCGCGGCCGCCGATCGAGGATCGCCCCTGGCCGACGGGCGAGGGTTGTCGTCACTGGAGGCTCCCGGCCTCGGCGCCGGCAGCCAGCGGGAGGCCCGCGAGTCGCCACTCGCCGACCCCATCCTCGAGGCGCCGGACGCGGTAGCCGTGGCGGCGGAGCAGAGCGATCCCGCGGGGTGCCATCACGCAGTAGGGCCCACGGCAGTAGGCGACGATGTCGGCCCCAGGCGGCAGGAAGCCAAGCTGCTCCTCGAGGCCGTCAAGAGGGATCGAAATCGCCCCTGGGATGTGGCCCGCCTCATACTCCTCCCGCGGCCGCAGGTCGAGAAGGACGATGTCCGAGGCCCGGGCCCGGCGGACGAGTTCGTCGCGGCCGATCGGCTCGAGCTCGCCGGGCGCACCGAAGAGGGTCCGGACGACGCGGTCGACCTCGGCCAGGCGGTCGTGTGCCACGGCGAGGACCGCGGTGAGGAGTTCGAACACGTCCTCGCCAGCGAGGCAGGAGGGCGACGTAGTAGACGTCGCTGAGCTCATCGGCCGAGAGCCCGAGATCCTGACCGAGCCAGACCGCCAGCAGGCACCGGCGGAGGCCATGCTCGAGCGGCGACCCACCGGCAAGGTCCGTCGCCAGCGACAGCGAGGCGACAACCTCCGCCAGCCGCACCCTTGGACCCTTCGTCACGCTGTCCGTCATCTCGCGATCATCATCGCTGTCCGGTCGATCCTCCGCCGTAGATCCAGTGCTCGAGCCAAATGGCAGGGTGAATCGTGCCGGCGTCTTGCGGATGAGGGAGCAGCTCCAATGTGCGAACGGCCGTTCCAATCGCGAAGCTGATTTGGTTGGTTTCCGACCGGCGGTCTCGTACAGTTATCAGCTGTTCGCGCGTTGTGCTATCGATCTGAGCGTGATCGACGCGGATCGGGCGAGCCCACGGACATCTGCTGTTCTCAAGCAGCACCTATACTCGCCATCGCGCCGACATAGCTCAGCGGTAGAGCAGCTGTTTCGTAAACAGCAGGTCCTCGGTTCAAATCCGAGTGTCGGCTCCACTTCCCTCTTCCGCGTTCGGGAAGACCTGCTGTCCGTTGATAGCACCGTCCTCGCAGGCACCGGATCGTGCGCGAGGGCCTGCTAACCAGCGAAGACCTGCTAACTGGACGGGATCGTCAGGCTCATACGCACGGACCGTCAGACAGCCAGGGTCCGATTCCAGCGTGAGCGAGCATCCTGAAGACCTGCTATCTCGAACGCAGCAGGTCCTCGGGCTCGACGTCCTGGTAAGACTGAGATTATCGAATCGATAGATTGACTCTTACTCATCGACGCCTTATCGTGCCGGCATGAACACGATCGGGCGGGCGCAGCTGGAGACAGCGCTTACAGCCCTCGGCGAGGTGTTGGCGGCTCGTGAGCTGCACTACGAGGTCGTCCTTGTCGGTGGCGGTAACCTCATCCTCCGCGAACTCATCGCGCGTCCGACCACAAAGGATCTCGACATCCTGGGAGCGAGGACGGCGAACGGTGTCGCCCAGATCCGCCCGATGCCTGAGCCACTCCGCGATGCCGTTATCGACGTCGGCCGAGCCTACGGACTCGCGGACGACTGGCTCAACACCGGCCCAGACTCACTGCTCGACCTCGGCTTGCCCGAAGGGTTTTCTGAGCGGCTCGAGCGCCGGGACTTCGGCGGCCTCGTGGCGTGGCTAGCGGGCCGGTTCGACATGGTTTGCTTCAAGCTCTACGCCGCAGTGGATCAAGGCCCGCGGAGCCGGCACTTCCAGGACTTGCGAGAACTGGAGCCGGAACGCGACGATCTCCTCGCGGCTGCACGTTGGGCGACCAGCCACGACCCGTCACCCGGCTTCCGGAGCCTGATCATCGACACGCTTCGCGGCCTCGGCGTGGAGGATGCGGATGCAGCCCTTGGCTAGTTCCCTTCAGGGAGCGCTGCTCAACCGAGCGTGGATCCAGTGGGCTGCGCTCGGGGTCGATGCCACCGTCGAACGCGACGATGCCGTCGTCGACCCTGAGGCCCTCATCGCTCTCACGGCGGAGTTGGGCGACGCCGACGCCCGACTCCGTGACCTCAGCACGGACTGGTGTTTGGGGTATGGCCGGTACATCAACGGCTCGCGCCTCAGGCAGGTGGTCCGAGAGCTTGGAACGCCGGCGGACGCAATCGGTGAATACGCGGCCACGGTCAAAGCGGCAGGCGGTCCAACGTGGCCGATGGCCACGGGACCGCGGGCTGACTACGTCCGGCGGGGCAAGGCACGGCTCGACTCAGCGGATTCGAAGGCCCGATTGCGCATCCGGCTCCGCGCGGCGTTCGGGGTCAATGCCCGAGCTGACATCCTCGCTGCACTACTGGCCGCGTCGCCTCGCGGCCTCAACGCCGCCGATCTGGCGCGCGTCACTCGGTTTACCAAGCCGAATATCGCCTCCGCTCTGGACGCACTCCTCCTGGCCGGACTCGTAACGGCGCGACCTGTTGCAAACGAGCGGCGCTTTGCCGTGCCGCCGAAGGTTCCGATCCTTCCGGGACTCCGTCCGCCGGTGCCGCAGGCGGACTGGGTTGCCATATTCTCCGTGGCTCTCGGGGTCCTTCGATTCCAGTCGCGCAACGACACGTCGACGACCGTCCGAGCCATCGATGCGCGCCGACTCGTCAACTCCCTTGTTGCCCGGGTATCGACCGAGCGCATGCCGATGCCATATCTCGACGCCGGCGGGGACGAGTTCGGAGTGGCTTTCGATAGGTGGGTCGCCTACCTCGTCGACTGGCTGCGAGCGCCCGCTCGGTCGTAGATGCTGCGGACGGTCGATGCCGTCAATCACGAACCCTAGAGAGTCAAGACCAATCCTTGGGGAAGAAAACCGATGGCAGAGGAGCGAGATAACGGCGACGCGGGAGCGCCGGATCCTGCCCCGCCACCGGGGCTCGCAGGTGGGCTCGCCGACAAGCTGGGGAATCGGTACGAGGGCAGGTGGACCGTCGCCTGCCTCGGATCGCTGCTGAACGACGACTGGGAAGACATCGACCTTGAGCCATACGACGGGTTCAAGATCGAGTTTCATGCCCGACGACGAGACGGGGTCGTCGAGCACCATCAGGCGAAGAGATCGGCTCCGGGCGGCGGCAGTTGGACGCGTCGGAAGCTCGACCGAGAAGGCCTTCTCGACGCGATCGACCAATGGACGAAGCCTGATGGGGAGTTCGTACTCATCTCCGGGTCTCCCGTGGATCCGGAACTGGACGGCCTCGTCATCGAGGCGCGAAAGAGCGTCGACGCGCAGTCGTTCCTCGCGAGCCTGCCCGACGCGCAGATGGCGGAATTTCGAGGAATCCAGAAAGACCTGGGGGACGCCTCGGACGAACGCGGTTGGCAGGCGCTCAAACGCGTCACGTTTCGGCACGTCGACGAGACGACGCTCGCGGACCTCGCCGCGGCAAGAATCGCGCTGTCGGTCGAAGGGGACGCGGCGTCCGCAGTTGCGCACCTCGCTGATTATCTCGACCTCCACATCGGTGAGCGGATTACGGCGACGGAGATATGGGGGTTCCTAACCGAACGGGGAGTCCGTCGACGCGACTGGGGTGCAGACCCCGACCTACGGGCGGCCGTCGAGCACCAGATGCGGCGATTTGTTGGAGACCCTGACGAGTCGGCCATCGTGGGCCTGCAGCACCATCGCAGAGAGGCACGCGAGGCCGTCCAGCTGCTGACCGAAGACGACGGTCCAGTGATCGTCGTCCTTGGTGCGGCGGCAGGCATGGGCAAGAGCGTGGTCGTCCGCCAGGCTGTGGCCGAGCTGGCGAGGAGCTACCTCACGCTCCCGATTCGGCTCGACAACCTGGCTGCCACCGCAACAGCAGACGAATTGGGCCAACGACTAGGGCTGCGCGGATCGCCGATTCAAGTGCTTAGCCATCTTGCGGCCGGCGCCAGGGCAGTGCTGGTCATCGACCAGCTTGACGCCGTTAGCGACGTGTCGGGCCGTTACGGTCGGGGATTCGAAGCCGTGGCCGAGATGCTCGGCGAGCTCGTCGCGTTCCCGAACGTCCGCCTTCTGCTGGCGTGTCGCGACTTTGATCTTGAGGTTGATCGCCGCCTACGCCGAATCAGGGACCGCGAAGGCACGAAGATCGTCGCGGTGTCGCTGCTCGAAGACGACTTCCTCGACACCGTCCTTGCGGCGGCTGGAGTCCCGACCGCCGAGCTCTCTCGGGCGCAACGCGAGATTGTCCGGGTGCCCTTACATCTGCGCCTGCTCGCCGAGTCGGCGGGTTCCGGTCGTGGCTTTTCCTCCGAGTTGGACCTATTCGACGCCTACTGGGAAGAGAAGCGGCGCTCTGTCGGAAGTCGAGGAGGTGACGAGGCAGGAGCATCAGCGCTGATCGACGAACTTGCTCTCGAGATGAGTCAGCGCCAGGAGCTCGAAGTGCCGGCCGACGTCGGCAGCGGTCGGCCGGTCGAACTCCAGCTACTCGAGTCGGAGCACGTGCTTATCCCCGATGACCGTCGCGTCCGATTCTTCCACGAGCGATTCTTCGACTACGCCTTCGCTCGCGCCTTCGCCCGGAGGGGCGAGAGCCTCGCTGCCTTTCTGATTGGGACAACGCAAGGCCTGTTCCGTCGCTCTCAAGCCCGCCAGATCCTCTCGTATCGCCGTGCGGCCGATCGACCGACGTACCTTCGGGACCTGCGCGAGACGCTCCTCGACCCGCTGATCCGGCTCCACATCAAGACTCTGATCGTCGCATGGTTGCGAACCCTCGCCGATCCACGAGAGGAGGAGTGGGAGGTCCTCGCGACGATGCTCGATCGCCGCGACGAACGGCTCCGCGGGCATGTTCTGTCGGTGCTGTCCGGCAACCCCGCCATCTTCGATTTCGCGGACGCGGCCGGAACCTTCAGCGGGTGGCTGCGCTCGGCCGATGACGCCCTCCAGGACCGCGCCGTCCTGGTCCTATCTGCCGCCCAACGTTCGCGCCCAGGGCGAGTCGCCGAGTTGCTCAACGCGGTCGACTGCTCGGATGAGCGCAACCTTCATCGGCTGACGTATCTCATCCGTCAGGCCGACCTTACCCTCGATGAGTCGTTCTTCGGGTTCTTCCTCGACCTCCTGATCGCCGGGTGCCTCGACGAGTTGCGCCGCGTCTTCGCGATGAACGACAGCTTCTGGGACCTTTCACACGGACTGGTTGAGAAGCGACCCGAGTGGGCCGCCCGCTTCGTAAGGACCTATCTCGATCGGCGTCTCCGCCTCGCGAGCGAGAGCGGCATAAGAGATCCGTTCAATGACCCGGACTGGATTCCGCATCCGCTCGAGCGCGACGTGTTCTCGAAGATCGCCGTAGGTTCCCCGGTGGCCTACGCCGAGCAGATCCTGCCTCTCGTCCTTCGGCTAATCCAAGAGACCGGGACCTGGAACGCCGAGGAGCAACGTTTTGACGACGGGATCTGGCGGTGGCGAATGTTCGGGGACGCTTACAGCGTCTCGGAAGGGCTGCTGAGTGCTCTCGAAGAGGCCCTCCGTCGTCTGGCCGAGTCGGAGCCTGACGAGTTCAGTTCGCACCGCGCGGCCCTGGAAGCCGCAACGTCGAGCACTGCAGACCACGTTCTTGCGCGGGCGTATGCGGCCGCACCCCAGCGCTTCGCCGCCGAGGCCGCTGCATGGCTCATTGCGAACCCGGCCCGGCTCGACGCAGGCTACATGGACGCCTCACATTGGGTCGGCCGCGAACTGGTGGCGGCGATCTGGCCGCATCTTGACGCGGGCGCACGGGAGTCCCTCGACGGGGCAATCGTCTCCTACTACCCGAGGTGGGAGCGGTCGAAGGAAGGCCACCGTTCCCATGGCAATGCCCAACACACGATCCTGAGCGGCATCCCGGAAGAGGAACTGTCTGACGCCGGACGGCGGAGGGTCGCAGAGCTGCGTCGAAAGTTCCAGGCCGAGCCATCGCCTCCTCGGGGGATCCAGGTTGGGCGGGCCGGCTCGCCGGTGCCCGCCTCGGCGCTCCCGAAGATGAGCGATGCTCAATGGCTCGACGCCCTCCGGGAGTACGTGAACGTCGAGGATCGACCAGGGCGTCGAGCCTTCCTTGCCGGCGGCGCGATGGAGCTCGGTCGCCAACTCCAGGAGGAAACGAAGAGGGACCCGGACCGCTTCGTGCGGCTTGGTATCGGCTTGGATGACGATCTCGCGGTCGTCTACGGCGAGCAGATCCTGCTGGGCCTGCGAGAGGCAGACGATCCGTCGGCCGGGCTCGTCTTCGACTTCGTTCGGCGCCTTCATGGCCTGCCGGGCAGGCCGTGCGGCCGCTTCCTCGCGGATGCCGTAGCCAAGTTCGCCTCGGCGACACCACTGCCGGACGACATCGTTGACATCGTTGCCTGGTACGGGGTGAGTTCGCCGGATCCGCCGCCGGGGTACTCGAGGGAAGCTCACGAGCGGAACGACCCGGTGCGGCTCGGGCTGATCGACACCGGGATCAACACGGTCCGGGGCGACACGGCGCATGCCATTGCGCGGATCCTCCAGTCTGACGTGCAGCCGTTCGAGGGCTGGCGAAATGTGATCGCAGCGATGGTTCACGACGACTCGGATGGCGTTCGCTCCTGCGTCGCGGGCGTCCTCCTCGTTTGCCTGGGTCGCGATAGAGATTGGGCGGTCGAACGGGCAATTGAGTTGTTCGACGGACGAGACGACGTCGCGACAAGCGCAGACGCCGAGAAGCTCATCCGCTTCGGCCTCCGCACTCATCCGGATCGGCTCCTACCGGTCGTCGCTAGGCTCGTCGCGTCGGAGGAGGAGGCGGTGGCCCGTGTCGGCGCGCGCCTCGCATGCGTCGCCGCCTTCTCAGTCGAGGAAGCCGGTCCTTTGGCAGAACAGGCGCTCGTCGGCAACGCCGGAGCCCGCCTCGGCGCCGCCGAGATCCATGCCTCCGCCATCGGGGTCGATGCATATCGGGTCGCGAGCCGCGACGCCCTTATGCGCCTGTTCGATGATCCCGACCCCAAGGTGCGTCGCGAGGCAGGGACGTGCTTCCAAGTGCTCCGAGGAACACCTCTTGCCAGCGAGGGGGACTTGTTTCTCGCGTACGCAGCAACGTCAGGCATCACTGACAACCCCCATGACGTCTTGGACGCTCTGCTCGAGGCGCCGTCCCTGCCACCGAAGGCCACGGTCACGGTTTGCAAAGCGGTTGTCGCCGCGGCCGGAGGCGAGGCCGGTAGCATCGCGTCAGCTTGGAGTGCGCACATGCCCGACGTCGCAACGCTGGCCGCCAGGCTGCAGGCTCATCCAGAAGAGGAGGCGCGCGACGCGGGCCTTGATCTGATCGACTCTCTTGCTGCGAACGGCGCGTATGGGCTTGAACGCGCCTTCGCTCCCTTTGAGAGATAGGTCCAGCCGGTGGCGTTAGGATCATCCCTGCAAATCGCGCACGCTTGGAGGTCCAGTCGCAGGGCAATCGGCGCGAAAATGAAGACCTGCTAACTGAGCGGCCTACGCTCGCAATCCCACGCTTGTGCCACAACGCTTAGGCCGATCTGTTTCGTAAACAGCAGGTCCTCGGTTCAAATCCGAGTGTCGGCTCCACTCCCGTCTTTCGTGCTCAGGGAGACCTGCTGTCCATAGATAGCACGGCCATCGTGGTCGCCGGATTGCGGGCGAAGACCTTCCAACCGACGAAGACCTGCTAACTGCACGGATTCCCAGTTCCGACACCGTCCTGTGCGCACATCCTGCCTGGGTCGTGCCGGCGTCCAATCGCCTCCGAACCCTCGAAGACCTGCTGTCTTCCACACAGCAGGTCCTGGTCATTTCGAGCTCGCCCGGCTCGGCCGAACCACATCGCTGAGGAGTCGTTCTGCCATCCCGGCGCGGCAACCGGCTGGGCTGAGCAAGAATGGAAGCGCCAATCCCCCGCCGAGGACGACAGTGAGTAGTGTCATCGCCTCGAGATCCATTAAGGATGCGGGCCGTTCGAGTCGCTGCTGAACATCAGTGTGCTGTCGACACGCCTCCTGTGGTCGGCCAGTTCAACCCCGGAGCCACAGGGCTGTGCCAATCCAGGCGAACCCGATCGCAAGCAGGACGCCGAAGAGGGCGGAGCCGAGCTGCCCCGCCAGCGGTGGCAGGAACTCGGCGACGAAGAACACGAAGAAGAAGCCGGCGGTCGCGGCGAGAAGCAGAGCAGCTGCAGCACGCGGGAACACGCCCGCCTGGAAGGTCGCGATCCCGGTCAGCAATAGACCAACGGTCAGCGCGACGCCCAGCGCGAACAGCAGCGGATGCTCTCCGGTCGGCAAGTTGATCGTGGGGTGGAGGATCGGCGGAG
>Ga0326597_10003568_pt1 | contig 22342 bp, 26 predicted proteins | sample RVTome_12_FD_203789 | JGI IMG/M metagenome (GOLD analysis project Ga0326597, IMG submission 203789) | Soil microbial communities from uranium-contaminated site in the Upper Colorado River Basin, Wyoming, United States - RVT100D185 | ecosystem: Environmental > Terrestrial > Soil > Contaminated >...
GCGCAAGGAGGGGCACCTGTGAAGATCCTGCGAAAAGGCAACCCCAACCCCAAATGGCACATGAAGATTGAGTGCCATCACTGCCGGGCTCTGCTGGAAATTGAAGAGTCTGACGTGGAGTGGAAGGGTGAATTCGTTACTAGGCACGCTCACGACGTAGATGGGGATCTTGTCGGTGAGGAATTCCAGGTTCAGTGCCCCGAGTGCAAGACGCAGAATGTGGTGAGCGTGCCCGACCACATCGAACGGCGGCGACGACCCCCCCTGCTCTGAAGGAGATTCAATAATGAGAGTCCTCATCACCGCTGGCACCGTTTACGGGCGGCTCGACGACAACAAGCTGGTCGGCAACCGCGTGCGGGGCATCTGGGCGGGTGCATTTGCCGAGCATCTTGCTGCACGAGGGCACAAGGTCACGCTGCTCCTGCCGGACACGAGCACGCTGCTTCGCTCAAACGACCCGAACATCACGGTGGTCTTGCAGGACGGGTTCTACGGCTACCGTGATGCGTGCCTGCGACTCGCTGACCGCCACGACGCCGCCGTGATGGCTGCGGCGGTCGTGAATTGGATTCCGAAGACCCCGATCTCAGGCAAGATGCAGACGGCTGGATACAAGGTCGGTGACACCCAGGACATCACGTTCGTCCTCGCCCCGCGAGTCATCGAAGAGATGAAGGGGGCGAATCCCAAGCTCACGCTCATCGGCTGCAAGATGCTCATTGGGTCGACTCACGACGAGTTGATCAACGCCGCGTACGGGGTCTTGCTCAAGAGCCGTTGCAACGTGGTCCTCGCGAACGACATGGAGCGAGGGCTTCGGACCAAGTTCCTCATCAACAAGGATCGCAGCGTCCAGACGTTCGACGACGACTTCAATGGGTTGTTCAAGGCGATGACGGAGATCATCGAAGACGAACACTTCAGCACGGAGCGGGTTCCCGTGGACACGGGAGACGGCCGGTTCGAGGCAGCTCGCAAGGTTTTCGACGATCTCGTCGACACTCACCGGAACCGCTTCAGTCCCGTCGAGGGTGGGCGGGTGTTCGGGTCGCTCGCAGTGCAGTTGGAGGGTGCAGAATGCTGGCTCACCTCCCCCCGCGAGAAGGGGGAGATGTTCACGTCCGAGGACGCAACGCTTGTCGTCGAGATAGACCTGAGTCGGCGGACGGTGACGGTGCCGCCCACCTGGAACAAGGCGACGCTGAATGCTCCGCTGCTCATCCGGTTCGGCTCGCAGTTCGGGCACGGTCAGGTGGCTCACTTCCATGAGCAGATCGAGGGTCTCCCCACCTTACCCTACGCCCAGCCAGGGACGGTGCGGGACAACATGCGGTTCATCCCCGACGACTGCAAGGAGGGGTTCAACATCGAAGGACACGGGTGTTTCCTGCCGGTGGACGATGTCTGAGAAATGAGCCAGAGCTATCCGAGAGGAGACCTCTTTCCTGAAAGGAAACCCATGATCGTCTACAAAATCACAGACAAAAACGGGCAGTCTTACGGAAAAACCCAATGGGGACCCAGAACCTCACACGAAACCAACGGATCTGGAAACCTCTGCGAACCAGGATGGCTTCATTGGTACTTCGACCCACTCCTCGCCGTTCTCCTGAATCCAATCCACGGGGGGTTTGACCCCGAGACCATGATCCTCTGGGAAGCTGAAGCCGAAGGTGAGATCCAGAACGATAGAGGGCTTAAGGGAGGGTCAACTCAACTGACGACCCTCAAAGAGATCCCGATCCCCAAGATCACGAACGAACAGAGGATTCGGTTCGGAATTCTCTGTGCCAAGGAGGTCTGCGAGGATTCCGAATGGAACCTTTGGGCAGACAGATGGCTCAGTGACGCGGATCGAACAAAAAAAACGGCGTGGGTGGCGGCGGTGAGGGTGGCGTGGGCGGCGTCGTGGGCGTCGTGGGCGGCGTCGTGGGCGGCGTCGGCGGCGGTGAGGGCGGCAGATGCAGCGGTGTGGACGGCGGCGGCGGCGGAGGCGGCGGTGAAGGGTCTGGATCTGGACCTGATCGCCATCGCCAAAGCCGCCTGTGAGGAAAAGTCATGATCGTCTACAAAATCGCGGGACACGGCTGCGTGCTGCCAGCCGGCTGGCGGCACGACTGACTCCCTATGAGACAATCCTCACGTTACAGTCTGGTGGGGAGGACTACTACCAGTGCCCTCGTTGCTTCCAGGTGACAGTCATCCGGCATTGGGAAACAGGGCTCTCGTGGACTTTGCTGCGTCGGTACGTCGAGCACACCCCCCGTTGCCAGGGCTCAGAACCCTGTCCCCGCCCGTAGTAGGGATAGATGAAAAGGGAGGTGTGGAATGAGTGGCACCAACAAGACCCTGGAAATGGCGGCGAAGCTGGTGGATGCGCTGGACATGCTGCTGTCCACCACCTATGAGCCGGTGGCGGAAGACCACTGGAAGTGCCAGGAATGCGGCACGGAGTTCCGCGTCTCCGCGGACAAGCTGCACTTCCCCTGCGCCGGCTGTTTCCACAAAGCGGAAGAGGTGCGGGAAGAGTGGCGGGAGTTCTGTGCCGAAAGGCGCGGACGGTGAACGCCGTCGATCAAGCAAAAGCCGAGGTCGAGGAGGTCTACCACGAAGGCATCGAAAATTGCCGGCGTGGTCGAAGGGGGAGCGATCGGCTCTGGTCGAACAACCCTGGGTCCGTGGGTGCTCGCTTCGCCCAGGCGTACAGCGCCTGGATGAATCTGCGAGCCCGTTACGGAGACCCGTTCTCGCTGTCACTCGGGTACAAGGGGAGTTGAGATGTTCACGAAGAGCGAAATCGTGCTGCTCAACCGCCGAGCGACGAACCAGACGAGGGCGCGGCACGACGAGCAGGGGATCGACTGGAACTACTGGTCCTTCTATCCTGCTCGTGACGGTCACGAGGGCGTCTTCACGGATGGGCACGACCATTCCATTCTCGGTGATTCGGCGGCGCCGCACGAGGGCTGGACGCTGGACGAGCCGTTCGTCCTGGAAGACGAAGCGGTAGTCGGACTGCTCCGCGGTCTGTCCACGGAGCAGCATCAGGGGCGCCGCATCGCGCAGCCGGCTCGACGGGCTGATCGTGAAGTGCTGGCAAGCGACCAGTACCGGCGTCTCCGGGCGCTGGAAAAGCTGCTGATCGTCCAGGACGAAGGGTAAGACACCATGTTCAAGAAGTGCGACGCCCTGCATGACAACGGCAAGCGATGTGGCTCGAAGCTCCCAATGGGGACTCGCCGCCGTCAGTGCCGGGTGTTCGACGGTGAGGGCGAAGTCCTCGGTCACGTCTGTGCCACCCACCGCAAGCAGATCGATGACAACCGCCGGGTCGAGCTGCACAACGGCTGGGTCATTCTGGAGGAACGCGCCCGCAAGGAAGCCTGTACCCCCGAGGAGTATGCGGTGAAGATGCTGGCAGCGGGCTACATCCCCGACCCGAACATTCCGAACACCTGGAGACGCAGCCGGTGACCCCAATGACTGAGAAAATTGGACCGATGCTGGCTTGTGCTGTAGGCGATGCTTACGGAGCCGGGTTCGAATTTGCCCCTCCCGCTCGGGTGCGTAAGCACAACGACTTGTCGGGGTACATCCAGCACCAGAAGTGGAAGGAGATGAAGCCGGGTCACTACACCGACGACACGCAGATGGCGATGGGCATCGCCGAACACATGCTCGTGAACGACGTGTGGTCGATCCCCTCCCTGGCAGCCCGGTTCGTGACTGGGTTTCATCGCGACCCCCGAGCGGGCTACGCCGGTCCTTTCTACGATTTCCTCAAACAGACCGTTGACGGCGGAGCATTCATCAACAACATCCGCCCCCACTCGGACAAGAGTGGGGGCGCGATGCGGGCATTTCCCCTTGGTTTCTATCCCGATACCCATCTGGTGCGGGACCTTGCGATGTTTCAGGCGTCGCTGACGCACGCGACCCACAACGGGATGATGGCGGCTGCGGTAGCCGCCCTGATGTTTCACCATCGCTACCACCACCTCGGGGACAAGAACAGCTTGTCCGAATTCCTCAGTGACTGGACGGGTCTCGATTTCGCCAAGCCCTGGGTAGGAGCAGTCTCGTCCTCTGGTATGGATTGCGTCCAGGCGGCGGTCACCGCCTTTCTGGGCAATGACAGTATGGGCGACGTGCTCAAGGCTTGCGTTGCGTTCACGGGGGATGTGGACACCGTAGCGGCAATTGCGATGCCGGCGGCAGCCGTTTGCGAGGACACGGCGGGCTGGCTACCGCTTGTATTGATCGATGGTCTGGAGAATGAGCTGCTTGGGCGAAAGTTCCTCCAGTGGATGGATGAAAAGCTGCTCGACAAGTTCCCGTCCCGGTCTGTGGTTGAGGAAGCCAAGCCTGTCGTCAAGGAAACCGTACTGACAACCTCCGAGTTGGCAACGGAAACACCGTTGCTCGACTTCTTATTCGATGACGAGGACGGCGATTGATGAAGTGTAGGTACACCCTCGAAGCGCAAACTGGTCCGATGAAGGTCGAAGACGGCGGGCAGGCGGGCATTCTCGAAGTCTCAAACGAGAGCAAGAGCCTCTTCGTTCGGCTCCACACCTTCTACGAGTCCTGCGTGCATCCTGAACTGACGTTTCTCGAAGGGCGCAAGATTCGTGTCACCGTCGAGACCATCGATTAGGGAGAGGGAGCCATGCCCGAGAAGAAGTCACTCAAACGGCGTTGCAACAACATTCGAGTCGGGGACTTCGTAGAAGTCCAACGAGACGTCCAGCGCGTACCCAACCCGACAAATGCTGAGGAGCGTGAGACCTTCTATCGAAGGAGGCGTAGCTACTACTACGCGATGATGGACGGTCGACCGACCTGCGCCCCCCCGTGTGCGGTTCATCAACCCTACGCCAAGGCGGGAGAGGTGGGTGAAGTCATCGGCTTCGCCACGGGTAATGGGAGAGAGCCACAGCCCCAGGTTCGGATGAACGCAGGCGGGATCAAGACCTTCCGTGATTCCAGCCTCAAACGAGTAGAGGGCTCAGGTTCACCGTCTCGCCCGTAGTTGGGTGTGGAACACGGAGGACGTGATGGACCCCTTGAGCCTCAACAGACTCGCCGTTCGCATCGAGCAGTTGCAGCAGTTGAGCACGCACGGCTGGGACAACGCCGACTCGTACGAGTTGCGGATGTTCTTGCCAGGTGGGCGGATACCTCAGTGTCTGCCTGACCCGATGGGGCTTCGAGCCGACGCCACCTACTTGCAGATGGGGGAGACGCCACGGATCACGGTTGAACAGTACCGGCAGGCAATCCAGCGTTGCCTGCGCTTGGAAGGGTTGGCGCACGACAACCGCTCCAACAACCCCAAGCGTCTGATGCGTGACATGGCTCACGGTCGGGTCCCCAATTTTCGGCGATAGTTTCCCTATGCCCCGTCACGAGTAGAACCTGCTTCCATCCGCAGGGAGGTTACTCGTGGCTGAAGGCATCCAGATCCGCCTGACATCGACTGGTGCCAGCGCGTCGAATATCCTACTGGACGACATCCGCAGTGAGAATGCGGGCGGTCGTCGTGGGTTGGCGCCTGAGTACATCTACATCCCCGCCCCAACTTTCGCGGTGCCCACCCCGTCGATCACGCTGACGTACGGCGGCAACGTGCCGATGAGCTTTGAGCGGGGAGATATCCGGGGCTACATCAACCGCGGACTCATCACGGCAGATTTCGTGGTGGGGACTCCAGTGCTTGCCGGTATTGGGGAGTTCACTGGGGATGCTGGCACCGGCGGGGTACATGGGTTGGTCCCGGCTCCAGCGGCCGGGGACACGGCTCTCAACAAGTTCCTCAAGGCGGACGGAAACTGGTCCACCTTGCCGGGCACGGACTTTGCCCAGACCATTTCCGTCGCAAAATCGGGCGGGGACTACACGACCCTTGAAGCCGGACTTGCAGCCGCTGCCCTGGTTGCCACCACGGGAAATCGCATCGGGATCATCATGTATCCCGGGGACTACACCGAGAACAACCCGCTGGCCGTCCCTGACTACGTCAGCATTATCGCTGTCGGGCTACATGAAGTCACCCGAATGCTCTGCGCCAACACAGGGGCGGGGCAGCACGGGCTCGTACTGGGCAGCGACACGGAGGTGTTCGGGCTCCAGGTCCGTGGTTGCTCTGGCGCAGGTGCAGCAGGGTTTTACTTCCCCGTTGGACTCGAAGACAGCGAGCTGCACGACACGAAGACGTCCGGCTGTGACATCGGTTACTTGTCCGAGGCTGGCGGCGGGGTCAACCCGGGAATCCTCCTCCGCGACCCGCATATCACAGGCGGCGCGGGCACCGCGATGTTCAAGGTCGAGGCCGGCGGGAGGATGCACGTGTTCGGGGCAGTGATCCGCGACGCGGTCACGCTGACCCACTGGATTCAGGCTGACGGCGCCGGTTCGCAAATTTCGATCTATGGGGCAGACGCTCGGCTGGCGGGCACAACGAATGCCGTGTTCGTTGAGAACACCGCGATCGTGAGGCTCTCTGCCTGCCGCCTCGAAGGTCCGGCAAATGGGATCGTCGTCGCGGCGTCAGGCGGCACGGTTACGGTGAGCGCCTCGATCTTCTCGTCCGTGACTTGGGACCTACTGCTCGCCAACTCGGCGCTCGTCCAGGTCAGCATCATGGCGAGCATCCTGGACTCCACGAAGTTCAGCGTCGGCGCGCTCGCCGCACTCTCCGGCTCGTTTCAGAGCGACGATCCGCTGCTTCCCGGCCCGACGACCTTCGGCGAAATGTGGCTGGGCATGACGGTGTCCTCTGAGCGCCTTCCGCTGATCGCCTACGCGCACGACGTCTTCTTCACGGGGCTCATCTCGGGCGGAACCGCCTCCGACGGGGGCGGGCTGGACATCGACGTCGCCCCCGGCGCCGGATACATCAACACAGGGAACGGGGTCGCTCACGTCACTTGGGCGGCGGACACGGTCACGGCGACCGCCGACTCGGATTTCTACGTCTACGTGACGAGCGGAGGGGTTGTCTCGATCGCGACGTCGCAGCCGTCCCCCGAGACGAATATCACCCTTGCGGCAGGGCGCGCAGGCCCCGCGGCGCTCCTCTTCTTGACGCCCGACGTCGTGCGGATCACGCACCCGAGTCTCCTGGTTCACGAGTGGATCATGGACAACGCGGGGGCGCTTTGGCTCTCGGGCCTGGACGTCACGAACGCGGCGCTCGTCCTCAGCGTCGGCTCGGGGCAGTATTCCAACCCGTGGGGGCAGATCACTGTCACAGGCGCAGCCCCTGCGACGCTGCTCCGGTGGTATCGAGACCCGGTTGCCGGGTGGAAGACAACGACGGGGAATGTCGACGACGGCTTCTACGACGACGGCTCTGGAGTTCTCGCCGCCCTCGGCGGCGACTGGAAGAAGGACTCACTGTACGTCTCGACGAACGGGGGCGTCGCGACCTTCCACTACGTCTACTCTCAGGCGAAGTACATCGATCAGGCGACGGCCGAGGCGGCGTCGCTGCCGGTTCCCCCCGCCATTTTCCAGGTGAGCGATCTCGTCCTTCCGCTCGCGGGCCTCGTCGTTGACGACGCCGCGGCGGACGTCACAACCATTCTCGACGAGCGCCCGACACTGGGCGTCTCCGGGTCCGGATCGGGCGCTGCGGCGGTGGACCATGGGAGCCTCGCCGGTCTCGGGGATGACGACCACGCCCGCTACGTCACCCTCACCGGGAACGCCGCACGCAACGCTTTCTCGGGCACGCTGGCAGCGGCGGGCGGCACGGTCATCTTGCCGACATCGGCGGCGCCGGCGCAGACCGTTGCCGGGTCCGCCGTCTGGGATACGGTGGTCAAGGTGCTGACCGTCGGCGACGGAACGGCCCGGGTGGAACTGGTCGATACGTCAACCAGCCAGACCCTCACGAACAAGACGCTCTCGGACCCGACGTTCCCAACCACGGTTCAGTTCACCCCGATCGCTGCCCCGGCCTACGCGGAGGGGCAGGTTTACTACGACAGCACGGACAAGACGCTCGCGGTGGACGTCGCGCTCGGAACGCGCCTTCAGATCGGGCAGGAAGTCCACCTCCGCGCGTTGAACACCTCGGGCGCTCAGATCAACGACGGGGAAGTGGTTTACGTCTCGGGGGCGTCGGGTGTGCGGCCCGAAGTGGCTCTGGCGGACGCTTCGGCGCAGGTGACGGCGACTGGCGTGATCGGGCTCGCCACGCAGGACATCGCGAACGGCATAGAGGGTTACGTCACGACGAGCGGTCTCGTGCGGGACATCGACACGACGGGGGGCGGTGAAGCCTGGGCACCCGGCGATCTCCTGTACCTGTCCAACACGGTGCCGGGGGGCATGACGAACGTTCCGGTGCTCTCGCCAAATTATTTGATCAAGGTCGGCTGGGTACTCTCCGCGCACGCCACGGACGGAGTTGTGCTCGTCCAGGTCGACACGGGTAGGCACTTCGCGGAGCTACACGACGTCCTGATCACGGCGCCCATCGAGGCGCATGTCCTAGCTTATGACGCGGGAACTGGGCTGTGGAAGAACGGGATCGTCGTCCAGGCGACGGAGATCCTGCGCGGCGCGCTGGAGATCGCGACGCAGGCCGAGGTGACGGCGGGGGCGGACGACGTCCGCGCGGTGACTCCGCTCAAGCTCGGGGTCGCGCTGGGGCAGACGGCATTCACCGAAGTCACGGCGGACACGACGACGACGGCAACGGTCGGGAGCCCGACCAACCTGCTCACGATCAACATCACTCCGAAGGACGCAGCGCACTTTTTCACGGTGCATTTCACCGCGAGCGGGGAGAACATCAACACGGGGGACGAACAAGTCGTGTTCGCCGTCTACTACGGGTTGACCGGCGGTCAGACGCGGCGCCGGTCGACCTACATTTTCAGCGACAATACGGGGAACGAATCCAGCGGCTGCACCATCGTTCAGCGATTCGCTGCGCTGGGAGCCGGGCAGCACACCGTCGAGATCCGCTGGGGAACCACGGGCAGCACCGCTCGGATTCGGCCTGTGGCGAATCCGAATTATGACCACGCAGCATTGCTCGTGCAGGAGACGAGCTACTGATTTGGCAAGCGGACCGTTGAGGAGCACCTGATGCCCACCAAGATCAAGCGTCGGACAACAGTTTCACTTCTCGGCGATGGACTTGGATCACGTTCGAAGGGACAAAAAGGACAGCATTGCTTCGATGGTCTGGAAGACCTACTCCCTGAAGACTCTGTGGGTAGAGATAACGAAAGGTGATGTAGTCTGTGCCAACTGCCACCGGGTACGAACGTACAAGAGGAAAACTAGCAAGGGGGCGCTCTAATGCCTGGCTTCGTCAAAACCAAAGAAGATGAGCGCCTTTGGAGCAAAGCCAAAGGAATTGCTGAAAAGTCCGGGCACAATGAAGATTGGGCGTACATCACCGGAATCTTCAAAAAGATGAAGGGCGGGAAGGTTGGGGGGATGAAGCCCAACTACGAGTTCAAGTCCGGTCCCGCTGCGAAGAACGCGAGCCCAGCGACGACCTGGACTGTCTACCTGTTCGGACAGAAGGGCAACATCCTGTTCGAGAAGGCGTTCGAGGCTCGCGACTACCACGACGCCATGACGAAGGGGCACAAGCTCGTGCAACCACACGTTCGCAAGCACAAGGATGCCGAAGACTGGGTTGTCGAGGAGACGACTGCCAAGCGGGCGAAGACCGACCCGGCAGAGGAGCTGGCGATCCGGTTCCTGCTGGCGGAGGACGCCATCGAGCACGACGGCAAGGCGAAGACGGCAGCCCGGCAGAATCCCCGGGCGGTCAAGCACTTCGACTTGTGGATCATCAAGTACGACTACCCCACCAAGGGGGATTACGCCTGGACGGGTTCAGGACTCAAGCCCGGATACAAGATGTGGAGGGGGGTCACGCCCAAGGAGTTCCCGTCGGAGCAAGCGGCTGTCCGAGAGATTCGGGACATCGTCCTCGACCACATCATCCAGTACAAGGTTGGGTTCGACCAGTACATCACGGGTTGGGGTGGGCGCCGGGCAAGCAAGCAGACGGAAACCTTCTCCAAGTCGATGAAGGTCCACAAGACTGATGGTCGAGCCATCACCCTCCCTGCGGGCTTCGAGTACGAAGTGCTGGGAGAGCAGGGTGACAAGGTCCGGTTCACTGGCGAGAACCGAAAGTACGAGTACGTTGTGCCAAAGGAGAAGATGCCGAAGACCGCCAAGTCGAACGCCAAGGTCGTCGAGGTGCCCGGTTCGTTCCACGCGGTCAAGGTCGAATCCCCCAAGGCGAAGCGCACTGAGTTCCCGTTCGAGGGCTACATCGACTTCCAAGGGCTCAAGATCGACGTTGAGAACGTCAAAGGCTCGACTCGCTCCGGCACCGGACCCGAAGGTGATTGGTCCACCCATATGTTCGCCCACTACGGTGAGATCCGAGACACCGAGAGTACGGACGGGGATAAGCTCGACGTCTACGTCGGCGACAACCACGACAGCAGCCTCGTGGTTGTCATCCATCAGCACAACCCGTGGGACGGTTCATACGACGAGGACAAGGTCGTCATTGGCTGTGAGTCAATCGAGGAAGCCATCGGGCTCTACAAGAAGCAGTACGACCGCCCTGGCTTCTTCAAGGAGAAGGAGTACACGGCGATGCCCATCGGGGCATTCTGGCGTTGGGTTCACGACAAGAACAACAAGGGTCGCAAGGTGACAGCCTCGAACACGGCGCTACGGAAGCTCTACAAGATTGCGAAGAAAGTAGTCATGCACCTGGCAGAAGGTATGACACGACATTCTGGTCCCAATTTTAACTGGGACACGGTGTTCCCTGAGATGTGCTTGAACATGGTCGCAATCGAATGGTCGAACGCCCACGACCACGGTATGGAGCACAACCCGGCTGCTGCCAAGGCAGCTTCGGATTTCGTGAAGAAGGGACCAGGTCGCCCTATCGTCCTGCGGTTAGCCCAGGATGCCGCGAAGGTCTACCAGGGGAGAGTGGCAGCCTCGAAGGAGGACAGCGAGGACTACTCGAACAAGCTCTCCAGCGATGTGATCTCTGCTCTCGCCGTCATCTGGAAGGACAAGATCCCTGGCGGTCTCGGCGATAAGAAGAAGCCGTCCGACTTCGACCAGACCCAACTCGCCAAGGGCAAGAAGGTCGAGCGGGAACACACAGACGATCCGTATATGGCGGAAGAGATCGCGATGGACCACTTAACCGAAGACCCCGACTACTACAAGAAGCTGGAGAAGATGGAGAAAGAGGGGTCGGTTAAGCCCCGGGTCATGTGGAAGAAGGGCTACACCGAAGGATCGCCCGGTGCCATCAACAAAGCCAAGATAGCAATGGGCAATGCCCTTGCCCTGCTGCGGGCGATTTCGTGGAACTATCTGACCAGCCACTGGCAGATCGGTGGTGAGGCAAGCTACGGTGATCATCTGTTGTTCGAGCGCCTCTACACGAAGACCGTCGAGGAGACGGATGCCCTGGCGGAGAAGCTGGTAGGCACGTACGGCATTGCTGCCGTGGACGGGCTCGACCAGGCTCGGATGCTGGCGTACATTTTGAAGGACTTCGACATTGGCTGCCCCTTCGAGCGGGGGATCAAGTTCGAGCAGGTGTTCCAGGCATTCATCGAACGAGCACTTGACGAATTGGAAGACGGGGACCAGCTATCACTTGGGATGGACGACTTCTTGCGGACGATGGCGAACGACCACGAGACACACCTCTACCTGCTCCAACAACGGCAGGGTGGGGTCAAAATGGCTCGGATCATGTCCGCCGATGAGGCACCCAACTGGGCAAAGGGCAAGAAGTTCACGCACCCGGAGACGAAGAACAAGGTCCAGTGGGGCTCCCTTCCTGCCGATGAGCAAGCGAAGCTCCGTGAGAAGAACAAGGGCAAGGGGGAGAGTGTCTCCGGCGCCAAGGATCTGATCGTCGAGGCGAAGCATGGACTTGGCGAGGCGACCAAGCGGTTCCATTCAGATGGTGGCTGGGGCAAGTCCAAGCCCGAAATCGTCTCCGCAGGCAAGGCGTTGCTCAAGACACTTGATGACGCTGCAAAGGCAGTCGAAGAGGCAGTCAAGAGTGGCAAGGCGGGTGAGCCACCCAAGGTACTGGGCGAAGTGGACGCCGCTTTCAAGGCGTATGACAAGCTCATCTGGGCGGATCACGACAAGAGCGGCTTCCAAGGCGCCAGCCATGCCGCGATTGGGCTCTATGATGACCTCAAGGGCCCAGCGAAAAAACTCAAGAAGATGCACAAGACCTGGGGCAAGGAGACCTTTGGGGACAAGGCGAAGAGTTGGTTCAGCAAGAAGGCAGAGCGGGAGTTCGCCGCTCGCTGCATTCTCCGTTTGGCTGCCACGGCTATCACAGACACCGCATCGTTCTACGCCATTTCTCCCGAGCAACTCTACAATCTCGTCAAGGATGGGAACTGGATGGCTCGGGCCAACGATCTGTGGGGTGGGGGCACGGGTTGGGACGAGTACAAGCAAAACGCGATGGAGGACGACATCCGGGAGCGTGGGGGTGCCGTGTTCCACACGGGTGGGGATGGCCCGTGGGATGTGCGGGTTGAAGGGTCGGTCGCGGAGTTTGGTGCTATCGAGAATCTGGCGAACAGCGTGCTTGCTACTTTCAAGGGGAGTGGACGCCGATGAATCTGATTCAAGAGCCCCGCAAGGGATACGCCTTTTTGCTTGAAGGGGGCACCATCGACGGGGTGGCTCACGGGTTGGGGGCAGGTATCGTCAAGCACGTCCCCTCTCCGATGGTCGTGCCGAAGGTACGTGGGGCAGGCAAGGCATTCTCCTTTCACTGGTCAAATGCTTCGGCAGCCTGGGACGTGATCGTCTGGAAAGACTTCCCAGCACACCTGGACGGCGCCGAGTTCATCCTGTTTACGGGTCGCACCGCCCTCTCTCCACTCGACAAGCCCTGGTCGCTCGCCGAGATGAGGTATGTTGCCACGCGGCTACCACCGCATCCGGGCTACGCCAGTTCTTACGAGGGTGGGCAGGCACGTCGAGCGGCAGAGCAGGTCGCTCTACGGTTCGTGGCAGGGGTGCTCACGAGCAGGGTCGGGAAGTGCCTCGTCCCTTTTCCTCCCGAATACCAGGACAACCTGCGAGCACAGAACAAAACTGTGACGCTCCGCATCTCGGATGAGATGGGGCGGTACAAGGAAGGGGACGTGTGCGAAGCAGGCTCCTACACGGGAGAGCCTTGGGGGATTCGCATCCAGGTTCAAGAGGTGTCCCTCTTGCAGGCAAAGAACCTCGTGAGAGAAGGCATCCCTGAAACGGATATCGCCAAGGTCATCACGGAACGAGGCGGCGACAGCCCGGTGGAACTGATCCACTTTCGGGTTCTGGGGGAGTAGATGCAGAACCTATCCGGGGTTCTGGTGCCCTCTTCGGGACCCTATGATGTCGTTGCGATGCTGTCCGGCGGCAAGGACAGCATCCTGATGCTGTACGACCTACTCAGTTCACACCCCAATTTTCGAGTGCTGTGTGTCACCTATGATGACGGGTTCCTAAGCCTCGAAGCCTGGCATAATGTGGATCTTGTTTGCCACTATTTCCAACTAGACAGCTTGCATACCAGTTATAACTGCCTGAGTTTTTTGGAAAAGTATCTGGAAAGTGACCTAGTTCGGACAATTGACATATACACGTTCCTAGAGGTGATGCAAAACGTCTTTTGGGGTCGCATTCATAGACTGGCAGAGTCACTGGGGCATCTTCCGGTCATCACCGGAAATCACGGCTACTACAGTTCGGAGATCCTGCTCCCGGAGCAGTACAAGCAGAGCCACGATTTTTTGACCGGGTTGGGGGTACCCGTCCAGACTGTCGAGGTAGATTTCATCAGCTACTGGGCTGAGGAAGCGTTCCCGCAAGACCTCTCGATTCTGGATTGCATTGGCTGGAAGTCCGCCCCCAACCGCAACACGGAGCACGAGAGGATTCGGCAGCTACGGGAGAGCTTGAACAAGCAGTTCCCCAAGAGGACCTTGGACGATGTGATTGATGAGCAGTGGGAAGTTCTAACCCAGCCTCGGTTCTCCGTACGCAGCTAGTGGCAAGCACGCACGAGTGTGAAGAGGTTTTGCACAATCCTGATCATCGTTCGTCTTCTCCCTAGACGAGTGCCTTGAAGGCGATGTCGTCGAGGATGATGGAGATGAGATCGTTCTTCTTCATCGAGGAGTATCCCACGAACCCACGCTCCTTCACCATCTGGCGAAGCTCTGGGACGGTCTTCTCCGCCAGGTCTTCGGTGGTTGCGGACAGCTTCTCGACGGCGATGCTCTCGGGAAGCTCATCCACCTCGTTTTCGACCGCCTTCTTGAATGCCTCGCGTCCGGCGGCTGCTGCAAGAGTGGTCGGCGGCTGCTGCCCCTTCCAGACGACGCCCCGCTCCTTGCTGAAGCGTTCCGCCATCTGCTCTGTGGCACGCTTCGCCGCCATCTCCCGCTTGTTCTTCGCCAGCTCCACCGCCTTCTGGTGGTTCCGGGTGGCACGTTCCCTCCGGCGTTCCAGCATCTCGGGCAGGGCAGCCTTGGCGGCATCCCGACGCGCCTTCTGCTTGGCGGCGTGTTCCGTCCAGGGCTGAAGTAGTTCGTCGGTCAGTTCGGTGCCGGTTGTTCGGAACGCTTCGCGCACAAGTGGCAGGTCGTACGAATTGTGCGTGGCGGTGCCGGACGAAACGTACTGGACAATCCGGCGAGCGGTACGGGGTCGCATTGCATCTCCTCCTGTTGGTGCCCTACGCCACATACTACTCACGAAGGGGCTCATCTGAGCCCCGAAAAGAGTAAGTCGAGCAGGAGGGTACCACTATGACGATGTCGCCGATGATGCAAACGAACGCTGCCGACCCGAAGACTGCCTCTACCTTGGCAGAACTGACTCAACTCGACCAGGGGACGCTGCTCTCTGTTCGCGTCCACAAGATGGGTGAGGCCCGGGGTTCCGCAGGATCACGGGTCGTCTACGGGGATGATGAGGTTCACGTCTTGATCTGGACGGGGTTCCAGTATCAGGCGCTCATCGCCCGGTCGCACAAGATGCTCAACCAGCAACTCGCCAAGGGCGGGTACATCGAGCGATTGGCTCGGGCGACGCTGGACGAACACGCAGACACGACCATCGAGGACGTCTGCGCGGCGCTTCAGGAGATCCGTGGCTGGTTCCGTAGAAAGCTGTCGGACGGTGAACGCGAGCCGTGGGGTGCCCTGGACGATGCTGGCGGTGTCTGGAAGGGACTGGAAGTCGACGGGGTCCAGGTACGAGGTAGCCGGGTCTACATCGGGGGTCACCGTCGAGAAGACCCCCGGGCACCTGTGCCTGGCACGATCTACGTCCAGGGAGTGAAGCTCGGCGAGGTGGTCCTCAAGCAAGCGGTCAACGGGTCATGGATCACGAACAGCAGTCCGAAGACGCTGGCGAAGGCGCTGATCAAGGAGGCGTTGCCGGTGGGACTCTATTGCCAGTACCGCTTGGAACCGGATCGCACGTCTGCCCTTGCTGTGGGGGCAGACGCAGCGAAGGCTGCCAAGGCGGCGAAGATCGGAATCGATCCCGATGCCCTTCGCGCCTTGTTCAAGATCGCTCCCTGACCTACACCTGGATGACGATCACGTCGGGAGGTTCGGGCTTTTCTGGCGGCTGCCAGCCGTCCGGGGGTTCGTCCGAAGGAATCTCGATGGTGGGCTGCGCGGACTCACTGCCGTAGCGGGCAGGGTTCTGTTGCCGTCGCAGCCGCTTCAGTTCGGTGATCCACGGGGGCAGTGGCATCAGCCGTCTCCGTCCGTCACCGACGCCTTGACGCTGGTCATCGAGATGAGACGATCCTGGATGCTCTTGAACCCTTCGTTTCCCAGGTTGATCTCGATGATGGCGGCACCGATGAATTCGGCGTTCGCCTGGGCTTCCGCCAGCTTGCCGGTCAAGAAGTCCGGGTTGTCCTCGTAGCTGAATTCATCGGCGACTTCGAGTGCCTCGGGGGCGTACTGCCCCTCGTAGCGGCACTCCCGCTGCACGAACAAAACGTATAGCTTCATGGTGCGACTCCTCGGAAACATTCGGCGCCGCCGCCCCCACTCATCGGGTTGCCGGCGTACAGGTTGTGGTTGTTCGCCTTGAATCCACGAACGTTCCGTTCGTGCGGGCGTGGCGCCAGGGTCAGACCGTACTCCGCCAGCCCATCGCGGATGAGCTGCACGCGGATGCGGAGCCGGGCGTTTAGGCACATCAGTTCGTGGTGCGTGAACACCTCACGGAGGTCGTCCACGAGGTACTCGGCGAACACGTCGACCGACGCGAATTCCGGGTCGTTGGGGTCGAGATCCCCGAACCGGGGGTCGGGGGGCACGTAGCTAATGTCGTCGTCCCGCATCGCACGACGTTCTGCCTTCTCTTCGCGCTTCTGATCTTCGCGGTCCTGGTCGTGCGGTACGTATCCGAAGCGTGCCATTATTCCCCCCCGTCGTTCCCATCCGCCCTCTGACACCTCTACTACGGGTGAGACCCCGGTTCTGAGCCCTCCTACTCTGCCTTCTGAGTCTACGCCACCTTGCGACACAAGCGCGGGGCGACCCGCCAGTAGCGGTTGTCCATGCCACCGATGGGGTCGACGCTGACCGACCGCTGGTTGACGCGCTTCACGTACCCGACGATCTCGATGCCGCCCTTGGTCGTGAACGACACCTTGTCGCCCCGCGTGAGACCGATGGTCTGGTCGGTGGACTGGAATGGCGGCTTGCCCTCCCTCGTGGGCTTGCGCGTCAGCGGGGTGGTCCCGTAGGTGACGGGCGCTGCGACCGCCTTGCGGAACAGGTTGACGGGCACGGTCCAGATGGTGCCGACGTTGCGCACGCGCTGGGTGCCGCGCTCTTCGAGCTGCTTCACCTTGAGCTTCGTCCTGCCCTTGCCCACGATCTCGCCGTAGGTCTGCTCCCCGTTCGTCCGCCCGAAGTATCCCCGTTCACCGATGCTGAAATCGTGAATCGTCGCCATCGTGCTCATCCTTTCATATGATGGGCGGACTGTCTCGCCCGCGGTCTCCCATTCCTCGCTACACACCCACTACGGACGAACTCTCCATTCTGAGCCTAAATCGTATTTCGCCAGTGACTTCAGTCAGTTGTGCAAAACTTTCAATAAAGGGCTCAGAATAGGTTGGTGTCCCGTAGTGGGTGTGTACGCCGGGGAGCACAAGGCGCCCCGCCGGCATTAGAACGCGGGAGACCACCCGCCACGCAGGAGCAAGATACAATGAGTACGAACGCGAACAGCGCCCTTCTCGCCGCCCTCCTCGCCGATGCAAGGGTGGGTACGTTCACGGGTCTCGTGACCCGCAAGGTCGGTGTGGAGCGTGGTGCAGCCGACAACAAGGTCCGCTACGGCGACGACGAAGTCCACGTCTGTCTGTTCACGGGGTTCAAGTACGTCGGTCTGTGCGAGCGCAGCCTCACCGCCCTCGCCACCCTCAGCGACGCCGACCTGCTCGCCGAAGCGCAGGCGAACGGTGTCGCAAGGGCGTGGAGTGGTCGTGGCAAGAACGCGGTCGAAGTCGAACTGACCCTCGCGGACTTCGCCGCCGCCCGCGAAGAGCTGATCGATTCGTTCTCGAAGAGCATCGCCGGCACCAACGAGTCGACGACCGACGACGTGTTCGAGCCGCTGGTCGTGGACGGCGCGGCGGTCCGCGGCGCCCGCGTCTACACCGGGCAGACCGAAGCCGCCAAGAAGGCGGGTCGGGCTCCGGCGGCGAAGACCGGCACCATCTACCTCCAGGGGCTCCAGATCACCAGCCGGGTCATCACCCCGGCGCCGAATGGTCCCAAGCCCGCGAGCCAGAGCGCCCCGAAGACGGTCGCGAAGGAACTGCTCCGCTGCCGGCTGCCCATCAGCCGCTACGTCAGCTACAAGCTGGAGCCGGGCACCGAGTTCCTGCTGCGCTCGGGTGGCACCGCCGAAGTCGAAGCCGAGAAGGCGGGCATCCATTTCACGCCCGAGATGCGCGACGCCATCAAGCGCAGCAAGGCTGCCTGACAACTCCGCTCCCCGCCCTGCACCGGGCGGGGAGCGGACTGGAGTAACGGTGAACTGGCAGCCAGGCAAGTTCCAGGTGTTCATGGCGAACCGCCTGATTTACACCCTAACCGACTTCAACATCGCGGCGGGTGAGTTCTTCGAATTTGACGGGGACACCCTGCGATTGATGAACGGCTCTGAGTTTCCCATGCCCCAGTTCCGGGCTGGATTTGATCAGGGCTGGTTCCGGCAAATACAGGCGCCACGAACGATCCAGAAGGAATCTACTATGAGCACCATCCCGACCATCGACTCGCTCCCGGACGGCTGGATGCAGATCGGCGACGGCTGGACGCTGACAAATCGGGACAACAACCTGGACTTCGACCTGGCGCTCAAAGTCGCGAAGGAGAGTCTGTATCAGACATCCCTCGTGCAAGGGGACCAAGCTCTCAGCGGTTCGACGTTGAAGGGCATAGCGAAGAAGTGGTCTTCACGTTACGCCTCAACGCGGGATGCTCTGCTGGAGAGCCTGACGGCGGCGGGTGTCCCCTGGATGAAGGTGACGTTTGAGCAGGGTGTGCGCCTCGTCATCGGACGCAATTTCCCTGTGGGGCTCAGTATGCCGGAGTTCCCCGTAGTAGGTGAGCCCACGGGAGACGTGGAGCCATTCGTGAAGAACGACATGACCGATACCGTTGCTGACTTGCTGCTGGCGGAGGACTAACATGGGATGGTGGGGACACGACATCATGGACGGGGACGACCCGGCCGACTGCCGGGACGCCATCCGAAACCTCCTCGGGCTGGGCTGGAACGACGACTCGCCGGTCACCGCCGAGATGCTGTTCGACAACGCCGACGACAATGCCGCCTTGTGTGCCGAGCGGCAGGGCAGACACTACACCTACGCCTATCAGGCATGGGGTTGGATGCTGCTCGAAGCGAAGGCGTCCGCCATCTCCGACCTGCACCGGACGCTCATCCTCGACTCCATCGACACCGACATCGCTGACCTGCCCAACCAGAGCTGGCAGCATCCGGTCGAGCGGCTCCACTGCCTCCAGGTGTTCCGTGCAGAGATCGAAGCTCTCGGCACGGGCAAGGTCGTCGACATGCACGCTTTGGTTCTCACCCGTGCCCAAAATCGGGTCGAGAATGCGATGCAGAAGGCGCTGGGGTCGGACGTCCTGAATGACCCGTCCGTCGTTCAGAAGGCGATAGCGTCGATGCTGGAGGCGCTCAAGGGTGGTGACGCCTTGACCGATTGGGGCGTCACCGTGCGAGCGGCTGAAAACGTCCACAAGACAGTCGCCGAAGCGGTCGCCGCTGGGGTACCCCTGGACAAGGTGCTCGTCGCCGTTCGTCCGCTGATCGGAGCGTAGAGAGCGCCATCCGAAAAGACATGATCCAGGGGAACATCAGCAGCGCCCCCACCCTATGTCATCAGTGACAAGGTCGTGGTGGCAGGGCTAGAGTAAATGGGGGCGGCGATTTCAGGGCGCCCTCGTTATCAATCCTATTAGCCCAAAGAAGTGAGAGCTTTTGCTTCACTTTGGAGGGGTTCCCAATGCCAGTTTCAAACCGCACTGCAATGGGTTCTGTTGCGCCCGAGGCGCAGCAAGCCTTCTTCTACCAGTTGCAACCTCTCCTCAAGAACGAATTGGAAGCCGCTCGCCAACGAATGCACAAGCTGATGAGCGCCATTGTTCACGACAAGTGGCCGAGCACCCGGGTCGAATACGGGGTGATGCGCTACAAGCCTCTCAGCATGGATGCCGCCGAATTCCGCAATGAATTGTATGGCGCCTACGTTGCCTACGAGCAGATGCACAAAATGGGAACCTCGAAGCTCGCTCATCGTCCGATGCTCGCTCCGGAAGGGCTCGATGCTCGCAAGGTGCAAGCAGGCGAAGCGTTCATGCTGTACTGGATCGACCCTGAATCGAACCATTCGAAGTTCTACGAGGGGTTGCTCCTCTCGAACGACGATGGGTCGTACAATGTGAAGTTCCGGTGGGGTGCCCTCACTGACTCCGGGTTCACGGGTCGTATCGATGGGGCGAAGTTCGACAGCAAGTTCTCCCACCTGGACCTGGCGACCGCCAAGCGTGCTCTTGCGATCAAGTATCGCGAGAAGACGGGCACGGGTTACGTGGACGCCTGGAGGCACAAGCTGCCGAAGGGTCAATACCCCGTGGGGTTGAAGCGCGACGTGGGCTTCGGCTGGGGCGTGCAGGAGACGGCGTTCTGCGTTCCTAGTCTCCGCCTCGTCCGTGATACCCTGGCAGATGCCCAGGACAAGGTGTTGAAGGAGAAGTACCAGGCCGCCCAACAGATGCAGGATGCCGCCCGCTACCGGGTGGATACCGACTTGTCCCGATCGGATTCGACGATGGGGAAGAAGATCCTGTCGAACATCGACCACCTGGCGGGACGTGCCAAGGGGATCATCGAGAAGTCGATGGGTGCCTGGGATCAGAGTGACGTGAAGAAGGAAGCCCGGATATGGGCGACTGCCCTGTCCCGCCTCATCAGCTACCTCGACAATCAGCTTTCGGTGTGTCACGGCAAGGTGGCGGGGGACAAGATGGCGAACTTCAACCCCAAGGACATCGGCGCCATCAAACCCCCGAGTGGCGACCCCGACGAGATGCACATCGTCAAGGACACCGACCAGCGGTGGTTCTCCCAGATGCAGGAGCAGGCAGAGTCGCCGACCCCGCTCTGGGACGGTACGGGTGAACCACCCGAAGGCGCCGTCCGCAAGCTGGCTGTCCGCGTCCTCGCCAGCCGGGAGAACCCAGTTGCGGTGAACAAGCTGGCGTCTCGTTGGTTGGACGAGAACAGCCAGGGGGAGTGACCCGTGGCAGACAAGACCCTCGACGAGCGACTGCTGGACACTCTGGCTGCCAACACCGAGGCGCTGACGAACCTGTCCGCCATCATCTCGAACCACGACCGGGAGTACGCTGAAGGTGCGGTTGCGGCACGGCAGTATTCCAACGGTCTGTCGGCGAAGCTGGAGAACCTAGATCGCTCCATCGGCGAGATGCGGTTGGCAACGCAGAATGGTGAGTCTGCGCGCCAAGCGGAACTGAAGCGCATCTACGACCTGCTCGGCGAAGAACGGCAGGATCGCCGTAAGGCAGTCACTGATGGTCGCGAAGGTGAACGGACAGTTCAAAAGTCCGAGCGTGAGTTGCTCCGCGACATGCTCCGTGAGGAGTTGGGCGAGCGCCGAGCCACTCGGGAGAACAATCGGGACCTAGTCAAAACGGTAGGCACCGAAATCTGGAAGGCTGGCGGCAAGTACATCGTGGGGGCGCTGGTGGTCCTCATTCTTGCTGGGGTGATGCAAGCAACAGGAATGACGCTCGCCGATATCCTCGGCCTGGCAGGGAAATAGCTGATGTCGAGCGAACGTAGGTACAGGGTACTGCTCGTTGAAGACCGCCCCGCGGATGTACGTTTGACCAAGCGTGCCCTGCGGAAAGCCGGTTACGATGTCGATATCGACGTGACGGAGAATGGGAAAGAAGCTCTTGACCACCTCAACAACGGGAAGCCCAAGCCAGACCTCGTTTTGCTCGACTGGATGATGCCCCTCATAAATGGCGAAGAGGTGCTCATCGCGATGCGCGAGAGCAAAAAGCTGCGAGGGATGCCAGTCGTCGTCCTCACGACATCCGCTAGCGAAGGAGATGTGGCTACGGCCTACGACAAGGGATGCAACGCTTACTTGACCAAGCCAGTAGACCCCGGCGAATTCCAAAAGACCATCGAAGCGATGGGGCTCTTCTGGTTGGAGAAGGCAGTTCTGCCAAAAGCGTGAGACCAACCACGCGCAGGGCGGTCTTTTTCATCGCAGTTCTGTCTCTCGTAGGGGTGTTGTCTTCCGTGGTGTTCGCCTACCAGTGGTGGCAAACCCTAGTGATATCCCTCGTCAGCGGCATCGCCCTCATTGGGTGGGTCTTTGAGTATCACAGAACCAGCTACAATTTATCTCGCGAGTTGAACACCTGGCTTCACGTTGCCGGAGACTTGCGTCAGATTCTTCCAATCCTCACAAAAGACAACCGAGACGTAAAGCTGTCGTCGGTGGGTCCAGGGTTCACCCGTCTCCTTGGTTGGGAACAATCGGAGATGGTGGGGCACCCGTGGACAGAGTTCGTTCATCCGGACGACTTGCTCGCCGAAGGCGCGGGATCGGATCGGCTCGTAACCGAAGGCTACTTTCAGGGTTACTGCAATCGCTGGCGCCATAAGGAGTTGGATGCAA
>Ga0326597_10003569_pt1 | contig 22339 bp, 15 predicted proteins | sample RVTome_12_FD_203789 | JGI IMG/M metagenome (GOLD analysis project Ga0326597, IMG submission 203789) | Soil microbial communities from uranium-contaminated site in the Upper Colorado River Basin, Wyoming, United States - RVT100D185 | ecosystem: Environmental > Terrestrial > Soil > Contaminated >...
CCGGCATGAGTCTGACCGAGAGCTTTGCCATGCAGCCGGGCTCATCGGTCTGCGGGCTCTATTTCAGCCACCCGGAGGCGCGCTATTTCGGCGTCGGCAAGATCGGCCGCGACCAGGTCGAGGACTATGCGCGGCGCAAGGGCTGGTCGGTTGCGGAGGCCGAGAAGTGGCTGCGCCCGATCCTCGGCTACGATCCGGCGGCGTCCGAAATCGTCGCCGCCTGAGAGACCGGCATCGACCGCGAGGGCGACAACCCGCCCGTAGCCGCGTCGGCGCCGATGTGGACCGGCGCGGCCACGACCCAGATCATCCTCACAAGGGCGCCGCGCCGGCGCCGATGTGGACCGGCGCCGCCACCACCCAGATCATCCTCACAAGGCCGCCGCGCCAGCCGCCGCCGCACCGTCGGAGTGGGAACATTCGCCCATCCGGGGGGCGAGGACGCCGGGCGCGACGCCCGGGTGTTCGGGCCGCGCCTAGAGCGCGCCCAGCAGGATCGCGGAAATGAATACGCAGGCCGCGACCAAGGCCATCAGTTGAAAACGCGCGGCGGTGATCATGTTGACCTCCTGTCTGCGTTTCAGCGTTGAGCGCCAGTCTAGTGCCCAAATGGGGCAATTCAAAGCACCAAATTCCGTCTGTGCGCAGCTATCCGCGCCTGGGTGCGGCGCCTACCAGGGGATGGCGCTGCCGTCAGTTTCGAGAAAACGGCCGCTGTCACGGGGACTTAGCCGGTCGATCAGCGACACGATGGCGGCGGCGCTCCTGCCCGGGCTCGTCGGCGCGCCGCGCCCGCCCATCGCGGTGCGCACCCAGCCGGGATGGACGACGACGACGCTCACGCCGTCGCGCCTGAGATCGCTCGCCAGCCCCTGCATCACCCGGTTCACCGCCGCCTTGGTCGAGCGGTAGGCGAGATTGTGGCCGGACGCGCTCGTCGACGAGCCCATGCGGCTCGAAATGGTGACGATCCTCGCGCCGCGCGCGGCCCTCAGATCGGGCAGCAGCGCCTGCGCCACCCTGAGGGGCCCCATGGTGTTGACCGCGAAGGCGTATTCCCAGCCCTCGAAGTCCATGTCGAGACTCGACTGGCGGTCGGGCGAGATGACGCCGGCGTTGTTGATCAGGATGTCGAGCGGCGCGCCCTCGAGCGCGGCCGCCGCGCCAGCGACCTGCGCCGCGTTGGTGACGTCGAGCCGGAGGACGGTCACGTCGGCGGCCGATTCGGCCAGGCGCCGCAGCTCGCCCGCCCGCGCCGGATCGCGGCAGGTGGCGTAAACGCGCGCGCCGGCGCCGGCATAGGCCTCGGCGAGGGCGAGGCCGATCCCGCGGCTCGCGCCGGTGATGAAGACGCTGGTCATGGCGGGCCATCAAAACACGGATCGCGCGGCAAGGTCGATGGCGGCGCGAGCCCTCGCGGCCCGTGGGCGGGCTGGTGCCGGATTGTCGGAAAGAAGTCTACGCCCTCCCGTACCCGCCGCCGGACGGGGTCTTGATCGTGATCGCCTCGCCGGCCTCGAGCACCGTCTGGTCGCAGCCGGCGAGCTCCTCGATGGTGCCGTCGGCCCGGCGCACCGTGTTGCGGCCGGTGATGCCCGGCCCGCCGCCATCGAGGCCGAACGGCGGCACAAGGCGGTGGCCCGACAGGATCGCGCAGTCCATCCGCTCGCGAAAGCGGATGGTCCGCACCGTCCCGTCGCCGCCGCGCCATCTGCCGGCGCCGCCCGAGCCGCGGTTGACGTGGAAATCCTCGAGCACGACCGGAAACCGGAATTCGAGCACCTCGGGGTCGGTGAGCCGCGAGTTGGTCATGTGGGTGTGGACCGCGCTCGCGCCGTCGAAGCCCGGCCCGGCGCCGGCGCCGCCGCAAATGGTCTCGTAATACTGATGGCGGTCATTGCCGAAGGTGAGGTTGTTCATCGTGCCCTGGGCGGCGGCGAGGGCGCCGAGGGCGCCGAACAGGCAGTCGGTGACGGCCTGCGAGGTCTCGACATTGCCGGCCACCACCGCCGCCGGCCAGGCGGGCGCCAGCATCGAGCCCGGCGGGATGACGATGTCGATCGGCCTCAGGCACCCGGCGTTCATCGGAATCTCGTCGGCCACCATGCAGCGGAACACATAGAGCACCGCGGCGCGGGTAACGGGCTCGGGCGCGTTGAAGTTGGTCGGCTGCTGGGCGCTGGTCCCGGTGAAGTCGACCCTTGCGCGGCGCGCGGCGCGCTCGAGGGTAATCGCGACCTTGATCACCGTGCCCTGGTCCATCTCGAGGGTGAAGCTGCAATCGTGCAGGCGCCCGATCACCCGGGCGACGCTCTCGGCGGCGTTGTCCTGGACATGGCCCATATAGGCGGTGACGACGTCGAGGCCGAAGTCCGCCACCATCTTTCTGAGTTCGCGCACGCCTTTCTCGTTGGCGGCGATCTGGGCCCTCAGGTCGGCCATGTTCTGGGCCGGGTTGCGGGCCGGATAGGGGGCCGTGGTGAGGAGCTCGGCCAGCGCGTCCTCGCGCAGGCGGCCGCGCTCGACGAGGTGGAAATTGTCGATCAGGACCCCTTCCTCCTCGACGCTGGTCGCGAGCGGCGACATCGAGCCGGGCGCCGTTCCGCCGATGTCGGCGTGGTGGCCGCGGCTCGCGGTGAAGAACACGAGCGCGCCGCCCTCGGAAAACACCGGCGTCACCACGGTGATGTCGGGCAGGTGGGTGCCGCCGTTGTAGGGCGCGTTCAGCATGAACACGTCGCCCGGCGCCATCTCCGGGTTCCGGGCGAGGATGGTCTCGACGCTGCGGTCCATCGAGCCGAGATGCACCGGCATGTGCGGCGCGTTGGCGATGAGGCTGCCTTCGCGGTCGAACACCGCGCAGGAGAAATCGAGCCGCTCCTTGATGTTGACCGAATAGGCGGTGTTCTCCAGCGTCACCCCCATCTGCTCGGCGATCGACATGAACAGGTTGTTGAAGATCTCGAGCATGACCGGATCGGCGTGGGTGCCGACGGCGGCGGCGCGCTGCTTGGGCCGGGTGCGGGTGAGGACGAGCGTTCCCCGGGCGTTCATCCGTCCCTGCCATTCGGGCTCGATCACCACGGTCGCGTGCGGCTCGATCACCAGGGCCGGGCCGGTGATCGCGTGGCCGGCGCCGAGACCGGAACGCGCGAACACGTCCGCCTCGCGCCAGGCGCCGGCGGTGAACAGCTTCGTCCTCGCGAACGGCGCGGGGCTCCCGCGGGCCGGGTCGATTTCCGGCTCGGGCGCGCCGCCGCCCGCGATCACGGTCTCGACCTCGAGCGCCTCGACCATCATCGGCTTGCCCTCGAAGACGAAGCCGAACCGCTCGCGGTGGGCGGCCTCGAAATCGCGGCGCATGGCGGCGGCTGGCGCCAGCGGCACCGCGAGCGTCGTGTCGGTTCCCTCGTAGCGGAGATGGGCGCGGGCGTGGGTCTGGGGCGCGGCGGCGCCGAGATCGCGTTCGAGCTCGGCGCGGGTCTCGGCCTCGAGCTCGCGCTTCACCCGGTCGAGCTCGGGCTCGATCCCGGCCTCCAGCGGCCTCGCCACCGCGCGCTGGCGGTTGGCGCGAATGTCGGCGAGCCCCATGCCGTAGGCCGACAGGACGCCGGCCAGCGGATGAAGGACGATCGTCGTCATCCCGAGCGCGTCGGCGACGAGGCAGGCGTGCTGGCCGCCGGCGCCGCCGAACGAGGCGAGCGCGTAGCGGGTGACGTCGCGGCCCTGCTCGATCGAGATCTTCTTGATCGCCCGGGCCATGTTCTCGACCGCGACCAGCAGGAAGCCGTCCGCGACCGCCTCGGGCGAGCGGCCGCCCGCGACCTCGCGGGCAAGGTCGGCGAACGCCGCGCGCACCGATGCCGCGTCGAGCGGCTCATCGCCGCCGGGCCCGAAGATCGCCGGGAAGAAACCGGGATCGAGCTTGCCGACCATGACATTGGCGTCGGTGACGGTCAGCGGCCCGCCGCGGCGGTAGCACTTGGGGCCGGGATCGGCGCCGGCCGAGCGCGGGCCGACGCGGAAGCGGGCGCCGTCGAAGGCGAGGATCGAGCCGCCGCCCGCCGCGACGGTGTGGATCTTCATCATCGGCGCGCGCATCCGCACCCCGGCGACCTCGGTGTCGAACGTTCGTTCGAATTCGCCGTCGTAATGGGAGACATCGGTCGAGGTGCCGCCCATGTCGAAGCCGATGATGCGGTCGAAGCCGGCCATGCGGCTGGTCTCGACCGCGCCGACGACGCCGCCGGCCGGACCGGACAGGATCGCGTCCTTGCCGTGGAACACCGACGCGTCGGCGAGCCCGCCCGACGACTGCATGAACAGCAACCGGGTGCCGGATCGCGCGGGCAAGCCCACCCCACCCGGCGCCCCGATCTCGCCGGCGACGCGCTCGACATAGCGCGCGAGGATCGGCGAGAGATAGGCATCGACCACCGTGGTGTCGCCGCGCCCGACCAGCTTCATCAGCGGGCTGACCTCGTGGCTGGCCGAGACCTGGGCAAAGCCGATGTCGCGGGCGAGAGCGGCGAGCGCGCGTTCGTGGTCGGGGAACTTCCAGGCGTGCATGAGCACGATCGCGACGGCGCGGAGGCCGTCGTCATGGGCCGCTTGAAGCGCCGCCCGCGCAGCCTCGAGATCGAGCGGGCGCTCGACCGTTCCGTCGACCAGCAGGCGCTCGTCCGCCTCGACGACCCGCTCGTACAGGAGCTCCGGCTTGACGATCTCGAGGTCGAACAGGCGCGGGCGGGCCTGGTAGCCGATCTCGAGCGCGTCGCGAAACCCGCGCGTCGTGACCAGGACCGTCCGCTCGCCTCGGCGCTCGAGCAGCGCGTTGGTGGCGACGGTGGTGCCCATCCTGACCGATCCGATCCGCTGATGCGGAATCGCGGCGCCCGGTCCCGCGCCCAGGATCCGCCGGATACCCTCGACCGCGGCGTCCTCATAGGCGCCCGGGTTCTCCGACAGCAGCTTCAGCGTCTGGAGCCCGCCGCCCGGGGCGCGGGCGACGATGTCGGTGAAGGTGCCGCCGCGATCGATCCAGAAGTCGAGGGTGCCCGATGTCATCCGGGCTTCTTAACGGCTTTTGTCGCGGCGCGGAATTGCCGCACCGGACGGAGACGGCCGTCACATCGCCTGCGGCGGCGGCATGGCCGGAAATCGCGGCAGGTCGACGGCAATCGCGTCCCAGCTCGGCCGGCGCGAATCGTAGACGATCAACTGCGGCTTGAAGGCTTCGGGATCATCGAGGCTCGATGCGCGGATGATCACCATGTCGGGCCAGCCGGAATTCGTCGAATAGACAGGACTGCCGCAGACCGGACAGAAGCAGCGGGTGACGATGTTGCCGCTGTCGGCCGGCCTTTCGTGGCCGGTGACCTCGCCGGTGATGGTCAGGTCCGTCGCCGCCACGCCCATGTGCGAGCAGTGCCCGGTGCCGCTCGACTTGCGGCAGTCGACGCAGTGGCAGTGGCCCATGAACTGGCTGTCGGCCCGGCTCTCGTAGCGAACCGCTCCGCACAGGCACCCACCTGAAAACCCGGCCATGCTCGACCCTCCCTCGGTTGTGGCGGCGACGCTCGTTGAAAATGCTATTTCAGTGACTATCGAAATGCAATCGAATATGTGATCGCGGATTGGCGGGCGGATTGGCGGTCAGTCCGGCAGCCCATGGTTCGGGGCGTTGCCGCCGGCTCGCCGGCTCGTCGGTCGGCGGGTCGGGCTGGCGCCGCGGCCGCGAATGGTGCGATACCTCTCGCCCATGTCGATCTGGGGCAAGATTGCCGGCGCCGCCGCCGGGCTGACGCTGGGCGGCCCGCTCGGCGCCATCATCGGCGCGGTCGCGGGCCACTATGCGTTCGACCGCGGGTCCGAGCAGGGCCGCGCGCCCGACCGCCAGGTCGCGTTCACCATCGGCGTCATCGCGCTCGGGGCCAAGATGGCGAAATCGGACGGCGTCGTGACGAGGGACGAGGTCGCTGCGTTCCGCGAGGTGTTCCAGGTTCCGAGGTCGGAGCTCGGGAACGTCGCCCGCGTCTTCAATCTGGCGAAGGGCGACACGGCGGGCTACGAGGCCTATGCGGGCCAGCTCGCGCAACTGTTCGGCCCGCGCGCCGATGTTCTCGAGGACGTTCTCGACGGCCTGTTCCACATCGCCAAGGCCGATGGCGCGGTCCATGCGGCGGAGAGGGAGTATCTCGCCCATGTCGCCCGGCGGTTCGGATTCGCCGACGCGGCCTTCGCCCGCATCAGCGCCCGGCACGTGGCGCCCGAGGCGAGCGATCCCTACGTGGTTCTGGGCACATCGCCCGAGGCCAGCGACGAGGAAGTGAGGCGCGTCTACCGCACGCTGGTGCGCGAGAACCATCCCGACCGCCTCATTGCCCGCGGGGTGCCGGAGGAGTTCGTCATGATCGCCAATGACCGTCTCGCCCGGATCAACGACGCCTGGGACCGGATCGAGAAGGCGCGGGGACTGCTGTGAGCTGTTCGCCGCGTCGTGGCGTTCAATCGGCGCCCGGGATGACAGGTTCGTTTTCGGGTCGGGCTGGATCCGGACACCTGCAGCCCATCGCCTCGCCTTCGGCCAATTTCGGCGCCCGCCGGCCCGGAGCGGTCGACATGCTGGTGCTGCACTATACCGGCATGGAATCGGCCGCGGCGGCGCGGGAGTGGCTGTGCGACCAGCGCTCGGGCGTCAGCGCGCACTATCTGGTGGACGAGGACGGGGCGGTGTTCGCCCTCGTCGGCGAGGAGATGCGGGCGTGGCACGCGGGCCTTGCCTCGTGGGCCGGCGAGAGCGACATCAATTCGCGCTCGATCGGGATCGAAATCCACAATCGCGGCCACGCGGGCGGCCTGCCGGACTATCCCGGCCGCCAGATCGATGCCGTGATCGCGCTCTGCGCCGCCGTTCTCGCCCGCCATCCGGTCACGCCGGCGCTGGTGCTCGCCCACTCCGACGTCGCGCCGGGCCGCAAGGCCGATCCCGGCGAGAAATTTCCGTGGGCGCGGCTGGCGGGCGCCGGCATCGGCCTGTGGGCCGCGCCCGACGGACCGGATGAGGAGGAGGTGCTGGAGCCCGGCATGGGCGGCGCCGAGGTCCGGGAGCTTCAGGGCGCGCTGTCGCGGTTCGGCTACGGGCTTGATGTCACCGGCACCTATGACGAGCGCACCGGCGCGGCCGTCGCCGCATTCCAGCGCCACTGGCGCCCGGCGCGGGTCGACGGACGGGCCGACAGATCGACCCGGACCCAGCTCGGCCGGATCGCCCGGCTCGCGGCAACGGGCTGAGCGCCGCTTCCGCGCCAGCGGAAAAAACACTATATCTTTCCTGCCAGACGGCCGGATGGCCGCCGCCGGCCGGGTCCTTGTGGGCAGCGATGCCGGGTGGCCCGGCGGCGGAGGAAAGTCCGGGCTCCATGGAGAAACGGTGCCGGGTAACGCCCGGCGGGGGCGACCCCAGGGAAAGTGCCACAGAAAGCAAACCGCCCGTCATCGGGCAAGGGTGAAAGGGTGCGGCAAGAGCGCACCGCGCGACCGGCAACGGGAGCGGCACGGCAAACCCCACCGGGAGCAAGACCAAATAGGGGCGGCGCGGGACTTGCGTCCCGGGCGATCTCCACGCCGCCGCCCGGGTCGGTTGCATGAGGCGCGCGGCAACGCGGGTCCCAGATGAATGGCCATCCACGGAGCACTCGCTCCCGGACAGAACCCGGCTTACAGGCCGTCTGGCGCTGTTTTTTCCTTCCCCGTCGGGCCTGCGGCCCGCCGCGCCTGTCGCTGGCTTTCCCTGTCGCGACCTGGCCGCTCCGCGCCCCGAGCCCGCAGGGCGGATCGGCGCCGAAGGCGCGCCATCCGCCAAAAGGCGGCGGGCTGCGCCGGCGGCCAACCCGCGCTACGAAGCCCCAGAACAGCACATAGCACGTAGGGCGGATCAGCGCGGCGTCATCCGCCAGATCCGATGTCCCAAGGCGGCGGGCTGCGCGGGTGGCCAACCCGGCCTTGCCGTGGCGCGGGTCAATCGCCGGCGTCGGTGATTACTGGATGCCCCGGTCCCAGCCGGGGCATGACGGTCGAGCGTGGCGGCCGGGCCGCGCCCCAACGTCCCCTCTCCCAATGGGAGAGGTGAATTTGCACGTAGCCCGGATGGAGCGCAGCGCAATCCGGGGCAGACCGTCAACCGTTCCCGGGTTGCGCTTTGCTCCACCCGGGCTACGGGTTTTTGTGTTCGCGGCCACCGCCACAATGGATTCCCGCCGGAGCCTGTCCCGGACTTGATCCGGGGCGGGAATGACGGTGGAGCGTGGCGCGAGGCCGGGCCACACCGTCTCCTCTCCCAATGGGAGAGGTGAAAACGGCGCCGCGCCAACCGCTTGGCGAAGTTATCCCCCTTCTCCCGGGCGGGGTTACAATGGCTCCATCCCCGTTCCATCCGAGGGGGGCGTGTCCGGACCGGCCTGCCACGTGGAACGGGGCCGCGGTGCCGCGCGGGGCGGGGTAACGGACCTCCCCGCGCGGGAGCGGACTACCGGTAACGCCGGGGGTGGGACTCCCCCGGTCAGACCTCGCGGGGCGTGCCCCGGGAGGGAACTTCGGTAAGACGGCCGGTCCGCTCAAGCAAGCCGCGCGGCGTGCCGACACCCGCGCCGAGTTTTAATTTGCCCCGGCGCCATGCCGGCACGCCGCACCACCCCTCGGGTTTCGCTGGAACGCCGGGCGGCTCGCCATGCGTGTTCTTTGGTTTCCGGTCGGGGCGTCGGCACAAACCACGGCGTCATTCCCGCCCCGGATCAAGTCCGGGACAGGCTCCGGCGGGAACCCATTGGGGCCTGTCAGACGGTCTTGGAGGTTGCGTCTGACGCGCAGGCGGTGGTTGGGAAGCAGCCGTGTGGTTTCGACGAGGATCGGCCTGCTGCTTTGTGCGTGGCCGCCGCCACAATGGATTCCCGCATCCGCGGGAATGACGAAGGAGCGAGGGGCGGGGCCGGGACACGGCCAAGGCCTCATTCCCGCATTCGCGGGAATGACGATGTGAGCCGGGAGCCGCCGGCGGCGACGGCAACAGGCCGCATGGCCGCGCCGGCTGTGGCGCGATGCGCTCTGATCGACTCCCATCTCCGCTCCATATCCTTGATGACGCACGATCTATCCCGAAGAGGAGTTCCCATCCCCGATCACGTCGGGGACAGGCATCTTCGGGATCGTGCTCTACGGCGCCGCAATGCCGAGAAACCTCGCCACCGCGGCATTGAAGTCGGCCGGGTTGTCGACATTGGAAATATGGGCGGCCTTGGCGACGATGTGATGGCTGGAGCCGGGCGTCGCCGCCGCCATGGCGCGCATCACCTCGGGCGCGGCGCCGGCGTCGCTGTCGCCGCCGATATAGAGCATCGGCGTCGTGATATCGCCCAGGCGGTGGAAATAGTTGAGCCCCTGCAACGCCTTGCCGCAGGCCTTGAGCCCCTCGACCGGCATCGCGAGATACGCGCCCTTCATCTTCTCGACCACGGGCCCGGGCGCGGCGATCAGCCAGCGCTCGCGGGTCATCGGCCAGATCGCGGCGAGCCCGCCCCGGTCCATCGCCTCGGCGCGCTCGTCCCAGGCCTTGACATAGGCCGGCGTCGCGTCGGCGCGGGCGTCGGCGCAGATCGCCCGGCCGAGCCGGTCGGGATGGTCGAGCGCGAGGCCGAGCGCGGTCATGCCGCCGATCGACAGGCCGATGAAATCGGTCCTGTCGATGGCGAAATGGTCGAGAAGGCGGACAACGTCATCGGCGAGCCCGTCAAGATCGTAGGGCCCGGGCGGAACGTCGCTCTCGCCATGGCCTCTCGTGTCGTAGCGCAGGACCTGGAAATGCGGCTCGAGCAGCGGCAGTTGCGGGTCCCACATCCGGCGGGTGGTGCCGAGGCTGTTCGACAGGGTGATCCACGGCCCGCCGGCGCGGCCGGAGATCTCGGCCGCGATCCGGTATCCGCCGACATCGACCAGTTCGCTCATGTTGCCTCCTGCGCTGACGTTGTTCGCGATGCCGGTTCGCGGCGGCGATCCTCGCCCGGCGCGGCGATCGCGCCAAGCCGCTTGTCCCATTCGTCGGCGATGCGCCGCATCTGCCGCTCGACCGCCGCGGCGAACAGCTGGGCCGCCGGCGACAGGGTGCGGGTCGCCGGCTCGATCAGGGCGTAGTCGACGCCGGGCTCGGGATCGATCAGCGGATGGACACGCAGCGGGTTGCCGCCGAGATCGGGGTAGCACAGGGTCGCGGGAAGGATCGCCATCCAGTCGCTGGCGCCGACGAGCTCGAGGGTCCCCATCATCGCGTCCATCTCGAGAATGGCGTCGGGCACCACGCCGATGCCGGCGAGATAGGCGTCGAGCCCGGCGCGGCGGGCGTTCGCCGGGGTCGGCAGGATCAGCTTCAGCGGGCGCACCTCGCCGAGCCGGACCGGCGCCATGTGGGCGCGCCCGAAACGGGGCCCGGTGACCAGGAACTCGCGGTCGTGGGCCAGCGCACGGGCAGTGACCGCGCTGCGGCCGGGATGCGGCGGAACGATCGCGAAATCGAGCTGCTCGCTCGCCACCATCTCGGTCAGGGTCGCGCTGTAGGCCTCGACGAGACGCAGGCGGACATGGGCGTATTGTGCAGTGAACTCGATCACCGCCGGGGCGAGGGCGCCGCGGGTGATGGTCGGCATCAGGCCGGCATCGACGGTGCCGGTCACTTCGCCGGCAAGCGCGGCAAGCTCGTTTCCGGCCTCGGAGATCTGCCTCAGAATGGTGCGGGCATGGCCGTACAGCATCTCGCCGGCGACGGTCGGGCGCACGCCGGTGGTCGAGCGCTCGAACAGGCGCACGCCGAGCGAGGTCTCGAGGTCCTTGACCTGCATCGACAGGCCCGACTGGGTGGCGTTGAGGCGCCGCGCCGCCGCGGTGAAGGAGCGCTCCTGATACGCGGTGACAAAGGATCTGAGCTGCTGCAGCTTCATCGTGCCCGGCTCTATATCACCAATGCTGATGGAGGTAATGAGAGATTACAATGGTCGCTGATATTGGGGAACGCCGTATAGTCCTCGCCCATGAACGATGATGCCGAACGACGCCTGATCGACGGCGGGGCCCTGCGCCGGGCGCTGGCCTGTTTCGCCACCGGCATCGCCGTGGTGACGACGCGCGGCGACGGCGGCGCGCCGGTCGGGCTCACGGTCAATTCGTTCAACTCGGTCTCGCTCGACCCGCCGCTGATCCTGTGGAGCATCGCGCTGACGGCGCCGAGCCTCGCCGCATTCCGCCGCAACGACGCCTTCGCGGTCAATATCCTCGCGGCCGATCAGGCCGATATCTGCGCGAGGTTCGCGACCCCGGCGCCCGACAAGTTCTCAGATGTCGCGTGGCGCGAGGGGCGTCTGGGGGTGCCGGTGCTCGACGGTACGGTGGCACAGTTCGAGTGCCGCACGCATGCCCGCTACCCGGGGGGCGACCATGAAATCCATCTTGGGCGCGTGGTCGCCCTCAGATCGAGCGGCGAACGGCCGCTGGTGGTGTGGCGCGGACGGCTCTCGACCGCGACCGAACTGTGAGCGGCTGGTCATCGGGCCTTGATCGGATAGACCGCAGGCTCGCCCGAGAGGACGCGCGCGACGTCGCTCGCCGCCTTGGTCTGCAACTCTTCGAGCGCCTCGACCGAATAGAACGCGGTGTGGGGCGCGAGGATCACGTTGTCGCGGCCGATGAGCGGCGAGTCGGCGGGCAGGGGCTCGGTTTCGACCACGTCGAGACCGGCGCCGCCGATCTCGCCGGCATCGAGGGCCATGATGAGGGCGGCCTCGTTGATGAGGGGGCCACGCGCGGTGTTCACGACGATCGCGGTCTTCTTCATCTTCGCGAACGCCTCGGCACCGAGCAGGCCTCTCGTCTCGGGGGTGAGCGGCGCATGGACCGAGACGAAGTCGGATTCGGCGAGAAGCCCGTCCATCGTGACCTGCCTGACATTGTGCTTTTCGAACAGCTCGGCCGGCGCATAGGGGTCGTGGGCGATGACCTCGAAGCCGAAGGCCTGGGCCTTGGGGGCGAGGACGCGCGGGATGTTGCCGAAACCGACCAGGCCGACCACCTGGCCGCGCAGGCGCCTGAGCGGCACCAGCGCCGGCATCTCCCAGCGCCCGGCCTGGACCAGCGAGTTGGCGAGGACGACCTTGCGCGCCATGGCGATGATCATGGCCATGGCCTGGTCGGAGACCTCGTCGAAGCAGTAGTCGGGAACGTAGTTGACCTTGATGCCGAGCTCGGCGGCGGCCTTGAGGTCGATATTGTCGACGCCGATCCCGAACCGGCCGATCGCCTTGCACTTCGTGAGCTGGCGCAGGAGGTCGCCCGGAAGCTGGGCGTAGGTGACGAGGATCGCGTCGGCGTCGCGGGCGGCCTCGACAATGTCCGCGGCCGAGCCGCTCCTGGCCTGAACCACCCGGGGGTCGAGGCGGGCAAGCGCCGCCCTTGCCGGATCGAGATTGGGGAACGGACTGTCGGTGACGACGATCAGCGGGCCGGTCATGGCTTTCCTCCCTAAATCAGCCGTCATCCCGGAAGCCGAGCGTGAGCAAGGCTATCCAGGACCCGGGGCGGCACGCTCGGAACAAGCGGCGCTGGATCCCGGATCGCAAGGCTCGCGCGCCAGGAAACGAGGTTTCCTGGGCTCGCCTGCCGTCCGGGATGACAAGTGTGGCGCCGGCTTTCATCTAGGACGCGAGGACCTCCGGATTGACGCAGTTGGGCGGGGTCCTGCCCTCGATCAGGGCGATGATGTTGTCAACCACCCGGTGCGCCATGCCCTCGCGCACGTCATGGGCGGCCGAGCCCAGATGCGGGGTGAGGACGACGTTGTTCATCTCGAGCAGCCCGGGCTCGACCGCAGGCTCGTTCTCGAACACATCGAGCCCGGCGCCGGCGATCTCGCCGGCCTCGAGCGCCCTCACCAGCGCCCTCTCGTCGATCACCGGACCGCGCGCGGTGTTGATGATGAAGGCAGTGGGCTTCATCAGCGCGAACTCGCGGGTGGAGATCAGATGGTGGGTCTCGGGCCGCATGGCGGCGTGGAGCGAGACGAAGTCGGACGTGCGCAGGAGGTCGTCGAAATCCATGTATTCGAGCCCGGCCGCCCGCTCCTCGTCCTTCGGCAGCCGGCGCGGTCCCCAGTACAGCACCCGCATGGCGAAGCCATGGGCGCGGCGGGCGACGGCCTGGCCGATCCGCCCCTTGCCGCCGACGAGACCGATGGTCTTGCCCGCCACGTCGGCGCCGAGAAGGCAGGCCGACTGGGCGCCCGGGAAACCGCCGGCGCGCACCAGCGCATCGCCCTCGACGATGCGCCGGGCGACGGCGAGAAGGAGGGCGAAGGCGATGTCGGCGGTCGCCTCGGTCACCACGGCGGGGACCACGGTCACCGGAATGCCGAGCTCGGTCGCCGCCGCGACATCGATCCGGTCGGGCGTGATCGACTGCGAGGCGACCGCCTTGAGCCCCGGGTTCGCGGTCATCACCTCGCGGTCGACGGTATCGTGGAGCAGGCAGTAGAGGATGTCGGTGTTCCTGACCGCGGTGATCAGATCGGCCCTGGGCAGGATGCGGCTTGCATCCGGGTTGACGGTCACATCGGCGATGCCGGCGAGGCGATCGAGGGCGCTTTCGGCGACGGGCTGGGCGACGAAGACGCGCGGTCCCGCCATCACATCCACCTGACGATGCCGGCAACTCCGTCGACGGCGACCTGGGCGCCGTCGGGAATGCGGCTGGTCGCGCCCATGACGCCGAGGACCGCCGGGATGCCGCGCTCGCGGGCGAGCGATGCGAGGTGCGAGGTCGAGCCGCCGCGCTCGGAGACGACGCCGGCGACATTCGGCAGGATGTGGCTGAGGGCGGGCCCGGCGACCTTGGTCACCAGAATGTCGCCGGGCGCGACCCGCGACATCTGGCATTCGCACTCGATCACCACCGCGCGGCCGATGCCCCAGCCGATGCCGGCGGGATGGCCCCTGAGCCCCGGCTTGTCGGTCCAGATCGCATCGGGCACCACCGGCTCCTCGACATGGAGCGGGCGCGACTGCAGCATCTTGATGCCGCCCTCGTCCATCGCCCATTCGATCTCGACCGGCATGCCCATCAGTTCCTCGGCGTGCAAGAGGTGGCGGCCGAGCTCGCCGGCCTCATCGCGGCTGAGACACGGCTCGGTCACGAGATGGCCGTGCACGGCATGGGGCCTCGACTCGCCGCCATGCTGGCAGGTGTCGGAGTGATCCTTGTGGCCGGGGTGGATCGACAGCACGTTGGCATCGCGGTCCAGCACGATCCGGTCGGGCACGATCTCTCCCTGCGCGATCGAGGTGCCGAGCCCCCAGGTCGCCGCGATCAGCATGCCATCCTCGGGCGTGCGGCTGAGACCGCCACCGGAGGCGATTGCCGAGACCAGCGGCTGGATCAGGACCGACATCGCCGTTTGCGCCGGGCTGAGGGCGTTCGATTCCATGTAACGGCGGACATTGGTGGTCCACAGCGCCGCCCAGCAGGCGCGCACCGCGGTCAGCATCTCGTCCTCGCCGGCAAGGCCGAGGAAGCTCTCGAACTGGCCGGCGAAATTGGCCCCGGCGCGGTCCTCGATCAGCGCCGAGGAGCGCACGACGCCGAGACAGCCGGTCTCCTCGCGCATGCGCCGCCAGTGCGCAAGCAGCGGCTCCAGGATCTCGGGCGCGATCGGCTGGTCATAGAGCGCGATGCGCACGTCGATGGCGAGCCGGCGCGAGGCCATGATGACCGCCGGGTCGAACGCCCTGATGGCGTCGCGCATGCCCAGGTGCCCGAGCTGGTGGAGATAGGCATCCGCCGTCAGCGCGAAGCCGCCCGGGGTCGGCAGCCCCGCCTGGGTGAGGACGGCAAGATTGGCCGCCTTCGGGCCGACGCGCTCGGGATCGAGAGCCGCGGGCTCGCTAACGGGGATGACGAAGTCGGTCATGGGGCGGCCGTCCTGTCATCCCGGATCGCAAGGCTCGCAAGCCGGAAATGCAGAGCATTTCCGGGCTCGCCTAACGTCCGGGATGACAATTCAAGACACAACTGAAGACCCTTTTTCCGGCCTCCGCCGGAGCGACGCGTCACTTCACGTGGTCGCCATAGCCCGGAATCGGGTCGACCACGGTGATCTGCTTGACCGGGAAATTCGACACGATCTCGATCGAGTCGTCGTGGACGATCAGCATTTCCTCGATCCGGACGCCGTAGCGGAACATCTTGCCGTGCTGGGTCTCGAGCGCGAAGGTCATGCCCGACTCGATCTCGATCGGATGATCGAGCGACCAGATGCGCGAGATCACCGGCGGGTCGTACTGGGCAAGGCCGAGACCGTGGCCCCACAGATTGGCGGCCGCCTGGTCTTCTTCCTCGTAGCCGTAGGCCTCCTTGGCCGACGGCCATTTGAGCGCGATCTCGCGGGTGGTGGTCCCCGCCTTCACCGCGTCGATCGAGTCGTAGAGCCATTCGAGCGCGGTGGCGTAAGTGTCCTTCTGCTCCTGGGACGGTTCCTTGCCGACGCAATAGGTGCGGTAGTAGCAGGACTTGTAGCCGTTCCAGGTCAGGGCCGCGAGGTCCATGAACACGATGTCGCCCGGCTGGATGATGCGGTCGGAGAAATTGCGCCAGTTGGGCCAGGTGTTGGGGCCGGACGAGACGATCACGTCCTCGACGTCCTCCATGCCGGGAATGTCGTAGAGGAACTTCATCAGATGCGCGGTCACCTGGTTCTCGGTGATGCCGGGGCGGAGGAACTTCATGCACTCCCAGTGGGTCGCATCGCCGATCGCGCCGACGATGCGGAAGCATTCCCGCTCGTCCTCGTTCTTGACCGCGCGCGCGCGCATCATCGGGGTCATGCCGTCTTCCCAGTGGACCCCTTCCTCTTCGAAGATCTTGATCATGTTGATGTCGATGAAGTCGACGCCGAGCTTCTGGCCGGCAACGCCGTGGCGCTTCATCTCTTCCTTGACCGCGCCCGTGAACTTCTTCACCTGCTGGGTCGAGGCCGGGCCGGCCGCGCCCTTGATCCAGGCGTAGGAGTAGCGGATGTTCTCCTTCGGCAGCCAGGGGGAGTGGCGCTCGATCTGGTAGCCGAGGTCGCCCTGCTCGAACAGAATCGGGGCGCCGTCGCCGCACAGCATGGCGTATCTGAGGCCGGGCTTCAGCCGGTTCCAGCCGGGGGTCAGCGTGCCGGTGATGTAGCGGACGTTCTCGTCATACATGCACAGCATGGCGCCGAGACCGGCCTCCTTCATCTTTTCGCGCGCGCGCTCGATCCGGTAGGTGCGCAGCCGATCCCAGTTGATCCGCTGCTGCCAGTCCATGCCGACCATGCCAAAATTCGCACCCATGATGTCTCCACCCCTGATCCTGCTTGAGACGCGCGAAAGGGTCCCCGCGCCGAAGATAAAAGCGAGGCCGGACTCTAGCCGTCCGGCACCCTCAGGGTAAATAATCTTTTTTGCTGCGTTCCATCATGGAACGTGATGGCGGCTGGAGGTCATCAGGCCGCGCCCCAGTAAAAGTCGCGCGCCGGGGCGAGGCGGATCGGCGCCGCGGCAACACGCTTCGGGCGACACCGCGCCGCCGCGCCCGGCGGGCGCGGGGCCGAGGCCGGGGCCGGCGATCAACCCGCCGCCGCGGGCTCCAGCAACAGCCTTTCGTCGAACGGCGCCCGCGACATCACGTGCGGGCCATCCTCGGTGACCAGCACCATTTCCTCGAGCCTGACGCCGCCGCCGCCGCGGATGCCCTCGACCCAGATCAAGGGCTCGATCGCGAACACCATGCCGGGCTCGAACTCGTAGGTCGGCGCGCCCGGCAGGGTCTCGCCGACGTAGGGCGGCTCGTTGGCGCCGATGCCGACGCCATGGCCGATGAACAACGACAGGTAGCGCCCGCCGAGTCCGTAGCGGTTGGCGGCCGCGATGAAGGCGTCGGCGGACTGCCTGTTGGTCCGGCCCGGGCGCATCTCGGCGATGCCCTCATGGAGCGACTCGTAGACGGCGGTGTAGACCTTCTTCTGATCGTCCGACGCGCGGTCACCGCAGAGGACCGTGCGCGCCATGTCGCCGAAATAGCCGTTCCAGGCCGCCCCGATGTCGATGAACACGAGGTCGCCGTTGCGGATGATCTTGTCCGAGCAGATGCGGTTGGGCGGCGCCATGTGCTCGCCGGAGGCGACGAACGGCGTCGTCACGTGGGAGTACTCGCCGCCCAGCGTATAGAGCGTGTGCATGGCGTCGGCCACGACGTCGCATTCGCGCACGCCGTCGGCGACCGCCTCGGTCGCGGTGGCGCAGACCGCGTCGGCGATCGCGGTCGCCTCCTCGAGCAGCACGATCTCCTCGGCGAGCTTGATCCGGCGCGCCATCTGCATCGGCGTGTCGCCGTCCTCGACCTGGAGCCTGGGGAAGTGGCGTCCCAGCGCCTTGACGAAGACCATGTTCGCCTCGTCGAGGCCGATCCTGCCTTCGGCGAGGCCGTACTCACTGAGGACCGGTCCCAGAATGTCCTTCACCAGCCCGTCGACCAGCGCGTGCTCCTCGATGATCGGAATGGTGTGGACCTCCTCGATCCACGGCATGGTGCGGTCGACGCGGTCGCGCTCGCCGCCGGAGCAGAACAGGATCGGGTCCCTGCCCTCGATCAGGAGCGCGCCGTTGAGCGCGGTGGACTTGCCGTGGATGATCTGCGGGCGCAGGTCGGTGAGGTAGCGCTGGTTCTCGTCCTTCCAGACGAGGAGGGCGTCGAGCCCGGCCTTGTCGCGCTCGCCATGCGCCTTGGCGACGCGTTTCTTGCGCAGCTCGTGGACGTCGACCCGCTCCTCGTAGCCGACGTTGAACCCGCCGCGCGCGTAGCGATCCACCATGGATCTCTCCCCTCAAACTACTCACCGGTCATCCCGCAAGCCGGTTTTCCCCAAATCCGGGTCCGGCCGAAGGCTGGGGCCGGATTTGGCAGGAAAATCGCGCTATCCGGGACCCAGGGCGTCTAGCACCGAGCAAGCGGCCCCGGGTCCCGGCTCCCGAGGCTCGCAAACCCGGAAATGCGAGCATTTCCGGGCTCGCCTAGGGGCCGGGATGACAGTTTGGCTTGCCAAACTCACGAGCTCCTCAGGCCGCGAGCACGCCCTCGGCGAGCTTGCGGAACTCGTCGTCGCTCATCAGCCGTTTGTATTTGAGGCCCCAGTCCTTGACCGCGAGCAGGACGTCCATCGCCTTCCTGTCGTCGGCCGGGAGCTGGAAGCGCGCGAGGCGGTCCTTGATCGAGTCGATGCCCGAGCCCTTGCCGATGACGATCTCCGGCTCCTTCTGGCCGACCATGCGCGGGCGGAACGGAAACAGCTCGGTCTGGTGCTCCTCGCCGCAGTTGAGGAGCCAGTTGGCGATGATGCCGGACTCGACCCGGAACAGGTCGTCGCCGACGATTGGCCGGTTCGACGGCACCGCCACCTTGGCGATGTCGCGGACCAGGTCGGCGAGGGCCTTCAGCTTCTCGGTCTTGATGCCGATGTCCTTGTCGTACAGCGTCTTCAGCGCCATCACCGTCTCTTCCATCGGCACGTTGCCGGCGCGCTCGCCAAGCCCGAGGACGGTCGAGTGGATGACTTCGACACCTTCGGCCAGCGCCATGATGGTGTTGGCGATGCCGAGGCCGAAGTCCTGATGGAAATGGGCCTCGAGCGGCTTCTTGATCCGCGCCTTGACAGCGCGCACGAAGAACGGCATCGCGTGGATCGAGGTCGCGCCCATGGTGTCGACGAGGGCGAGGGCGTCCATGTGGCCCTCGTTGCCGACGCGCTCGATCAGGTCGAGCACCCATTTGAGCTCGGAGCGCGAGAAGTCGATCGGGAAGAACACGACCCTGAGGCCCTGGTCATGGGCGTATCTGGTCGATTCGATCGACAGCTCGACCGCCCGCTCGAACTCCCAGCGATAGCCGTATTCGATCAGATGCTGGCTCGACGGCACTTCCATGACGACGCCCTTGACCCCGGCATCGACCGCGCGCTGGACATCGTCGACCATGCAGCGCGAGAACGAATAGATGTCGGGACCGAGATTTCGCTTGGCGAGGTCGGCGACGACCTTCGCGTCCTGGTGCGAGACCACCGGCATTCCGGCCTCGATGCGGTGGACGCCAGCCTCGGCCAGCGCTTCGGCGATCCTGATCTTGTCGTCGTAGTTGAACGCGACACCGGTCTGCTGCTCGCCGTCGCGCAGGGTGACGTCATGGACCTCGATCTTGTCGGGAAAGTTGATCTGCGACAGCACTTCCGGCGCGAAATTCCACAGGCTCGTCAGCCAGTTTTCCGTATCCCAGGGCGTTGCGCTCATACTCATCTCCTCCAGTGCAGGCGCGGTCGGCGCGCCTTGTTGAGTATCATTCGATTGCATCCCGGCTCGGCGCCGAGGACGGATGCGCGGCGTCCCGAGCGAGACGGCTGGTCCAGTCTGCGCGGTCGGCATAAAGGGGATTGGTGCCGGGCGCAACGGGTTCGGCTAATTCGGTGACGGGCCGAGTTCTCCGAGGCGCCTCAGCGAAGGCTCGTAAGCGCTGTCGAGCGCGAGGGCTCGTTGGTGCGCGGCGCGCCCGCCGACAAGGTCGGCCTTGCGCAGGAGAACATCGCCGAGAACCGCGTGAGAGCTTGGCCTGACCGGCTCGAGCGCGACCAGCGCGCGGGCCGACCGCTCGGCGCTTTCCTGATCGCCGAGATCGGACAGCGCGCGAACCAGCCAGATGCGCGGGCCCGCCGCATCCGGAGTGCGGTCGATTTCGGCGGTGAAGTCCGCCGCCGCGCCTTCAAGGTCGCCGGCCGCGAAACGTGCCCTGCCGCGCATCAGGACGATGCCGCTCCCGGCGAGGCCGGGGTCCATTTCGAGCGCGGCGGTCAGGTCGGAGGCCGCGTCTGCGGGCCGGCCTGAAAGGGTGCGCGCCTGACCGCGCTCGAACAGGATCGCCGCGTCGGCCGGCAGCTTCGAGAGCGCCTCGGTATAGGCTTCATCGGCACGGGCGATCTGGCCGGTCCTCAGGGCAAGGCGTGCGCGGCGCAGCACCGACGGGCCATCGCCGGCGTCGAGCGCCTCGAGGTCGGCGAGAGCGGCTTCGAATTCGCCGCGCTGCTCGAGAATGTCGGCGCGCAGCGCGAGCGCCGGCTCGAGCGCCGGATCGATCTCCAGTACCCGGTTCACTTCGGCGAGCGCGAGTTCGGCATTACCGGCGGAGAATAGAGCGCTGGCGCGGCCGAGGCCATAGCCGGCCTCGGCCGGCGCGGCCGAGCGCGCGGCCGTGTAGTCGATGAGGGCGCGCTCCGTGTCGCCGCTGGCGGCGGCGATCGCCGCCCGCACGCCGTAGGCCGGCGCGTAGCCGGCGCCGGCGGCGACGGCGCGGTCGGCGGCGTCGCGCGCTGCATCCAGAGACCCGGTGGCGTAAAGCGTGAGCGCGAGCTGGGTGAGGGCAACCGGATCGCGCGGCGAGCGCCCGACGATGGCCTCGAGGTCCGCGATCGCGCGCTCCGGTTCGCCGAGCGCGAGCAGGGCATCGGCGCGCTGGCCGAGGACCCGGGTATCGTCGAACCCCGCTTGAATGGCGCGGTCGAGGTCGGCGACCGCCTCGCCCGGATTGCCGGTGGCGAGATGGATCGCGCCGCGCAGCGCCAGCGCCTTGGGAGCGGCGGTGCCGCCGGCGATTGCCGCATTGATATCGCTGAGCGCCGCCTCGCGCTCGCCCATGGAAAACCGCGAATTGGCACGGAAGAACAAGGCCTCGGCATGGGATGCGCCGGTGGCGGAGCGCAGGACCGAGGTGCACTGGCGGATCGCGGTCTGGTGCTGGCCGCGCTCGGAGAGAGACTGACAGCGCGCCATGCTGGCCTCGGCCGGGACCGCAAGAAAGCCGGTGCTGGCGCAAATGGCGATGAGCGCGACCCAATGACGGGAACGGCTGGACCCTCTTGGTCTGGGGCGGTTCATATGGCGTCATCCATGCGAGGGATCCGAAGGGCCAGAGGGCAGATCACCGACCGAGCCGGGGCAAACCTGCTCGAGTCATGAAACTATCCGCACCCATTGCGCGATTCAAACGCTGATGTGACGGAAACAAGGCAGCCATGCAAGCGGCCAGTGGAGCGAATTTCACATTCGAGCCCCGGTTGCGGCCAGGTTCGCGATCAAATGTCAAATTCAAGAGCTCAACTGGAATCAAAAACTTACGAGTGGTCCTGATGATTCCGACATTCGCCCGGGCGCGAAGACGTCTCGTGACGGTGTGAGAAGTCCGGGTTAGCGGCCCAGCTCGACCGGCGCGCCGGGGGGCGTGGTGTCCCGGGCAGCGGTGGCAGGCGCTTCGCCGGCGCCGCCCTCGATCAGCGCCATGAACATCGACAGCAGCGGCGGGATCAGGATCAGCGCGATCAGCGTCGACAGCGCGAGGCCGCCGATCACCACGGCGCCGATCCCGCGATAAAGCTCCGATCCGGCACCCGGAAACAGGATCAGCGGGGTCATGCCGAATAGGCTGGTCAGGGTCGACATGAAGATCGGCCGGATCCGGTTGCGGGTGGCGGCGACAATTGCTTCCTCGACCCGCATCTCCTGCTGGCGCAGGTTCCTGAGGCTTTGATCGACCAGCAGGATCGCGTTGTTGACGACGATGCCGACGAGGATGATGAAGCCGAGCATGGTCAGCATGTCGAACGGCTGGGCGACGTAAAGATTGAGCAGCGCGAGCCCGGCGACGCCGCCCGCGGCCGCGACCGGCACGGCGACGAGGATGATCAGCGGATACCAGAAGCTCGAGAACAGCACCGCCATCACCAGATAGACGATGGCGACCGCAAGGGCGAGATCGACCACCATGGCCGACCATGTCGTGGACAGCTCGTCAGCGGTTCCCGCGAGGGCCAGGCGAATGTCGTCCGGCAGCCCCCCGCTTTCGAGCGGTTCGATAACCCTGGAGCGCAGGACGTCGAGCGCCTCTTCGAGCGCGATGCCGGGCGCCGGCCTGATCTCCAGCGTGACCGTGCGCACCCGCTCCTTGTGGCGGATTTCGGTGGGACCGGCGATGAGCTCGATATCGGCGAGCGCGCTCACCGGCAGGACGGTGCCGGACTGGGTGACCACGGGAAGGCTCGAAATCCCCTGGGTCGAGGTGATGTTGGCGTTCGGACCCTTGAGGGTGAGGTCGATGCGCTTGCCGTCAACCGTGATCTCGGTCACGCGCAGACCGTCGTTGAACGCGTCGATGGTGTCGCCGAGCTCGCGGGCGCTGACCCCGGCGTCGG
>Ga0326597_10003570_pt1 | contig 22328 bp, 23 predicted proteins | sample RVTome_12_FD_203789 | JGI IMG/M metagenome (GOLD analysis project Ga0326597, IMG submission 203789) | Soil microbial communities from uranium-contaminated site in the Upper Colorado River Basin, Wyoming, United States - RVT100D185 | ecosystem: Environmental > Terrestrial > Soil > Contaminated >...
CGTCGGCCAGACCGAGGCGAGCGTGGACCTGGCGCGGCTCGCGGGCCTGTATCCCGCAGGTGTGATCTGCGAGATCTTGAATCCCGACGGTTCGATGGCGCGCCGCGCCGACCTCGAGCGCTTCGCCGAGGGGCACGGACTGACGTTCATCACGGTGGCGCAGCTCGTTGCCTACCGGCTGGCGCACGAGCGGTTGGTGCACCGCGTGGCGGAGGCGCGCCTCCCCACGCCGTTCGGTGAGTTCCGCATCATCGGCTACCGGAACGACGTGGATGCGGCGGAGCACGTCGCGCTCGTTTACGGCGACGTGGCGGGGAAGCGCGACGTGCTGGTGCGGATGCATTCCAAATGTCTCACCGGCGACGTGTTCGGGTCGGGGCGCTGCGACTGCGGCTGGCAGCTCCAGAGCGCGATGCGGATGATCGCCGCCGAGGGGCGGGGGGCGATTGTCTACCTCGATCAGGAAGGGCGGGGGATCGGCCTCCTCAACAAGCTCAAGGCCTACGAGCTGCAGGATGCGGGGCACGACACCGTCGAGGCCAACGAGAAGCTCGGCTTCAAGCCCGACCTCCGGAACTACGGGATCGGCGCGCAGATCCTCCTCGACCTCGGGCTCTCGGCGATTCGCGTGTTGACCAACAACCCGATGAAGCTGGTGGGTCTGGAGGGCTACGGGCTCGACATCGTCGAGCGCCTCCCCATCGTGCCGGCGCCCTCCGACGAGAATCGGGCCTATCTCGACGTGAAGCGGGACAAACTCGGCCACCTCCTGACGCACTGACCGTGGCCGCGCCCTCTCCCCGGCGCCGCGTGGCGGTCGTCGTGAGCCGCTTCAATGAATCCGTCACCACGCGCCTGCTCGAGGGCGCGCGCGACGCATTGCGCCAGCACGCCCTCCCCGACTCGCACGTGGACGTGGTGTGGGTGCCGGGCGCCTTCGAGCTGCCGGTGGCGGCGGAAGCGGCGGCTGCGAGCGAGCGCTATGACGTCATCGTCGCGCTCGGCTGCGTGATCCGCGGCGAAACCGCCCACTTCGAGTACGTCGCCGGTGAAGCGGCGCGGGGCCTCGGGAACGTGGCTTTGGCGCACCGGATCGCCGTCGGCTTCGGCGTTCTCACCACCGAGACGCTCGAGCAGGCGCTGGCGCGGGCGGGTGGGGCGGCCGGCAACAAGGGCTTCGACGCCGCCGCAGCGGCCCTCCAGACGGCCGACGCTCTCGATCAGTTGGCCCCCCGCCCCCCCCGTGCAGCGTCCCGAGACTAGGGCGCGGGCCCGCGCCCTCCAGCTCCTCTACGCATGGGAACTGTCCGGCGAACCGTCCATCGAGACGGTCGTCGCCCGCGTGGCCGGGATGTACGGCCGCGCGCCGGAGGGGGGGGCGGGGGGCGGGGGGTACGACCGCGCCGCGGATCTCGCGGCCCAGGCGGTGGCGGGGCAGCCCGATTTCGACCGCCAAGTGGCCGACGCCGCCGAGCACTGGCGGTTCGAGCGCGTGGGCGTGGTCGAGCGCAACATCCTGCGCCTCGCGCTCGCGGAGCTCGCCGAGGGAGTGACGCCGGCGCGCGTGGTGATCGACGAGGCGGTGAAGCTGGCGCACTGGTTCGCGGGTGCCAAGGCGCCCGCCTTCGTTAACGGTGTCCTCGACGCGGTGGCGCGGGAGTCCGGCGCGCTGTGAAGATCCTGCTTGTCAACTGGAACGACCGTGACAATCCGCATGCCGGAGGCGCGGAAATCCATTTGCACGAGCTGTTCGGCCGGCTGGCGCGGTGGGGGCACGACGTCGAGCTCGTCGCGAGCGGGTGGCCGGGCGGCGCGCCGCGCGCCGAGCTGGACGGCATCCGCATACGGCGCGTGGGCGGCCGGCACAGCTTCGCGCTGTACGGGCGGGGCGCCGTGCGACGAGCGCTGGCGGAGCGGGTCTACGACGTCGTCGTCGAGGACATCAACAAGCTGCCCCTCTATCTGCCGACGCTCACGCGGCTGCCCTTTGTGGCCATCGTCCCCCACCTCTTCGGGACGACCGCGTTCGCCGAGGCGAGCTGGCCGGTAGCGGCGGTCGTGTGGGCTGCGGAGCGGCCGCTCCCCAGGGTGTACCGCCGGGCCGCCTTCCACGCGATCTCGGAGAGCACGCGGGATGACCTGGTCCGGCGCGGGGTGGCGCGGGAGCGCATCGAGGTGATCTATCCCGGCGTGGACGCGGCGTGGTACTGCCCGGATGACGCCACGCCGCGGGCCGAGCGGCCGACGTTCTTGTACGTGGGCCGCCTCAAGCGTTATAAAGGAGTGGAGATCGCCCTGCGGGCGCTCGCGGCGGCGCGGGCGAAGCGCCCGGACCTGACGCTCGAGATCGCGGGCCAGGGCGACGACCGGCCACGGCTCGAAGCGATGGCGCGCGCCCTCGGTCTGGGCGATGCGGTCCGGTTCCTCGGGTTCGTGCCCGAGGGGGAGAAGCGCCGGCTGCTCCGGCGCGCGTGGGCGGTCGTGTTCCCCAGCCCGAAGGAGGGGTGGGGAATCTCCAACGTCGAGGCCGCCGCGTGCGGGACCCCCGCGCTCGCGTCCGACAGCCCCGGGCTCAAGGAATCGGTGCGCCACGGGGTGACCGGTTACCTCGTGCCCCACGGCGACGCGGGGGCGCTGGCCGAGCGGATGCTCGCCCTGGCGGCCGACCCGGGGCTTGTGGCGCGGCTCGGCCGCGCCGCGCGCGCGTTCGCGGAGGGGTTGTCGTGGGAGGCGGCGGCGCGCGCCACCGAAGCGCAGCTGCAGCGTGTCATCGCTGAGCGAGGAGGTTGACCATGCGGATGACCATCACCGCCCGCCACTGCGTCATTCCCGACGAGCTGCGCGCGCGGGCGCGGGAGCTGCTCGAGCGGCTCGGCAAGGTCGCCGCGCGGCCGCACGATGGGCGCGTGATCTTCGCCGATGACCACAGCGAGGCGGCGGTGGAGGTCCGGCTGCACACGGCGCGCGGCACGGTCCATATCGGCAAGGCGCTGGCGGACGACCACCGGACCGCGCTCGATCGCGCGATCGCGCGCGTGCGCCGCCAGCTGGACAAACGCGCGGTGCCCTCGCGGTGACCGCCATTAAGGTCCGCGACCTCCTCGCGAAGAAGGGCGACCCCCTTCAGCTCGAGGTGCTGACGGGGGAAGCGGGGCTCGATCGGGAGATTCCCTCACCCGAAGCCTCGAGCCCCGGCCTCGTGCTGGCGGGCTACACCGCGCGCTTCGCGGGCACCGACCGCGTGCACATCCTGGGCGAGACGGAGATCACCTACCTCGCGTCGCTCGACGGTGCCGCCCGCCGCACGGCCATCGAGCGGTTCCTCGGCTACGAGCTGCCGTGCGTCGTCGTGACGAAAGGCCAACAACCGCCCGAGGAGCTGGTGACGCTGGCGGCGGCCAAGGGGATCGCGGTGATCCGCACGCGCCTCAAGACGGCCGAATTTTACCGGCGCCTGAAGCCCTTCCTGGACGACGCCTTCGCCCCGACGACGACGGTGCACGGCTCGCTGGCCGACGTCTTCGGTGTCGGGTTGCTGTTCCGCGGCCGATCGGGGATCGGCAAGAGCGAGTGCGTGCTCGATCTGGTGGAGCGAGGCCACCGCCTGGTTGCGGACGATGTCGTGCACGTGACCAAGCGCGGCAACGACGTGCTCATCGGCCGCGGCCACGAGATCTCCCGCCACTACATGGAGATCCGCGGGGTCGGGCTGATCGACATCAACGCGTTGTTCGGCATCCGCTCGGTGCGCCAGCAGAAGCGCATCGAGGTCGTCGTGCAGCTCGAGGACTGGGACACGTCGCGCGAGTACGATCGCACCGGACTCGACGGCCAGGAGACCGACCTGCTCGACGTCAAGCTGCCGCTGGTCACGGTGCCCTTGAACCCCGGCAAGAACCTGACGGTGATCTGCGAGGTGGTGGCGATGAACCACTTGTTGCGCTACAGCGGCGTCGATTCGGCGCACGCCTTCAACGAGCGGTTGATCCGCCGGATGCGCGAGAAAAAGGAGTTGCAGGAGTATCTCGAGGAAGACTATGAGTGAGGCCTTGCGGGGCGTGGTCGTGTCGCACTCGGCGGTCGCGCAGGCGCTCGTGTCCGCCGTCGCCGCCATCACCGGGATCGAGGGCGCGCTCGTCCCGGTGAGCAACGAGGGTTGCGACAACGACGCGCTGGGCGAGCGCCTGCTCCAGGCCGTGGGGCCGCGGCCCGCCGTCCTGTTCGTGGACCTGCCCGGCGGCTCCTGCCTCACCAACTCGATCCGCTACGCGAAGCAGCATGCCGACATCGCCGTTGTGACCGGGGTGAATCTGGCGATGCTGCTCGACTTCGTGTTTCACCGCGATCTCGCGCCTGCGGACGCCGCGCGCCGCGCCGTGGACTCGGGCGCGAAGGCGATTCGCGTTACCGCGGCATGAGCATCGCGCTCTACCGCATCGACGACCGCCTCATCCACGGCCAGGTGGTCGTCGGCTGGGGCCAGCCGCTCGACTGCACCTTCATCGTCCTCGTGGACGACGAGGTGCGGAGCAGCGATTGGGAGCAGGATCTCTACCGGATGGGCGTTCCCCCCAGCATCGAGATCATCTTCGCCTCGGTGGACGAGGCGGCCGAGCGCCTCCCCGCCTGGGAGGCCGATGCGCGCGTGGGCATCCTGCTCGTCCCCGACATCGATACGGCCGCCGCGCTCGCCGGCCGGAGCGACCGGGTGAAGCGTCTCAACGTGGGCGGCATCCACCATCGCGCCGGCCGTACCGAGCGCCTGCGCTTCGTCTACCTGTCCGACGACGAGCGGGCCAAGCTCCGCCAGCTCGCCGCGGCGGGCGTCGAGGTGACGGCGCAGGACGTCCCCACCGCGCGCGCCGTCCCCCTGGCGGAATTCGCATGAGCCTCGACGTCGGGCTCGCCCTGCTCGGCTGGGGGACGCTCGTGGGCGTGGACCTGGTGAGCCTGCCGCAGATGATGATCGCCCGACCGCTCGTCGCGGGCACCGTCGCGGGCGCCATCCTGGGGGACTTCGAGACGGGGCTCACGGTCGGCGTCGTGTTCGAGCTGTTGCAGTACGACATCCTCCCCGTCGGCGCGGTGCGCTATCCCGAATATGGCCCCGCCACGGTGGGCGCGGTGGCGACCGCGCACGCCGCGACCGGCGCCCTGGGGCTCGGGCTCGGAGCGGTGGTGGGGCTCGTCACCGGGCTCGTCGGCGGCGTCGCCATCCATCTCCTGCGGCGCGTCAACTCGCGCGTCGTGCACGCCGCCGCGGCGACGCTCGAGTCGGGCGACCCGCGGGTGATGATGCGCTTGCACGTCGGGGCGCTGCTGCGCGACGTCCTGCGCGCGGCGCTCGTCGCCGGATTGGGGCTCGCCCTCGCGTGGACCGTGCCGCCGCTCCTCACGGGCGTGATGACGCCGCACCGCGAAGCGTTCCTCGGCACGCTCCTCGCTGTCGCGGCCGTGGCGTCGGGGCTCGCGGCGGGGGCGGCCGGGACGCTGCGGCTCGTGGGGCGCGGTCCGAACCTCGCGTGGTTTGCCGCCGGGCTCGGCGGCGGCGTCGTGGTGGCGGCGTGGCTGCAATGACCCCGCGCTTCGGTCGCGCGCTGCTGCGGCTCTTTGCCGTCCAGGCGTCGTACAACTACGAGCGGATGCTCGGCCTCGGCGTCGGCGTCGCCGAGGAGCCGCTCCTCCGGGGCCTCCCCGCCGACGGTACGGCCAGCCCGTACCGGGGGGCCGTGGCGCGGGGAGCGCGCTTCTTCAACTCGCATCCCTACCTTGCGGGCCTCGCCGTCGGCGCGGCCGCCCGCGCCGAGCACGACGGCGCGCCAGCCGAGTTGATCGAGCGCCTGCGTGCCGCGCTGTGCGGCCCGCTGGGGTCGATCGGCGACCGGCTGATCTGGGCCGGATGGCTGCCGCTCCTCTCGGGTCTCACGCTGGTCGCGATCAGTCTCGGGGCGGGGTGGACGGCGGTGGTGGTGTTCCTCGTGGTCTACAACGTCGGCCACGTCGCGCTGCGCTGGTGGGCCCTGCGGGCGGGCTGGGCGCACGGCGTGCGCGTGGCCTCAGCGCTGCACCACCCGCTGCTGCAGCGCGGCACCGCGCTTGCCGGTCCGGCGATGGCCTGCGCCGTCGGGGCGGCGTTGCCGCTCACGGCCCAATACCTCGCCGCCCCCTTCGAGCCGTGGGCCCGCGGCGTGCTCGCCGCCGCCGCGGTCGCCGGCTTCCTGGCGGCCCGCTGGCTCCCCGGGTGGGTGACCGGTCTCCGGCTCGGCCTTGGGCTGGCCGCCGTCGCGCTGGTCATGGGCTGGGTATGGCCGTGATCGAGCGCGAGGCGCGGATTGTGAACCCGCTCGGCATGCACGTGCGGCCCGCAGCCGAGTTCGTCAAGGTGGCGACCCGCTTCACGTCGGCGGTCGAAATCCGAAAGGACGAGGTCGCCGTGAACGGCAAGAGCATCATGGGGGTGATGACCCTCGCTGCCGAGTGCGGCTCGTCGCTGTTCATCAAGACCGACGGCGACGACGCGGAGGCCGCGATGGATGCGCTGCTCGCCCTCGTGGCGGACGGCTTCCACGAGATGCACTTGAAGCCGGACGAGGAAGGGGCGACGTGACCGAGCGCCAGCTGAAGGGCATCGGAGTCTCTCCCGGGATTGCGGTGGGGCCGGCGGTCGTGGTGCGCTGGGCGCTGCCCGAGGTGCCGCACCGCGTCGTGCCGCGGACCCAGGTGGAAAAGGAAATCCGGCGGCTGCGGGCCGCCATCAAGGACGTGAAGCGGCACCTCGCCGACCTGCGCGCGCGTACGGTGGACCGCGCCGGCGTGGACGAGGCGCGCATCTTCGATGCCCAGATCCTGATGCTCGAGGACCGCGACTTCATCGGCGGGGTCGCGGCGCTGATTCGCGAGAACCACCTCACGGCGGAAAAAGCCTTCGAGTTCAAGACGCTGGAGGTGCGCGACCTCTGGTCCAGCGCCGGCAGCCCGCTCCTCAAGGAACGGCTCGCCGACGTCACCGGCGTCGCGATCCGCATGATCCAGCACCTGATGCATCACGGTGCGGAGGATCTGCTCGAGGGGATCTCCCAGCCCTCGATCGTCGTGGCGAAGGAGCTGGCGCCCGGACTCACCGTCCAGCTCGACCGGGAGCACGTGATCGGCCTGATCAGCGAGGAGGGTACCCGCACCTCGCACGCCGCGATCCTGGCGCACTCCCTCGGGATTCCGGCGATCTTCGGGCTGCAGCACGCGGTCGAGCGCATCCGGCCCGGGACGACGGTGATCCTCGACGGCACGCGGGGCACCATCCTCCTCGACCCGACTCCCGAGGAGCTCTCGGAGGCGGAGCGCAGCGAGACGCGGCGCAGTGAGCTCACGGCGCGGCTCGAAGAGGCAGTGGCGCAGCCGTCGGTCACGCTGGACGGCGCGCGCATCACGCTGCGGGGCAACGTGGATCTCCCCGACGAGGTCGCGGCCGCGCAGGCGCACGGGGCCGAGGGTGTCGGCCTGCTACGCACGGAGTTCCTGCTCACCGGTCACAGCACGCTCCCGTCCGAGGACGAGCAGGCCGCCTACTTCCGGCTGGTGGCCGAAGCGTTCCCCGGGCACCCGGTCGTGGTGCGCACCTACGATCTTGGGGGAGACAAGTTCCCGGCGCCGTTCCGCGTTCCCCCGGAGGCGAATCCGGCCCTCGGGTGGCGCGCCATCCGCGTGTGTCTCGACGAACCCGCGATGTTCCGCACGCAGATCCGCGCCGTGCTGCGGGCCGCGGCCCACGCCCCGATCCACATGATGATCCCGCTAATCACACGGCTCGACGAAGTCGAGCGGACGCGTGCGTTCGTCGCGGAGGAAGCGGCGGGGTTGCACCGGGCGGGGATCGAGGCCGCGGCGTCTCTCCCCGTGGGCGTGATGGTCGAGACGCCCGCCGCCGCGGTGATGGCGGACCGTCTCGCGGAGATCAGCGATTTCCTGAGCGTCGGCACGAACGACTTGACCCAGTACACGCTGGTCGTGGACCGGGGCAACGCGCGGCTCGCCGACCGGTTCACCCCGCACGATCCGAGCGTGTTGCGGCTGCTCAAGCTCGTGGCCGAAGCGGCCCGCGCCGCGGGGAAGCCGGCGAGCGTGTGCGGCGAGATGGCGTCCGAGCCGCTGTCGGCGTTCCTGCTGCTCGGACTCGGCTACGACACGCTCTCGGTCGCACCGCCGGCGCTGCCGCTGATCAAGTGGCTCATCCGCCAGGTCACCACGGCGCAGGCGCGCGCCGCCGCCGACGCCGCGCTCGCCGCGCGCTCGGCGGAGCTCGCGCTCGACATCCTGCGCTTCGCGCTCGCCGAAGCGGTCGACCTCACACTGCTCGATCCCGACGCACGGTTGCCCGCCGGACGGCGCTCGGGTAGCTTGAGACCCTAAGGACAAACTATGCCCGCACATCGCCACGTCTTCACTTCCGAGTCGGTCACGGAAGGCCATCCCGACAAGATCGCCGATCAGATCTCCGACGCGATCCTCGACGCCATCCTCGCCAACGACCCCACGGCGCGGGTGGCGTGCGAAACGCTCGTGACCACGGGGATGGCCGTCGTGGCCGGTGAGATCACCACGACCACCTACGTCCACATCCCCGACATCGTGCGCGGGACGATCACGTCGATCGGCTATACCGACGTCAACTTCGGTTTCGACGCGCAAACGTGCGCGGTTCTCACAACCATCGACCGCCAATCCGGCGACATCGCGATGGGCGTGGACCGCGGCGGGGCCGGTGACCAGGGCATGATGTTCGGGTACGCGAGCGACGAGACGCCGTCGCTCATGCCCCTACCGATCGTCCTCGCGCACCGCCTCGCCGAACGGCTCGCCGCCGTCCGCAAGGCCGGCGATCTGCCGTGGCTGCGCCCCGACGGCAAGACGCAGGTGAGCGTGGTGTACGAGGGCGCGAAGCCCGTCGGGATCAGCAAGCTCGTCGTCTCCACCCAGCACTCCGACATGGTCGACAACGCCGAGCTGCGCGCCGGCGTGATCGCGCACGTGGTGCGGCCGGTCGTGCACGACGCCGGCTTCGAGGTACCCGACCGCGACATCCTCGTGAACCCCACCGGGCGGTTCGTGGTCGGCGGCCCGCAGGGCGACGCCGGCCTGACGGGCCGCAAGATCATCGTGGACAGCTACGGCGGCATGGCGCGGCACGGCGGAGGCGCGTTCAGCGGCAAGGATCCCTCCAAGGTCGACCGCTCCGCCACCTACGCGATGCGCTGGGTGGCCAAGAACATCGTGGCCGCGGGGCTGGCGCAGCGCTGTGAGACGCAAGTCGCCTACGCGATCGGCGTCGCCGAGCCGGTGTCCGTGATGATCGAGACCTTCGGGACCGGGACCGTGCCGCAGGATGCCCTCGAGGATGCCGTGCGCGAAGTATTCGACTTGACGCCCGGCGGCATCATCCAGGCCCTGAACCTGCGAAACCCCATTTACCGGCCGACGGCTGCCTACGGGCACTTCGGCCGCGCGCCCGAGCGGCGCCGGGTGGGCGACCGCGACGTCGAGCTGTTCACCTGGGAGCATGCCGATCGCGTCGAGGAGTTGAAGGTCGCGGCCGAGCGGGCGTCCCGCACGTCCCGAAAGGCCAAGGTGTGATTACCGCTTCGAAGCAGTCCGACCACGACATCAAGGACGTGCGCCTCGCCGACGCGGGACGCCGCCGCACCGAATGGGCGGAGCGCTCCATGCCGGTGCTGCGCCAGCTGCGCGAGCGGTTCACCCGCGAACGGCCCCTCGCCGGCAAGCGCCTCGCCGCATGCCTGCACGTCACGACCGAGACGGCCAATCTGGTCGTCGCCCTGCAGGCGGGCGGAGCGGACGTCGCGCTGTGCGCATCGAACCCCCTCTCGACGCAGGACGACGTGGCTGCCCACCTGGTGCGCGACCACGGGATCAAGGTCTTCGCGATCAAGGGCGAGGACCACACGACCTACTACGAGCACATCCGCGCCGCGCTCGCCCACCGGCCCGACATCACCATGGACGACGGCGCCGACCTGGTGGGCGCGCTGCACATGATCGCCCTGAACCGGCTCGACGACCTGGCGCCGCCGGTCCGGAAGTGGGTCGAGACGCTGTCCGCCGCCGAGCGCAGGGCGCTGGTCGCCGGGGTGGCCGGCTCCACCGAAGAGACGACCACGGGCGTCATCCGTCTCAAGGCGATGGCCAAGGATGGCGTGCTGCAGTTCCCGGTCATCGCCGTCAACGACTCCGACACCAAGCACCTCTTCGACAACCGGTACGGGACGGGCCAGTCGACGCTCGACGGCATCATCCGCGCGACGAACATGCTGATCGCGGGGAGCACGGTGGTGGTGGCGGGGTACGGGTGGTGCGGGCGCGGCTTCGCGCTGCGGGCCCGCGGCGCCGGGGCGAACGTCGTGGTGACCGAAATCGACCCGATGAAGGCGCTCGAGGCGCAGATGGACGGTTACCGGGTCGCCCCGATGGCCGAGGCGGCTCGCGTCGGGGACCTGTTCGTGACGCTCACGGGTAACGTGGAAGTCATTCGGGTGGAGCATATGCGCGCGATGAAGGACGGCGCCATACTCGCGAACTCTGGGCACTTCAACGTGGAAATCGATCTCGAGGGCCTGAAGCAGGTCGCCCGTGGGCCCGTGGTGGTGCGCGACTTCGTGGAGGAATGGCAGCTCGACGGCAAGAAGATCTTCGTGCTGGCCGACGGGCGACTGATCAACCTGGCGGCGGCCGAAGGGCATCCCGCGAGCGTGATGGACATGTCGTTCGCGAACCAGGCGCTCGCCGCCGAGCACGTCGTCGTGCACGGCAAGAGCCTCACCAAGGATGTGCACCGCATTCCGGTGGAGCTCGACAAGGAGATCGCGCGCCTCAAGCTGCAGGCGATGGGGGTCGCGATCGACACGCTGACGCCGGCGCAGCGCAAGTACCTCGCGTCCTGGGATCTCGGCACCTGACGGCGATGATCCAGGTCCGCGTGGCCCATCTCGGGTTGGACCGCACGACCAACACGCCGGTCGTCATTCTGCAGGAGCAGGAAGGGGAGCGGGTCCTTCCGATCTGGATCGGGCCCGCCGAAGCGAGCGCCATCGCGATGGAGCTGGCCGGGGTCAAGTTCTCGCGCCCCCTGACCCACGATCTCCTGAAGCAGGTCATCGTCGGCCTCGGCGCGGACCTCCGCAAGGTCATCATCACCCAGGTGAAGGACAACACCTACTTTGCCGAGCTGCACATCTACCGCGGCGACACCGTCATCCAGGTCGATGCGCGGCCGTCCGACTCGATCGCGCTCGCGCTGCGGCTCAAGGCGCCCATCTTCACCCCTGAGAATCTGTTGGAACTCACGTCGGTCGAGACCGCCGAAGGCGGGGTCAACCCCGCGGCCGGACCGCTCGACGCCGATTCCCTCAAGTCCTACCTCCAGAACCTCGATCCTGAAGATTTCGGCAAGTTCACGCCGTAGACGGACGGCGGCCCTGATGGCGGGGGGCCTGCTCGCCCTGTCGCTTGGCGCCACGCTCTCCGCGCAATCGGTGAACGTGAGCGGGCGGGTGCTGGTGGGCGGGCGGGATTCCGCCCCACTCGCCGGCAACTGGGCGGTGCTGCATCGCGTCACGCGGGATGCGGGCGGCCCGATCGACTCGGTTCGCACCGACGCCGCCGGCCGCTACCGAATCCGCCTCCCGCGCCCCCGGACCGCCGCCGATTCCGGCGCCGTCTACGTCGTCAGCACTTGGTACGACAGCCTGGCCTACTTCTCCCTGCCGCTCAACGTGCTGGGCCGGCCCGCCGTGCAGGTGGAGGACCTGGTGGTCTACCCGACGACCAAGCACGCCCCGCCGATCCGTCTGGCACGGCGCTTGATCACCATCGCGGCGCCTGCGGCGGACGGCACCCGCGAGGTCCTCGAGATCCTGGAGCTCGAGAACACGGGGCTCACCACGCGGGTCACCGACGATACGCTCGTGCCGACGTGGGCGGGCGCCATTCCCCGCGCCGCGGTTCAGTTCCAGGGCGGGCAGGGCGACATCTCGCCCGAGGCGATGGTGCTGCGCGGCGACAGCGTCCTCGTGCTCGGGCCCATCCCGCCCGGGCACGTCAAGCAGCTGAGCTACGGGTACGTGCTGCCCGCCGGCGGCGGCGGCATCGCGCTGCCCATCGACCAGGCGACGCTCGAGCTGAATCTGCTCGTCGAGGACACGACGGCCGCCGTCAACGCGCCGGGGGTCGAGTCGCTCGGCGTGCAGGAGATCGAGCAGCGCCGGTTCGCCGCGTACCGTGCGGGACCGCTGGCGGCGGGCGACCGCGTGACGATCGGATTGCCGCGCGGCGCCTTCCGGCCGCAAATGTTGCTGCCGTACGTGATCGCCCTCCTGGCCGCCACGATGGTGGGCGCGCTGGTGTGGGCGCTGCGCCGCAAACCTCTTGCGCCGGCCCGGCCCGGTTCGTAAACTAGGCTCGATACTGCGAACGGGGATATACGGAAGCCGGTGCGAGTCCGGCGCGGCCCCGCCACTGTAACGGGCAAGTCGTAGCGGCTCAGCGCCACTGGGTGTCGTTACCCGGGAAGGCGAGCCGCTCGCCCGAAGCCAGGAGACCTCTCCGTTCGCGCCACCTGTGATTCCCTCGCGGGAGGGATGGTGGCGCTTGCGCACTTCAGGCGCAGACGCTCGCCCATCTCCGCTCCGCCGGGGGTGGGCGTTCTCAGATGCGCGGCCTGCTGCTCGCCTCGTTGCTCGCCGTCGGGTGCCGGCCGGCGGCCGACCGCCAGCCCGTTTCCGGGCCGCTCTCGGTCAGCGATGCCACGGGCCGGACGGTATCCCTCGCCGCGCCCGCTCAGCGCATCGTATCGCTGCTTCCCTCCTTCACAGAGCTGCTGTTCGCGATCGGCGCCGGCGATCACCTCGTGGGCCGGACCGCGTGGTGCGACTACCCCCCAGCCGCGCGCGCGGTGCCGAGCGTGGGTGACGGCATGCCGCCGAACGTCGAGGCCGTGGCCGCGCCGCGGCCGGATCTCGTCGTCCTGTATCACTCCGGCCCCAACGTGACGGCCGCCGAACAGCTGGCCCGACTCAAGATTCCCGCGGTGCTGGTCGATCTGAACCGGCTCGAGGACCTCGGGCCCGCCGTCCGGATGCTCGGCCGGCTGACCGGGCACGAAGCGTCGGCGGAGTCGCTGGCGGCAGCGATGGACAGCCTCGCGTCCCGGCCCGAGGCGCCCGCGTTCACGTCCATCGTGTTCGTCGTCTGGGACAACCCCCCCATCATCATCGGACGCGGCAGCTACCTCCATCAGCTCGCAGCCCTCGCCGGCGCACGCAACGTGTTTGACGACGTGGCGGTACCGTCCGCCCAAGTGTCGCTCGAGACAATCGCCGCGCGGAACCCCGAATGGGTGGCCGTACTGTCGGAGTCCGCCGCAGCGCCGGCCTTCGCCGCGCGCCGTGAGTGGCGCGCGGTGCGGGCGGTACGTGAGGGCCGCTTCCTCAACCTTCCGGGCTCGCTCTTCGGGCGGCCGGGGCCGCGGTCGGGCCAGGCCGTCCGCGAGTTGCGCGCCCGTCTCGAGGCGGCGCCATGAGGTGGGTGGCGCTCGGCGTCGCGGCCGGGCTCGCGCTGGTTGCGAGCGTGGTGCTCGGCCCCGCCGCGGTCCCGCTCGGCGAGCTCACCCGATCGGACATCGTCTGGAGCCTGCGGGTCCCGCGCGCCGTCCTCGCGTTCCTCGTCGGGGGATCGCTCGGCGTCGCCGGGGCCAGCCTGCAGGCCCTGGTCCGCAACCCCCTGGCGGACCCCTTCCTGCTCGGCCTCTCGGGTGGGGCGGGTCTCGGGGCGGTCGTGGCCCTGGCCATCCATCTCTCCGGTCCCTGGGCGTTGCCGCTCGCGGCGTTCGCCGGTGCGCTCGGCGCGCTGGCCCTCGTGTACCGCATGGGGCTCGTGGGCGGCGCGGCACTCGATCCGCGCATCCTGCTCCTGGCCGGGGTGGCCGTGGGCGCATTCGCCGCGGCCATCACTACCGCCATCGTGTCGCTCGCCGACGCGGCCGAGCTGCGCAACGCGTTCCTCTGGCTCTGGGGAGGGCTCTCCGCGGCGTCGTGGGATACCGTACTGGTGCTGGTCCTCTACGCACCCCTCCCGCTGGCCGTGCTCTTCGCCGCCGCGCGCCCGCTTGACCTGTTGGCCCTGGGCGAGGAGCCCGCGCGCTACCTGGGAGCGGACGTGGAACGCGTGAAGCGCCGCGTCTACCTGGCCGCCTCGCTGCTCACGGCCGCCGCCGTGGCGGTATCGGGGGTAATCGGATTCGTCGGCCTGGTGGTCCCCCACATCGCCCGGCTCGCGTGGGGCCACCGTCATCGTGCGCTGCTCCCTGCCGCGTTCATCGGCGGCGGCGCGCTACTCGCCATTGCGGATACCCTCGCGCGCACCGTGGTGGCACCGCGCGAGCTCCCAGTCGGGGTCGTGACGGCGCTGATCGGCGTCCCGGTGTTCGCCTTGCTGCTGCGGCGCTGGACGATCGCGTGAGCTCGGCTCCGCCGATCCTATCGCTGCGCGACGTGCGCTACCGCTATCCCGGCGCCACGCAGGATGCGTTAGCGGGAGTGTCGCTCGCGGCCGGTCCCGGGGAATTCCACGCGGTCCTGGGGCCGAACGGCAGCGGCAAAACGACGCTTGTGCGACTCGTCCTCGGGGCGCTCGTGCCCGCCGCAGGACGGGCTGACATCGCGGGGCGCTCCGCTCACCTCTGGCCCCGGCAGGACCTGGCGCGCGTCGTGGGGGTCGTTCCCCAGCGCGAGGACAACCTCTTTCCCCAGCGGGTGCGTGAAACCGTACTCCTCGGCCGCTACCCGCATCTCTCGCTCTGGGGCAGAGAGCGACCCGAAGACCACTCGGCTGTCGAGCGCGCGCTCGCGGCTTGCGACGCGGTGCAGCTCGCCGACCGCTGGGTGTGGACACTCTCCGGCGGCGAGTACCAGCGCGTCCGCGTGGCGCGCGCGCTCGCCCAGGAGCCGCGCCTCCTCGTGCTCGACGAGCCGGGCGTCTCGCTCGACCTGCGCCATGAGATGGCGCTCTTCGAGCTCGTGCGCGGGCTCGTGGACCGCGCGGGACTCGGCGTCCTGATGATCACGCACCAGCTCAACCTGGCCGCCCGCTACGCCGACACGGTACTGCTCCTTGCCGATGGCCGCCCCGCGGCGGCCGGCGCGCCCGGCGATGTCCTCACGCGCGAAACGGTGGAGCGCGTCTTCTCCTGGCCCGTGACGATGCAGTTGCTCGACGGCCGTCCCCAGATGGTTCCCCTCCGTCAACCGAAGGAGCCCCTCGCATGAACGTCGCGCTCGTCGTGCTCGCCCTCACCGCACAGCAGCCGCAGGATACGGGGGGGATCGTCCTCAAGCCCGTGGTCGTGACGGCCACACGGATTCCGGTGCCGGCCGACATCGTAGCGTCGGCGGTCACGGTGATCCGCGGGAGGGACCTGGAGGCGCAGGGATTCCGCACGGTCGCGGAGGCGCTGCGGGGCGTGCCGGGGGCGACGGTCGTCGAGACGGGCAGTTTCGGCGGGCAGACGTCGCTGTTTCTGCGCGGTGGCGAAAGCGATTACGTGAAGGTCCTGCTTGACGGCGTGCCGCTGAATCAGGCGGGCGGCGCCCTGGATCTTGCGAATCTCACGACCGACAATGTGGATCGGATCGAGGTCGTTCGCGGGCCTGGCAGCGTTCTGTACGGCTCCGATGCGATGACCGGCGTGATCCAGATCTTCACCCGCACGGGACAGGGGAGGCCGCGGTTCGGGGGAGAGCTGCGCGCGGGCACCTACGGGATGACCGACGGTGCCGTCGACGTCAGTGGCGGCGGGAGTCGGGTGTCCTACTCGGCGCGGGCATCTCGGTTCGGATCGGACGGGCTGTACCCGTACAACAACGAGTACCGGAACGCGGTCGTGAGCGCGCGAGTCCGCGTCGCGCCGGACGCGCGCACCGACGCGAGCCTGGCGTATCGGTATGGTGACGACGTCTATCACGTCCCGACGAACAGCACCGGCCAGCCGGCGGACTCGAACGCCTTCAGTACGGAGCGGGGGCCCGCGATCAGCTTCGCGCTCGGTCGAACGCTCGGCACCCGGCTCGAGGCGCGAGTGCTGGCGACGCTGCGGGAAGGGCGGCTGGCGTTCACGGACGAGGCCGACTCGCCGGGGGAGGACGGCAGCTTCCAGAGCCGCGACTACGTGCGGCGAGCCGGGGGGGGGGCGCTGGTGACGTGGCGCTCCCGCGGCGCAGCGCTGACTGCAGGGGTGGATTACGAAGATGAACGCCAGCGCGGCCGCAGCGAGTTCAGCGCGTCATACGGCACGTTCCCGGATTCCATCGCGGTGCGCCGCTGGACCACCGGCTACTACGGGCAGGCGCTGCTGGGCGTGGCGGGCCCGGTCGCGGTCACGCTCGGGGCGCGCGTGGATGACAACTCGCAGTTCGGCGGACACGGCACGTTCCGCGCGGGCGCGAGCTGGCGGCTCGATGGCAACGCGCGCTTCCGCGTGGCCGTCGGGACCGGCTTCAAGGAACCGACGTTCTTCGAAAACTTTGCCCGCGGCTTTGTGCAGGGGAATCCCGACCTCAACCCCGAGCGGTCGTTCAGCTGGGAAGCCGGCCTGGATCGCACGCTCGCGGCCGGCCGCCTGTCGGTCGCCGTGACCTACTTCAACCAGCGGTTTCGCGACCTGATCGAGTTCACGTTCACCCCGCCCCCGGGGGATCCCAACTACTTCAACGTCGCGGGGGCGGTGGCGGATGGCGTGGAGGCCGAAATCACCGGGACCGTCGCCAACGGCGTCGTAGCCGCAGTCCGCTACACGTACCTGCACACGCGGGTCGTGGAACAGGGGCTGGACGGTGGCCCAAGCGGCCAGTTCCTGGCCGGCCAGCCGCTGCTGCGGCGGCCCGCTCACACCCTCGTACCCGAGGTTACCGCGACGCTGGGAGACCGGGCGCGGCTGACGCTGGGCGGACGCTGGGTGGGTGAGCGCGATGATCTGTCGTTCCCCCCCAGCGGCGCGCAGCGCGTGACGCTCCGGCCATACACGCGCGTCAATCTCGCGGCCGAGTACGACTTCCGTCGTCCCCGATCGCGCGGGGCGGGCCTGGTGCTTTCGGGGAGCGTCCAGAACGCGCTCGACGAGCGCGCCCAGGAGATCGCGGGGTTCCGGCCCCGCGGCCGCACGGTGCTCATCGGGGGACGCGTCACGTTTGGCCTCTGATAGCGGGGCCTCGCATCGCATCGTCTCGCTGCTGCCGAGCGCGACGGAAATCGTGTGCGCGCTGGGCCTCGGCGACCGGCTCGTGGGGATATCGCACAGCTGCGATCATCCGGCCGACGTGCTGGACAAGCCCCGCGTCTCGCGTCCCCGGTTCGCGCTCGAGGGACTGTCCGGCGCCGAGATCGACGCCGAAGTCCGCCGTGTGCTGCGGGAGCACGGGAGTGTCTATGAAATCGATGTAGCAGGCGTCGCGGCGCTCGAGCCCGACCTGGTGCTGACCCAGGGGATCTGCGATGTGTGCGCCGTCCCGCAGCGCCAAGCCGTCGCGGCGCTGGCCGGGTTTCCGTCCCGTCCGGCCGTCTTGACGCTCGACGCGCACGACGTGGCCGCGATCCTGGCGGGGATCCGGGACGTGGGCCGGGCCACCGGCGCCGGCCGGCCGGCCCAGGCCTGCGTCGCGGAGATCGAGCGCCGGATCGCCGCCGTGCGTGCGCGGGTCGCGGGCTGCTCGCGGCCTCGGGTGCTCGCCCTCGAGTGGCTCGACCCGCCGTACGTGCCGGGGCACTGGGTGCCCCAGCTCGTCGCGCTGGCGGGCGGCGAGCTCGTGGCCGGAGTGGCGCGCCGGCCCTCCTACCAGGTCAGCTGGGACGAGCTGCGCGGCGCCGATCCCGACGTGCTGCTGCTGATGCCCTGCGGGTTCCGGCTCGAGGAGACACGACGTGAGGCGGAGCGTTACCGCTACGTCCTCCACGACGTGGCGGGTCGGGCGATCGCTGGTGGCCGCGGGTACATACTTGAGGCCTCGGCATACTTCAGCCGCTCGGGACCGCGGGTCGTGGATGGGCTCGAGATCTTGGCCGCGCTCACCCACCGCGACCTCTTTCGCGACGTAGCGCTCACGGAGCGGGCCGCCCGCTGGTATTAGGCCTCCCAGCTATATTTCCCGCGAATCCCTCGGAGCGATGGTTCCGTGCGCCTCAGGCCCCGACTCTCCCTCACGACCGGCATCCTCGCGCTCGCCGCGCTGGCCTGCAGCGACGCGCTGGAACAGGATACGACGGCGGGCCTGGTGATCGCCGTCGTGAACACGGGATCCAACACCCTCTCGTTCGTGAACGCCACGTCCTTCACGCCCGGACTCGTCGTGGATCTCACTCCCCCGACCGGCACGCCCGCGAGCCTCGACGCGCGTGGCTCGCTGGTGCTCGTCCCGTTGGGGACCGCGAACGCCCTGCGCGCGTTCAGCTACGGGACGATCTCCGGGCCATCCGTCATCGCGCTTCCGGTGAACTCCGGGGCGACCGGAGTGGCGATTCAGGACGACTCGTTGGCCTGGGTGGCGAATCCGAACCTGAACAGTGTGACGCGGGTGAACTACCGCACCGGCGACACGCTGCCGCAAATGGCGGTCGGCGTCGCGCCGCGGGCGCTCGCGCTGGTGGGACGCCGCGTCTTCGTGGTGAACAGCAATGCGCCCGGCGGGACGCCCGCTGGCGCGAGCTGGCTCACGTCGTTCGATTGCTGCGGACTCGTCGGTAAAGACTCCATTGCGCTCACGGGCACGAACGCCCGCGCGATCACTCTCGGCACCGATGGCTTCTTGTACGTCGTGCTCGCCGGGACTCCCACCGCGGCCGACGGCAAGCTCTCCATCGTCGACCCCGCGATCGGTCGCGAGGTCGTCGTGCTCAATGGACTCGGCGTGTCGCCCGGCCCCGCGGTCTATCACCCGTCCGGCCGGCTGCTCATCGCGTCGGCCAGCGAGGGGATTCTCGAGGTTAACGCGCTGACCCGGGCGATTACGCGTGGCCGGGGAGCGGGCGTGAAGCCCGGCGGCGCGGGCATCGCCGCGCTCGCCCTCGATCCGCGGGGCCGCGTGTACGCCGTCGCGCCCGGCGCCTGTGCGAGCCCCGGCACCGTACACATTCTCTCCGGTCCCCCGGACTACCGCGCGCTCGGGACCGTGACCGTCGGTGTTTGCCCCGCCGCCGCAGCGCTTACCGCGCAGCCGCCCATCCCCTAATGGCCCTCGTCTCGACTCCCGCCGTCGTCCTCCAGACGTTCCGCTACAGCGAGACCTCGAAGATCGTCCGGCTCGCGACGCGCGACCTGGGCGTGCAGAGCGCCATCGCCAAGGGCGTGCTGCGGCCCCGGAGCCCCTTCGGCGCGGCACTCGAGACGCTGAGTGAGGGCGTCGCCCAGCTGTACCACAAGGAAACCCGCGAGCTGCAGACGCTCGCGGCCTTCGACGTCACCGACCTGCGGCGCGACCTGGCGCGCGATCTGGGGCGCTTCGCGGGCGCCGCGGCGCTCGCCGAAGTGATGCTTAAGATGGCGCCCGCCGCGCCGCTCCCCGCCGCCTACGACACCTTCACGCGCGCGCTCGACGCGCTCGCCGTGGCCGAGTCACGGCACGCCGACGCCGTCGCGGTGCGCTGGCTCTGGCTCCTGGTCGGCGTCCTCGGCTTCGCGCCCGAGCTCGACGCCTGCGTGCGCGACGGCACCGCCGTCGCGGGCAACGGGGACGTGGCCTTCAGCACCGCCGAGGGCGGTGTCCTCTGTTCGGCGTGTGCCGGCCCGCAGGCTCCCACCCGACTGCCCCCGCACGCCTACCGCGACCTCCTCGCCTTGAACGACGCGGGTGCCGAGCCGCCGGCGCTCGACGCCGCGCACGCCGCGGCGCACCGCCGCCTCGTCGCCCGGTTCGTCCGTCATCACATGGGGGAGTCCGGGCCCTTGAGCGCCATGGACTTCTGGGAGCGCCGCGCGTGGGTCACCCCCGCCGCTTCGTAGTCGGCACCGCCGGCCACATCGACCACGGCAAGACCGCGTTGGTGAAGGCGCTCACCGGCGTGGACACCGACCGCTGGGAGGAAGAGAAACGGCGCGGCATCACGATCGACTTGGGCTTCGCTCCCCTGCCGCTCTCCGGCGACCTCCAGGCGAGCGTCGTGGACGTCCCCGGCCACGAGGGCTTCGTCAAGAACATGCTCGCCGGCGCGACGGGGATCGACGTCGCGCTGCTCGTGATCGCCGCCGACGAAGGCGTCATGCCCCAAACCGAAGAGCACCTCGCGATCGTCGAGCTGCTGGGCGTGCGGCGCGGCGTGCCCGTCGTGACCAAGCGCGATCTGGTGGACGACGAATGGCTCGCCCTCGTCCGCACCGAGGTGGCGGCGCGCCTCAAGACGAGCCGGGTGCGCTGGGAGCCCCCGATCGCCGTCTCGGCGCTGACGGGGCAGGGGCTCGACGAGCTGCGGGCGGCGCTCGCCGGCCTGGCAGGCGATCTCCCCGAACGGCCCGAGGCCGACCTGTTCCGGCTGCCCATCGACCGCGTCTTCGCCGTGGCGGGCGCGGGGACGGTCGTGACCGGCTCCACCTGGAGCGGCACCGTGGCGGTGGGCGACTCTGTGCGCCTCCTCCCAACGGCCCGGGGGGGGGGGAAAGATCGCGAGACGCGGGTGCGGTCGATCGAGGTGCACGGGGAGGCGGCCGAGCGAGCGGTCCCCGGGCGCCGCACCGCGCTCGCGCTCGTCGGCGTGGACAAGGAAGAACTCGACCGCGGCGACGTCGCGGTCACCGGCCCCGGCTGGGCGGCCACCACGACGCTGGACGTGGCCCTCGAGCTGCTCCCCGGGGCTCGGAAAGCGCTCGCCGTACGTACGCGCATCCGCGTCCACCTCGGCACCGCTGAGGTCCTCGGGCGCGTCGCCCAAGTCCGGTCCATCGCCCCGGGGGAAACCGGCCTCGCCCGGTTGCTCCTCGAGCGTCCCCTCGTGGCGCGGGGGGGCGACCGCTTCGTGGTCCGCAGCTTTTCCCCGGTCACGACCATCGGCGGTGGGGTGGTGCTCGACCCGTTCCCCCCCAAGCGGCCGCGCGTGTCGGAGCGCGGTCTCTCGGCCCAGCAGCCGCCGGGGGAGCGCCTCGCCCGGTTCGTGGAGGAAGCGGGCCTCCGCGGCGTCCCCGTCCGCGACTTGCCGGTCCGCCTGGGCATCCTTCCAGGTGATGTGAGCGGCGTCATCGACGTGGCGGGGAAGGGCGTGCTACGTTCGGGCGACGTCCTCGTCGGGCGCCGCGCGCTCTCGGCCGAGGTGGAGCGCCTCGCGGGCCTAGTGGCGGCACACCACGAGGCGCACCCGCTTGACCCCGGCCTCTCGCTCCAGGCCCTCCGGGCCGCTGTGGCGGCGCCCGGCGGGGCAGCGGTGCTGGATCTGCTGGTCGAGCACGGAGTCAAGAAGCAGGCGTTCGAGGTCGTGGGGGCGGTGGTGCGACGCCCGGGGTGGAAGGCGGCGCTCGAGGCGCGGGCCGGGGACTCGGGTAGCCGCCTCGTCCGCCGGCTCGCCGAGGCCCGCTGGCAGGTGCCGACGGTGGCGGAGTTGCAGAACGAATTCGCCGACCTCGCGGTGCCGGCGCTGCTCGCGCACCTCGCCCGCGAGGGTGGTGTAGAACAGGTCGATCAGGAGCGGTACGCGGCGAAACCCGCGCTGGACGAGTTTCGTGGGGTGCTGGAGGCCACGCTCCGGGAGCTGGGGCAGGCGACACCGGCCCAGCTCCGCGATCGGACCGGCCTGACGCGCAAATACCTGATTCCGCTGCTCGAATGGGCGGATCGGCGCGGGATCACGAGGCGGCAGGGCGACGCGCGGGTGTTGGCGCGCTTGACAAGGGCGACGGACGCTTCCTAGGTTCAGGGGAAGTCGGAGATCTCAAGCGCCCTAACAGCAACTCTAAGGAGAGCGGTCCTAACGCATCTTTACGTTCGCCGAGGGAGTGGTGGAGATGAAGCGGTATGCCTGGGCAGTGCTGGGGCTCGGGCTGTTGGCGGCGGGGGCACAGGAAGGCTGGGGGCAGGCGCCGAGCGCCCCCCCGCTGGTCGAGCTCAGACAGAACTACCCGAACCCGTTCAATCCGGCGACCACGATGCCGTTCGCGTTGAGCGGCGATCTGTTTGCCAACGGGCACCGGCCGAAGGTCTCGCTGAGGATTTACAATGTGCTGGCGCAGCTCGTCGCCGTGCCGATTCTCCAGGGCACGGGCGAAGCGCTGGACGATCTGGAGCTGAGTTGCA
>Ga0326597_10003571_pt1 | contig 22323 bp, 17 predicted proteins | sample RVTome_12_FD_203789 | JGI IMG/M metagenome (GOLD analysis project Ga0326597, IMG submission 203789) | Soil microbial communities from uranium-contaminated site in the Upper Colorado River Basin, Wyoming, United States - RVT100D185 | ecosystem: Environmental > Terrestrial > Soil > Contaminated >...
CAATGACCCGGAGACGCTGGCGAAGTTCGCGGACACGCGCCGCAAGGTTCCCCAGCCCAACGGGCGCAATCTGCTGGCGGCCATCGGCCTCTACCAGCACGCGCGCACGCTCGATCCGGACAATCCCAAGGTGCTGGAAGGTCTGCTGGAGCTGTACCGGGAGACCGGCCGCCGCAATGAGCTGTATGACACCGCGGAACTGCTGCTTGGGATCGATCCCGAACACGTGCGCGCTCTGGAAGCGAAGGCGGCCGCACTGCGTGACCTCGGCCGGTTCGCCGAGGCGAAGGACGCCGCGGAAAAGTTGGTGGCGCTGCGACCGGAGAATTTCAGCTACCGCGCGCTGGTGCTTGACCTGGCGCACCGCGATGGCGCCTCTGGCGAGGAGCTGATCGCGATCTGCGACCGGTGGATCGCCGAAGAGCCGGTGGAGGACGGCCGGCTGCTGCTGATCAAGGCCATTACGTTGGCGACGATCGACAAGGTCGAGGAATCGAGATCGCTGATGCAGGAAGCTGCGCAGCGCGGCGCGGGCGAAGGCACGCTGCCCGTCATGGTGGACTGGTTGGAGCGGCTGGAGCTTCGCAACGAAGCCCGTGAATTGATCACGCGCAGCCGCGAGACCTATAGCGGGCAGGCATGGTTCCATCAGTTCATCTTCGAGCGGGAATGGCGCGGCGGCCGAATTGCCGCGGCCGGCGAGGAACTGGAAAGCGCCGCTGCCGTTCTGGGCGAGGGCGATCCGCAGGTGTTGCGGCTGGCGGCTCTTCTGCACACTTTCGCGGGAGATGAGCAGAAGGCAATGGACGCGCTTGCCGCACTCGAGAAGGCAGCGGACTCGGCTCCCGCGGGCGAGCGCGACGCTCATCGCGGATCGGCCAGCGCCATGCGTGCGCGGCTCGAGCTGGCCGACAAGGACTGGAGTGGCGCCGTCGCGGCGTATCAGGAGGCGCAGTCGCTCGCGCCGGATGACGAAGTCATTCACTATTTCCTGGGCGAGGCGATGGCGGAAGTGGGCGAATTGGAGCAAGCGGTTCTGCACTTCCGCCGCGCGTTCCCCGAGGATTCGACGTGGGTCGCCGCTGGAGCGACCTATGTCGGGACTTTGCTGCAGCTTGGTCGGTACGAGGATGCCTACGTGGCAGGGCGGGATCTGATCGCACGAACCAGCCCGCAGATCATGGAGCCGTGGCTCCTGTGGTTCGAGGCGTGGCTGGGGCTCGATGAATCGGGCCAGCGTGCTCCGGAAGACCGGGTTGCAGGCGCCGAACCCCACCGGTTGGTGCGCGTGCTGGAGGACTTCTACACCCAGAGCGAGCATGCCGAACCCGTGGCGGTGCTGCTGGTGCGCGCCTACCTGGTGCATGAGTTGGGTGAGAACGCGGCGATCATGGCGCGCGAGGCATTGGCCGCCGACGATGCCTCGCCGGCGCTGCTTGTTCAGCTCGCACGGATTTTCTCGCCGGATGATCCGGCACTGGCGCGAGAGCTGCTCGAGGGCGCTGAAACGCGCGAGGGCGTTTCGCCCGGCACGGCCATGGTCCGCGCGATCATGCTGGCCGCCGAAGATCGCGCCGAGGAAGGCCTGAGCCGGCTCGATGAGGCGCTGCGATCGTCGGATGTGCCGGAAATCGACCAATTGCGGCTGCGCCTGCAGTACACGTCGCAGGCGAAGTTGCCGGGGGTTCGAGAGATTGTCCGCGAGGTTGTGGCCCACGAGGACGCTTCCGCGGCGGATCTCGTGACGGTGCTCACGATCGACGAGACGTGGAAGGACGAGCAGGTCATCGATCGCACGATTGAGCGTCTCCGCGAGATGGTCGGCGAGAATTCAGTTCGCGTGCAGCTTGCGGAGGCCGGGCGCACTCTTCGTTTCAACGCCGATGATCCCGAGGCGGTGTCGAAAGCGATCATCGAGCTTGATTCGGTGCTACGCCGCCTGCCGGAATCGCTGCCGGCGCGCACACTGATGGCGGGGCTGCTGCTGCAGGGCGATCGACCTGATGAGCGCGAAGCGGTGCGACATCTGCGCGCGGCGGTGGACCGATATCCCAATCAGGTGGCGCTCTATCCCCAGTTGATCTCGTTGCTTCAGAAGCAGGGTGATGTATCGGCTGCGGGTCAGTACTTGAGCCTGCTCAGCGGGCGGCAGCGCGAGCTGAGCGCGAGCATGCAGCGAACCGAGCTGGAGCTTCTTCACAGGCAAGGGGCGTTCGACGCGGCAATCAACAAGCTCAGCGGCATGATGTCCGAGGAATCGCCCGAGACCGACCGGATCCTGATGGCGTCGCTGACACTGAAGGCGGGACGGGTTGAGGAAGCCCGCCGGCATGTCGAGGATCTGCTGCGGCGGTTTGGCGGAAGCTGGATGACCCTGCGATTTGCGTCGCACTTCTACGCATCGCAGGGGCAGATGGAACGGGCGCTCAATCTCCTGCGCGATGCCAATATCGATGGCGGCGAATCGATGCGTGCCCTTCTCATTGGGAGCTTCTATCACGAGCAGGGGTATCCACAAGAGGCGGGTGAATGGTTGAAGAGGGCGGTCGAACTGGATCCGGCAAACCTCAACGGATGGTCGCTGTTGGCGCAGCATCATCTGGCGCTGGGCGCCTACGAGCAAGCGAGACAGGCGGCCCTGAAGGGACTGGAAAGGAACCCCGACGATGAATCGCTGCGGGTGGTTCTGGCGTCGGTGGGGTTGGCCGATCCGAATCCCGAATCGCGCCGCAAGGCCATCGCGGTGTTCAGGCAGCTTCGCGGCGACAACGAAGCGCTGATCGACACCATGCTGCTGCTGGATCGGGCGATGGGAGAGGGTGGCGAGCTCGTGAACGACCCGACGCTGCTGGACCCGGCGCGGGCCCTGACGCAGAAGCACAGCGCGTTCCTGCCGGCGTGGCGGCTGGCGGTGATCCTGCACGCGCAAGCCGGCCGCCGACTTGATGCGATCACGATCGCGCGCGAGGCGATGATCAAGTTGCCCGCGCAAGCTGAGCCGGTGGTGTGGGCCGCCGATCTGCTCAGCGAAGCCGGCCAGTATCGCGATGCGCTCGACATGGCCCAGGAGTGGCGGCGGCGATCGCTGGAGGACCCGCTGGAAGCGGACCTCTTGATCGCGCGGCTGCACCTGTCACTGCGCGAGCCAAGGCTCGCCTACCAGACGCTGTCACCGCACGCTGTGCGCATCGAACAGGAACGGGAATGGACCTCAACGCGGGGTGACGCGGAGCAGGAGCGTGCGTTGCAGCGATTTGAGCTGTGGCTGCGGGGTCTGCTGCTCAACCACGAATTCCAGCGAGCGCTTGCCCTGGTCGAAGGCGATCGTGACCCACTGCTCTGGGTTACTCCATGGCTGTCCAATTCGCGATTGATGGAACCGAGCGAGGCGCGCCAAGCGCTGCGAGCGATCGAGCCGGTGGCCCTTCGGTCGCCCGTCAAGACGCTGGATTTGGCGACGGCATGGATCATGCTGGGGCGCGAGACGCAGGAAAGCGGCGATTTCGATCAGGCCGATCGACTGGCGGTGAGCATGGTCGATGACGACACTGTTCGCATGTACGCCATGCTGTTCCGCGCCGAGCTGAGCGATGCACGCGGTGAACAGGAAGAGGCCGTCGCCATTTACAAGAACGTGCTTGGTGAAGACCCGGAACACAAGGTCGCGCTCAATAACATCGCCTACCTTCTGGGCCCTAAGCTGCACCGATATGAGGAGGCGCTGCCCTACTCGACCAAGGCGGTGATGGCTTATCCCGACATCCCGGACTTTCTGGACACGCATGCACTTGTCCTGCTTGGCCTGGACCGCGTCAAGGAGGCGGAGGATGCCGCGCGGGCCGCGCAGCGGATGCGCCCCGAGGATCCCGGCATTCTGCTGACTCTGACGGGTGTTCTCGTGAAGTCCGGTGGCAGCCTGGTCGAGGCGCGGCAGATGCTCGACCGGGCCCGCGACTTGCTCAATGCTGCGCCGGTCCGCAATCGGCATCTCGAAGAGCGGCTTGCCGGGCTGGAAGCGGAAATGAATTCCCGGACATGACGCCGGGCCCGGCGATACCTCTCAAGATGCCATGAAGGAGAGAGCCCATGAAGGGTGTGATTCTGGCGGGCGGACTCGGCACGCGGCTGCTCCCGCTGACGCGCGTGACCAACAAGCACCTTCTGCCCGTGTACGACAAGCCGATGATCTTCTATCCGATCGAGTGCCTGCTCAATGCAGGAATCGAGCGGATCCTGATCGTCACGGGAGGCGAGCATGCGGGCGACTTTCTGAAGCTGTTGGGCAATGGCAAGCACCTGGGCATCCGCGAGCTGCACTACACCTATCAGGAAGGCGAGGGCGGCATTGCCGATGCGCTCAAGCTCGCGGAGGATTTTGTGGATGGCGAGAAGCTGTGCGTGATCCTCGGCGACAACATCATCGAAAGGAACATCAGGCACGCGGTCGCCGACTTCTTCACGCAGCGATCAGGCGCCAAGGTGATTCTCAAAGAGGTGCCCGATCCACAGCGCTTCGGCGTGGCGAGGATCGAAGATGGACGGATTGTCGAAATCATCGAGAAGCCCAAGGAGCCGACCAGCAATCTGGCGGTCACCGGCATCTACATGTACGACGCCGATGTCTTCGACATCTGCCGCACGCTTGTGCCCAGCAAGAGGGGCGAGCTTGAGATTACGGATGTGAACAACGCGTATCTCAGAAGGGGCGACCTGACGTGGGACCTGCTCGAGGGGTGGTGGACGGATGCAGGAACGATCACCAGCCTCTACCGGGCGAATCGACTTGTCGCGGAAAATGGGGCAAATCGGGTGGATGGGGTGACGACGGGGGTCGTTTCAACGCTGGTCAGCCTTCCGGCCGCGCAGGTCAAGGCCGCTGTTTAGGTCGAGGTCACTATTCAAGCTGCAGGAGGGCTTGGCCTAAGGTCGTGACACAACGACTGGCCGGAGGCACGGGGAGTATCGGGGAAAGGTTCGGCGACAGGAGAAGAGGAAGCCATGAACATTGCAAGGAAGGGCGCGGGGGCGATTGCCGCCATCGCCGCAGCAACCATGTTCACGGGCGCTGCCGAGGCCGGGATTGTTGACTTCGACTATCTGGGAAACGGCCTGGGACAGCGTGTGCGATTCGAGTACGGCGATTTCGTCGATCGCTCGAAGACTGGGCAGCGCGAATGGCTGACAACGAATGACGGCGGGGGTTTCCTGCAGGGAGGCCACTCGCTTCGCACGTTTTCATTCGACATTTTCAGGTCGGCCCAGGATGGTCCGTACCGGATCGACAACTGGGACGATGTGCGTGGCGATGTCAGCGGAACCCGCATCAACGCGACCAAACGCGCGATGGTGGAGCACCTGTTTGCATCGCACTACAACCAGGTCGCGAGCGGTGAAAGCAGGAGGCGCGCAACGGCATTTCAGGTGGCGATCTGGGAGATCGTGTACGAGAAGAAGGGCAAGCGATTCGGTGTGGGCAACGGCAAGTTCGAAGTGATCGAGATCAGGGAGAACGCCCGCCGGCTGGCGAACCGCTGGCTGTCTGATGTGCTCGAAGCCTACCAGACCGATACCCTTGACGAGTTCGGTCAGCTCTACGCGGCTCTGTCGGATGAGGGGGAAAATCAACTTCTGGTGATACCGGCTCCGCCGGCGGCGCTTCTGGGAGGAGCTGGATTGCTGGGGATCGCGACACTACGCCGGCGACGCCGCAGCAATACCACTGACGATCAGATGTAACCGGCCGCCGGAGGACAGAACAAGGACTCTCACTCCAGCGCGCCGTGCGCGCTGATGTCAGCTTTTGCGGGCACGAAGTCGCGGGGCAGCCCCCGGCGCCGCCGTTCCGAGGCAACGCCACGAAATATCACAACAGCGCTCTGCACGAATGTGAACCTGGGTTCACGTTTGTGTCATTGGTGGGATCACGGGCGCTGCACATGGACCATTCTTCCCACCGGCGAAGGTCCGGGCGACGGTCGCTCGGACCTTCCCCCTTTTTTGCAATGAGACTTCTTCGCACTCCATCCATCCCGTTCGCTTGTCCGCCGACATGAAGCCGAACTCATGCGCACTGCCTCGAGGACGGTCGGGCATAAGGCGCGATCAATGCGATCATGCGTTCCGCAAGGTTCGCCGTATTCGGAGATTTGGGGTCGAATTACCATAACGCCGCCTCCATACCCTGGACTAAAGTTCGCTCGATTCTGATCGGCTGCATGATGCAGGCGCGATCGGGAGCATGTCCTGCCAAAGCCTTCGATCAAGCGAAGGCGGGGAAGTGGGAAGAAGGCGAACCCAGGAAAGGAGCGTGGTATGAACGTGAGGAGACTGATTTCTACGGCTGCGGCAGTTGCGTTGGCTGCAGCCGCAACCCCCGCGTTTGCGGGAGAGTTGTACGCTTTCTCAAGTGATGCGGGATTGAATACGCCCGCGCAAGGCATGGTCCGAGCCTTCGATTGGGATGGCGGCGACGGGAGTGGCTTCGGCGATGAGGGCACTCTCGAAGCGGCGATGAATTATGCCGCGGGAAAGAACGGGAACTTCTCGAAGCCCAACGGCGGCGCGTTCAAGAGAAAATCCGTCAACGTGTTCATCGTCGACTTCACCGGCAACGCCACCTACGGCGATGCCGGCGTCACGGTGTTCGTCATGTGGGGCAACGCCAACCAGCCAGGAGGCGACTTCCAGGGCGAAGTCGATGTGAGTCCGCAAGTGGATGAAGGCACGGACGGGAACTTCTCCGCCGGCGTGGCTGAGATCTTCGCACTGGGTGACGGCGTCGAGATCCAAGGTGGCAACCTGACCATCGACGTGGATGTCAACGGCAATTCAACGCCTGTGGGTTACGCGATCACGAACTTTCGTGATTACCCCGGCCTGCGAATCAACCAGCAGTTCACGCTTGCCGGGGCGATCCGGAGGCTGCGATTGCTTGGCGCCAATCAGGGTCTGGTCTGGGAGGGCCCGGACGATGATGGCGATGGAACCATCTTCACGGACGGACTGGTTCTGATCGTTCCCGCTCCGCCCGCTGCGGCGTGGGGTCTCGCCGGATTGGCAGGACTGGCGCTCGTCAGCCGACGCCGGTTCACGAAGGGCGCCTGAGGCTCCCGCCGCCTGCACGGCAGACTGTCCTTACAACACACCACCCGCGCCCGCAGGCACGGGTGGTTTTCTTTTTTTGTTCGGGCAGATGATATTGATCGCGCCACGAGGCAGACAACGCGGCGCTTAACCGGGTTTGTTCGGACCCTTTTCCCAGAATGGCCTGCCCGCTTCCAGCAGGGCGGCCGCCTTGTCGGGATCGATCGAGCCTTCGGCGACATAGGCAGCCAACTCGCGGCGCGACTGCTCTTTGGCGCGCGAGACCAGAATCGTGCGCATCATGGAGAATACGATCGCCACCACGGCGATGATCGTCCCACATGTGATCGCGAGAAGCGGAATGATGAGGTCTTCGTCAAACACTCGGGCCAGCACCGGATCACCGATCTCGGCGGTCTGGGCATGGAGCGGCAAGAAGTATGACGTTGCCTGGGAAATCATGAGAAGGTCCTCGAAGGGTGACCGGCCTCTTCATCATATGTTGGGATGGAGATCGAGCAGGTTTCACGCTGGCCTGCCATGAAAGGAAGACGCCCTGCATTTGGGCAGGACGTCATGATGAGACGAGTCCGGCGGGCCCCTGATTCCTTATGCCGTGGCGGGTTTCGCAGCGGCGATCGATCGCACGGGCTTGGCGATGCGCTGTGAATCGATCTGGCGGCGTGCTTCCTCGGCTGCCTGAAAGCCCTCGCCGAAGCGCACCAGTCGCAAGCTGTTCGCGATGACGCCGATGTAGCCGACGACATAAAGGATGGGGGCGATCCACAGGTTGATCAATCCGGTCGCGGCGAGCGCCAGCCCGACGATGGCCAGCAGCAGCGAGAACCCTATGTTCTGGGCGATGACCGCACGGGTTTTGATCGCCAGCTCGACGAGGAAAGGGATGTGCCGCAGGTCGTCGTTCATCAGAGCGACACCGGCGGAATTAGTCGCAATATCCGCCCCTGAGAGTCCCATGGCGACGCCGACATCGGCGGAGGCGAGAATCGGGCCGTCGTTGATGCCGTCGCCGACCACGAGGCAACGATGTCCTTTGGCGAGGAGGTACTTCAACTCTTCGTGCTTCTCCTCAGGCAGGCATTCAGCTTCGATGGCATCGACACCCACGGCCTGACCAACGCGCTTGGCGACGGCCAGCTTGTCGCCGGTGAAGATGGACACTCGGCGAATGCCGATACGGCGGAGCTCCGCGACAACATCGGGCGCGTTGCGCCGAAGCTTGTCCTCAAGTCCGACTGCGCCCAGGTAACGCCGGCCGTGCATGACATGGACGCCCGACATGCCTTCGATGCGCTGCTCGACGTGGGCAACAGCGTCGGCGATGTCGGGATTCAGCTCGAGCAGCCACGACGAGCGCCCGATATAGAACGGGCCGCTGGAAGCATGCGCAATTACGCCGCGGCCGTGGACCTCCTCGTACTTCTCGATGGGGTTTGGATTGATTCGCGCCTGCCGCGCCGTCTCGAGAATCGATTTGGCGAGCGGATGATTCGAGTGTTGTTCGCCGTCGGCGGCGGCCTGCAGCAGCAGGGCTCCCTCGACGCCTTCAGCGGGCGCCAACCGGCTGACGGCGAACTTGCCGGTGGTCAGAGTTCCGGTCTTGTCCATGATGACGGTGTCAACACCGGCAGCCGCTTCAAGCGTGCGGGTCTGCTTGACCATGATGCCGAGGCGGGCCGCCGCGGCGAAGGCGGCGACCATCGCGGTCGGATGGGCAATGAGAAGCGCGCCGGGACAAGTGACGACCAGTACGGTGATGGCGCGCTCGATCGCCTGCGCGCTCACTTCCGGGTTCGCGCTCTTGAGGGTGAAGAACCACACAAGACAGGCCACCATCAGGACAACCGGGACGTAGTAGGACGCGAGCTGCTCCACGACCTCCTGCCGTGCGCTTCGTGCCGATTCGGCCTCGCGGATGAGCTGCTCGACCTTGCCGATGGTCGTATCGCCCGCGACGGCGGTGACCTCGATGTCAATCTGGCCCGTGAGGTTGGTCGTGCCCGCGTACACCTCGGTCCCCGGCTCGGCTTCGATGGGAACCGCTTCGCCGGTGAGCGAGGCCTGATTGATGTCGGACTGTCCGCGAATCACTCGGCCGTCCGCCGGCAGATTCTCGCCCGGTCGCACGCGCACGACCTGACCCACTGTGAGTGTCTTCAGAGGGATCACCCGCTCCGTTCCATCCACTTGAAGAATGCGAGCGATCTTTGGTGTCAGGCCGATGAGCTCGCGAATGGCGCGCTGGGCGCCCCACGCAGTTCGGCTGAGGATCAGGTCCGCCATCCACAGAAACAGGGCGAGGAATCCGGCGGCCAGGTACTGGCCGATGGCAATGGCGGCAATGACCGCGATGGCTGCGAGGGCCGAACTGGATGGGCGACCCGATCGCAGCTCGCGAAAGGCCTGCCAGACCAGCGGGATCGCCAGCATCACGGCCCCGATGAACGCTGGGATTTGCGCCACGTCGGGATGCTTGCCTGCGAGCATCGCGACCCAGGAGGTCAACAGCAGGACTCCGCCCACGAGCGCGACAAAAAGATGGCGTTCCAGCCGCTCAGCGCCGCCGGCCTCCAAGTCGGGGTTCTGGTCGTCAACAAGGTCGGGGACGTCGCGGCTGAGGTCAACCGGAGCCGTGTTCTGCGACATTCGCCTTCTCCAGGAGTGATGTCATTCGATAGGGGCCGACATTCGAGCCGAGAATAAGCCGATCCACACCCGGCCTGAATGGGTTTGCAGGGAAGGGATTGCCGGACCGGTCCCGGCGCATACCGGCTTCTTACGCGCTCAAAGGTCTCCCAGTTCGGGGCAATCTACCGCGATCAACAGATGGGAAATGGTCAGGATAGGATGCCCGGACAGGCATTGCATCAGCAAGGGAGACAGGTTGTGGCGAGGGTGGCGGTCATTGGCGATGGTCAGATGGGGCTGGTGCTGGCAATGCTCCTTGCGGAGAAGGGGCACCTGCCGGTCCTTTGGGGTCCGTTCCCGGATGAGCTCGCCAACCTGGAGCAAACAAGGTTATCGCCCCGGCTTGCGGGCTTTCGGCTGCCCGCCGAGGTCGAGATTGAGCCACGCGAAGCGCATCTGATGCAGGGGTGCGGGGTCGTGATTGCGGCTATTCCGACCCAGTTCATCCGGCCGGTGTGGCGTCGGATTGGCCCGCATCTGCGGGAGGGCGCCACCATCATTTCGGTGGCCAAGGGGGTAGAGGAAGGGACGCTGCTGACGCCGATTCAGGTCATCGAGGAGGTTCTCGAGGAATTTCGACGCGGCCTGGATGGGCCAGCCGGCTCGGCGCCCAAACCGCGCATGGTGTGCGTCTCCGGTCCAACCATTGCGGCGGAGCTTGCCCAAAGGCGGCCGGCGACGATCGTGGCGGCATCGGATGACTCGGACGCAGCGCGTGCGGTGCAGGATCTGCTCACGGCACCCTGGCTGCGCGTGTACACACATGATGATGTGATTGGGGTTGAACTGGCAGGCGCGACCAAGAATGTCATCGCACTCGCAGCGGGCATCGTGGATGGGCTGGCGCTGGGGTTCAACGCCAAGTCGGCTCTGCTGGCGCGCGGCCTGGCGGAGATTGCGCGGCTGGGAGTGGCCTGCGGCGCGCGGGCGGAGACGTTTTTTGGAATTGCGGGCGTGGGCGACCTGGCGACAACGTGCTTCTGTCCCGAAAGCCGCAATCGCACCTGTGGCGAACGATTGGGCCGGGGAGAATCGCTTGAGACGATTCTCGCGAGCACGAGCTCCGTTGTTGAAGGGGTGGCGACCACGCGCAGCGTCAAGGCGCTCGCAGCCCGCGAAGGAGTGGACATGCCGATTACGCTTGCGGTCCACGGGATTCTGTTTGAAGGATTGCAACCGCGGGAGGCGATCGCGCTGCTCATGGAGCGCGAGCCCAAGGCCGAGACGATCGGCTGAGGTGACAGTGTCTGCCTCAGTGATGAAGGTCCTTGGCGAGGCCGGAGAAGCGCCGATCGACGGGGGCCACCAGCAGGGCGAACTGCTCGAAGATCCGGGTTGTCACGCGATGAAACGCAGAGTAATTTGCGCGCGTTTGCGCGAGCAGTTGTTCGGCTGTCAGCATGGCCTCAACGAGGTCGTCGGGCGATTCCTCGATCCAGCGCGCGATGTCGCCGGGCGCGACCTCGGGGTGGTATTGGAACGCGTAGGTGCGGAGACCCAGTGACCACGCCTGCACGGGAGTTCGCGCCGACTTGGCCAGCGCGTTGGCTCCCTTGGGCAGCCTGATCACCTGTTCGCGATGCCAATGAAACATCAGGGTCGTCCAGCCGACGCCGGCATGCACCGGATCGTTCATCCCCGCGTGCGTGAGATACACGGGATACCAGCCGAGCTCGATTCCTGATTCGAGGAGGCCGACCTCGCCGCCAAGTGCCCGCGCCAGAATCTGGCACCCGAGACACAGGCCGACAATGGGGATCTCGGCGTGGTGCGCTTCGCGAAGAAGGTCCATTTCGCGAGCCAGCCACGGTAGTGAATCGTCGGTTGCAGAAGGGTCGCCGCCGCACGAGATGATGCCGTCCACATCGTCGAGGTCGAGTGGCAAGGCAGCGCCCTGGTGGAGATCAAAAACGCGCAGCCTGTGCCCGCCATCGCGCAGCATAGCGGCCAGACGGCCGGCGTTGGCTGAATCGGAGTGCCGGAAGATCAGAATTGACATGGTGCAACAGGGTAGGAATGGCGTGATCTGTCCGCAACGCGATCACAGGGCAGCGGCATGGAGGTCGATATGCCGGTCGATGGCGATCGTTGCATCGTGGCCATCGAGGTAGTCCTGCCGGAACCGGACCCGCGGCGAGAGCGTGAGCGCCCAGTCGATCATGGCGATGGTGTTGAATCGGACGGCGGGGTGCAGGTCGGTTTCCAGCAGGCGGGCCGGCGCGCGATCGGAGAGAAAATTGAAGACGATGCCCCGCCGGGCCTGCCGCCACGCGCGGAGAATGACAGCCTGCGCGACCTCCTGCCGCATGGTGTTCAGCGATCCTGAGATGCAGATCAGTTCGGATTCGAGGGGATCGAGCACATGGGGGTGGGCGATGAAGTCGCCAACGAGGAACTCGCAGTTGGGCAGGGCCCGAGCGCGGGCGGCCTCGATCTGCGCGGGGAGGGCGTCGATGCCGATGTAATGGCGAAAGCCGACGCGGCGTTCGATCATGTACGCGGCAAAGTCGCCTGAGCCGCATCCGAGGTCGAGCACGGCCGCGCCTTCGAATGGCGCCATATCGAGCATGACATCGAATCGGAGGTGCTGGCCTTCGCGGCTGCTCCAGAGTGTGGCTTCGAATCCTGCGCCGAAGGAAAGGAGTGCCCGGCGATAGGGGTCAAGATAGGAGTCTTCGCTCTTCGTGATACCGGGGGGCATGGCGCGGTTCTCGGCGGATAGGTCATGGTACGATCAATGCGAGGTGCGGGAACATGCCGGGAATCGAGGACTGGGGTTTCTTGAGAAGGTGATGCGGATGTTGTGTCAGGCAGCGCGAACCCTGAGAATTGCAGCTCCGGTGGCGGTCGTGGCTGCGGTCGCTGCGTCGGCGCAGTCGCAAACCGAGATCACCGCCGAGAATCTGAGGGATGTTCATGTTCGCGCGGCCATGAACGCCATCGTGGAGGAGCTGTACGCACGAAAGGATCTGCAGCGATTCTGGGAACCGGTTGCCTATGGCGACAATGTCGCATCGTCGCAGGCGGGGGGATATACGGCGCTGGTGACCTTGGCGTTGTTGTATGCCGGCGAGACATATCAGAGCGAACGGCTGGCGGACGCCATCGCCTATCTCGAGGGCGTTGAGCTTGGGGGGACCTACGCCGTGGCGGTCCGCGCCAATGTCTGGGCCCTGCTGCCTCCCAGATTCGAGCCGCTGCTTGAAAAAGACAAAGCATGGCTGCTCGCGGGCTTCAGCCAACGCATCGGCGGGTGGAATTATGAGCAGGAGCCCAATACCACCCGCGATGACAACTCGATCCGCCAATACGGCACGCTGGGATTGTGGGAGGCGGCGAAGCGCGGGCTGGCCATCGAGGACCGCTACTGGCATCTCCTCGAGCAGAATGTCATGCGCATGCAGATGACTGATGGGGGCTGGAATTATCAGGGCGACGGCCCCGCGACGGGGTCGATGACGACCGCGGGGCTGATGATTCTGTTCATCACGCAGGATTTTCTGCACGCGCCCGAAGCCATCACGCTGGGGCGGGGGACGAACAATCCGAATCAGGCGGCGATCGACCGCGGTGTCAACTGGATGAACGCCAATTTCTCAGCGGTCGCCAATCCCGGGCGCGACCTCGATTTCTACTACTACCTCTATGGAGTGGAGCGCGTCGGCATTGCGGGCGGATACAAGTACTTCGGCGGACACGACTGGTATCGCGAAGGCGCCGCGGAATTGATCCGCCGGTTGTGCCAGTGGCACCCGGAAACCGCAACGATGTCGATGCACCGCACGCTCGCGGGGAACCCGCGCGCCGGCGAGCTCAAGACGGTTGACCTCGCGTTCGCCTTGATGTTTCTCAGCCGGGGGCGGGTTCCGGTTGCAGTGAACAAGCTGAGCGACCCGGGCCTTGAATGGAACAACCGGCCGCGCGATGTCGCCAACCTCACCCGGCTGCTCAGCGGCAGCTCAGAGCAGGGGTACAACTGGCAGGTGGTCGAGATGGCGGTGGAAGCGGAGCAGTGGCTGGATGCGCCGCTGCTCTATCTGGCATCCAATGAGCCGCTGCCATGGGTGCCGCGCGACCGGCAGGAAATCGAACGGCTGATCGAACTTCACTCCGCGTTTCTGTCTCGGCGAGCGGCCGGGGAGATCGCGTCCGACGAAGCAGCCGAGTTTCTGCGGCCGGAGCTCAGGAAGATCAGGCGATATCTTGATCTTGGTGGTTTGCTCTGCGCCAATGCTGAGGGGCGGAGCGCCGGCTTCAGCGATTCGGTCGAGGCGATGGGACGGATTCTCTATCCCCACCTGGAGTGGCGCGACCTTCCTGCAGACCATGCCGCCTATCGCCAGTACCGGTCGGTTGGCGATCCGCGCCCTGCGTTGCGCGGCCTGAGCAACGGCATTCGCGAACTCATCATTCTTTCCCGCGATGTGGACTTCAGCGAGCACATGCAGGGCCTGACCGGTGCGACGATCTCGAGCGCGCCTGCATCAACGATGCTGAACATCGCGTTTCACGCGGCGGAGTTCGATCGGGCCCGGCCGCGCGTGGAAACGCACGCGCTGAACCGCGACTCGATGCGAACGGCGGCCACGGCGGCGCGCATCGCGCGCGCCATTCCCGGGAATCAGTGGGACGTCGAGCCGCTGGCACTGGATGTCTTCGCTGCATGGGCATGGAACGAGAGAGGGATCGACGCGGAAGTGGTCACAGCGCCTCTGGCGGCGATCGACAGGGTGAATCCGCCGCCGCAACTCGTGGTTGCAAGCGGGATCGAGGCCCATGACTTCACCAGTGCGGAGCGGCAAGCCATTCGACGATACGTCGAAAATGGTGGTGTGATCCTGTTCGAGAATCCGGGCGGGGGCGGGGCGTTTGCATCTAGCGCTGAGCAAGCGATGCGCGTGGTATTCGATCAACCAGCTCGAGCCATGCTTCGCCACCCAGTGGTGACCGGGGAGGGCATTGCGGGTGCGGAGCGAATCACACGAGTTGAATACCGTCCCTATGCGTTCGAGGTCTTTGGCGCGCGCGAGACCGCTCCCCGGCTCCGGGGCATGACGTTTGGCGAGGGAAACGAGGCGCGCGTGCTCTTCAGCCGCGAGGATATTTCGCACGGGCTGCTGGATCAGCCGCGGTGGGGAATCGCCGGGTATTCGCCGCAGTGGTCGCGGCACCTGCTCGCGAACATTCTGCACTACGCGCGTTCTCTTTGATGAGAACAGCTCATTCACGCAGCCTGGCGAAGCCAGCGCTCGCCGAAGCAGGCGCGCATGCGCTCGGCGCTCGATGCGTCAAGGAATCGCAGGAACCGAACGCCCGCGCGCGGCGAGACAGGATCGTCATCCGCATCGTTCACCCAGATCGCCTCGCACAATGCAGTGACGCTGCCTTGGGAGTCGGTGGCGTGTCCCGGGAGGGAGAATGAAATGTTCATGCGATCTCCGGGCGCAACGGGGCCATCGACTTCGATGCGCATGCCGCTTTCGCTGATGTCGTACGCATGGCCGGTGATCCACTCCATCCTGCCCTCGCGGACACGCTGGATGGAAACCGGGCTGAGCATCGGCGCAAGCGCGAAGCGCTGGCGAGCGCGCCGGTTGACTTGCTGGGTGGTCATCTTCTGATTCCTCGAAGAGCGTGGCTGCTCATTCGAGATATCGGCTATGCAGGAGGGCAACTGAAGCGATCAGGCGCCTGATCAGCCGGTGGTCTTTCCGACTTTTTCGCCGAGCAACTGCACTTGCACGCGATCGATGCGAATGCCCAGGCGATCCTCGATCTGGCGAATGACGTCTTTCGGAAGGCGGTCGAGGAACCTGTTGCCGAGATCCTCCGGCACATCGTGAATCTCGTCGGCTCCCTGCAGCCGCACGTGCAGATGATCGCTGACGTCGGCGTCGTAGCGGGTCGCGCCGCCGTCCATGGCGATCCGCCTGCAGATGCCGGCGCTCGACAGCGCTTCGAGGGTGTTATAGACCGTGGCGAGACTCAGGCGATCGGTTGCGGCGCGCACCATCTGGTACAGCTCATCAGCGGTGGGATGGCTGGTGCAGCCGCGCAGCGCCTCGTACAAAGCCAGGCGCTGCTCGGTGCAGCGCAGGCCATGTCGGTTGAATATATCGCGGGCCGATGTCATGAGACGTGGAATCCCGGCGGCTCGCCCTCGAACCGGGTGATTATTGGCTGGCCGCCCCCTCCGGGCCAGAACGATGTGCTCCCCGCGCGGGGTATCGCTATCCTCACACCTGGCCATGACGATCTCGGTCCTCAATCAGAGAACCCACCCCGAGCGATTCACGCTTGCTCCCTTGAGCGGCCGCACGGTGGCAATCATCGGGTACGGCAATCAGGGCCGGGCACAGGCGCTGTGCCTGCGCGACAGCGGTGTTGCGTGTGTGGTTGGGGTGCGCGAGGGCTCGAGGGGTGCCGTCACGGCAGGGTCGGATGGCCTGACGGTCTACACGATTGACGAAGCCGCCGGCATGGCGGACCTCATCGTGATGGCGCTTCCCGACGAGGTCCACGGCGAAGTGTTTCGGGAGTCGGTCGATCCTCACCTGCGTGAGCGCGCGACAGTCGGTTTTCTGCACGGTTTCTCGGTGCGCTTCGGGTCGGTTACGGTCCGCCCGGGTTCTGGATGCGTTCTTCTCGCCCCCAAGGGGCCGGGAGTGACGTTGCGAAGACTCTTCCTTGAAGGTCGCGGACTGCCTGCCCTCTATGCGATGCATCAGGATTCCGAAGCAGGCGATGCAGAGCCCCTCACATTCGCGTGGGCCACCGGAATCGGCTGCGGCCGCAGCGGCGTGATCGCGACGACCTTTGCCGATGAGGCGGAAACAGATCTGTTCGGAGAGCAGGCCGTCCTTTGCGGCGGAATGCTGGGGCTGGTGATCGCAGCGTTTGAAACCATGGTCGACGCGGGGTATGCGCCCGAGCTGGCCTATCTCGAATGCTGCCACGAACTGAAGCAGGTGGCGGACCTGCTGTACGCGCGCGGGCCGGCGGGCATGGCGGAGGCGATCAGCAACACCGCGGAGTTCGGGGCTTACCGCACTGGTGGAATGCTCATCGACGATCTCGTGCGGGCCCGCATGCTGGAGATCCTCGATGCGATCCGCGGCGGAGCGTTCGCGCGCGCCATCGAACTGGATTCGCAAAACGGTTTCCGATGGTTCAAGGAGCAGAGGGAACGATTGCGCGCGCATGCGATCAACCCCGCCGGAGAGGAGATTCGGGAGCTGATGCCGTGGTTGAAGCAGGGTGAGATCTGAAGCGGTTGGTCCGGTTTCGACCAGCCAAATTGGGCTGGATTCCCTAATGGCATCGGAAGAGTGCGTTGATGGCAACGGCGAATATAGTTTCCCGTGGACGTCGCAGCATTTCTCCAGCATCATGGCATTCGCTGCAACCCCTTCATGGATGAAGAGGCGCGACACGATGAAGTGTTCGCGCGATTGAAGGATCATCCGTTCGAGCACGCGGAGGCGGCCAAGATCATCGGTGATCCCTCGCGCCCGGCATCGGCCGTGGTGTTCGGCGAGAAGGGAAGCGGGAAGACCGCGATCCGCCTGCAAATTGAAGAGCGCTTCGACGCCTACAACTCGAATCACCCCGACAGCAAGTCGCTGATCGTCGCGTACGACGATCTGAATCCCGTGCTCGACCGTTTCGCGCGGCGACTGAAGGAACGCGATCCCAAAGATGCACTGAAGCAATTGACGCTCAATGATCAGATCGACGGGATTTTGAGCGTTGCGGTTCCCGACCTGGTTGATGCCGCCCTCGATTGGTCGGGTCATGCGCAGGTGTCCGCGGGAGAAGGCGCTGTGCGGCGGTTCCCTGTGCCGGATGGGCAGGTGATGGGAAAGCTCGATCAGTCGATCCGGCGCGACTGGCTGGTTCTGCAGGCCCTCTATGATCGGCCGGAACAGGCAGTAGCGCGCAGCGGCGCCCTCAAGCGCCGGCTGAGTGTGCTTGGGATCAACATGGCTCGCCCGCTGCGGTGGCTTGCGACTTCTCTTTGGATCATCACGATGATCGGCGCCGTTTGGTACGGCTGGTTCACGATCCCCGAACCGCAGTGGCTGCTCCTTGCGACCGTGATCGTCGTGGGGCTGCTGGCGGCTGCCACGACGGCGCTGGCAGCACGGAACTGGCTTCGCGTGAACCGAATCAGCCGGCAGTTGTCGAGGCAACTGCGGGCGCTCGATCGGTCGGCCGCCTCGTATCGGCAGGTTTTCGAGCGCCTCCCGCGCAGCATCTATGCATCGACATCGCTTCCGATCGACGACATCGACGAGACCCGATACGAGATGCTCAAGCGCTTGCGCCGGATTGTCCGGCCGCTTGGGTACACGCAGGTCGTCATTCTCATCGACCGAGTGGATGAGCCGTCGCTGGTGCGGGGGAAACAGGAGCGGATGCGAGCGGTGGTCTGGCCGCTTTTCAACAACAAGTTTCTTCAGCAGCCAGGGATTGCGATCAAGATGATGCTGCCCATCGAGCTGCGCTACGCGCTGTACGGCCAATCACGAGACTTCTTTCAGGAAGCCAGGCTGGATAAGCAGAACATGATCGATCGGCTCGAGTGGCCGGGTGAGGCGCTGTACGACCTGTGCAACCGTCGCCTGTCTGCATGTGCGAATGGAGTCGGAGCCCCGATCCCTTCGTTGCACGACTTCTTCGCGGAGGATGTTTCGCGCGAAGAACTTGTCCGCGCGCTGGATCAGATGCGCCAGCCGCGCGATGCATTCAAGCTGCTGTATCGGACCATTCAGCGGCACTGCACGCACATGCCGGATGAGGCGGAACCGTGGCACATTTCGCGTCATACGCTGCACGCCGTGCTCGATCAGCAGAAAGAGCGGCTGGATGCGCTGCGCGGGGGGCTGGCGCCGGCATGATTGCGGGGTTGCTCAGCACAGTCAGGGGAACGATCTCCACGACGACTCCCAAGGCGCCGGTGGCATGGTCCAGTCCGATGCTGGACTGGTTCATCGACCACCAGGCGTGGCTGTGGTGGGTGGGAGCGGCGTCGCTGGCCATGATGGTGTTGGGCGCACTGCTTCTGCCATGGCTGATCTGCCGCATGCCCGAGGACTATTTCACAGAGAAATATGTGCAGCGACGGTGCGAACTGCGGCGTGCACATACATGGCTCTCCATCACGCTCCTGACGTTGCAGAACATGCTGGGGATTGTGCTGGTCGTGGCGGGTGTCGCGATGCTGTTTCTGCCCGGACAGGGAGTACTGACGATCCTGATCGGGCTCTTGCTCCTTTCGTTGCCCGGCAAGCGGCGGATGGTTCACAGCATTGCGTGCAGGCGGTCGGTGTGTCGGCCGCTCAACTGGCTGCGGCAGAAGCGCGGCCACGCCCCGTTCGAGGGCTTGGAGAGGTTGCAGAAAACGAATTCGACCTGATTTGCGCAGCGGCGGGAGTTGCGGTTCGCTATGTACTGCGCCCATACTCTCGTGCGATGATTCCTGCGATCTGCGCCGGCGAAAGATCGTCCGATTCGATTGTCATGTCCGCAAGAATGCGATAGAAGGCATCGCGCTGCGCGAAGATGGCTTCCATTTCTTCGGCGGCTGACTTTCCAATCAAAGGCGGGCGATCGTTGCCATTCATCTGAAGCCGCCGTGCAAGCGTCGCGGGGGCCGCGCGAAGATACACGATTCGGCAACCGGAGCGCTCGCGATGGGCAACAAGCGTGCCCCGAGCGGAATCGATCATGGGCGTCCCGCCGCCAAGGGCGAGAATACCGGGACCCCTACTCAGAACCTCCTCAAGCACGGCGGCCTCCGCCTTGCGCCAAGCGGCTTCGCCAAGCGTGCGCCATATTTCGGCGATCGAGTCCCGGCCGAGCCTTTTCAATACCGCGGTGTCGAGGTCGTCGACGGCGAGGTGCAATTGCTCGCCGAGGATTTTGGCGACGGTGGTCTTGCCGCTGCAGCGGAGGCCGATCAGGATGATTTGGGGATCGCGCGGGGGCGCGTGCCCGCCGCGCGAGGCTTCAGCGGAGGTCACCGGTTTCCGGCGGGGACAAGGCGGCGGCCGAAGCGCCGCTTGCGATTGATGATCTTCCTGCCCCGGGTCGTTCGCATTCGGGCGCGAAAGCCAAACTTGCGAATCCGCTTCTTGTTGCTGGCCCGGCGTGGATAGTGCATGATCAGTCGCTCCGATTCGGCTGCTTGGCGAAGGTGGAAAGCGTAGGCCGGTCGAGCCTCGGCAGCCACTGAATCGGCAACTTGTGCCGGAATGGTGGCCGATCGGCCGAAATCCCGGATAGGATGTTCGCCGAGCAACACTGCGCTGGTTTTCCAGACGCCCTCTGCCGGGCGCCCGGAAGACCTGCCCAGCACATCATGGATTGGCCACTGTGTTCCCAGCCCGGGAGCAGTTGGCGATGGGTAGGTTTATGCCTGAAACCAACATAGAACGTGACCAGGATGCTCTCAGCCGCGCAGAGACGATCCTCGACCATCGCTTTCGCGATCGGGAGATGCTGGCGCTGGCGTTGACTCACGCCTCCTCCGCCGACCACCGGCTGCAAAGCAACGAACGGCTGGAGTTTCTTGGGGATGCGGTGCTGGGCGTGATCGTCTGCGAGTTTCTCTTCGAAAACTACCCGGAGCTGCAGGAGGGCGATCTCACGAAAGTGAAATCGCTGGTGGTCAGCCGCGACACATGCGCGGAAGTGGCGGATGAGCTTGGGTTGTCCGCGCTGATCACTCTGGGGAAGGGGATGAGCAGCCGGGGCGATCTTCCCCGTTCGCTGGCAGCGGGGGTGTTCGAATCGGTGATCGGCGCTCTGTTCCTTGACGCGGGCATCGAAACGACGCGGCAGTTTGTCCGAGGTTGCCTCGCGGATCGAGTCAGCGACGCCGCAGAGTCAGGCCATCAGCAGAACTTCAAGTCAGTGCTCCAACAGATGGCCCAGCAGACGATGGACGTTTCGCCGCAATACCTGATGCTGGATGAAAAGGGCCCCGACCACGCGAAGTGCTTCGAGGTGTGTGTGGAGTTGGGAGCCAAGCGATTTCCGTCGTCATGGGGACGTTCGAAAAAGCGGGCCGAGCAACTGGCGGCCCGCAATGCGCTCATCGAGATGGGGTACCCGATGACGCCGAACGCGGGGGATGCCGAGGTGGAACTTGGCGTTCCGCCCAGGAACAACGGCATGGAGACGGCGAAATAAGCTCCACCGTCTGAAGGCTGATTTCCGTCGTCACTCGCGGGCAGGGCAGGGTGATTACCGCCGCGGATATTCGAGTTCGACGATCGTCGCTCCCGCGCGCTGGGCGCGACGGATTTCCTCGGGCGACATCTCGACTACGGCCGCATCCACCTGGCCGGTTGCCTGCAATTGCGTGACGTAATCGACAAGGAGGCTTTCGTAGGCGCGAATGCGCTGCCGGGTTTCGGCAACCTCCTTCTTGAGGTTCTCCACCTGCGCCTGGGCGAGACGGGCTCGCGAGGACCAGACATCGCGATCCTTCTGTGCCTCGGCGATGGCGCGCCGGAATTGCTCGATGTTCTGGCGGGCGACGGCCAGGCGCTGGTCGCGCTCCTGGGCAACCTGCTCGGTGTTGGCCAGCGCGGCTTCGAGGGCCGTGATGCGCTCCTCCATGGCGCGAAGGGCCGCAGGATCGACAGCCTCGGTGACCGCAAGTTCGCTCAGGCGACGCTCGAGTTCGGCGCGCTGGGAGAGCGCTTCATCGCGTTCGACCGTGACCTCGGCGAGCCGCTCGAGCACATCATTTCGCTCGTTGGAGAGGGTTGCGATTTCTGCGGACAATTCGGCCCTGAGCTCCTCGAGGGCAAGATCGCGCTGCGATGAAGCGGCGTCGAGGTCGGCGCTGAGGGAATGCAGTTGCGATTCCAGAGCGGCGAACTCATGTTCGAGAGCTTGCGACTGAGCGTGGAGTTCCTCACGCTGCGCACGTTCCTGCAGCAGCAGTTCCTCGGACCGCGACAATTCCGCGCGAAGCGTGGAATGGGATTCCTCGGTCTGCAGCAGCCGGCTGCGGAGCTCGTCGGCGGAGGCAATAGCCTGCTCGAGCTGGGTGCGAAACGCGCCAGCCAACTGTTCGCGATGGGCGAGGGCCTGGTCCAATTCGGCTTTGGCGCGGGAGAATTCGAGGGCGCCTGCCGCATTGGCCTCTTCAATGACGTGCACGCGCTGTTGCGCGTGCTCGGCGGCAGCCTGCACGCGGTCGCGCTCGGCCGCAAGATCATCACGTGCGCGTTGCGATGCGGCGAGTTCATCGCGAAGGGACGCAAGTGCGCGCTCATGATCCTCGCGGCGGCCTGCATCAATCGATCCGGTGTCCGGGATCGCCCCCGCCGAATCCGCCGCCGCATCGGGCGAAATTGTGCGCAGCGTATCGATCTCCTGGCGGAGCACATGGAGTTCATCACGCGCAGATCGCAGTTCGCCTTCGAGGGCGTCGATGCGCTGATCGCGAGCCGCGAGTTCGGCACGGGCTGCTTCGGCTGCACGCTCGTGTTCTCGCTCGAGCTCCTCTCTGCG
>Ga0326597_10003572_pt1 | contig 22320 bp, 15 predicted proteins | sample RVTome_12_FD_203789 | JGI IMG/M metagenome (GOLD analysis project Ga0326597, IMG submission 203789) | Soil microbial communities from uranium-contaminated site in the Upper Colorado River Basin, Wyoming, United States - RVT100D185 | ecosystem: Environmental > Terrestrial > Soil > Contaminated >...
GCCACCAGCAGCTCGTAGGCGACCTCGGTCTCCCTGATGTCCTCGACCAGGGTCTCGGCTTCCTCCGACCCGGGATCGACGGAGGGAACGACCGAGAGGTAGAAGCCGTCGGGGGAGAGGAAGCGGGAAGACGCCGGGGTGGCCTCGAGTGCCTTGATCCCTGTTACGTAGGAGCCGGTGGGGCCGTCCACCCGTGCCACGGAGGCGAGCACGGAGAGTTCGGCCGCCAGGTCGTCCGCTTCGGCCGGGTCGGCTTCGGAGGCGACGACGTCGACCGAGCCGGCCTCGAAAGCGGAGAAGTCGTTCCTCAGGGCATCCCCCACCTCCCGGGCGGCCGATCCCTCGGCGAGCACCCGGTCGTCGGACTGGGCCAGCCTCACCCCGAAGAAGGGAGAGCCGAGCACCGCCAACAAGACGATCACGGCGGTGGCGATCGGGATGGGGCGACGCATCACCGTGGTGGCGATCCGATGCCACGCTCCGGTGGTGTCGGTCCCGGCCCGGACCCGGCGGACCCGCAGCTTCTCCACGCGGGGACCGAGCACGGCAAGGAGGGCGGGAAGAACCACCACCGCCCCCAGGGCGGCCAGGGCGACGACCGCGATCCCGGCATAACCGAAGGAGCGGAGGAAGGCGAGCGGGAAAACCAGCATGGCGGCCAGCGATACCGCCACAGTTCCGGCGGAAAAGAGGACCGTCCTGCCTGCGGTCTGGATGGTGCGCATGGCAGCGTCGTGGGGGCCCCATCCCGCCGCCTGTTCCTCCCGGAACCGGGAGACGATGAAGAGGGCGTAGTCGATGCCCAGTCCCAGACCCATGGCAGTGGTGAGGTTGAGGGCGAAGATCGACACCTCGGTGAATCCGGTCAGGACCTGGAGAGCGAAAAGGGTCCCCACGATTGCAAACGCTCCCACCGCCAGTGGCAGCGAGGCCGCCACCACGCTGCCGAACACCACCACCAACAGCACCATCGTCACCGGAAAGGCGACGGCCTCGGAGCGGGCGAGATCAGACTCGATGGTCTCCTGGATCTCGGCGAACAGGGGGCCTCTCCCGCCCACCAGCACCTCGATGGGCCCATCCGACCCCTGGTATGCATCTGACAGCTCGGCGGACCGGTCGAGGACCGCACCTTGATCACCCTCCAGCGAAGCAAAGATGAGGGCCTCGTCGCCGGTGTCGCTCCGCAGCGCGGCGGGTGACCCAAGGGTCCAATACGACGACACCTGGAGCACGCCCTGCTCAGAGCCGATCTCCTCGACCAGGGCGACGCCGGCTGCCGTCACCTCAGGATCGTCGACCGAGCCGTCCTGCGCTCGCACCACCATGATCACGTCGGGAGGAGTGGAACCGAACTCCTCGGCCAGTGCCTCGGCGGCGGCCACCGACTCTGCGTCGGGATCCTCGAATCCTCCGTTGGAGAGGGAGGAGGCCACGCCACTGCCAAACACTCCCGCAGCGACCAAGGCCGCCACCGCACTCGCCAGCACCCAGATCCGGTACCGGACCACGACATTCGCTAACCGTCTCACGTCGTCTCCTTCGCTAACAGCGGTAAGTGATCCGCGATAACCTACCGCTGTTAAGACGCGGCTGTCAAGACGAAAGACGCTTTGACCTTGTCCTTCACGCGCTCGCTACCCGTTGGCACGGTCGCCGCCAGTGGAGCATGGTGTGATGACCATGCCGACGACGGTCATCTTCCGAGAGCGGAGATCCCGGTCTCGGCGAATGAGTGCAATTCTTGGCCCCGGGAGAGAACTAGGTTCTGCAGGAGGAACAGGGGTATCAATTGTCCGGATCGGAAATGACGGTGGGAATGAAAGCCTGGTCCAGCCACGACTGGTCCCCGGCGTATAGGGAGCTCGAACCGTTGCTGCGAGACCCCGATGCGGAACCGGAGCAACTCGAAGCATTGGCGGAATCTGCCTGGTGGTTGGGCGCGGTCGACGACACCATCGCAGCTCGGGAGCGCGCCTTCTCCATGTATGTGGATTCCGACCGCGATGTCGACGCCGCCCGAGTGGCGATTCAGGTTGCGGAGAACCATGCACAGCGGCTCGAGTCATCCGAAGCTCGTGGTTGGATGAGACGGGCCGCCCGTCTCCTCGACGGATTGAGGGAGACCCCTGAGCTGGGTCATCTGCGCCGGCTCGAATCGGTGGTCGCCGTAGCGGCCAAAGGGGGCATTGACCATGCATTGGAGCTGGCGCGGGAGGTCCAGCGCATCGGGAAGGTGACAGGCAATCGCGATCTGGAGATGCTGGGCCTCCACGATCAGGGCCGATTTCTCGTAGCCGCCGGAGAGGTCGACGAGGGCTTTGACCTCATGGAGGAAGCAATGGTCAGCGTGGTGACCGGTGAGCTCACGCCACTCGTTACGGGACGCATCTACTGCAACATGATCGAGATATGCGCGTCGATGGCCGACTACAAGCGAGCCAGCGAGTGGAGCGATCGAGCCATGAGGTGGTGTGAGGAGATGGGACACGCCGGCGGCTATCCCGGGGTGTGCAGAGTTCGCCGATCCGAGCTCATGCGTCTGCGCGGGGCTTGGCCCGCTGCCGAAGCCGAGGCGAACAGAGCAGCCGGCGAGCTTCGTGATTTTGGGCCCTATATGGCGGAGGCTTTCAACGAGGTAGGCCTACTGCGCCTCCATCGCGGCGATCTGGACGGCGCCGACGAGGCGTTCAGGCGTGCACACACCCTCGGCGCCAATGCCATGCCCGGGATGGCCATCGCCAAAGTGGCAAGGGGCCAGCCAGATGTGGCTCACTCGATGGTCGAGTCCGTCCTGGGCGGAACCGAGTCCCCATTGGCGCGGGTCAAGCTGCTCCCCGCGGCGGTGGAGATCGCTCTGGAGGCATCCGCGCTGGAGCGGGCGAGAGAGCATGCGGAGGAGCTCTCCAAGCTCGCCGACGACTTCGGGTCAGAGCTCTTCGACTCGTTCGCGCTCCAGGCACGTGCCCGCGTCTTGACAGCCGAGGGTCGACACGAAGAGGCGGTGGTGATCCACCGAAAGGTAGTCGAAAGCCTCATCCCCCATGGACTCCCGTACGAGATCGCCAGAGCACGATGCGACCTCGGATTCTCTCTCATCGCCAACGACATCGCGGATCTCGGGCGTCTCGAGCTGGACACCGCCCGTGAGGACTTCGAGCGTCTCGGAGCAGCCACCGCCCTCGATTGGCTGCAACGCTCCACGCTCGATGGGCGTAGAACCCAAATAACCAGCGTCATGATGTTCACCGATATGGTGGACTCCACCAGGCTCGTCGGTCTTGTTGGCGACAAGGCGTGGGCCGATCTCGTCGCCTGGCACGACCGCATACTGCGGATGCTGGTAGACCGCCACCACGGAAGGGAGATGGACCACACCGGAGACGGCTTCTTCATCTCCTTCGATCGGGCTACCGACGCGGCGCGATGCGCGATCGAGATCCAAAGGGCCCTGCACCAACATCGGAGAGAGTCGGGCTTCTCCCCCAGAGTGCGGATCGGCATCCACGCCGGACTGGTGCTCGAATCGGAGAAGAGGCTGCTCGGGCACAATGTGCATCTCGCAGCTCGGATCGGCTCGGCCGCGGAGGAGGACGAGATACTCGTCTCCCGGGCGATCGAGGCGGAGTTGGGACCGGGCTATGGGATCGAAGCCACCCGGACACTGACTCTCAAGGGTGTCGACGAGCCGGTAGAGGTGGGATCGATTGTGTGGAGCTGAGCCCGGGGACCATGTCTGAACACGCAACGATCTGCCCTTGTACTCTGCGGCGCCAGTCAACGAGGGAGCCGAAATGGATCCTGCATCATTGAAAGATGTTCCTCTGTTCGCCGGTTTGTCGCGGCGGGTTCGCAGAATCGTGGCTCGACACGCCGATGAGGTGGAGGTGGCTGCCGGCACCGAGATCGTGTCAGAAGGTGCTTTGGCCTACGAGCTCTTCGTCATTGTCGAGGGAACGGCCGAGGTGTCCGAGGACGGGACCAAGATCGCTGAGATGGGACCAGGGGGCGTCGTTGGTGAAATCGGGGTCCTGAAGACACACAAGAGAACCGCGACGGTCACGGCCAACACACCGGTCAAGGCCATCGTGTTGTACGGCCCGGAACTGACCGCCCTCGGCGAGACCATGCCCGACGTATTCACCGAACTCGAGTCGCTGATCGAGAAACGCCTCTCACAGTAAAGGGATCGAATAGACAGATGAATTTCGCTCGCAGATCGCCTGTTTCGCCTGCGGGGCTCACTGAATAGTGGTCTTTCTTGCAAGTCCGATGCCACGTCAACGACCAGAAATGCGCGACCGGACTCGCGCGTTCAAGGGTCTGCAGCTGATCCTGATCCTCCGCGAGAGCGTCTCGGATACCGGAGACCGGAGACGAAGCGCTGGACCGAGTTCCGGGCCGTGCGGCGTCGACTGACACAGGCTGAATGGAGTGCAACCAGCGAGGCGAGGAGGGCGCGTTGAGGCGTTCCGCCTGTACCAACATCACGACCGTCAGCGAAGGCTGCGATGTCGTCGATCGGAAGCTCGACATCACGTCGTGTCGTGTCGCCTGAGTCTTCCGACCGCGCCGGGTCGAGGTTGTTCACTATGAGCTCGCTCGCGAGCTAGGCGGCCAGCCCCGTATTCGCGATGCGATCTACCGAACCGTTGGGGAGCACACCATCGGAGGTCCGTCGCCGAGACGATCGAAGTCGACAGTGGTGCCATCGCCGACCTCGACCATACCCACCATCCAGATTATTCTGTGAGACCGCTGTCTACTGGTGGCGGTCGCCGCTGGAGGCGAATCACTTTTCTGTAGCTGGCGAAAAGGGCCCATAGCTCAGCCCGGTTAGAGCGCATCCCTGATAAGGATGAGGTCGGAAGTTCAAGTCTTCCTGGGCCCACAACCACAAAGAGTCCACAAGAATCCGTTCCCAGCTCGCTCAACTTGGTTCACTTTCACTCCACACCCCTCTTTTACCGGCCCAGTGAAAGAGGCATCCGAGCGAAAGAGCGCGAGTTCGCCGCCGCCCTGTCCTTCGAGTCGCCCCTGCACCGCGCTGGCGGAACCCCTTTGCGGGTCACCGGATTCGGAGGGGTGTTCGAGGCGGTCCTCACCCCCTGGGCGGGCCAGAACCCGTCTTGAAACCTCGGCTTCCGCCCCAGTCGATCCGAGCCAGATCAGGCCACGGAGACGCTGTGGTGCCAGCCGAGGACGCGCAACGCCCGCAGCGTGTTCCACCGGCTTGGCTTGCCCGAGCCCTCCTCCATGGCGAAGTGCTCCTTGCCGGGGTGACGGTTCTGCAACGGCCAGTGGCCCTCGCTGCGACGCTTGCCCTCGATGACTTCGATCGCATTCCCGGCCCGGGGATCGGGATCGGTCCCGGCGTCACGGAGATAGTCGAGGCCTCGGAGCACGTCGTAGAACCATCGAGGCGGGAACGACATCAGCAGCCACCTCGGGTTGATCAGTTCGCCGGTGCGCAGCGAGTACATGAGCCGTCGCTCCAGCAGATACTCGTGGGCGCGGCTGCGGGCTTGTACAAGCGTCGGGTCGCCGCCCACAGCCCGCTCGTACTCGAGCAGCCCTTCGAGCACCGAGATGGTGGTGTGGAACGAGGAGCGGTCCGAGCTGACGTGACAGTTCCAGCCGCCGTCCTCCTTCTGTCGTCCGAGCAGGATCTCGGGTTGGGGCATTGAGCTGGCGTCGTCGAGGAAGTAGGAGCCGAGAGCAAGAGCCATTCCAGTGATGCACAACTCTGTCGAGTAGTCGAAGAAGGGCTGGTTCCGCCTACCCATCACCACCCGGTCCCTGACCAGGTCGATGGCAGCTCGCACCCTCCCGTCGTCGGGGTCGACCCCTAAGTGCCGCAGGAGCAGGAGGGTATAGGTGGTGGAGATCCACTTGGGCGAGTAGGCGCCACCGCCCCACTGCCCGTCGTCGGTCTGGAGGGCTAATAGCCGCGCCCCCCAGCCTTCGCTGGCCACCCTGGCCCGCTCCGCGGCGAGGCGGGACGCTGGCTCGTCGGTCAGGTCACGCATCACCTGCCAGCGGATCGCCGGGTCGGAGTCGAGAAGCCAGTCGAGCACCTGTTCCACTCAGATCACCCCCGGTAGGTCAGCCAAGCCCCCGACTCGGCCACATCTCAACTAGACACCTGAACCGTTCTGGATGGGAAGGGCCGAGAGCTCCGGAATGGCCGTTCTGGCAACGTCGACGTAAAGCGGATCCAGTTCCACCCCGACAGCCTCGTAGCCAATCGCGTCCGCCGCCGCCAACGTCGACCCGGATCCGGCGAAAGGATCGAGAACTACGCCCTCCCCGAGAGGGAGGATGGCACGAACCACCTGGCGAAGAAACGACTGGGGTTTGAGGCTTGGATGATCAGCGATGTCGCGTTCGACCCGACGAGTTGGAGCAGACTTGATCACATCACCGAAAGGCTGCTCATCTGAGACTCGTCGGAGCCCTCCGGTCTTCCACTTCCGAAGATTGTCCTGAACTCGCCCAATGAGAGGTTTGCGGAAGAGAAGCCACGGTTCCCACGTGGACCTCGGCATGACGGTCACATCTGGAAACTCTTCATGCGCTCCTTTCGGACGATCCCCTCCCCGCATAGTCATAACCAGGCGCACGATCACCCCTCGTCGTTCAAAGCCCGCACGCACTACGGCATCGGTAACGATGTACGAGACGAGCGGGTTGGAAGCCACGAGCACGTGAGCCCCGGGAACCAACACCGGCAACAGCACCTCTGCCCACTCGTTGAAGAACTCGGCGAGATGGTCAAGCTCCTTGGACGAAAGAGTCGTGAACCGCGGGACAGGCGACCGCTGGACTCCGTCGAATGCCGGTGGGATCCTCCACACGCCGCCGGTGCCGTTCCTCATCTTCTCCTGCTGCGCTGGGTGGTACTCCACCAACCCATAAGGCGGATCCGTGACTACACCGTGAACGCTCAGCTGGGCACGCCCCTTAAGCCAGGTCATGCAGTCGCCCTGGTAGAGGGACACGCTGCCAAACGTGTAGACCGGGTCCACGTCACTCGGTCCTGAGCCGATAGCGCCCTCGTGAGATTGCGTCTCTGACTTCTCCGGGTCGGCGCTTTGTGACCATGTGCTTTCAGCCTGACGTCTGGACGTCGACATGTCAACGACATCCCATGATCGAACGCATGTTTGATCAAGGCTAAGGCTGCGATAGGACACAAACCCACCGGCGGGAGTTTCTGGAAGAGAGGTGACGGAGTCGCGGAACGCACAGGAGACGATGGTCGCGGGGCGGTAGCACAGTCACTTTCGCCTCTGGCCTTCCAACAGGGCCCTGCTATCGTCAACGGTGCGATGTGGTCATTGCAGGGCCATCCGCCTCGGTAATGCATCGTCCATTGGTTACGCGGGCTCGAACTCTCCCGCTCTGGCAAATCCCTCTAAGGTACCCCTCCCCAGGTCTGGTTCTCCCGGGATGAGAGCACAGAGGCCTTGACGTGCCATCAGTTTTCTCCCCTTCTGTCTCCCTCTTAGAGCAACGAACCCTGGATCGGCCATTCACGGGTCTTCCTGAGCCAGCCTGGCGCGACGCTGCCCTCTGCCGTGAGGGGATCGGCGTCGATTTCTTCCCCTTCTCCGAGGACGCGCAGGCGATTCGCCGGGTCAAGGAGGTCTGCGCCCGCTGTCCCGTGACCGAGGACTGCCTGGCCTACGCCATGCAAACCCGGCAGGGTGAAGGTGTATGGGGCGGGCTCACCCCGAGCGAGCGGGTCTCTCTCCGTCGCAGATGGACGGAACACACCCGAGCCGTAGCCGAGCTGAAGGGTATGCGTGCCTCCGACAAAGGAAGGCGCTCACCTTAACGAGAAGTCGTCATCGTGAGCGCACCTCGACGTGATGGCGAGGGAGATCAGAGCGAAGCGTCCGAGGCCCGGTAGCGGGTCTCTTGGAGGCAGCTCCGGACCGGCATTGGCGTCGATCTGGGAAGGGCCCTCACACGGCTCGGATGGCTGCGACGTCCCCATCCATTGGGGGGTCCGCCGGTCCAAACTGACAGTTGAGTTCGAGCCACGAAGTCGGCGAGCTTCAACCTCCTGTCATGCGAATCGGGATCACATGGATGAGTGACTCCCCCCCGGATGCGGGCCCCTTCAGACCCACGTTCAAGACTGCACCCGAGTCGGCCGATTCTTATTCGTGCTCAGTGACATCCCGCAGCGCTCAGTCCACGTCCCACGGCGTGCGCTCTTCGACGCTTCGCGGCGCAGGACGATCGTCTCCGTGGCACTGGCCGGGATCATCGTCTCTGTCGCCGGATCGTGGTGGCTCTGGAGCATCGAACAAGGCGCCGCCAACGCAGCCCTCGAGGCCCGCACCGAGATCGTGGTCGATTCGACCGAGAGGGCGTTGTCTGAGGCTCGGCTTCGTCTCGCCGCGGTCGCCGGTCTCTTCCAGGCCAGCACCGAAGTCACCGAGATCGAGTTCCGGCGGTTCGTCAAGAAGCTGGAGCTGACGCCGGGAATGGATGCCATCGGCTACATGCCGCTGGTCATGGGGCGAAACCGCGACGCCTACGAATCGGAGATGAGGAGAAGCTCTCCCGAATTCGCCGTCTTCGATCTCGACCCCTCCGGCCTCCGGGTGCCCGCCCCTGATCGTCGGGTTCACGTCCCGCTCCAGTGGTACGAACCGGTGACCGCGTTCGCGGGCATCCAAGGTTTCGACTCGATGTCCGACGTGGGGCGACGCGACGCCCTCGAACATGCCCGAGTGACCCGCGGCGCGGCGGTCTCCCCCTTCATGCGGCTGGTCTCGGAGAATGAAACCGACGGGTTCGTGATGTACTGGCCGGTCACCGACGCCGCGACCGAGGCCCTGGTCGGTTATGCGGTTGCGGCGATGGACCTTGGGCAGATGATCGACGGTGCCCTCTCCGATTCCGTCGACGAGATGCTGCGATGGGAAGTGAACGACATCACCGGTCAGTCCAATCCCCCGTCAACACGACCCGGTGCGGCGACGACCGAGGTCGGGGACCGGGTCTGGCAGATGGTGATCACACCCGGGGCCACGTCGGACATGATCCCCAACCCCCAATCGAGCCTCCTCCTCCTCGCTACCGGTCTGCTCGCCACCGCCTTTGTCGCCGGCGCCCTCGACAGCCGGCGTCGGAATCGGGCGACGCGACAGGAATTCGACGAGCTCCGCGAGTTGAACCAGTCAAAGGACCAATTCCTGGCCTCGGTTGGACACGAGCTGCGCACGCCTCTCACCAGTGTCCTCGGTTTCGCCGAGCTGCTCCGAGCGGACAGGGGTGATCTGAGCGAGGAGGAGAGGACAGCGATGATCTCGAGCGTGGCCGAGGAGGCGACCGACCTGGCCTCCATCGTCGACGACCTCTTGGTGGCGGCCCGCTCCGAGCTCGACCTGGTGGTGGTGACCGAGGTGCCCGTGTCGGCACGGGCACAGGTGGCCCAGGTCCTCGAGGTGAGGGGCACAGAGGCTTGCCGCAATGTCAGCATCCTCGGGGAGCGGGACAACCCGTACCGCGCCCTGGGCGATCCAGGCCGGGTGCGGCAGATCCTGCGCAACATGATCACCAACGCCTGCCGCTACGGCGGGGAGGAGGTCGAGGTCCGGCTTGGAAGGACCGAGGGTTACGTCACGGTCCAGGTCGCCGACAACGGCGTCGGGGTGCCGCTGGAGGACCAGGAACAGATCTTCACCCCCTATTACCGGGCACACTCCAGCGAGTCACAGCCGGCCGCCCTCGGCATCGGTCTCAGCGTGGCCCGCCAACTGGCCCGGCTGATGAATGGCGACATCACCTACCTTCGACAGGACGGGTGGACCATCTTCGAGCTACGACTGCCGCTGGCGAGTGCGCGGCAGTCGATTGCCCGGGGTGTCGACCTCCCATCGCTGACCCACTCCTGAAACTGCCTAGTCAGTCACCTGCTACACAAGGCCGATGACCGATCCCCGCCTTCCCCTCGACGTCGACTCGATCCGGGCCCAGTTCCCTGCCTTGTCCCGCACCGAGAACGGTCGTGAGGTGGCCTATCTCGACGGGCCGGGGGGAACCCAGGTCCCGCAACGGGTGATCGAGGCGATGAGTGAGGTGCTGAGCCAGGGGGTGAGCAATCTCGGCGGCGAATTCGAAAGCTCACGGCTCGCCGAGACCATCACCGCCTTGGGCAGGGAGGCGATGGCCGACTTCTTCAACGCCGACCGCACAGAGATCTCATTCGCTCAGAACATGACCAGCATCACCTTCGCCGTGAGTCGCGCCCTGGCCCGCCAGTGGCGGCCTGGTGATGCCATCGTGGTCACCAGTCTCGACCACGACGCCAACTTCACCCCCTGGGCCCGTGCCGCCGAGGACAACGATGTCGAGGTCCGGGTCGCCCACTTCGACTCGGTGACCGGCGTGCTCGACCCGGCCGCCATCGCCGAGCTGCTCGACGATCGGGTCCGGGTGGTCGCCACCTGTGTCGCCTCGAATGCCATAGGGACCTTGGTCGACGTGGCCGCCATCACCGCGTTGGCACACGAAGCAGGCGCCCTGGTCTATCTCGACGCGGTGCATGCCGGGCCCCATCACCTGGTCGACGTGCGGGCTATCGACTGCGACTTCCTGGTCGCGTCGGCCTACAAGTTCTTCGGGCCGCACACCGGGATCCTCTACGGCAAGCTGGACCTCCTCGCCGCGCTCGACTTCTACAAGGTCCGGCCCGCTCCGTCAGACCCCCCGGACAAGCTCGAAACCGGCACCCAGAGCTTCGAGTCGATCGCCGGGGTGAGCGCCGCCGTCGACTATCTCGCCGATCTCGGCACCGGGGTCGGCCGTAGATCACGTCTGGAGAGCGGATACGCCCGTATCCGGGAACACGAGCGAGGGCTGTCCGAGCGTTTTCTCGAGAGCGTCTCCGACCTGCCCAAGGTGTCGGTTCACGGTGTCCCCGACGCCGACGACCGCCGGGTAGCGACCTTTGCCCTCTCCGTGGCGGGGATGGCGGCGCATGAAGTGGCGGCTCATATGGCGGGCCAGGGTCTCTACGTGTGGTCGGGCCACTACTACGCCATCAACGCCGTCGAACGTCTCGGCTTCCTCGACAAGGGTGGGCTGGTCCGCATCGGGTTCGTCCACTACAACACCGCGTCCGAGGTGGACCGTGCTCTGGAGTCACTCGCCTCACTCTGAGGCCCCGTCATCAGAGGGGTCGACCCCGAGCTCGATCATCAGATCACGGACCCGTCGCTCCACCTCGTCCCGGATCGGGCGCACCTGGTCGAGGCTCTTTCCTGCGGGATCCTCGATCTCCCAATCCACATACCTCTTCCCGGGGAAGACGGGGCAGGTGTCGCCACAGCCCATCGTGACCACCACATCGACCGATTCGATCATCTCATCGGACCAACGACGCGGTACCTCCCCGGCGATGTCGATCCCCGCCTCCGCCATCGCTTCGACCGCCGCCCGGTTCAGCGAGCCGGCCGGGTCGGAGCCGGCAGCGAAGACATCGATGACGTCTCCGCCCAGGGCGCGGAGGAAGCCGGCCGCCATCTGGGACCGGCCGGCGTTGTGGACGCAGAGGAAGAGGACACCCGGTTTCAACGAGAGAAACCATAGAGCGCCCGGGTGAACGTACGGTTACCGCCATGTGGCGAAGATCGATCCGGGGCTCGGGTGCGGGATTGGCCTGGGCCATTGTCACCCTCGCCGCATGCGGGATCGCCGAGACAAAACTCCCACCGGAGCCGACCGTGGAGTATCTGCCCTGCACCGGTATGGACCTGGGCGAAGCCGAATCGGGCGAGCCGTTCACGGTTCTCCTCACCCTGGTGCCCGATCTGGAGTCGCTGTGGGGCGGGTCGTGGACGATCGGCGAGGGGCTCCACATCGGCCTCACCGATGTGGGGGCCATCGACTGGCAGGTTGCCTGCCCCGAGATCGGAGACTCCGACCTGGTGGTCCACGAGGTGCCCTTCCTGCTGACCGACCTCACGATGTGGGCCGATGCCATCGCCGATCGGATCGCCATGAGAGACGACCCGGCGGCAGCCGCCCAGGAGTTGGTGATCAACGCCGGGCAATACGTCGTCGAGATCCGAGCGGGGACGGTCGAAGACGCCGCCCTCCTCGCCGGGGATGTCCCCCTCGACGCGTGGGCCTACGGCGGACCCCTCTCGTCAGGAAGTGGATAGAAGCCCGTAGACTGGCTCGGTGAAGCGTTTCTCCCCCCTCATCATCCTCGGCGCCATCGCCGCCTTGCTCCTGCTACGTCGTCGTGAGAGCGACGTCGTGGTCCCCGACTCTGCCTGGAACCCAGTCGACCCATCGTGAGGGTGGGGGTCCTCGTCAGCGGGGACACTGCAGTGAGGGCTGCCCACTCGCTCAGCGCTCACGTCTCCGTCGAAGAGGTCGTGGTCGTGGGACCGGCCCGGAGTCGGAGCTTTCGAGTAGTCCCCGACGCAACCGAGTGCGACATCCTCATCGGGACCGGGATCGAGGCGCCGGCCCGGGCCCGGAGTCTGGGTGTCCCCCTGGTCTGGGACGGCGATGACCCGGCCGATGGGGTTGCGGTCTGGGGCGCCTCGCCGGTCGGGCTCGCCCTGGCTCTCGCTGCCCGTGAGCCCGATCCCAGGATCGTTGCCGTGGCCCATCCCGACCTCGACGAGGGACCCGGTCACCGGGTCCGCTTCCCCGACCCGATCGGAGGGGTCAAGGTGGCCGATGCCACCTTCGGGGGCCGGCATGTGGCGCTGGCCAAGACGCCTGACCGGTTTGCCGCCTGTCTCGCGGTAGGCGGCGAACGGAGGGTCGCCATCGTCGACGACGGCGCCTTCATGTCCGGGATCGCTCTCGCCGCCGGGGTCGACCTGGTAGGCGATACGGCGGTAGCGGTGTGGGACGATGCCCTGGTCTACCTTCAGACGGCTGCCACGATGGGTCTGGTCATGGCGGAGGACCGGTGACCGCTCGAACTCACTGCAACCCGTCACATATGCGTGACGCCCTGCATTAGGAATGCGGTCTCAGGACGTGCGGACCCGGGGGCTCTCCTCGGTGGGGATGTCGGCGTGGTCCGGTGGTGGTGTGATGGAGCCGTTGCCGGGGCGGTAGTCGGTCGGGGGGTGCAGGACCTGGCCCGGAACCGGGGCCGCCACAGGGTTCAGGGTCTCCTCGAGCACCACGACCTCCAGCCCGCCGACGACGTCGGACACCAGGTTGTAGACGATGGCCCCGGCGACCGTGGCCCCGGTCATGGTGACCCACCACACCACCGAGCCGAAGATCATCACCCGGAAGAACTGCTCCACATTGGCAAAAGGCTGCGCCCCCTCGTCGATGAGTGTGATCTCGACCATGAAGTCGGTGAGGCTCTGCGGTATCCCGGCCCGGTCCAGCACCGACCAGAAGATAACGCCTCCCAGGACCAGGGCCAGGGCCAGCACCGCCCAGACCAGGGCGGATACCTTCAGCGCGGTCCAGGGGTCGATCTTGCGGATGATGCGTCTAACGCGGCGAACCGTTGCCATGGGGGCTCCTGGGGATTACCGGGGCAGTCTAAAAGATGCCCGCACTAGTCCAACGACAAGACGGGATCAGAGGGTTCCCACCTCGTCGACCACGTCATGGACTATGGCGATGGCGGAGAGCTCGTTGCCCTGGCCGACATCGATGACCCTGACCCCGGTCGAGTCCCGCTTCTGACGGCTGATCTTGGCCACCGGAGTCCTGATCCCGATTCCCTTCGAGGAGATCAGGAACACATCGTCGTCCTTGGAGACGGCCTTGGCCCCGACCAGATGTCCCCGGACCCGGGTGATCTTGAACGCCTTCACCCCGATGCCGCCGCGTGTCTGACGCCTGAACTCGGAGATCGCGGTTCGCTTCCCGTAGCCAGCGGAGGTGAGAAGCAGGACCTCGTCCCCTTCCACGTTGGACACCGCGGTCACCACGTGGTCGCCCTCGCGGAGCTTGATCCCGCGCACCCCCTGGGTGCCGCGGCCCATGGCGCGCAGATCGGATTCCTTGAACCTGATCCCCATCCCCTCCTTGGTGAATATGAGCAGGTCGTTCTCGCCATTGGTGGTGCGGACCGACACCAGCTCGTCGTCGTCGATCAGCTTGATCGCCACCAGGGTCTGGTTCCGGGAGTCGTACTCCTTGAACTCGGTCTTCTTGGCCACTCCCCTCCTGGTCACCATCACCAGATACCGCCCGGTCTCATAGTCCCGGGTGTCGATGATGGCCTGCACCCTCTCCTCGGGCTCGAGGGGCAGGACCGATTGGGTGAGCACTCCCTTGGCGGTGCGGGACTGGCGGGGGATGGCATGGGCCTTGACCCGGTGGACCAGGCCCTTGTTGGTGAAGAACAGGAGATAGGCGTGGGCGGTGGTATGGACCAGGTGCTGGATCACGTCCTCTTCCTGCACCTCAGCGGCCTTCACCCCGCGCCCGCCCCTCCCCTGGGTCTTGTAGGTGGAGGTCGGCACCGACTTGATGTACCCGGTCTCGGTCACGGTGACGATCAGCTCGTCGTCGGCGATCAGGTCCTCGAGCGACATGTCGCCCTCGTCGGGGATGATCCGGCTGCGACGTGGCTCGCCGTACTTCTCCTTGATCTCGGTGAGCTCGTCGCGGATGATCGCCCAACGACGCTTTGGGTCGGCCAGGATGGCCTCCAGCTCGGCGATCAGGGTCTGGAGCTCGGCCAGCTCGGACCGCAGCTTGTCCACCTCGAGTGCGGTGAGGCGACGTAGCGGCATGTCGAGGATGGCATTGGCCTGGATCTCGCTCAGCTCGAAGCGCTCGACCAAGTTGGCCCGGGCCTCGTTGGTGTCCGCCGAGCCGCGAATGATCTTGATCACCTCGTCGATGTTGTCGACGGCGATGATGAGGCCTTCCAGGATGTGGGCTCTGGCCTGGGCCTCGGTGAGCCGGAACCTGGTCCGCCGCTCGACCACTTCCATCTGGTGGTCGAGGTAATAACCGATCAGGTGGGCCAGGTCGAGGGTCCTCGGCACCCCGTCGACCAGGGCAACCACGTTGTAACCGAACGACTCCTGCAACGGGGTGTTCTTGTAGAGCTGGTTGAGCACCACCTGGGGCACCGCCGTGTTCTTCAGCTCGATCACGAGCCGGGTCCCGGCCCGGTCGGACGACTCGTTGCGCACCTCGGCGATGCCGTCGAGCCGGTGGGCATCGACCAGCTCTTTGATCTTGGCGATGATCCGCTCCATTGACACCTGGTAGGGAATCTCAGTGGCGATGATGGCGGTGCGGCCCTTCCTGATCTCCTGTACGTCGCAGACGCCGCGGATCTTGACCGGTCCCCGCCCGGTGCGAAGGGCATCGCGGATCCCGGCGGTGCCGACCAGGTATCCCCCTGTGGGGAAGTCCGGCCCCTTGACGAACTCCATCAACTCTTCGACGGAGGCATCCGGGTTGTCGATGACGTGGAGACAGGCGTCGATGACCTCGTTCAGGTTGTGCGGGGGGATATTGGTGGCCATCCCCACCGCGATCCCCTGCGACCCGTTGACGAGGAGGTTGGGGAAGCGGGCGGGCAGCACCGAGGGCTGCTGCATCTCCCCCGAGTAGTTGTCGATGAGGTCGACCGTGTCCTCGCGGATGCCGTCGAGGAGATGGGTGGAGAGCTTGGTCAGCCGGCACTCGGTGTAGCGGGCGGCGCCGGGTGGGTCGTCGATGGTCCCGAAATTGCCCTGGGGGTCGATGAGGAGGTGCCGCATCGAGAAGTCCTGGCCCATGCGGACCAGGGCATCGTATATCGCCTGGTCGCCGTGGGGGTGGTAGTTGGCCATGACATCCCCGACCACCTTGGAGCACTTGCGATGGGCGGTGCCGGGACCGATGTTGTTCTCGAACATGGAGTAGATGATCCGCCGCTGCACCGGTTTGAGACCGTCGCGGACGTCGGGCAAGGCCCGGGAGACGATGACCGACATTGAGTAGTCGATGAAGCTCTGCTCCATCTCGGTGGTGATCTCGATGTCGGAGGCGGGGATGCCCGGGTCGAGTGTTTCCTCGCTCATGGGATCAGATGTCCAGGAACCGCACGTCGTCTGCGTTCTGTTGGATGAATAGCTTTCTCGATGCGACGTCGTCGCCCATCAGGGTCTCGAACACATCCTCGGCCCGGAGGGCGTCCTCCATGGTCACCTGGAGCAGGGTCCGGGTTTCCGGGTTCATGGTGGTCTCCCAGAGCTCGGAGGGGTTCATCTCACCGAGACCCTTGAACCGGGTCGGCTTCACCTTGGGGTGGTCCTTCTTGAACTGGTCGAGGGCGTCGTCGTCCTTGAGGTAATGGACCTGGGAGCCCACCTTGACCCGGTATAGCGGCGGCTGGGCGACATAGACGTACCCATGGTCGATGAGCCCCCGCATGTGACGGAACAACAGCGTGAGGAGGAGAGTGCGGATGTGGGAGCCGTCGACGTCGGCGTCGGTCAGGATCACCACCTTGTGGTACCGGGCCTTGGTCGCATCGAACTCTTCGCCGATCCCGGTTCCCATCGCGGTGATGATGTCCTGTACCTCGGTGTTCTGCAGCGCCTTGGCGAGACGGGCCTTCTCCACGTTGAGGATCTTCCCCCTGATGGGGAGGATGGCCTGGGTGGCCGAATCACGGGCCGATTTGGCCGGCCCGGCGGCAGACTTGCCCTCCACGATGAACAGCTCGGACTCACCCGGGTCACGGGAGGAGCAGTCGGCGAGCTTGTCGGGGAGCCCGCCCGACTCGAGACCCGACTTGCGCCGGGTCAGCTCACGGGCCTTGCGCGCCGCCTCACGGGCTTTGGCCGCGCTGATGCACTTCTCCACGATCCGGCGCGCCTCGGTCGAATAGCGCTCCAGCCATTCGGGGAGTCTCCGGTTGAGGGCCTTCTCCACGTAGGAGCGGATCTCGGTGTTGCCCAGCTTGGTCTTGGTCTGACCCTCGAACTGTGGCTCCTTGACCCGGACCGACACCACGGCGGTGAGACCCTCCCTGATGTCCTCGCCGGTCAGGTTGGGGTCCTTCTCCTTGAGCAGGCCCTTGGCCCGGGCGAAGTCGTTGATCGCCTTGGTCAGCGCCTTGCGGAATCCCTCCTCATGGGTCCCTCCCTCGTGGGTGTTGATGTTGTTGGCGAAGGTGAGCACCGACTCGGTGTAGGTGGTTGTCCACTGCATCGCCACCTCGAGCTCGGCGTCGTCGTTGAGGTCGATGAGGTCGATGATGTGGGCGTGGAGGGGATCGCGTTTCGCATTGAGATGCTTGACGAAGTCGACCAGGCCGCCCTTGTAGTGGAAGATCTCGGTGCGTTCCTCCTCACCCCGCTCATCGGTAAGCGTGATCTGGAGTCCTCGGTTGAGGAAGGCGGTCTCCCGGAGCCGGGAGGAGACGGTGTCGTAATCGAACTCGGTGATCTCCAGGAAGGTGCCCGAGCTGGGCCAGAACCTGATCGTGGTCCCGCTCCGTTTCACCTGCTTCACCTTCTTCGGGTCCCGGGTCTTGGGCGCCCCGTCGGTGAACTCCTGCACGTAGAGGACTCCGTCGCGACGCACCTCGGCCTCGAGACGAGAGGAAAGGGCGTTGACCACCGAGAGACCGACTCCGTGCAGTCCCCCCGACACGGTGTAGGCGCCCTGCTCGAACTTGCCGCCGGCGTGGAGAGTGGTGAGAACCGTGGTGAGAGCCGACCGCTTGGTCTTGGCCATCTTCTCGATGGGAATCCCCCGGCCGTCGTCGACGACCTCGACCCCACCGTCGGCGCGCAGGGTGACCGCGATCTTGGTGCAATGACCAGCCATCGCCTCGTCCACCGAATTGTCGACGACCTCCCAGATGAGGTGATGCAGACCCCTGGGACCGGTCGACCCGATGTACATCCCGGGTCGACGCTTCACCGCCTCGAGACCGTCGAGGACGGTGATGTCTTTTGCTTCGTAGCTGTCGCGGGTGGCCGTCACGACCCTCCTTGTGGACCGGTTGGGGTGCCTGCTGGTGGACCTGGGTCAGGGGCGACGGACCCGGTTGCAGACGAGTTTCACGAATGTCATTTTACTGGAATTAGCTGCTCAAAACGAATCAATCAAGGGGTTCGTGGTCAATGGGGCGAAGGCGCTCGGACCTCGATCTGCTCGATCACCCCTTCGCCGATCACCTGTTTCAGGATGGCGACCAGGTCGGCGCTCCCATATCTGAGGAATGCCACCATCGAGGGGGCGCTGGCCTCGACGACCAGGGTCTTGCTACGTATGAACAGGGGTCTCGACCGGCCCGACCACGGGCTCCCGGCCAACTCGTCCCACCCTCCGGAGAGACGCGACATCACGATGGGGTCGGAGAGCCCCATCTTGCGGAACATCTCCTCGAGGGAGGTTCGGAACGGGGTCAGCTCGCCGTCGTTCACCGGTGCACACCCTCCCCGACCCGCCACACCGAGCCCTCGACCGGTACGTCCTCGGGGCGCGCCGATGTGATCAGGGTTTGGGTACCTGGAGGTAACGCCTTGGCCAGGGCCCCGGCCCGATCAAGGTCCAGCTCGGAGAAGACGTCATCGAGGAGGAGCACCGGCGGCTCGCCCACCATGTCGGCCACCGCCCGGTGTGCGGCCAGCTTGACGGCGAGAGCCATCGTCCTCTGCTCCCCCTGGCTCCCGTGGCTGCGCGCCTCGGACGCGTCGATTCGAAACACCGGCTCGTCTCGGTGCGGGCCTACCAGGGTCAGCCTCCGCTCGTAGTCGGCACGTCGTGATCGCTCGAGTGCCTCGAGCAGTGCCGAGGTGAGGTCGGGGACCGCTCGCTCCCTGGGCTCCTCGCCTTCCCACGAGGCGACATAACCGATCGACGCCCTCTCCTCGCTTCTGGCGATCTCGCCATAAGTCATCTCCAGCAGAGGGGCGAGCAGCTCCATCACCTTGAGCCGTCTCGACATCACCCGGCCCCCCGACTGGGCGAGCCGGGCGTCCCAGACCGACAGGGTGGCATCGTCACGATCCCCGGCCTTGAGGAAGGCGTTGCGCTGGCGCAGCGCGCGATCGAACTCGCCCTGGTCGGAATACGCCGCCGGCCAGAGCTGGACCGCCACCATGTCGAGCAGGTCCCGGCGGAAGGCAGGTCCCCGCTTCACCAGGTCAAGATCCTCGGGAAGGAAGGCAATCACCCGGAGCACCCCGAGCAGATCTGCGGTGCGTTGGAGACGGGTCTTGTCGACTTGGGTGCGGCGGGGGCCGGACCTGGGAACCTCGACCTCGATCAGCCGCTCCCTGTCGCCACTGGAAACGCCGGCCCTGATTACGGTCGTCTCGGCATCGTCGAAGATCAGGGCAGCGTCGGGGACAGAGCGAAATGAGCGCAGCGATGACAGGTAGGCGATTGCCTCGAGGAGGTTGGTCTTGCCAGCGCCGTTCGGGCCGAGCAAGAGGTTCACCCCAGGGTCAGGCCTCCACTCGAGACTCTCGTAGGAGCGAAAACCGGTGAGCGCTACCCAATCGACCTTCATTCAGACCCGGACGGGCATGAGCAGGTAGAGGAAATCGTCGTCCCCTCCGCTGTCGATCACGCTCGGCTTGAACGCATCAATGACCCGTATCCGGATCGAATCGCCGTGGATGGCGGTGACCCCGTCTTGAAGGTATCTCGGGTTGAAGGCAATGGACACCTCTTCCTCGGGCCCGTTGTAGACGCCGCTCAGGTGCTCGGTCTCTCCCCCTACATCCTGTCGGGTTACCGCCACTTCCACCCCTCCCTCCATGAGCTTGAGTCGAACCGGGATGTGGTCCTCGGCGACCAGGGTGACACGGCCCAATGCCTCGAGCAGGGTCTCTTTGCCCAGGATCACCTGGCTCGGGTAACTCTCGGGGAGCAACGATTGGTACTTGGGGAAATTGCCATCGATGAGGCGGAGACGAAGCATTCCCTTGTCGGAGGTGAACACCGCCTCCCGATCTCGCAGCTGAGCGGTCACTTTGGCCGCCCCTATCGCTCTGGGCAGCTCCCTGAGCCCGCGCGCCGGGACCAAACCGGTCCCCTCCAGGCCCACCCCTCTCAGCTCTCGCTTCGCCAGCCGGTAAGAGTCGGTAGCCACCATGCGCAGCCCGGAGTCCGAGCTCTCGAACAAGACACCGGTGAGTATCGGTCGAGCACCGTCGCCAGAGGCGGCGATGGTCACCTGGCCGATCGCCTCGGCCAACTCTTCGCCGTCGACCTCGACCCCGTCGGATACGACATCTTCCAGCACCGGGAAGTCGTCCACGGTGAGCGGGCGCAAGGTGAAGCGGGGCCCATTGCCCTGGATCTCGATGTCGGTGTCACTGACCCCGATGATCACCGCTCCCGATGGCATCTTTCTCACCGCCTCGGAGAGCAGCCTCCCCGGGATCACGGCCCTTCCCTCCTCCATGACCTCCACTTCGGCGGCGGTGCGCACCGTCACGTCCAGATCGGTGCCTGTCACCCGGAGTGTGGTTCCGGAAACCTCACAGAGCAGACCCTGGAGCACGGGCAACGCAGTGCGGGTACCCACAGCCCGATTGGCTCGGGCGAGCACGTCGGCAAGATCGTCTCGCTGCGCTCGGATTCTCACAGGCGGCGGTCCCTTCTTCTGCTGTTGCTGGGTTTCATCTAAAGAGTATTAGTCGTAGTAGGGGGTTGTGGATTTGGGGATTACTCCGATTCTGGCAGGTTCCGGCTTGCGTTTTGCCTGGGGAGCCCGATGTTGACAACCGATGCGAATCTCGGGTCGATTGGGGAGAACTCAAACACGTGTGGATAAGACCCCACCTTTCCTCAGGTCCTGTGTGAGCTGTGTTACTCGATCGAACACGGCCCTATCGGAGCGGAGGATCCGCTTCACCTTCTCCACGGAGTGGAGCACAGTGGTGTGGTCACGTTGGAAGTGCTCACCGATCTTGGGCAGAGAGAGATCGGTCAGCTCCCGGCACAGATACATCGATATCTGTCGGCACAGGACCAACGGCTGACGGCGGCTCGGGCTGAGGACATCATCGACGGTGAAGCCGTAGGCGGAAGCCGTCGCCCGGATGATCGTGTCCGGCCCCAGGGGCACCGGAGCGTCGCTGGTGACCATGTCGCGCAGGACCCGCTCGGCGGTTTCGAGGTCGATGTCCCTACGGTTCAAGGCGGACCAGGCGGTGACCCGGGTCAGGGCACCTTCGAGCTCCCGGATGTTGTCCGAGACCAGGCCGGCGATGTGCTCGAGCACCTCGAGCGGGACCGGGCGGGGGGCGAACTCGGCATTTCGCCTCAGGATGGCGAGACGTGTCTCTACGTCGGGAGGCTGGATGTCGGTGAGCAGACCCCATTCGAAGCGGCTGCGGAGCCGGTCCTCCAGAGAGGACAGATTGCGGGGGTGACGGTCAGAGCTGATGACCATCTGCTTACCGGATTCATAGAGCGAGTTGAAGGTGTGGAAGAACTCCTCGAGGATCTGTTCCTTGCCCTCGAAGAATTGGACATCGTCGAGGAGCAGGATGTCGACACCCCGGTAGCGGTGCTTGAAGTCGTCGGGGCGTTTGCGCCGTATCGAGTCGATGAAGTCGTTGAGGAAATTCTCCGATGAGACGTAGCGCACGACCAGGTTGGGGTACATCTCGAGGGCCTGGTGCCCGACCGCGTTGAGGAGATGGGTCTTGCCCAGACCGGCGCCACCGTAGATGAAGAGAGGGTTGTAGTGAGCCCCGGGCTGCTCGGCCACCGCCATCGCCGCCGCCCATGCGAATCGGTTGGACTGGCCGACCACGAAGCTCTCGAATCGATAGCGGGAGATGAGATTCGTCGGCGGGGACTCCCCGGGGACGGTGCGATGGTCTGGATCGGGTCGCTCCTCGAGAGGGAGCGTCTGCTCCACGATGGGGTCCGGTTGGACAACCTTGTAGTGGGGCCGGGTCTCATGCCCGAAAGCGTCCCGATAGGCGCTTTCGATCAGGTCGCCGTGCTTGTCGCGCACCCAACGGAGATGGAACTCGCTGGGTGCGACGAGAGTGGGGGTCTCCCCGGCGAAGTCGGGCTGGAGACGGGAAAGCCAGGTGTCCCAATTCCCCTTCGACACCCCGGCCCGCAACACGTCCTGAAACTGGCCCCAGCCACCTGGGGCCCCATGTTCTTGTACCAAGACCACTCCTCCTGCCGGATGAGTTGTCCACAGATCCATCCACATCTGTGGAAAGTGCTGTGAACATCCACCGGGGCAATACTTCAGCCTGTCACCGAGAGCGGTCCAGTCGTCCGGGGACGGCTGAGGAAGTCGGTCGCGCTCCAAGGTCGAGGCAGGCGAGTATCGACCTTCGATCGCGGCTCCGTCAAGAACGCGAG
>Ga0326597_10003573_pt1 | contig 22320 bp, 18 predicted proteins | sample RVTome_12_FD_203789 | JGI IMG/M metagenome (GOLD analysis project Ga0326597, IMG submission 203789) | Soil microbial communities from uranium-contaminated site in the Upper Colorado River Basin, Wyoming, United States - RVT100D185 | ecosystem: Environmental > Terrestrial > Soil > Contaminated >...
GACGGTGCGACGGATCCCGGCCAGGAAGCCCTCCGTCCGTCCGCGGTCGTCCAGCATGGCGAGATGGGGGCGAGCCGCGTCGAAGCCATGGGGACCCGAGCGGAGGGGGGGACGGAGCCGGGGATCTAGGAGGATTCCTGCGGCATGTAGATTCGCGATCGTGTCCATCAACTCGACCCAGTCGTGGGCGCCAGCGACCCGTCGCTGAAGCTGGGCCAGGCCCTCCGCGAGGGGCGTGGGGCGCGCGAAGGTCTCGAGGACGGCGAGCCCGTGCGAGCGGCAGTCGACGACTCGCCCGTCGGCCTCCACGCGCAGGCTGCCGTCGGAGGAGAGCTGCAGGTGCAGCTCGGGGAGGCGCTGGAGCACCGTCTTCCCGGAAAGCCGCGCCGAGCGGTCGATCATGGCCCAATGATAGGGGACTGCCTGGAAATGCCGTCCATGAGCGCTTCGGGCGGGTCACGTACAGCGGGGCAGACCGAGGAGTCGTTTGATCGAGATCTCCGGGCGACGGCGAAGGTCGATCAGAGATCCGCGCGCCACGTGGCGAGGGCTTCCTCGAGCCCCTGGCCGAAGGTCACCGCGAACGCACGGGGCACGCCCGCCTCGGATCGCGACGCGCGAAAGAGAGCGCGCACCTTCTCCATGCCCTGGGTGTCGATGAGGTGCCGGACGAACGAGCCCGCCACCGCGTAGGCAGCGTCCGGATCCTGGCCGTCGAACCCGGTGACCCAGCGCGTGAGCGGCTGGCCGCTCGAGAGCGCCTTCTTGGCCGCCCGGCGCAAGCCGCGCGGCTCGTCGCCCAGGGCCACGGCCAGGCCCTCCTGGAAGAACCGGCCCGGGTCGCCCATCTGGGCGGCGACGAGGTGGACCAGCTCGTGGTCATGGCACTCGCTCGTGCTGTGGACCTGGCCCGCGAAAGTCACGCCGGCCGCGTAGTGGCCCGTTCCCGCCGCCACTTCCTGAGCCGACGCGTAGCGGTAGTACGAGGCGTGGCCTGCGAGGCGCGTGCCGAGCGCGCCCTCGATGCGCGTGAGGGAGGCCTCGACCTTCGCGACGTCCACCTTCTGCCCGCGGCTGTAGAAGCTGACGCGCGGAGTGCGGGCGGCGAGCGTGAAGCCCGGAAGGGCGGAGGCGGCGGCGCTGGTTCCGAGGATCACGGCGACCGCCAGTCCGGCGAGCATGGCCTTCTTGCGCATGCCGCGACACAATGCAAGACGGCTGACCCACCGGTTAGAGAGCTAAGTGATTGATTACATTAGGGAATGATGGTCATGTAGGTGGGACCAATCGGGCGTTTCGCCCTTTCAGGGTCGTGCGGGCATAGCAACGCGATGAAAGATAGGCACTTATCCAGGTTGGATCGAGGTCGGCAAGCGCCGATCCCTCGTCAGCAGAAACGCCCGATGCGGTGATGGCCCGCGAGGCGGGCAACCAGCGCGGGGATCACGGCCTCCGGGGTGGACGAATGCGGGGGCTCCGCGTAACATCGTCACCGGTTTCCCCCCGGGCTGGATTTGAGGCGAGGAGATGAGCTCGAGAATTCGTTCGGCCGCCCTCTTCCTCGGTCTGGCTCTTGCGCTCGCGGCGACCGAGGCCTCTTACGCCCAGTCGTACGTGGCCGTGGACCTCGGCACGCTGGGCGGCAACGCCAGCGGCAGCGACGGCCTCAACAACCTGGGGCCGAAGGTCGACGCCGGTCCCGGCCTGTCCGAAGGTCGCGATCCCCGTCGGCAACGCGGTGCTGATCGGCTCCTCGGTCGCGGACGAGAATGGCCACGCCGTGTTCTCCCGCCACGTGCCTCCCGCGGCCAGCGGGCACACCGTCTACTTCGGCGCGGTCGAGCTGCCTTCGTGCCGGGTGGCGAACCGGACCGTTCGCCATATATCCTGATCCGCTGAGACGGCGGACGATCCCGTCGATGACGGGCGCTTCTGGCGCAACCGCGTGATGGTCGCCACGGCATCCCTGCCCCCCGGCGCGGCGCACTAGAATCGAAGAGGATGCGTCTCCGCGTCGTCACCTACAACATCCATCGCGCCCGCGGCCTCGACGGCCGGGTGAAGGCGGGCCGCATCGCCGACGTGCTGCGCGAGATCGATGCCGACGTCATCGCCCTCCAGGAGGTCATTTGCGGCGCGGACGCCGGCCGGGAGGGGGACCAGGGGCGGTTCCTGGCCGAGGAGCTCGGCCTGCACTACCAGATGGGCGAGAACCGCAAGCTGAAGGGCGCCGCCTACGGCAACGTCGCCTTGAGCCGGTTTCCGATGAAGGTGATGACGAACCACGACCTGAGCGTCGAGGGATACGAGCGCCGCGGCGCGCTGCATACCGACGTCTGCCTGACGGAGAGCGACATCCTCCACGTCTTCAACGTCCACCTGGGCACGGCGTTCCTGGAGCGCCGCCACCAGGCGCGCCGTCTCAGCGAGCGCCACACCGGCCTTCTGCACAACGAGGAGCTGAGGGGGCCGAAGATCGTCCTCGGCGACTTCAACGAGTGGACCCAGGGACTGGTCACGCAGATGCTCGGCTCGCACCTGAAGAGCGTGGACATCCGCAAGCACCTCGGCCGCTCGAAGACCTATCCCGCGTTCATGCCCGTCCTGCACCTGGACCACATCTACTACGACGGGCCCCTGGAGCTGAAGGCGCTGCGGCTGCACCGCACGCGCAAGGCCGTGGTGGCGTCGGACCACCTGCCGCTGGTCGCCGAGTTCGAACACACCGGCATCGCGGAGAGGGGCGCCGTCCTGGACGGCGCGGCGCGGCCTCCCGTCCCGAGCCCCAGCTAGGCATCGTTACTCCGCGGCGGTCGCGCGGTCGTAGACGCGTTTGACCGTGACGTCCTCGCCGTTCGGCGGCTGGAACCGCAGCTCCACGACGAGCTGCGCGGCCTCGCCGTCCATCCGCCAGGTCTCGGTGACCGAAGGCCCGCGCTGGCGCGACGTCTGTACCACGAGCCGGTCCTTGTCCCAGCTCGTCTTCACCTCGGCGCCCGACGAGTCCTGGTACTTCTCGCCGTCGGGATGCAGCGCGCGCAAGCGGCCGTCCTTCTCGAGGACCGCGATCTCGCGCGTGGTGTGCGTGATCGTCAGCTCGGTGGCGGCTTCGAGCACGGCGCGCATCGCGGCCCGGGGATCCCCGCCGCCGTCGCGACCGCCCCCGGGAACGCCGCCCTCCGGAGGGCGGCGCCCACCGAGGCCGCCCCCGCGGCCCCCGAACCCGCCGCGGCCCCCGCCGGAGGGGCCGACACCGCCGCCGTCCGGACCGCGGCGCCCGCCCCGCGCGGCGCGCATCTTCTCCCGCGCGTCCTCGCTGAGCCCCTCATTGAGCACCCAGCGCCCGGAAAGGCCAGGCAGCGGCGCGGCGCCCGACGTGTCCGCGCCGAGGAGCACGGCCGTGGCCAGGACGAGCCCGCTCACCGGTGACCCTCCTCGATCTCGAAGCCGGCCGGTACCTCGAACAGGGAGGCCTCCGGCTCGCCGCGCGTGATGTCGGTGAGGGTCCACGTCCGCTCGCCGCGCGCGTCGCGGTGCAGGTGCCGGACGACGGCCTTCAGCTCGGACGAGTACCAGCGCTCGGACACGACCTCGACCGGCGACTCGTTGCCGTGCACGCCCGCGGGGAGGGTGATCGTGTCGCGCATGCCTTCCGCTTCGACCCCGGCGATGACCTGCGTGCCCAGCGACTCCGTCTTCACCGGCGGCGCGCCGCCGGCGTCGCGCGGTCGGTGGAACCGCGTACCCATCCGTCCGAGCCGCCGCTCGCGCAACGGCTCCGCGAACTTCCGGCCCTCCGCCCGCTCCGGGAAGAGCACGTAGTGCACGCCCGCCATGGGATCGTCGATCGCGACGACGCGGTCCTGCTCCGGGCCCATCGCGTCCTCGCGGAGCGTCCGGCCCGCTGCGTCACGCGCCACGAGCCCGGTGATCCGGCGCACGCTCGCGGTCCCGTCCTTGGTGTTCCGGACGAGCTCGATCACCGACTCCGCCCGGTAGGGGACGCCCTCGACGTGCGGCTCGAACGGCCCAAGGCCGAACGGCCGGGGTGGGAACGGCGCGCGCTCGCGGCGGGGGACGCCTTCGGGCGCCTGCGCCGCGGCGGTTCCGGGGAGCAGCGTGGCCAGGGCGGCCGCGCGGATGACGTCTCTCCAGTGAATCATCATGTCCTCCGTGACGGACACCAGCGTGGTGAGTCAGAGCTTTCGCGGCATTCGAGCGCCGATGCCCGGCTCGCGTCGTTCGCGGCGCCGAAGTGAATCCGGCGCCGCTTACTATTCGGCGTCGCTTCGCGCCGCCGGGGGCTCCTCCCTTGCGTACCGCACCGGTACGCGGCGGTCGTCGCGCCTCGCGATCCGGGCGCCTCGGCGCTCTCGGTGCACGCGAACTTCTGACTCACCACACTAGAAGCCCGACAGCAGGTTGAAGGTGAAGTACGGGCTTTTGCCCGGGCGGTCCAGCGGCTTGACGTAGTCGAGCTGCAGGACGGCGAAGCCGAACAGGTTGAGGCGGGCGGTGCCGCCGACGCTCCGCACCAGCTCGCGCTCACCGCCGAACAGCGCCGGCGTGCTGGCGCTGTCCCACGCCACGCCCGCGTCGAAGAACGCGCCGATGTCGACCGGAAGCGGCCCGTAGAGCCGCTTCGCGCCGAAGAGGCCGAGCAGCGGGGCGCGCACCTCGACGTTCGCCACCAGCATGCGGCTGCCCAGCAGCCGGTCATATACCGGGCAGGCGCCGGACGCACCGCACTCCGCGGCGGTGAAGGAGCCGGTATCGTAGCCGCGCACGAGGCTCGGGTACCCGAGGAAAAGCGATCCGAGCCGCGAGTCCTCGCCCCCCGCCCCATACCGCCCGTAGTGCATGACGCGGCCCGCGACGGTGACGGGCCTGACGGGCATCACGTAGTGGCGGAAGTCCGCCCGTGCGCCGGTGTAGTTCACGGTGCCGAGCACCGGCGACACGTCGACCCGCAGCCGCTGGCCGAGCATGGGACCGGTGGCGCCGAATACGGAGGTGTCGCGCACCATGGCCGCCGTGCCCTCGAACAGCCGGATCGAGTCGCCGGAATCGATGCGCTGCTCGTCGTCGATGATCCGCTGCCCGCTGGGCGAGAAGCCCTCCGTGCGCACGCGGGTGTCGAAGCCGATGTTCCGGAAGCCGGCCTGCAGCTCGAGCCGCAGCGAGGGATCGAAAGGGTAGAACCCGAGCGCCGCGATGCTGCGGTCCATCTGCCGCTGCAGCACCGTCTGCTCCACGTAGACCTGCTGCCCGCCGCTGGTGGTGACTCCGGTGGCGAAGCCGCCCGTCACGTACGGCAGTTGCGCGGCCTGCACGCCCCAGTTGAACCGGCGCACCCGGTTCACGTACGAGACGGCGGCCCCGACGTCGTTGAAGCCGGCCACGCTGTCGGCCTGCACGATGGCCTGCAGCGAGTGCTCGCCGAGCATGTCGCTGAACGACAGGGCGACGCCGCCGCTGACGAACCCGCCGTACTGCCCGACGCCGGCCCCGATGGACGGCTGGCCCACGAAATCGAGGCCGAGCCGGGCCTTGTACGGCTTCGACGTGAAATCGGACGCCTCGGCCAGGCCGCGCGCGGGATCCGCTTGCGCGGCGAGGACGGCGCCGACGGGTTTTGCGCCCGGGATCAGGGCCGCGTGCGGGACCTCCCCCGCGATGACCCGCCATCCGGCCAGGCGTTCGGCGTCCTCGATGGCGTAGATCTCGTAGTTCTCGCCCTCGTACACGCTGAAGGCGAGCCGGTCCGCGCGCGCCGCGGTGCTCAGCGCGGGGCTGAGCGCGGTGATCCCGCTCGCGCCGGTGATGAGGTCGGTGAGCTGGAAAAGCGCGCCGTCGGCGATCGACACGCGGTAGACGTTCGTGGCGCCGCCGGCGTCGGACAGGAAGTAGACGCCGTCGCCCGAGCGGCTCCACTGCGGGTTGATGTTCTTGGCCCCGGTGAAGGCCGGAAGGGCGCGGATGTCTCCCGACGCCACGTCGAGGAGCGCGAGGCGGTAGTTGCCGACGTGGAGCCGCGCGAGGTCGGTCGAGAAGCGATCGGTGGTGAAGGCGATCCGGCTCCCGTCCGGCGACCAGGACGGCTGCAGGTCGGCGTACGCGTCGTCGGTCAGCCGCCGGAGTGTTTTGGCTTCGAGGTCGTAGACGAACAGGTCGCTGAACCCGCCGGCCAGCGCGGAGAACACGATGCGCTTTCCGTCCGGCGAGAAGCTCGGGGTCTGGATCTCGCCCAGGGTGGGCAGCGGCACCTCCTGCACGCGCTCGCCCGTGCGCGCGTCCAGCATCACCAGGAGCGGGCGGCCCTTGCTCACGGCGCCGAGCGCCACCCGCGTGCCGTCGCGATCCCACGCGCCGGCGGAATTGATGAACTGCAGGCTCTCGACGTGGGGGTCCACCGCCTGACGCGACAGCCGCCGCGTGACCTCGCCCGTCCTCGCGTCGGCGACGAACAACTCGATCGAGAACAGGTCGCGCTCCGAGAGGAAGGCCAGCCGCGAGCCGTCGGGGCTGAGCGCGGGCCCCACATTGACCGCGCCGCCCTCCTTGTCCTCGGTGATGAGGGCGGTGGCGAACGACGTCGCCGGCTTGCGGCCGACGATCTGCGGCGCGGCGCCCGCGCGCAGCGCGGCGTGCCACTCCTTCGACAGCGTCTTCTCGTCCACCCCGACCACGAGCTTCAGGATCTCGCCCGCGTCGTTCGACCGGGGGCGCAATGCCCGGAGGGCCTTGCCTACCACCTCGTCGCCGAACCGGCCGGCCAGGTAGGCCCAGACCGCCTGGCCGTACCGGTAGGGGAAGTACCGCGTGCTGTCGAGCTGCGCGATGGTGGGGATCTTCTCCTTCCGCGTCGCGTCGCGGATCCACATCGCGGTGTGCGCGTCGAGGGGGCCGACGGACAGGTACTCCGCCATGCCCTCGATGAACCAGAGGGGCATCTGCAGGGCGGAGGGGACGTTGTTCGAGCCGAGCCGGCCCTGGCCGGTCATGGCGTACTGGAACGCGTGCACCAGCTCGTGGCCGAGCACGTGGTCGGTCTCGGCCAGGGACGCGCCGACCGGCATCACGATGCGGCGTTTGAACGCCTCGGTGACGCCGCCCGTGCCTTCGCCCGGCTGGCCGCCGATGGTGTTCGTCTGCTGGAAGTGGCCCTGGCTCGCGTAGAGCACGACGGGCTGGCGCTCCTTGAGCTGGAAGTCGAGCGTGGTGGACAGTCGTATGTACCAGCGCTCGGCCATCCGCCCCACCTGCTCCGCGGCCGCCTTCTCCTCCGCGTAGTAGTGGATGTCGAAGTGCTGCGTCCGCAGCACCTCGAACCGAAGGCGCTCCCATTGCACCGGGTTCTTCCCGAAGTACTGCGCGTGCGCGGGTACGGCCTGCGACAAGGCCAGCACCGCGCCGAGGGCCCACCATTGCGTTCTCACTCGTTCCTCCTTGCCCCGCCATGAGCAGCATGCGCGGGCGCCGGGCGCGAGTGGTGAGCGGGCTGTAAGGCGGGCGCAAAACGACGTCAACGTCCGCCGGCAGATGTTGAAAACCGCCGGTGAAGAGTGGTCAACGCGGCCGGGAGACGGGTGCGCGGCGGGGGGCCGCGGTGCTACCGTGTTCCGCCATGACGCGCGCCGCCCGCCGGTCAGGCCGTGCCCTCACCGCCGCCGTGGCCGCCACGCTTTTCCTGCTCGCGGTGCTGGCTACGCTGCAATACCGGTGGGCGGGGGAGCTGAGCGAGGCGGAGCGCGCCCGCCTGCGCACGGGTGCGCGCAACCGCGCCGAGGCCCTGAGCCGCGAGTTCGACCTGGAGGTCACGCGCGCGTTCTCGGGGCTGGCCATCCCGCCGGAGGGCCCGAACTCCGGATACGCGGAGCGATACGACGCGTGGCGGCGCGGCGCTTCCTATCCCGCGCTGGTGGGCGGCGTCTTCGCGGCGCGCCTTGACGGCGCGACGCTCCGGCTCGATCGGTATCTACCGGAGGAACGCGTGTTCGTCGCGGCCGAATGGCCGCCCGCGCTGCAGGCGGTCCGCGAACGCCTGGAGGAGCTGACGCGGGGCGAGCCGTTCGGGCCGCCCGCGCGGGGCGGGCGGAGGCGGGCGCCGGGCCCGATCGTCGACGAGGCGCTTGCGCTCGTGTCGTTCCCGTTCGGCCCCGGTCCGGGGATGGGGCCCGGCATGGGACCGGCGACGCGTCCCGCCGGCCGCGCCGATCGGGCTGCGGAGCGCCTGGCGTTTTCGCCGTTCCGCCCGGACCTGCTCACGGTCATCGCGCTCGACCGCGACGCCATCGTGGGGCGGATCCTGCCCGCGCTCGCGGAGCGGCACTTCGCCGGCGGGACCGGCCTGGACTTCGACCTCGAGATCGTCCGCCAGGAGCCGCCGCGTGACGTCGTGTGGCGCTCGCGGACCGGGGCGCCGCGCCGGGCCGATCCCGACGCGATGATGGGTCTCTTCGACCTCCGGTTCGAGGGCGCGGAGCCGGGCGGGATCCGTGGCTTCGGCCGTGCGCGCGCGCATACCGAGGACACGGGGGCGTGGCGGCTGCTGGTTTCCCACCGCGCCGGTCCGCTGGACGACGTGGTGGCCGCCGCGCGCCGGCGCAACCTCCTCGTGGGCTTCGGCGTGCTGGTCCTGCTCGGTGCGAGCGTGGGCCTGGTGGTCGCCTCGGCGCAGCGCGCGCGCCGCCTGGCCGACCGCCAGATGGAATTCGTGGCCGCGGTGTCGCACGAGCTGCGCACGCCGGTGGCGGTCATCCGCTCGACCTCCGAGAACCTGGCCGACGGCATCGCCCGCGCGCCGGGCCAGGTGCGCGAGTACGGGGCGGTGATCCGCGACGAGGCGGTGCGCCTCGGCGACATGATCGAGCGCGTGCTGGAGTTCGCGGGCACGATCGCGCGGCGCTCCCCGCTCCGGCAGGACGACGTGGACGTGGCGCGGCTGGTCGAGGACTCGCTGGGGGCGTTCGAGGCTACCCTGCGGGAGCGGGGCTTCGGCGTGGAGAAGGACGTGGCGCCCGCCCTTCCCGGCGTCCGCGGCGACGCGCTCAGCCTGCGCCGCGCCATCGACAACCTGGTCGAAAACGCCATCAAGTACGGCGAGCGCGGGCGCTGGCTGGCCGTGCGCGCGACCGCCGCCGAGGGCGGGCGCACGGTCCGCTTGACCATCGAGGACCGCGGGAGCGGAATCGCGCCTGCCGACCTGCCGCGGCTGTTCGAGCCCTTCTTCCGCGGCCGCGACGCCCGCGGGCGCGGGTTCGGCCTCGGATTGTCCCTCGTCCACCGCGTGGTGGACGATCACGGGGGCCGGCTCGCCGTGCGCAGCGAGCCCGGACAGGGCACCACGTTCACCATCGACCTGCCCGCTGTCCCGCCGCGCGCGGACACCCTCGTGGAGAGCGGAGATGCCCTCCCGCATCCTCGTCGTTGAGGACGAGCCGGGCCTCCGGCTCGCCATCTCCGACCGCCTGCGCGCGGAGGGCTACGACGTCGCCACCGCTGCGGACGGCGACGAGGGCCTGCGCTGCGCGTCCGAGCAGCACTTCGACCTCGTGGTGCTGGACGTGATGTTGCCCGGGCGCAGCGGCTTCGACGTGTGCCGCGACCTGCGGCGGCGCCGCGTGGGCTCCGCGGTGCTGATGCTGACCGCGCGCGGCGAGGTGGTGGACCGCGTGCTGGGCCTGAAGCTGGGCGCGGACGACTACCTCGTGAAGCCCTTCGCCATGGTCGAGCTCCTGGCCCGCGTCGAGGCGCGCCTGCGCGGCCAGCGCGGGGCCGACACCGGCCCCCGCGACGCGTACCGGTTCGGCGACGTGCACGTGGACTTCCGCCGCGCGGAGGTCAGGCGCGACGGGCGCCCGGTGGAGATGTCCGCCAAGGAGCTGCAGCTGCTGCGGTACTTCGTGGAGCACCGCGGGGCGGCGCTCTCCCGCGACGAGCTCTTGAACGGGGTGTGGGGCTACGACGCCATGCCGAGCACGCGCACGGTGGATGTCCACGTGGCCGAGCTGAGGCGGAAGCTCGAGCCCGACCCGCACAACCCGCGCTACGTGGTCACCCTGCACCGGATCGGCTACAAGTTCGTCGGCTGACCGCCCGCCGCCGGGGCGCGGCGTTTGCATCCATTGACGCGGTCCTTGCAAGCGGCTGAGGACTCGGCCGGCGCGGAGCGCGATCATGGGCGTCATGGTCAGGCCGAGGCCGGCGGAATCTCTCGCGATCGTCCTGGCGTCGGGGCTGGCGGTCTCGCCGGCCCCGGCCCAGGTGCCGTCGTTTCCGACACAGGCCGAGCTCGTCTACGTCCGTTTCCACGTCGAGCGGAAGGGCGCGTACGTCGGCGAAGTTGGCAGGGATCAGCTCCGCGTCCTCGAGGACGGCAGGCCGCAGACGATCGCGGTCCTCGAGACGGCGGCCACCCGCGACCGATCGGTGCTGCCGGAAGTCACGCTGGTGCTCGACGTGAGCAGCAGCGTGATGGACGAGCGGCTCCTCGACGAGACGCTCATCCGGCAGGTGCTCTTCGGGAGCCTGCACGCGCGATCGACGGTGGCCCTGTGCGCGTTCGGCGGGCGGCTGGAGTGCTTCGCGGAGCCGACGCGCGATGCATCGGCCCTGGCGGACGCCTTCAACCAGGCCCTCCGCTTCGGGTACGAGATGCGCCGGCAGGGGACGCGGCTCTACGCATCGGTGGCCGACGTTGCGCGCCAGTCGGCCGCGGCGGGCGGCCGGGCACAGCGGGCGATGATCCTCTTCACCGACGCCCTCGACACCGAGGGCGGCCGCGTCAAGGACGCGGTGGAGGCGGCGACGGCGGCCGACGTCCGCGTCTACGCCGTGAAGGTCAGCCAGGCGTTCCAGGACACGGCTCAGAGCCGCCGGCCCTTCGCGCGAGGGGCACCGAACCGGTCGATGTACGACTACCGCAAGCTCGAGCTCGACGCGCTGCCGGAAGCGACGGGCGGCCGCTCGTTCGAGCCGGGCACGCTGGATGAGGAATCGCTGGCGAAGATCCTGCGCGAGATCGGGGCCGAGATCAGCAACGAGGTGGTGGTTGGCTACGAGCCGGAAGGCGCCCCGAACGGCACGAAGCGCAAGGTGAAGGTCGAGCTGGCCGACAAGTCCCTGGGCAAGATCCGCGACGGCGAGCGCACGCTGGTGCGTTGATTGGCCGGCGTTCCCGAGCCCGGCCAGGCGGCCGCCGGGGGGGTCAGCGCGCCTTGCGGCGCCGGATCCCGGTCACGATCTTCAAGGCCACGAGCGAGAGGGCGAACGTAACGGCGGCGATCGCCACCGCCTCGGGATGGATGTGCAGCGCCGCGTGCGCGTGGGCGAGGGTCGTCGGGATCATTCATCTCCTCCAGTTCGGGTGACGACTACAATGAAGACATGGTAACCGTTCCCCGCGCCGCCGGCGCGCCACTGCGTGACGGGCCGGAGGCGCTGGCCGCCATCGAGCACGTCCTCGCCGCGTCTCCCGGAATGCTGGTGGCGTTCTCCGGCGGGGTCGACTCCGCGGTCCTCACGGCCGTCGCTCGCCGCGTGCTCGGCGATCGCGTGGCCGCCTTCACCGCCGACTCGCCGTCGATGCCGCGGCGGGAGCTGCGCCGGGCCGTCGCCTTCGCGGCCGGGATCGGCGTCGCCCACGTCGTCCGGCAGACCTCCGAGATGGAGCTGGACGCGTACCGCGAGAACGACCGGAACCGGTGCTACTGGTGCAAGCACACGCTGTTCGACGTCTGCGAGCGGGTCGCGGGCGAGCTCGGCTTCACCCGGGTCGCCTACGGGTTCACCGCGGACGACGTCGGGGAGCACCGGCCGGGCCACCGGGCGGCCACCGAGTTCGGGGTGAGGTCCCCGCTGCTGGAAGCGGGGCTCCGCAAGGCCGAGATCCGCGCGGTGGCGCAGGCCCTGCGGCTCGAGGTCTGGGACAAGCCGGCGGCGCCCTGCCTGTCGTCGCGGATCCCCTACGGCTCGGAGGTCTCGGTCGAGAAGCTCGGCCGCATCGAAGCCGTCGAGGACCTCCTCGACGCGATGGGGTTCCGGCTGTTCCGGGCGCGCTTCGACGGGCGCGAGATGCGCATCGAGGTGGGCGTGGCGGAGATCGAGCGCGCCGCCTCCGCCGAGGTGCGGGAGCGGATCCTCGCCCTTGCCCGGCAGATCGGAGTGCCGCTGGTGACTCTCGACCTCGAAGGGTTCCGGTCCGGCAAGTTGAATGACCCTCCGCGAGCTGCTGGATAGCGTCGCGCGCGGCGAGACGCCGCCGGAGGAGGCAGAGCGCTTCCTCGCCGGCTACGGCTTCGTCGCCCTCGGCCACCAGAGGGTCGACACGCACCGCGAGGGGCGCACGGCCGTCCCGGAGGTGGTGCTGGGCCTCACGAAGGACGTGGCCCAGCTCACCGAGATCGTCGGCTATTTCGCCGGGGGCGGCCTGCCCCTGCTGCTCACGCGGGTGGACGGGGAGAAGGCGTCGGCGCTGCGCCGGCGCTTTCCGGAGCTGACCTATCTTCCGGAGGCCCGGGTGCTGCGCCTGGGCCGATCGTCGCGCGGCGTGCGCGGCTCCGTGGCGGTGGTCACCGCCGGCTCCTCCGATCAACCGGTCGCGGAGGAGGCCGTGGCGACCCTCGATTTCTTCCAGGTCTCGACCGTTCGGGCCTACGACTGCGGGGTCGCCGGGCTGCACCGCCTGTTCGCGCAGGGGGAGGCGATCGCCGCCGCGGACGTGATCATCGCGGTGGCGGGGATGGAAGGCGCCCTGGCCTCGGTGGTCGCGGGCCTGTTCCCGCGCCCCGTGGTGGCGGTGCCGACGAGCGTCGGGTACGGCGCCAGCTTCGGCGGCCTCGCCGCGCTGCTGGCGATGATGAACTCGTGCGCGCCCGGCGTCACCGTGGTCAACATCGACAACGGGTTCGGGGCCGCGGTGGCGGCGGCGTCGATGCTGCGGATGGGCGAGCGGCGCGAAATCTAGCCGCGCGCGGTCGCCGAGTCCGGACGTTCAAAACGACGCGGAGAGGCTCACGCGGAGGGACCGGCGCTCGACGGGGTGCGTGTGGACGTCGTTCACGCCCCCCAGCGGCTCCCCCGGCAGGCGAGAAGCGTAGTAGTAGTCGATGTCGCTCACCTTCGCGTCGGCGAGGTTGAAGGCGTCCAGGGTGAGGCTGTACTGATCCGTGAGGCGGCAGCTCACCCGCGCATTCAGCAGCGTCGAGGCCTTCGAGCGCACGCGATCGTCCTCGACGAGGGGCCTGGGCCCGAAGTAGCGCGCGCGGAGGCTCCCGGTGAAGCCGCGCAGGCCCTCCACGGAGATCCCCGCCGAGGCGACGCCTTCGACAGCCCCCGGGATCCGGTCCCCAGCTGGATCCTGGTCCCGGAAGCGCGCCCGGGAGTAGGCCAGATCCGCGTCCAGGGTCAGCCAGGAACGCGGCGTGAAGTAGTTGGCCCACTCGACGCCCACCCGCCGGCTCGACCGGCTGGCTTCGGTCGATCCCGCGTCGCCGGAGAAGACGAGCTCCGAGGCGATGTCCAGGTCCCAGAGGGACAGGGTGCTGTGCAGGTGGGGCAGAGCCCTGGTCCGGAGGCCGATCTCGGCTCCCCTCGCACGGACGAGAGGGCTCACGCGGTTGGCCGGCTGGTGCGTCTTCGGGTCGACGGTAAGGGTGGAACCACGGCCATCATTGCTGTGGAACCCATAGCCCCAATTCACGTACAACTCCGTGCTCCTCCATGGCCCCAGGACCGTGGTTACCTTGGGGCTCAGGAGAGAGGCCGCAGCACTCCCCCCGTTGGCCGGGTCGCCGCCGCGGACGTCGAAGTGGTAGAGATCGCCGCGGAGGCCGATCACCGTCCTGAGCTTGTCCGCCCACTGGAGACTGTTCTGGAAATACAGCGCCGCGCTCGTCTGCGCGACGCCGTCCATCCGGATGGTTTCCAGGACTTCGCGACTCTTGGTGTGGTAAAGGCCGATCGTGGGGATGCCGTCGTGCCGGAGCTGGAGGCCGACGAGATTCTCGCCGTCGTGATGCCGCCAGTCCGTCAGCCAGCGGTGGCTCAGCTTGAGCCCCGTCACGAGGCGCCGGTCCTCCTGCTCGAACTGATCGCCGTTCCGGGGATCGTCAAGGAAGTAGGTGAAGTTCGAGAAAAGCTCGAGGCCGTATTTGATGGCGTAGGCCTGGGCCTCGGTGAGCGAGCCGATGCCGCTGCGCCGCCACCTCGAGGCAAGGCTATGACGATGCGTCCGGCCACCGTCGGTGGGATCGATGGACCCGAACCGGGGCAGGACGCCCGCAAGGACGGCGCGCGCCGGGACCTGGTCCGTGGAGTTCCACTTCCCGGTGTACGCCATGCCCGTCAGCGTGAAGCCGTTCCGCTGATCCCCCTGGCTGTACCGGACGACGGCGTTGAGCTTCCGATAATCGTCGGGGTGGATCCAGGGCCCGTCGCGGTGAAGGACCTCCCCCGCAAGGAGGACGTGCCCACGCCCCACCCGCGGCGAGGCGGCAAGGAGCACTCGGGCGTGGCGGTCTCGCCCTGCTTCCAGCTTCACGAGCGGCCGGTCGAGGACGTTGAGGTAGTTGATGTTGATCGCGCCGGCCGCGGAGAAGTCTCCTTCCTCGGCGTAGTAGGGCCCTTTCTTGTACTGGACGCCGCTCACCAGCTCGGGGACGAGGAAGTTGAGGTCCGTATATCCTTGCCCGTGGGCGTGGGTGGGCAGGTTGACGGGGACGCCAGCCACGGTCGTCGCGAGGTCGGTCCCATGGTCGATGTTGAAGCCGCGGATGTAGTACTGGTTGGCCTTGCCCTCGCCGCTGTGTTGGCTGATGATCACGCCCGGGACCGTCTCCAGGATCTCCCCCGCCCGCGACACCGCCCTCTCCTCGATCTGGGCGGCGGTGACGACGCCTTGCGTGGCGGCGCCGGCGATCCCTACGAGCTCGTTGGCGGGCTGGTCGAGGTCCGCGAGGTTCCGGAAGGTCCTCCTGGCTGTCACCAGCACCTCGGCAGAAAGAGCGAGCTGAAGGGTGGCGTCGAGCACCGCGGGCGAACCCTCTTGCAGGTGGACGTCCCTCCGGCGCGAGGTGGCGAAATTCGGAAGCTCGAAGGAGACGTCGTAGCTGCCGGCCGGTAATGCCGGCAGCTCGTAGGCCCCGGTCGAATCCGTGAAGGTCGTAGGAGAGGAGGCGCGGCCCCTCGCCTGCACGGAGACGCCCGGCAGGGGCTGGCCGCTCGCGTCCCTGACTCGACCGTGAAGCTCGGTCGTGTCCCCGGCGAAGACCGTGGCCGTCAAGATGAGCAGGAGCCACGAGACGGCCCACGACGTGATCCTGAACGCTCTTCGCACGCCCCCTCCGGAAGGACTGTCGACTGCTTTATCCCTACGCGCCGTACCCGCCTGCCGGATTCATCGGATCGACGCTCGCCCACTCGATCGCCCGTGAATCCAGACCCCACTCCGGCTGCGTATGGAGAACGGACTCGGAAAAGACAGTCCGGCCCTCCGCAATCTCGCGGCGGCGCTTTTTAGAACTTCGGAGAAACCGAGCATGCGTCGTTTCAGAGCTCTCTGGTCCTTGGCACTGGCCGGTACCCTCGCCGTGCCGCAAACCGCCGTGGCGGCCAACCACCGCGAGGCCCCGATCACGGCCATCGACCGCGCCGCGGACATCACGGACTGGTACACATTCCTGAGCTACGACAACCCGGGCAAGGTGACCATGATCCTGGCCGTGGACCCCCTTCTCGAGCCCTCCAACGGACCCACCTATTTCCCCTTCGACACCGGGATCCTCTACGCCTTCCACGTGGACAACGACAACGATGGCGAGGCCGAGGACGTGAGCTTCGAGGTGCTATTCCAGAGCGAGATCCGCCTGGCGGACCCGCGCCTGTTCACGGTTGCCGTCGGTGGCATTGCGGGGATTCCTCCCATCACCGCCCTCGACGGCGCCGGCTCCGAGGGGCTGGGCCTCCGCCAGACGTACACGGTCACCATGGTGAAGGGCGGGCAGCGCTTCGACCTCACGCAAGGGCAAAGGCTCTTCGCCGTCCCGTCCAATGCCGGCCCCCGGACCATGCCCAACTACTCGGGGCCGGGGGGGCTCTTCGAGCAGGGGATCTACGCGCTGCCCGACGGCGTCAAGGTCTTCGCCGGCACCACCGACGACGCCTTCTACATCGACCTCGGCGCCACGTTCGACTCGCTGAACTTCCGCATGGCTGCCGGCGGCGGCGTCCTGAGCCCGGCCCAGGACGCCGACGACGACACGAACTTCGCCCCCGACGACGTGTCCGGCTTCAACGTGAACACGATCGCGATCGAGGTGCCCATCGAGCTGCTCACCCGGGACGGGAAGATCCACAGGGCCGACGAGCCGGAGGCGGTGCTCGGCACCTATGGCACGACCTCGCGCCGGAAGGTGACCGTGCGGCGCAACCCCGGCGACGACCCCCCCATCCTCACCTCCGGCACCTGGCGGCAGGTGCAGCGCATGGGCAACCCGCTCATCAACGAGCTGATCATCGGCGTCGGCTCCAAGGACCGGTTCAGCATGGACGACCCCGAGAACGACGCGCAGTTCACCGACTTCTTCCTGCACCCCATCCTGGCCGAGGTCTTTGCCTCCATCGGCATTCCCGTGCCCAGCGGCGACCGCACCGACCTGTTGCCGCTCGTCACCTACACCGGGCCCATCGTCCCGCCGGGCACACCGGCCGGCGCGATCGCCGACCTGCTCCGGATCAACACCGGCACCCCGCCGACCCCGCTCGCCATCCAGGAGCGCCTGGGGCTGCTCACGCTGCTCGACGGCGACCCCTCGAACGACGACGCCGCCGGCTTCCCCAACGGCCGCCGGCCGGACGACGACGTGACGGATATCGCGTCCCGCGTCGTGGCCGGCATCCTCGCGGATCCCGTCGCCTTCGGGACGCGCATCGGCGACGGTGCCAACAAAGGCGACATGGCGAAGCGTGGGACCTTCCCCTTCGTCAGCGCTTCCCACGATGGCCGCAACAGCCGGCACGTGGATCCGGGCGAGCCCGGCTGCACCGGCGTCTGCCCGGTCGAGTAATCGCATCCCGGGGCCCGCGGCCCGAAGCGCCCGCCGCGGGCTCCATTCTTCTCTTCGCCGACGCGGAAGGAGCAGTGTGATGAGCAGGATGATGGTGATGACGGTGGGGTTGGTGACGGGTCTGGCCGTGACGAGCGTGCGGCCCGGGGGGGCCGACGCGGCCGTGCCCTCTCCGGCACAGAGGAAGATCGAGCAGGCCCGAAACTTGCTCGCGAGGAATCCGGGAGGCTGCCAGGGACACAACGACCTCGCGCTCGCTCTGGCCCGGCGGGCGCGCGAGACCTCCGACCCGGCCTTCTATGCCGAGGCCGAGCAGGCGCTCGAGAAATGCCTCGCCGTCTCGCCCGACGACCTGGAAGCGCTCAAGGTCCGGGCCTGGGTGTTCCTCGGTCAGCACCGTTTCGCCGAGGCTCGGGACCTGGCCATCGCCCTCAACAAGAGAATTCCCGACGACGTCATGGTGTACGGCCTGCTCACCGACGCGCAGGCCGAGCTGGGCAACTACAAGGAGGCGGAAGCGGCCTGCCAGTGGATGCTCGATCTGCGCCCGGGCAACGTGCCCGGGCTCACGCGGGCCGCCTACCTCCGCGAGCTCTTCGGCGACCTGGATGGAGCGCTCGAGCTGATGGCCTCCGCCTACGAGCAGACGCCGTCCTCGGAGGTGGAAGACCGAGCCTGGATACTGAGCCAGATCGGCCATCTTCATCTCAGTGCGCGCCGGCCGGCGGAGGCCGAGGCCGTCCTGAAGCAGGCGCTGGCGCACTTTCCCGGATACCACTACGCCCTCGGCGGGCTGGCGGGCGTGCGGACGGCCCAGGGCCGGCACCAGGAGGCCGCGGATCTGCTGCGCCAGCGTTACGAGGCCGCGCCCCATCCGGAGAACCTCTACGAGCTGGCGGAAGCGCTCGCGCGTGCGGGCCGCCGCTCCGAGGCCCGCGCCGCCTACGCCGACTTCGAGCGCAAGGCGCGCGCCGAGATGGACGGCGCCGACAACTCCAACCGGGAGCTGGTCTATTACTACGCGGACCGCGCCTCCCGGCCCGCGGCGGCGCTGGCGCTGGCGCGCCGCGAGCTGGCCCGGCGACGCGACGTGCAGACGGTCGCCGCCTACGCCTGGGCGCTGCACGCCAGTGGCCGTCCGGCCGAGGCGCAGAAGGAGATGCAGGCGGTGATCGGCGTGGGTACGCGTGATCCAGAACTACGCCGCCGCGCGGACGTCATCGCCCGCGCGGCGAAACTTCGCCGTCGCACATGATCGGGCGCGGGAGCGCCGGAAGTTGCGTGGGTCGCCGGTTTCGGTGACCATCGGCCCGCGTTCGTCAGATTCCAGAATCGGAATGGCAGATTCACGAGCACACGGGTTGCTGCACCGGCTGGCCCGCAGGGATCACGCGGCCCTCGGGGAGTTCTATGACCTCCATGCGGGGCTGGCCCACGGCCTGGCGATGCGCATACTTCGCGATGCATCAGAGGCCGAGGACGTGGTCCAGGAAGTGTTCATGCAGGTCTGGCGGCAGGCGGACCGCTACGATCCCGGCCGCGGCAGCCCGGCGGCCTGGGTGTGCACCATGGCGCGCACGCGGGCGCTCGACCGCCTGCGCCGGCGGGTGTCGCGCCGGGAAGAGCCCAGCGAGGCCGCCCCGCCCCCCTCCGACAGCCCGGCCCCGGACACGGCGCTGGCCGTGCGCGCCGCCCTGGGCTTGCTTTCCGACGAGCAGCGCAAGGCGGTGGAGCTGGCCTATTTCGAGGGCCTGACGCAGTCCGAGATCGCGCGGCGGCTGGGGGAGCCGCTGGGTACGGTCAAGACCCGCATCCGCACCGGCATGATTCGGCTGCGCGAGGCGCTGCAATGACCCCCGTGGACCGCTTCCGCGAGCTGGCGCCGCTGGCGGCGCTCGACGCGCTCGACGGCCAGGACCTCATCGACTTCCGCGAGCACCTGCCCGGCTGCTCGGAATGCCAGGCCGAGCTGGGCACCTTCGGGGAAGTGGCCGGCCGTCTGGGTTCTTCGGTCGGCGCGGTGCCGCCCCCGCCGGCGGTGCGGGACCGCGTGCTGGCCAGCGTGGGCGCGCCGGCCGGCATCGTGCGCACCGCCCGCCCGGCGCAGCACTGGTGGCCGGCAGCTCTGGCGGCGGCGGCGGCCGTGGCCCTGGCCCTCGGCCTGCTGGTGACGCGCACGCGCCTCGAGCGGATGCGCGACCGGGCCGAGGCGCTCGAGCGGGAAGTGGAGCAGGCGCAGCGCGACGTGGCGAAGCTGGAGGAGGCGTTGCAGGAGGCGCGCGCGGTGGGCAACATCCTGGCTCGGCCCGAGTCCCGGCTGACGTTGCTGGCCGGTCTCGAGCCCGCGCCCCAGGCGCGTGGCCGCGTCGTCTGGAACGCTGCCACGCGCGAGGCCGTGCTGTTGGCCTCTGGCCTGGAGAAGGCACCCGCGGGCAAGGCGTATGAGATCTGGGTGATCGGTCCCTCGAACCAGCCGGTGCCGGCGGGTCTGTTCCAGCCGCGTCCGGACGGCAGCGCGGTCGTGACGTTGCCGCAGGTGGAGGACACGGCGCGGCCCCGCACGTTCGCGGTCACGCTCGAACCGTCGGCCGGAAGCGCCTCGCCCACCGGTCCGATGGTGCTCGCCGGTGCGGTCTCCTGAATCGTGAGTGGGTCGGGGTGGGCGGATTGAACCGGCGCGAAATCTAGCCGCGGGCGCGGTCGGCGGCGCTGTTCGCGATCGCAAAGACGTCCCGCAGCGGCCGATGCTGGCTTCGCGCGACGGCCGCGCACGACTCGAACTCCGGCGCGCAGGTGATCACGCGCCCCGCCCATCGGCTGCGCTTGAAGGCGATGGGCCCGACCTCGGTCTCGATCACCACGCTGTCCCGCTCCAGCTCGACGCGCAACATCTCGACGTAGCGCAGCCCGATGGTCGGCGTCTCGCGGAAGATCGTCTCCACGATCGCATCGCGGCGTCCGGGGCTGCAAAGCACGCGGAGGAGGATCCCGGGGCGGTTCTTCTTCATCTGGAGGTGCTGGAGGGCGACCTCGAGCGCGCCCGCCTCGTACAGCCTCTCCATGGCGAAGGCGATCAACTCCGGCGTCGCGTCGTCGATGTCGGTCTCGATCGCGACCACCTTCGCCGTGTCCGTCCCCGCCGCGGGGACCCCGGCCAGCGCGCGCAGCGCATTCGCGAACCCCTCGAGGTCGCGCGCACCCAGGCCGTAGCCGATGTGGTCGACGCGCATCAGCGGCTGGGGGCCGAAGCCGGCGCAGTACTCGGACAGGATGAGCGCGCCGGTGGGGGTGCAGAACTCGCCCTCCAGGTCCGTTTGATAGGTGGGGATGCCGCGCAGCAGCGCTGCCGTCGCGGGGGCCGGCACCGGCATCGACCCGTGGCGGGTGTCGACACGCCCGCGGCCCACGTGCACCGCGGAGGCGCGGACCTCGCTCGCGCCCATCGCCTCCAGCGCCACCGCGGCCCCGACGATGTCGACGATGGAATCGATGGCGCCGACCTCGTGGAGGTGCACCCGCTCGACGGGCTCGGCGTGAACGGCCGCCTCGACCTCGCAGATGCGGCGGAACATCCGCACCGCGCGATCCTCCACCACACTCGGGAGCCCCCGCCCGCTGACGATGGCGCACAGGTCGCCGAGATTGCGATGGGCGCGGCGCTCGTCGGGCGACACCGTCACCTCGAAACGCGTCCCCGAAATCGCGGCCCGGCGGTCCCGGAAGAACCGGGCCTCATATCCCTGGAGAGGCAGCTTCTCGAGCTCGGACTCGACGTGGCGCGCGTCGACGCCGAGATCGACCAACGCGGCGACCGCCATGTCGCCGGCGATGCCCGCCGAGCAGTCGAGGTAGAGGAGCGGGGTCACGCGCGATCTTAGCCCGAATTATTCGCCGAGGCCTCCGCGGGGCGTGACGCCGCTTTCGGCGCGGCCAGCCAAAGGCCCGCGGCGAGGAGGACGAAGATCGCGGCGTCGACCCCGTAGATGGCCTTCAGGTCCCACCGCACGAGCAAGCCCGCCACCGACGGCGAGATCGCCCCTCCGAACAGCGCGGCGGCGGAGAAGAAACCGAATGCGGTCGTCCGCTGCTCGCCGCCCACGATCAGGCCGCCGATCGTGTAGCACAGGGTGAGGGCGCCGCCCGAGGCGAGGCCGAGGAGGATCGCGAGGGCGAGCACGGCCTCGAAGGATCCCACCGTCGCCATCGGCCACACGACCATCGCGCCGGCCAGGAGGCTGGCCACCAGCAGCGCCCGCGGGGCATACCGCCGGCTCGCGCGGCCCAGGAGCGAAGCCGAGATCGCCGCCGCGACGGAGTAGCAGGAGATGAGCACGCCGGTGGAGAACGCCAGCCGCGCGGGCGCGACGCCGAGGGTCTGGAGGTGCAGGGGGAGGATGGGCGTGAAGGAGCGGCCGACGAAGTTCACGAGGAACAGGACCACCAGCAGCGCCGCCACGCGGGGAAGGCCCAGGATCGTGGACAGCGGCGCGTGTGCCGCCGCATGCGCCGGCCCCGTGGCCGGGCGCGGGGACTCTTCGTAGAAGGCCAGCAGCAGGCCGAGGGAGACCCCGCATGCCGCCGCCGCCACCAGGAACGTCCACCGGATGCCCACGAGGTCGGCCATGAACCCCCCGAGCAGCGGCCCGACCGCCGCGGACAGGATCTGCGCCGATTGGATCGAGCCGACCGCGCGTCCCGTGTGCTCGCGCGGTGCGCGCGACGTCGCCATCGCGAGGCCCAGCGGCCCGATCCCGCCGAACAGGCCGATGCCCACCCGCAGCGCGAAGAGCTGGCCGACGTTGGTGACGAATGCGGAAAGGCCCATCAGCACGACGTAGGACAGCAGCGCCCAGACCGCCATCCGCTTCTGGCCGTGGCGGTCGGCGAGGCGCCCCCAGACCGGCGCCAGCAGGCCCGCGAGCAGCGGTGCTATGCCGATGAGGACGCCGGCCCATTGGGCCACCTGCTCCTCGCCGTGGACTCCCAGCTCGCGCACGTAGAGAGGAAGGAACGGAAGCACGAACGCGAAGCCGGTGAAGACCACGAACACCACGACCGTCATCACGAGCTGGTTCCGGCGCCAGGCCTCCGCGGGCACCGCCACTTTCATGCGAGCAGCCGGACCGTCGCGATGACGAGCCCGGGGCGGTGCTCGATGTGGACCTCGGTGGCGCCGGAGGAGCCGAGCCGGCGCGCGACGGCCAGGGCCGCTCCGCCGAGGCGCGCGGCGGGACGGTTGCCGTGCGCGACGACG
>Ga0326597_10003574_pt1 | contig 22318 bp, 21 predicted proteins | sample RVTome_12_FD_203789 | JGI IMG/M metagenome (GOLD analysis project Ga0326597, IMG submission 203789) | Soil microbial communities from uranium-contaminated site in the Upper Colorado River Basin, Wyoming, United States - RVT100D185 | ecosystem: Environmental > Terrestrial > Soil > Contaminated >...
GCCGCCCACAGCCGCCGGGCGCGCTCCGTCAACGCCGGCGCGAGCGTCTTGTACTTCGCTCGGCAGACCTTGACGTTCACTCATGCAGCGTATCGCCTCGGTCCCAATATCTGTGCATTTATTGTCTACCATTTCCTGAGCCCATGCCAGAGCCCTCCGGTTGCAAGTGAGAACACTTGAGTTCCTTTCTCACAGTTTGTCACCATACATTCCGAAGCCATGCTTCTGGATGCCGGAGACATGGATGTTGCAGAATCCGTGTTCTTCGAACCATGAGCGAACTTCAGCTTCCGTATGCCAGTGGTTGTAGCGCGGAGCAAATCCGTCGAATAGATCGAGCGTGATCTCGCGAGTCGTCCGTGAGCGAAACTGCAGCAAGCCAAGCGCATTCAGCGAAGATGTGACCACTTTGTAGAACGGGGCTATCGCACGGCAGATCTTCATCAGTGACTTCAATGACAAGACACGTTTGAGCTCCCGGCCAGCGCCGAAGAAGAGCCGCACTGGCCAGCCTCTTCTGCCATAGACCCAAACGTACAAGCGCCCGCCTTTCCTAATTACCCGCACTAGACTTGCGAACGTGTCCTTCGAACTGGGAGTGTGGTGAATGACCCCCGAGCTATAAACCAAGTCAAAGGCCCCGGACTTGACGGGGGCATTCGACAGGTTGCCTTGCACATATTCCACGTGGCCAACGGCGCTGGCAGCATACCTACTCCGGTTGCGAAAGGCCTGACCGAGTCCATCATTGAGGTCCATCCCAACTATTTCCAACCCGAAGGCTGTCAGGGCAGCCGTAAGCGTTCCGTTGCCGCAACCCGCATCGAGCATGTTTTTGCCGGAGAGTTCATCGGGTTGCAAATTGACATCACTCAGGAAAACTTCTTTTCGTTCTTCCAGAGTCCATCCCCATGTCTTGTCGTTCTCATAGTCAAATATCCCCCACTCCTGGCTGAAAGATGTTCTGATCGAGTCGTAGTCGTCGCCAAATCCCGCCCCACCTCTCGTGGCTGTAATTTTTCCCGCGCCTCGAATATTCTCGATTCCCGCCCGGTTCGCCGCAATGAAGTTCGGGAACGCTTGCAACCCGCTTCTCAAAAGACGAGGAACACCCTCAATCACCGGGAACAGGGCCCCGCAATCACACGCAAGCACTCCGGAAATTATCTCACTCTCCCCCTCGCCTGGACTGTTAGCCGAGCCCATGCCATCCGTTGTCTCGAACCCAGTTACCTTGAGGGAACCCTGACACAATGGGCAAAGAAGCAAGTTGTTCAAATGTAGTTTCATAATGGCTGATTTCAACTCCTCAACTGCATCCAGTATTTCGAGTTTTCCGTTGAGATGTACATCCGAAAATCGCGGTTGCAGCCCGCCTCAGCTTCTCCCGCTGCTCGACCCTGAGAAACGCAACCACTTCCTTAGGCAGCACAACGGAATCACGCCGCAACATCGCGCTCAGAAAGCCCAATAACGAAGCAACACTACCAACCAATACGGGGCGATCTTTCAACCGATAAGCGCACCGCGCGGCGAAAAAAAGAGCCCCGTATCCAAGCCCATAGGAGTGGCGGCCCTCTCGAAATCTTGCCTGCATAACCCCCGAATCACCCGTTCCAGTCCTCCGCTGCTCGTATACCTTATTCTCGGGGAACTTTCGGACTTTCCATCCTTTCATACGCGCCATTATCTCAGCGGCTGCGTCGATACCTCCCTTTTCCAGCGCCAGATATCCGCCGACCTGCCTGAAGCAGTCCTTGCGAAACATCTGTACCGCACCGCCAACGCTATCCAGCGTCGTGTCCCCGGTGCTAAACTTATCGCCCACTTTCGTGTAGACTATCCCCCCACCAATACCCAACTGTGGGTCAGCGTCAAAATTACGAAGGATTTGGTCGAAATAGTCGGGCGCTAGAATTATATCCGCATCGAGATTTCCCACAAATTCGTAATTTACTGTCCGGACCTGTTCCAAACCATGGTGAAACGCGATGGCTTTTCTCCCAAAGTGACGACCGGGCGGACGTTCCAAATTCAAGAGTCGAATGAAATCGTACGGAGCGCAGCACCGTTCAATCACCTCTTTCGTTCGATCTGTCGAGGCGTCGTTGACGATAACCCACCTAAGTGGAAGCACGCTCTGGGCAGCCACCGATCTGATTGTTCCCTCAATGAACGCCTCTTCATTGTGCGCCGGAGTGATGAGGACGTATGAGGCGGTGACGGTCATACTGTGCCCCTTAGAATGTCTGGTGTCGAGTCCTGCGATCCGCCGTCCACGATGACCCGGCGACTCGGCCGGATTGTCCCGCTCAGGGCTGCGTGAATGGTAATTTCGCTGTGCCTTTCCACGTCCTTCACCGGCGAGCTCACGATGTACTTGCCCGTATCATTTTCGAGGGGCATCCCAGGGCCCCGGGGGTTCCAGCCTCTTCCGTGTATCGAGCCACATGAAGGCAGCCGTCAGAGCGTAGATAACATGGACATTATGACTTCCAAGAGGAGAGGCTGACCTCCGGCTCAACGCGGGTTAGCCTTGTGAGGCCAGAGCCGCCACGTGCTCTTGGCACAATTGCGAGCTTGGAGGTCAGCACATTCGCTACGAAGGCCGAACGAACTGGAACGCCGCCCATCTGCGCTGGCTCTCCGAAGTCGTCTGCCCCACGCCCGCCCAGCAGATCGTCTTTCAAGAGTACCTCCGCGCCGTGACCGAGCAGCACGACCGGCTGGGGCGCCTGGAGCACGAGCTGCACGAGGCGGTGAAGAGCTGGCGCCTGGCCCCGGTGGTCGAGGCGATCCGGGCGCTGCGCGGGGTCGACCTCACGAGCGCCATCATCCTGATCGCCGAACTGGGGGACCTCACACGGTTCGACAACCCCCGGCAGCTCATGAGCTACCTGGGGCTCACCCCGTCGGAGTACTCCTCGGGGGCGCGACGGCGGCAAGGCGGCATCACCAAGGCCGGGAACAGCCACGCCCGGCGCGCGCTGGTGGAAGGGGCGTGGACCTATCGGTTTCCTGCGAAGGTCAGCCGGCATCTGCAGCTCCGGTTGGAGAAGCTCCCGGCCGAGGTGCAGGCCATTGGCTGGAAAGCGCAGGTCCGCCTGTGCAAGCGGTATCGCCAGTTGATTGCCCGGGGCACGCACGCCAACCAAGTCGTGGTCGCCATTGCCCGGGAGATGGCGGCCCTTGCCCGGGCGATCGCCCGCACCGTCCCGCTGGCCCCCTGACCGAGCGAAGAGGAGCGCATCGAGCAGCACGAAGCGCAGACCCATTGATCACGATCTCGAGCCATCGGCGGAGACGCGGCCCCGGTATCGGCGCAACCTTCGACGGTGTTACGAGGCGACGATCCTCGCCCATAGAGCGAAGCAGGCGCCGCGACGGACACAAGTAAGGTGGTACCCAACCCACGGATATCGCATGATCAACCGTCGCAGTTACAGGCTCCGTCTCTTCTGATGGCTCGAGCACCCACCGTGAAGCCCAACGGCACGCGCGGTCCTTGCGTGATCGTGGCACTTGACTGCGGAAGTCATATCAACACCCGTTGTTAGTCATGGCCCACCGCGCCCGAGGGTCCTCCCCAGGGGTCTGCCGGGGCACAGCGCGGATACACCCCCTCCCACCTCTCGCCGATCCTGCCAGGGCGTGGATCAGAGGGCAAATCGGGACCCGGAATCACAGGGTGGGCGTGCGGCTGGGGGCTCTCCGCCACCTCTGGGTCGGGCCGGGTGACCGCCGCCAACAGAGTGCCCGTGATTACGACGCCCTCTCGCTGATCCCCAGAGTTTCCGTCTCGCGTCGTCGGCTGGGCCGGGCCTCTCGTCGTGATGGACCCCATCTCCTCTTGCTCCCCCGACCCTCTCCTACGATCAGTTGTTCCCGGGTGGATCGGTTTCTCGCTTGGCACAAAGGGCGTGCCCATGCTAACAAGGTGCATCTGACGCTTTTCTGGGCGTCTCAATGGCTCCAGAATCGACGGTCTCGACGGGGGCAGAAGATCCCATTCTTGACACTTTGGCAGCCCTCCCGTCAGGGTTTCGACAGTAACGGCACCTTAGCCTAGTCGGACGCCGCAGCGGCCAGAGACGCTGGCACACTCATAGATAATTATATTTCAAATAGATAGAAGATATCGACGTGAGCTGCTGACATCGCGGTCCGAACCTTGCAACGGCCCGAGGTAAGACGCGGTTTCAGTGGTGCGCCCAAACCGAGTTAGAAGAGATTAGGAGAGAGAGAATACCCCAGATGAAACGGTTCACTACAGGCCATCCCGCACTGAGAGCCCTCTCACTCTTGTTTCTTTTCTCGTGCTTCACCGCCACTTCTGCCCAGGCGGCCAACAAGTACGTCCGCGCCGGGGCCACCGGCGCAGCGAACGGGTCTGACTGGACGAACGCCTACACGAGCCTGCCCAAGACCCTCACTCGGGGCGATACCTACTACATCGCGAATGGGACGTACGGCAACTACACTTTCAACACTGCCACTTCGGGTTCCACGCTCATCACGATCAAGAAGGCCACAATCGCGGACCACGGTACCAGCACCGGCTGGAGCGATGCCTTCGGAGATGGACAAGCCCTCTTTGCGACGACTGCGAACCTGACGGCCGCATGGTACTTTGCGACGAGTTACTGGCTCGTAGACGGTCAGACGGGTGGGGGGCCGGGGAGTTGGACGAGCGGATTCGGATTCAAGGTGCAACGGGGGACTGGCGAATCCGTTATTGTTATTGGCAACCTTCTGGGCAACACGCCCAGCTATATTACGCTTCGCCATGTGGAGGCGCAGGGTGGTGGGCCAGATGGCGCTGGCGGACAAGATCCGAATGACATTTTCGGTATTTACACCGCTGGAAGCAGCGACATCACGGTCTCCTATGCCTATTTCTACGACGCCGGGCGCGGCATTTTCTTCAATCGCGGCAGCAATATCACGTTTGAGTACATCTACACCGGCTATTACGAGAGCACGCCCGAACAACACGCGGCGATGGCACCGATCTGGAGCACGCAGCCCCAAGAACCCCGCCCGAGTAATGTGACGTTTCGGTATAACATATTCACGCACGTCGAAGGGACGGGCGGGCTGATCATGGACGGTGACGGGCTCTACGTCTACGGCAACATGTTCTACCGGCCTACCCGAGATACCTGGGACCAAGGAAACGGGATTATCGGGACGTGGAAAGTGAACACGCTCACGCAGACTAAGGTTCATAACAACACCTTCGTCAATGTCGGCACATCCCCAGTGTTCGGACAAGCGTTCACGAATCCCACGACGGGCAACGAAGCCTATAACAATCTCCACTACAACACAGGCAATTACGGAGGACTCGGGACACTCTTCCCGACCTACGACTACAATCATTACGTCGATACGACGTCCCCGACAGAAACGAATAAGACGACTGGCACCGGAGACCCTTTCGTAAACTATGTGGGCTTGGATTTCCGTCTCAGGGCCGCCACAGCAGCGGGGATGACGCTTGCCCCTCCGTATGACCGAGACATGCTCGGAAACCTCCGAGGTTCGGATGGCACCTGGGACCGAGGCGCCATTGAGTTCGGCGGGGCGATCATGCCGAAGGCGCCGACAAATCTGAGTGTCCAGTAGGAATGACATCACGCTATTGTCGCTGCCTGTCGTCGGAGACTAGAAGAGAACGGCCAGACGAGACATTCATCCAAGAGTCTTCACCCAACGCTCCAGACCGACAGACCAGCGCAGAATGTGGACCCACTTTCCCATGGTCTTCCCGACATTGGCACCCCGAAGCAGTCCAAGCAGCGGGAACGAGAGGACGAGCAGGGCAAGACGGCACATCGCATTTGCGCCCGTGATCAGGCGAAAGCTAAAGGCATAGGCAGTTCCCCTGGCTGTTCGCAGGAACCGAAACCTGGACTCACGAGTCAGAACAGCCGCGAACTGGCTCACGGTGTTCAGGGCGGAGCTTTTGCCACCGTGATGGACCACTTCAGCACACCCAACGAAGTATGCTGACCAGCCAGCCTCCCTGACTCTGTAGCAGAGGTCCACGTCCTCCGAGTACATGAAGTACTGCTTACTGAATCCGCCGACGCGCTCGAAAACATGCCTCTTGATCATCAAGCTGGCTCCGGACACGACGTCAACGGGCGCAGGCGTGGAAGAACTGCTGAACAGAGGCTGCATTCCCCAGATAGAGAGCCGGGGGAACCGGTGCTTGAGGTAGTGCGAGTCCAGGATCTGGTTGATCAAGGAAGGAAAGGCCTTGATACTATCCATCTGAACTGTCAGATCCGAATTCAGAAGCTTGGGTCCAACGATGCCCACATCTTGTCGATGGTCCGCGAACGACATCATCGTTGACAGCGCCGTGCCGATGATCTCCGTGTCCGGGTTCAGAAAGAGCAAGTTCTGGCCGGTTGAACGTGCGAACCCGAGATTGTTCGCCTTTCCGAACCCGAGGTTCTTACTGCTTTGAATGAAACACACGCTTGGAAATTCTCGCTCTAGCATCTCAGCAGAGCCATCAAAGGACGCGTTGTCCACCACGATGATTTCATGCCGGACGCCGGACCCGGTCTCGATCACGCTGATCAAGCACTTCCTGAGAACGTCTCTCGAGTTCCAATTGACGATGACGATCGAGAGATCAGGAGGCGACCCACTCTCTGTCATGCGGGAATGAATCTCCTGTGCCAGAGCTCGAATGAGATCAGCAGGTACAAGTGTCGCAGGTAGCTGCGGCGGCCACTCTCGTGATCCTCGACCATTCGCCGAATGTAGTCGTGGTTGAAGTAACGGTTCACGGCAGCTTTCTCATTCAGCAGACACTCATTGACGACGCTGCGCATGCGTCCGCGGAGCCACCTATCGATCGGATGCGCGAAGCCTTTCTTAGGCCGATACGCCACCTCGTGCGGCACCCACTGCAAGAGTGCCTTCTTGTGAAGGTACTTCCCTTGAAGTCCATGCAGCTTGAGCTCTGGCGGCAAGGACTCGACGAACTCGACGAGCCGATAGTCCAGATACGGAACTCTGGCTTCCACCGAGTTGGCCATCGACAATTTATCCACAACCATCAACAAGTCGTCCGGCAGGCTGGCCCGCGTATCGATATACAGCATCTGTGTTAGCGGATCCAGGTCTTGCACGTCACAATGCAAATGCGCCAACGCCTCGCGCGCGAGAGTCTCATCGACCCCAATCGATTCCTTCAGCCATGGCTGGAACAGCTCCTCTTTCATGCCAGCATGATAGAAGGAGTACACCTTCAAGATGCGCGTGAGCACATCCTTCTCCGCCAGTGAATGCGCTCCCCGAATGAGGCGCTCGTTACTTCCAAATCGGTCTACCAGGCGGGTAACGTTTCGTGTTATGAAGGATGGCAGATTGGCATAGGTTTGCGATAGCTTGATCCCGATGTAGCGATGGTATCCCGCCCACGGTTCATCGGCTCCCTGCCCGCACAGGACCACCTTGACTCTCTTCGAGGCCAGCAGGCTCAGGAAATAGAAGGCCGCAGCCGGCTCGTGGCCAACAGGCTCTTCCAAGTCCCATAGGTACCGCTCGTAGTACTGTTCGAAGTCCTTCGGCCCGAGAATCATCTCTGAGTGATTTGCCCCGAAACGGCCCGCCATCTCGCGTGCGTCGTTCGTCTCGTTGGAAGTCTCACCGCCCTCAAAACCAATCGTGAAGGTGTGAACCGGTCCGCCAGCATACTTGCTCATGAGTGCCAGAAGAGCGGTGGAGTCAACGCCCGAACTGAGGTAGAGCCCCACGGAGACGTCGCTGCGCATCTGCAGCCGAACCGAATCCTCGAGAAGTTCACGGTACTCAGCAACCAGGCAACTCTCCGTCTCCTTGCCCCGGATGCGCGGCTTCCAGTTCCAATACCGCTGGACCTGGATTCCTCGCGAACTTGCCACCAACAGATGCCCAGGCGGAAGCTTGAGAATCCCCTGAAAGAGCGTTTCCGGGCAGGGAACGTAGCGCAATGTGAAGAGTTTGGCGAGTGCAGGCAGGTGCACCTCACGGGGGCAACCGCGTGCCTCCAAGAGAGCCTTGATCTCGGACGCAAACAGCAATTGGCCATTTCGAAAATGGTAGTAAAGCGGTTTGACACCTAGGTGATCGCGCGCGAGCACCAGACGATTCTGTTTGCCGTCCCAGAGTGCGAACGCGAAGATCCCATTGAAGCGATCCACACAGGAGAGGCCCCACTCTTCGTAGGCATGGACGATCACCTCGGTGTCTGAGCGAGTCTGAAATATATGCCCCTTCGATTCCAATTCTTCACGCAGTTCTATGAAGTTGTAGATTTCGCCATTGAAGACGACGTGCACCGCGCCGTCCTCGTTCTCGATGGGTTGGCCGCCGCCCTCCAAATCGATGATGCTCAAGCGGCGGTGCCCCAGCCCGATTCCATTCGACAGAAAGCTCCCCGACCCATCGGGACCCCGGTGGCGCACCGCTCCCATCATCCGTTCGAGCAGATCACGGTCGGCGATCCTCCCGTCTACATTAAACATTCCAGCTATTCCGCACATCAGGCGTAACGCGTACCTTTGGTCTTTGGCGCACGCACGTCGAGCAAGCCGGTCAACATTCTGCGGTTCAGCATTCTCCGGTAGTACTTGGCCTCCTCGGCTTTAACTAGCTTGCTGCGCCGTCGAACAACGCACTTGAAGTAGGCAACTATCATAGCGATACTGCCCGCGCTCATTCGCCGGAATCCGACCCCGGACCCCTCGTCTTTCAAGTGAAGCACATGCAAGTCGCTAAAATGCCCGATTCTCCAGCCTTTCACCTGTGCCTTGATCTCGTCGACCGCATCCCACCCAGGCGCAGCAACGAACCCGCCGATATCCCGATAGCATTCGGCTCGCATCATCTTCATCGCCCCAGCGGCGTGATAGGACGACATGCCTATGGGCACCCATTTCCCCTCGCCCTGCTCGAGGTAGATGCCTGACGCGATCCCCAGCTTCGGGTCCTCGTGGAACTTCTGGAGAAGCTTCTCGAAATAGCCCGGCGGGATGTCGAGATCGCAGTCCAGCTTCACCACAAAATCGAATGCTTCATCGCGGATCAGCTCACAGCCCGCCTGAAGGTTTTGAATAACTCGCGAGCCCGTCTGCCGTGGCCCGCCACCCTCTACTCTCGCGAGCCGAATCCATGAATGTGCCGCCGCGGGGTGTTCAAGGATCTCCCGTGTGCCGTCTGTCGAGCCGTCGTCCACGATTACCCAACACTCAGGCCGCGCGGTCTGCTTGCAGACAGAGTCAAGCGTCCTCTCCACAAAGGCCCTCTCGTCCCTCACGGATGAGATGACGACGTATCCCTTGCCGCTCTTCATGTGGTCACGATCAGGCCGACTTGTCAGAATCTGGTGAGAGCGCGTAGAGAAGCCAGCCGAGGTGGTAAGGGCGGCATTCATGAAGAACTGTCAGGCCAGCTGAGGAGGCCCCATCGAAGTCGGATTGACACCAAAACCGAAGCTCATGCTGAACAAGACGTGATCGGTTCGAGAATCGGATGGATCGCCAGATCACACTACGTGGCAGGTCTCTCATGTCCTGCCGCAGCTCGTTGTGCCCAAAGATCCATTGCAGGCCCTTCACGACGGGCTCACGAAAATCGTGCCCCGTCGCCCGGCTCAGCGCGAGGAGAGCCATCGGGGCCATGCCGTCCTGATGTACCGAGTAGACTGGGTATCTCTGGACCACGCGACCGCTTCGTGCATTGTAGTGCCACCACCACTGTCCGAGAGAGCCTTGTACTTCGCAGATCGCGCGCGCGCACGCCTCCGCCAAGACAAGGGCCTGCTCCACTTGAAAGGCCTCAGCAAAATGCACCAATGCGAAGATCGGATAGACTTGGTCGGCGAAGCTTCCGATACGGCCGCGGAGCCAACCCCGCAGCCCCGTTCCGGTCGCGAGGTGCCCGAAGAATCCGCTCGGGCCCTGATTCCTTTTCAGCAGGTCGTAGCAGGCGCGGGCGACACCGTCCCAGTGCCTTCTCTGTGCCGGCTCGGCCAGAACCCGCTTTGCAACGCCAGTCAGGAACCACGCCAGCTCCATGGTGGACCCAGTCTTTGCCTCCCTCGAGCACTCGAGGGCCGCAGCGGCGTTGGTCCTTTCGGTGCAGTCTTCCAAGAGCTCGGGCGTGATCTCAGCACACGTCCATAAGAGCAGTCCGAGGTCGCCAATGCCTTCCAGCCAGTTGATGTTCCGCATCAACTCGCCCGTCAGGTCGCGGACGCGAAAAGGTGATCGGTGGCCACTCCTTCCGTAGCGGTTCAGACCGAGAAGGGTCATCATCGTGTAACGAGGCGAGAGGCCCTCAGGCACAAGACCGCCCTTCGTTTCAACGAGCCGATGGCAAAATACCCCACGGGCTGGAACGAACATTGGCCCCAGGCCCGCAACCGACGGCGCCAACAGATCGCGAACGTTGGCCGAGTCTCGCACCCCACTCGTAATTGGTGTAGTCATGCTCACTCAGTTTTCGGTGGCCCAAGAACGGGATCCCAATTGTTGAGAATCTGGATCATAGCAGTACGTCGGCCGGCATCGCGTGTGCAGCCCTGAGGTGCCTCGTCAGGGGGCACTCCTGATGAAGCTCGGCCTCGAGCCGCGACGACGAGAATGCGGGACTTGTGAGCCCCGTCAACGCGGAGGGAGAGCATGATTGCTTCGGGCGCTGGCCCGCTTCTGCGCCCTACCTCTCCACTGCCTCTTCACCGAACGAAACATGGTCAGGTTCCTAACCGCTGCCTTTCCAAGGCGGTGGACGATCGCCGTCGGTACACGAAGCAGGTTGAGGCCGACGCCGATGAACGTCGGGGCAAACACAGACACTGTGGTCTCATCCGACCTGTCGTTCCCAAATTGGGCCTTGTACGACGCGCCGCCGAAGCCGAAGTCGACGGCCTCGACGCCCTCACGACACAGCCGTTCGAAGATCTGCAGGAACAAGACCGTGCCAGGCGAGTAGTTGCCATATTCGGGATCGTAGGCCGTAAAGTTGTCGTAGAGGACCCCTCTGGACAGCGTGCCAATGAAGAAGGCGACCGGCCTGTCGCCAAGATAGAGAAGATACGCGCGGAATCTACCTCTCGCCGCCTCCAGAGCCAATCGTTCGCGGGTCCCGTGATCTGGAAAGAAGCCTACACCGAGGCCTCGCTGATATGTCCTGCGCGCGATACACTCGGCATCCTCCATCACCAGATCGAGATCAGCTTCCTCCGTGAAGCACTCGACGCGGGCCGTCGGAAATGTCTTGAAAAGTCGTTTCATCTCGTACCGACGATTCTGCCGAGCCTTCGGAGACATCTTTTTGTAAATCTCCTCGCTGTCTCCGGGAAGCTTCATGACCCAGTGGGGTTGGGTTTCGTCGAAGTAATCGTGACACAAGAGCCGGGGCATTCGACAGGCTGCGCGATGCATTGGTGAGCCTACCTTGACGAAGTGCAGGGTCGCCAGGTGCGCCCGTTCGCGCTTCAGACAGCCGGCCAGCCCGCGGAGGAGCGTTGCACAGTTCTCGCCTGAGGTGTCTCCGAGCAGACCGCCGTAGACGAAGCTCAAGGTGCGGACTGGAAATCCGAGAATGCGCCAGTAGCCAACGCTCAACTGGTACTGGGCTCGTTCCAGGCGGCCGACGAGGAGAGTATGCAGGACGTCGTCCCGGTACAGGGCGAGCACGTATGGGCTGATGACCTCCGGGCGGGTCTTCACGATCATGAGAAAGAAATCGAGATCCGAATGCGGATGCTGCTGCCATCGCTCCCAATCTTTGCGGACTGTTTCGATCTCCGCTTCGCTTCGCAGAATACGAAATCGGGCACCCACGTTCATAGCGGGTTCCTCTTGCGATCATGGTCGTACAAAAGCACAGACAATTCACCGTAAGCCGCGTGCATCAATTGCATACAGTGCTCGTGGAACCGCACGATCGAGCCATTGTGCCAAAAGCGCAATCGCGGGTCCGATTTGACTAAGGTCGTGACGGCGAGCGTAACAAGAGCCGTCATGCGACGAGGAAACTCGCGCTACTGGTCTCGCGCGTTTTTACGGCGCGGCACAGAAGGCCGGTAGCTTGTGACGCGCGTTGGTCGAACTTCGTTGAGTGTGTCAACTCAGTCATAGCGCAATTTTCTACACGGATCTCCGTGAACGTCCACGTGCGCCGCGTGAGAACATAGGACATATCAGCCCCACCTAAAGATGGCTCCTGCGCCGAATGTGCGCGCCCATTGCGCCCACTCCCCGCCTGGTGCGCGAGCCTGGGACTACGCCCCGGGCGATCTCGGTCAGCTTGGAAATCCGGTAGTTCTTCTCGGTCTGGCCGACCTTGACCCGCCATCCGGAGAACGGGAAAGTGCCTACGCAGGGATCAATAGGTTGCGAGCCCTCCCAAATCCGTTAACATGCGCGTCAGCGAAGATAATTGCGTGCCTGTCGCATTCGCAGCAGTAGCGCCTGCGGAATGAGCCGCACTAGGAACGCCCTCCGCTCCCTAAATTCGAGGCCACGAACCCACAGTGATCCGAGCATCCCTACCCGCGCGAACAGGCCGCTCGCGAGGAACTCTTGCTTAAGGAGAATTCTTGCGCGCAGGCTCGCGATCTCCGACGCGAGTTTCTCGTAAACGATCGGCGAAACCAGCTTCTGGCTCAGCGCCGAGTCCAAGTCGTGGCGGAATGCCTCGTACATCGCCTTTCGAGTCTGCAGATCGCGGGCCATCCAGCCTTCCTCGCGCTCGAGAACTTGCATGTCCGTGCTACGGGTCCATGTTCGCGCGAACACGTTGTCGCCATGTACTCGGTACTGAACCAGAGGTTTGCTAATGAACCAGATTTCTCCTGCCAGCACGGAGCGAAACGCCAACACCTCGTCCTCGTGGACGGTCTCCGATGACAGGCCGCCGAAGATTCTGAAGAGATCTCGTGAGAACGCGTGTGTGCTCCCCGCAACGCTGGGCTGCAACGTTCGCACGAACGCCAACGGCTCAACTGCCTCCGCATGAACTTGCCCAGCTTCCCGGTCCGATCTGGGCTCATCGAAGACCCTGAGCATCCGTCCCTCGCTGTCGATCTTGTGGAACGCGGAGTGGATGGATGTCGCGCGTCGGCCTGAGCACTCCCATGCCTCAAAGCACGCTGCTCCTCTGGTTGAAAGCGAGATGTCGTCCCCCGCTGCGCCGACGAGCAGATCGCCCGTGGAAACTTCCACGACTCGATTGATGTGCCGTCCTAATCCGAGATTGGAACTGTTGCGATTCAAGATGACTCGATGGGGCCCCTGATACGAATTGGCCATCTCCCCCATAATCGCGAACGTCCGGTCGGGCGAACAATCGTCGGAAAGCACTATCTCCAAAGGTGAATATGTCTGGTCGAGGGCCGCCTGCACGGCTTCGCGGATGAATCGCTCCTGCTTATAAGCGCATACAAAAAACGTCAATAACGGCCGCTCACGGCAGTGTACATCGACACTCGGCGAGTTGTGAGTGCTCATTGATGGGGTACTCTAATGCGATTGCGAATCCCGAGGAAGGCGTCGCCGACGCCGACATAGCCAGCGCGTCGAATCAGTGTGCTTACAGCATAGATCACCGCAATTCCTGTCGCCAGCCCGCCGATGGCCTTCCCCCAGCCGATAGGCAATCCTGAGCCTGTGGCAAGAAACACGAGCGCCGTGGCGATCAATGCGCCGCCTCCAAGCTGGAGGTTCGATGTGGTCCAGCGAAAACCGGTCAGGCGACGCACGACGATGAGCACCAGCAGGCCATAGAAGACATACAGCCCCAAGAACGCCATCCCCAAGCCGCTCAAGCCAAACCATTTCAGACCCAGCCAGATCAAACCCAGGTGAACCACGTTGCTGGCCAGCTCAGTGCATAAGAAGCTTCTAGCACGCCCCTTCGCCAGCAGCACGAAACCGAGCGGCCACGAAACAACTCGGCCCAAGGTGCCCAAGATCTGCCAGCGGAGAACATCGCCCGCCGGTTCGAACGCCGCTGAGTACAGAAGATGAATCACCCACGGCGCGAAGGCCAACGTGCCGAGAATGCCGGGAAGCGACATCAGTAGCGACGCCTCAGTCTGCTCGCTGACTAGACGATTGACCTCAGCGTTGTCCCGGGCAACCGTGGTCAGACGCGGATAATAATCGGCACCCATGGCCCCCAGCACGAATCCGACGTACACGCTAGATAGAGTCCATGCGGCTTGGTAGAGACCTGCCGCCTCGATCCCCATCTGTTTGATCACGATGACGCGGGTGAGGTACGCCACGCCGTTGCCCATCAGGCCAGAGAGCATGAACACGACGCCCATCCCGAGTAGCGCTTTGGCTTCTCGCCAGACCGCTGGCGCTTGCAGGGGGGTGCGGTCGATCTCGACGACCTTCCGCGCGTACCACCACGACGTAGCGATGCTCAGGAGGGAGACCGCGAGCAAGAACGGTGCGATTCCTCGTTCACGGAACAGATAGATGATCGGCAAGCTGACGACCGTGCTGAGAGTCGCCGACCAGACGCTCAGCGCCGCCAGATCACGGATTCGCCGAAGGCCCTGGATGAGGGCAACTTCTCCCGCGGCCACCGTGGTGAATAGGACTGCGAGCGAGACGAGTGCGATCGCTCCCGCGTAGCTGGTGTCTCCGAACGTCGCCTTCGAGATGGGCCGGCAAAGGATCAGCAGGCCCAGCATTCCAACGAAACCAAGCGCGAGCGACGTTCGCCGCAAAACGAAGGCGGTTCGGGCGATTCCCTGCTGGTCGCTAGTGCCGGCAGCCTCCGCGATCTGACGAATGCCACTGGCATTGATCCCCATACCCGCGATTCCGCCCGCGAGCGTCGTCAGCGAACTCAGCGCCCCGAACAACCCCATTCCGTTGGCGCCTATCAGCACCGCCAGCACCTTGGTTCGCACAATGCCCAAGAGGACATTCAGAACCGAGGAACCGCCGATCAGAGCGGAGGATTTCAGAATCCGGCGGTACGAGGAGTGGTCCATCGTGTGGGCCTATGGGGTCGATCGGTTTGGGCGAGTCGGCATGTCCCTTCGCCAATCTCGGTTGAATGCGGGCGCTCGAAACGGGACGCCCCCCCCAGCGACCGGCCCGGCGGGGTGCATGGCGTAGGCTGGCAGCAAGGCGGCTAGCCGGTACAGAGTGGGAGCGCCGCAGCGACCGAAGCGGTAACGAAGTGAATCTGATCCGGGGTGAGATGCGGGCCGATGGGCAGGCTCAGCACGGTGTTGGCGAGACTCTCGGCCGTAGGCAGCTCGCCCCACCCTTTGGGCGTCGCCGCTGATCCCGAATAGGCGCCGGACAAGTGCGGCGGAATCGGATAATGAATGAGCGTGCCAATGCCAGCGTCGGCTAGCTTCTGCTGCAACAGATCGCGGCGGGGATGGCGGATCACGAAGAGGTGCCAGGCAGGTTCGACCCAAGACGGCACTGTCGGGATGGCGACGCGCGAGTCGCAGGTCGCGAACTCCGAGGGCTCCACTGCGATCGACTTCAGTGATTCAACGTAGGACGCCGCGATGTTTCGCCGACGAGCGTTCCACTCATCGAGTCGTCTAAGTTTCACGCGAAGGAATGCCGCTTGCAATTCATCGAGCCGTGAGTTGAAGCCTTTTTGGTCGTTGTAGTACTTCTTCTTGGAGCCGTAGTTGCGGAGCATGCGCACGCAATCGGCGAGCGATGCGTCATTGGTGGTGACCGCGCCGGCGTCGGCGAAGGCACCGAGGTTCTTGCTAGGATAGAAGCTGATCCCAGCCGCGTCGCCCAGCCCTCCCGTGCGTCGCCCCTTGTAAAGCGCCCCCTGGGCTTGGGCGTTATCCTCGATCACCTTCAGTCCGTGCTGCCGGGCGATCTCCATGATGGGATCCATGTCGGCAGGTTGGCCATAGAGGTGCACCGGCATGATGGCGCGGGTTCGCGAGGTGACTGCGGCCTCGATTCGCGCCGGATCGATGTTGAACGTCAGTCGGTCGGGCTCCACCGGCACTGGTGTAGCGCCGGCACAGGAGACCGCGAGCCAAGTTGCGATGTAGGTGTTCGATGGCACGATGACCTCGTCGCCGGGACCGATGTCGTAGGCGCGAAGAATGACGTGAAGGGCGTCGAGGCCATTGGCCACTCCGATGCACTGCCGCACCCCGGAATACGCCGCGAACTCAGCCTCGAACGAATCCAGCTCTTGGCCGAGCAAGTACGAACCGGAGTCCATCACTCTCTGATAGGCCGCATCCAGTTCGTCCTTCAGTTCCAGATAGGTCGGCCGCAGCTCGAGAAAGGGGATTTTCATGGTGCCGCCTTGATCGCCTGGAGGAAATCTTGGTAGTCGCGATAGTAGTCGGACTCGGCGTAGAGGTTGGAAGCCAGCACCAGGCAGACGGCGCCAGACGAGAAGTTGTCCATTTCGCGCCAGATCATCGGGCCCACGTAGAGGCCGTAGTAGGAGCGATTCAGGTGATGGCGAACCTTCCTGGCGCCGTCATCGAGCACAACGTCGAAGCTCCCGGAGATGGCAATTAGGAGTTGGTGGAGGTTTTTGTGCGCGTGCCCACCACGTTCGGCCCCGCCCGGAACGTCGTAGAGGTAGTACACACGTTGGATCTGAAATGGGATGTGGCGACCACCCTCAATGAATGTGAGGTTCCCCCGCGGATCGGTCACCTTCGGCAAGTCGATGAGCTTGCAGTGTTCAACGAGCATCTGAGATTGACTCGACGTGGTCTCGGTCGGTGGAGCGGAAGCTCCGACCGCACGTGCAGCGCACCTCGGAATCGGCTCGGAACTCGATCTTGCGCGTGCATCGGCAGACCCAATTTCGGAAGCGGGCGGGATTGGCAACGGCGACCGCGTGGTCAGGGACATCCTTTGTGACGACGGCGCCAGCTCCGACCAGTGCCCATCGACCGATGGTCAGCCCCGGCAGGATTACTGCTGCGGCGCCGATGCTGCAGCCCTGGCGGAGCCGGGTCTCTCGATACGGCGACGGGTACTTTCGGCTTCGAGGGTGGCTGTCGTTCGTGAACACGGCAGCGGGGCCAATGAATACATCGTCCTCAACCATCAGCCCGCCGCCCAGATAGACGCCGCACTTCAGAGTCACTCGATTACCGATGACGACCTTGCCTTCGGCGAACGTGTTGTCGCAGAGGTTGCAGTCGTCGCCGACCACCGCCCCCGCTAGAACATGCCCGAAGGCCCATATGCGCGTTCCTCTCCCCACGGTCGCGCCCTTGTCAATCAGCGCGTGCGGGTGAATGAAGGTCGGCGCGGCTGGACCGGCGGCACCCTGCGGATCGGCGGCGGAACGGGGGTTCATCTCGGTCTCATTTGTCCCGTCATACAGGAGAAGTAGCAACTTGGCTAGGTTGAATGGCATAGGGCAAAGATCGTTCGTGCCGCGTGCGAATCAGAACGTCCACGTACGTGTCGCGGCTTGGCCAACCCATTTCGCCGGCATCGAGTGTAATTGAACAGCTCATATATTCAGCGACGTGTCGGTAGACGCTGGTGCTCCGCGACTGAAATAATGGCATCTACAATGAACCCCAGGGCAGCGCGCGGCTTCATCGTGTCCCGCCGCGCTTCCGCCCTTCGTTCAAGGACGATCTTGGTATTGACGTCCTCTACGCTCTCGAGGAGTGTGAGCCGCCCCTGTTCGGCCAGATACCTGTCGACCGCGCCGAGGTGGCCGCGGAAAATGCTATAGACGGGCACATCCAATGCCGCCGCCTCGCGATTCATGGTTCCACCACCGCTGATGACGAGGTCAGAGAACCAAATCAGATCGAGGCCGTTCAGCACTTGCTCGGGTATGACGATCTTGCGGTTCTCGATCCACTTCGCCCACTGCTTGCGCAACACGTGCTCCTGCTTCTCGTTGCGGGGAAGCAGAATCACTCGGACGTCCGGCTCTTCAGCGAGACGGCCCAACACGGCATCCAAGAGTACTTCAGCCTCCGCGTTGTGGTAGTGAGCCTCTGTTGCCGGTGGACGCACTGTCACGACGAGATCCGTCGCCTTCAGGCCCAACTGGCCTCTCATTGAGGGATCCGGCCGGAACCGCGGAATATAGACATCCTCCTTCAGACCGGGGTACCGCATGACCGCCCGCCGCGCCCTGATCCTGGCCGAACTTGGAATGACGTCTGGCGTAAAAACCCAATCCGGATGCAGGAAACCCAGGACGTAGGCGAATTCATAGTCGCTGATCACGATGCTGGGGACCCCGGCGACCCGGGCGCTGAGGAGCTGGCCGCGCGACCCATGGGACACCGCCAAATCAGGCCTCTGTTTGATGATCCGGGGAAGGAGTTGTGCAGCGCGCAAGCATGTTCCCAGCATCTTCAGGATTCGATGCTTGCCCCAATGACGCCCCACCACCTTGCACGACAGGTGATGGAACCGGAGAAGTTCCACAACTTGATAAGAATCTCGCGCGGTCAGGATGAGCTGGTATCCCCTGCCCTGGAGCTTCTCAATAATTGGGAGAAAAAATGGGACGTGGGGAGAGTTGTCGAGGTCGATCCAGATCTTTTTCTGGCTCGGGAGCGTCACAGCGTTTTCAATCGCCTCCACTCCCTTAGCTGACAATACGACTGGAAGCGAACTCTGCGACGACTTCCACGACCCGACGCTGTTCGTCGAAGCGCAACCCGGGAAACATCGGCAGCGACAGAATCTCGTCCGCAGCTTCCTCCGAGACCGGAAAATCGCCCCGCTTCCAGCCCACGCTACCGTAGGCCGCTTGGAGGTGAATCGGGATCGGATAGTGAATCCCCGTCCCGATGCCGACTTCGCTCAAGTGCTTTTGTAGCTCGTTGCGGTCCGGTGTACGAATCACATAGACATGGTACACCGGCTTGGACCAGGACGGGCAATACGGCACCGTGACGCCTGCCGCCATCGGGGCGAACAGGTCGTCGTAGGATCCGCCGCTCTGACGGCGCTGTTCGTTCCAGCGTGTCAGATGCTGGAGCTTGACGCTGAGAATCCCCGCTTGGATGGCGTCGATGCGACCATTATACCCCTCGACATCGTGATAGTACTTCTGCGATTGCCCGTGATCCCGCAGCATGCTGACCCTGCGCGCGATCGCTTGGTCGTTCGTGGTCACGGCCCCGGCTTCGCCGCAGGCGCCAAGATTCTTCCCCGGATAGAAGCTGAATGCCGCCGCGCGCCCCATTGAGCCGGCCGTCCGCCATCGATTCTCCTTCTTCGAAAAATACTCCGCGCCGTGCGCCTGGCAAGCGTCTTCGATAACGATGAGGTCGTACTGCTCCGCCAGATCAAGGATGGGGTCCATGTCAGCCATCTGGCCATAGAGGTGCACCGGGATGACTGCCGTCACCGGGCTGCCGGTGCGCTTGCTCACCGGGCGCCCGGCCGGCCGCTCGCGTGTACATTCGCTCTCGAAGTACGCACGCAGCTTCACGGGATCCATGGTGTATGTACGCTTGTCGATGTCGACGAAATCGGAGCGTCCGCCAGCCTGCGAGATGGCTTCCGTGGTGGCGATGAACGTGTTCGGAACGGTCACGACAGTGTCACCCGGCATCACGCCCGCAGCGATCAGGGCAAACCGCAGAGCATCCGTGCCATTTCCCACGCCCACGCAATGCTCTGCGTGGCAAAACGCTGCGAATTCCCGCTCGAAGTCTTCAACGACCGTCCCACCCACGAATCTGGCCGTCTTCAGGGCGGCCCGGAAGACCGCCACCAATTCCTCTTCCAGCTCCTGATGCGGAGTGGCCAGGTCCACTAGCGGGATGATCGCATGAGTCCTCATCGCGCGGCCTCCACGTCATCTGCGACCAACCGGAGCACACGCGCGGGATTCCCCGCTGCGATCGCGTTGGCGGGCACGTCGCGCGTCACGACGCTCCCCGCCCCGATCAGGGCATTTTCACCGATCGTGATGTTGGAGAGGATGGTCGAGCCGGAACCGATCGAGGCCCCTGTCTTGACCAGGGTTGGCTCGACTGTCCAGTCCTTCTCGGTTTGCAAGGCCCCGTTTGGCGTGGTGGCGCGCGGGTACGCGTCGTTGATGAAGGTCACCCCATGGCCGACGAAGACGTTGTCCTCGATGGTCACGCCTTCGCAGATGAAGGTGTGGCTCGACACCTTGCAGTTTCGGCCGATCCTGGCGTTCTTCTGAATCTCGACGAACGCGCCGATCTTGGTATGGTCGCCTACCTCACAGCCGTACAGATTGATGAATTTCGACAAGGTGACGCCCACGCCCAACCGCACATCCGGCGCGATGCTGCAGTAGTCACTCATAGCTCGATGGCCCGTCCCCTCGCCTGCAGCGATTGATCGGCCGCTTCCAGAATCTTCACCACCCGCGCCCCGGCCACGCCGTCGTTGTGCGGGGTGTCACCCTTCGTCACACACTCGAGAAAGTACTGGAGCTCCACCTTGAGCGCTTCGGCCTGCTCCACCCGAGGGGCCCACATGTCGCCCGACCGGTAGCTCACCAGCAATTCATGGCGGCCATCCATATTGCTCACCTGGGCGCCCTTGTCGTAGACCTTGATCTTTTCATCCGGCTCCAGATCGTTCCAGACCAGCATCTTCTTCCGCCCGCCGAGCAAGGTGGTTCTAACCTTGACCGGGGACAGCCAATTGACGTTCACGTGCGCGATGGTATTGCCCGGAAAGTAGATGGTCATGAAGGCGACATCCGTCACGCCATTCAGGTGGCTCTCGCCGGTCGCAATCACCGCTTCCGGCTTCTCCTGGATGAGAAAATCCATGATCGAGAGATCATGCGGCGCCAGATCCCAGATGACGCTGACGTCGTGCTGGAACAGGCCCAGATTGACGCGCGTCGAATCGTAGTAGTAGAGCCCGCCGAGGATCCCCTCGTCGACGAGCTGGCGGATCTTTCTCACGGCGCCGCTGAACAAGAAGGTGTGGTCCACCATGATCCGGAGATTGTTCCGGATGCCCAGCTCGATCAGCTCCTCCGCTTGCTGGGTGGTGGACGTGAACGGCTTCTCGACGAAGACGTGCTTGCCGTTCTCGAGGGCGGCCTTGGCCAGGTCAAAGTGCGTCCAGACCGGGGTCACCACGGCGATGGCATCGATCTTTGGCGACGTGAGCAACTCGGACGCCTCCGTGGTCACGGCGACGTCCGGATACGCCTGCCGCACCCGCGTGAGGGCGGCCGGGCTGCGGTCACAGACCGCAGCAACCTGGCACCCGTCGAGGTTGTGCAGGTTTCGGACGATGTTCGGACCCCAGTACCCGTAGCCGATCACGCCGAGCTGGATCATGGTTCACCCCAAGGATGTGACATGTGAGGTGTCGCTAGTACGCCCCATCACGGGACACCACGGCGCGCGGAGTTTGCAGAAGGATCTTGATATCCAGCCAGGGTGACCACGACTCTGCGTACTTGAGATCGAGACGCACCATGTCGTCGAACGCCAACCTGCTTCGCCCGTTCACCTGCCAGAGGCCGGTGATGCCGGGCTTCACTTCCACCACGCGCCGCCGGTGCCAGATGTCATAGCTGTCGACCTCGTAGGGGATCGGGGGTCGGGGCCCCACCAGTGACATCTCTCCCCGCAAGACGTTGAGAAATTGCGGAAGCTCGTCGAGGCTTGTCCTTCGCAGGAACCGCCCAACGCGGGTCACCCGCGGATCCTCGGTGATCTTGTAGACCGCCGTGCCGTGTTGCTCGGATGCGTCGGCATGGACGTTCCCCGCGATCAACCGTTTGATGTACTCCATGTGGATCTGCGAATCATTGACGGAGTACATGGAGCGGAACTTCAAGAACGTGAAGGGGACTCCATACTGGCCGATGCGCCGCTGGCGGAAGAGGATGGGCCCGGGCGAGGACAGCTTGATCGCCACCGCGATGCCCAGGAACACGGGCGACAGTGCGATCAACGCCACGGAGCTGCCCGTAATATCCATGGCCCGCTTGATCACGCGGGCCATCTTCTTCCCCTCGTCGCGTTGCGCGAGATCCGGGTACAGCTGGACGATCGCCGGGAGCGCCGTCTCATGATCGTGCCAATCTTCCGGGAAGCACTGGAACGAGAGGTGCACGTGAGGCAACTCTTCCGTGCGCAGGGTGGACCGAAGCGTGGCGGTCACCCTTTCGCGCAGGGCACTGAGAGCGGATGTCTTGTCGGTGGCACCAAGCTCGGTGAAAATAACCGCGAAGGCCGAGTGTTGCTCGTACCAGCCCGGGATGTCCGTGTCTCGGATCGAGGACGAGATGGCGCCTCCCGACTTGGAGAGCACGTTCGCTCCGTGGGTATTCTCGGCCGACT
>Ga0326597_10003575_pt1 | contig 22315 bp, 12 predicted proteins | sample RVTome_12_FD_203789 | JGI IMG/M metagenome (GOLD analysis project Ga0326597, IMG submission 203789) | Soil microbial communities from uranium-contaminated site in the Upper Colorado River Basin, Wyoming, United States - RVT100D185 | ecosystem: Environmental > Terrestrial > Soil > Contaminated >...
GCGCCCGATCTCGCGCCCGATCTCGCGCCCGATCTCGCGCCCGATCTCGCGCCCGATCTCGCGCCCGATCTCGCGCCCGATCTCGCGCCCGATCTCGCGTCCGATCTCGCGTCAGATCTCGCGTCCGGCAGGTCCCAAGCTTGCACTTCCTTCCTCCCTTGTAAGTTCGGACGCCCCGGGCTGGCACCCGCCGACGCCGAAAGTTCCGCAACCCCTTGTTGCCGCTTCCGCCGCCGCGTGGCATGGAAGATGCGCCGGGACACTTTGGCCCTGCGCCGTCGAGCGTCAGGGCCTGCATCCGATTCCCGCGGCGGATGGCCGGATGGCTGCGGGGTGTCCTGGGCCGCGTACGACTGGAGTGCGACATGCCATTGATGACCGTTGTGATCACGCTGATCGTGGTTGGCGTGCTGTTGTGGCTCGTCAACAGCTATATCCCGATGGATGCGAAGATCAAACGCATCCTGAATGTCGTGGTCGTCATCGTCGTGGTCTTGTGGCTCCTCAATGCGTTCGGCCTCTTCGCCCAGGTCGGGAACCTCCGCGTGGGGAAGAACTGAGCGCACCCGGTTCCTGGCCTCGAACGGCCAGATCCAGGAATGCCGCGTCACCCTGAAGGAAACCTCTGGCCTTCCGCCGCCGGCATGCTGACGGCGGTCGCATGTGCGGCTTTCCCCGCGATCGTCCCGGGGCCCGCGCACGCCGAGCCCGCGGCCCCGTCCGATTCCTCGATGGTCGCGATCGCGTCGCCCGAGGCGGCCTTGAGCGCGCACTGGGCGCTGGTGCTCTCGGGGGGCGTGGCGCGGGGGTTCGGGCACGTGGGCGCCATCCGCGCGCTCGAGGACGAAGGCCTGAGGCCCGACCTGGTCGTGGGCTCGAGTATGGGCGGCCTGGTCGGGGCGCTCTATGCGTGCGGCTACTCCAGTCACGAGATCCAGACCATCGCCCGCGACATCGACTGGAGCGGGATTTTCGGCCCGCGCACCGATGCCTACGGCTGGCGCTCACCGCCACGCCCGCGGGTGTGGATCAAGCTGGTGGGGTTCCACTCGGGATGGAGATTCCCCTCCGGCCTCCTCGACGACTCCGAGCTCAACTTCACGCTCATGCGCATGTTTCTCGACAGCGACGCCGCGTGCGCGGGTGAGTTCGACCTCCTCCCGATCCGTTTCCGCACCGTGGCCACCGATCTCGCCACCGCACGCTGGGTCCTGCTCACGCGGGGCAGCGTCGCGCGAGCGGTGCGCGCCACCATCAGCATGCCGCTGCTGTTCACGCCGATGTCCGACGGGGAGCATCTCCTGCTCGACGGCGGCATGTCCGCCAACATGCCCCTCGATGCGGCCCGCATCGCCGGCGCCGATCGGCTGCTCGCCGTGGACGTGGCGCTGCCGGTGCCGAAGCTCGACGAGCAGACGTCGGGCGTCGTGGTCGCGCTCCAGCTCTTCGACATGCTCAACAAGCGTGGCCAGCGCGACACGCTCACCAGCCGCGACACCTACGTGTGGCTGAAGCTCCCCGGGATCTCGGCCACGGGATTCGCCGCCACGGACACCATCATCGAGCGCAGCTACCGCGAGGCGCGGGGGCCGATCCACCGCTTCGCGATCGCCGCGGGCCTGCCGCGGGCGAAGACGCCGCTGACCCGGGCGGTCCCGATGCTGCCCCGCCTGGCGCAGTCGATCGAATGGCGTGGGGGCGTGGTCGCGCGCGGCCAGGCCGCCCGGGCGGTCATGGGGCGCCTGCCCGAGGGCCCGTTCCTGCCGCACGAGCTGGTGCCGGCGTTGGACCGCCTCCAGCGTTCGGGGCTGTTCGAGAGCCAGTGGCCCACCCTCGAGGTGCGTGGCGATTCGACCGTGCTCGCACTGGAGGTGCGCGAGCAACCGGCGCAGGAACTCGGCCTGGCGGCGGCCGTCGGGACCGACGAAGGCGCCCGCGTGCTCGCCGGGCTCGCGCTGCGGCCGGTCTCGGGGCCCTTGCCGGCGCTGGTGCGCGTGGATGGCGTGCTGCGCCAGTTCAGCTGGGCCGTGAACGTGAGCGGTGAGCCGTACGCGCTCGATCGCGGCGGCAGGGGATGGTTCGTCCGCGGCACGCAGCGCGGGACCAGGCCTCGCGTGTTCGCGGACGGCGAGCGCATCGGCCTGCTCACGAGCAATCGCAGCGAGGCCATGCTCGGCGGTCAGGTCGGACTCCTCCACCGGCAGGTCCTCCAGCTCGGCGCCGGTTGGGGCCACGTGACCGGCTCTGGGGACGCCTGGAGCGGGGCGCTCGTGGCGTTCCGCACCGAAGGCCAGGGCGCAGCGCACCGCCTGATCGAGGGCGACTGGGCCCCGGGCGCCGACGGGTACTCGCGCGTGAACGCCTGGTTCGATATCGACATCAAGCGCGGCAGCTACGTCGTGCGTCCGGGCGCGCGAGCCGGCGGCGCGTCCGGCCGGGCGCCCGCGGACGCCTTGGTCGGACTCGGCGGCCCCCCGACCCTGACCGGGCTCAGCCTCGACGAGTGGCTGGGCCATCGGATGCTGGCTGGCGAGCTGCGTGTGGTCCGCGAGTTCTCGAGTGTCTTCAGCCTGTATCTGGTGGGGCAGGTGGGAACGGTCGAGGGTCTGGTGAGCGGCGCGGATCTCGGCACCGGGTCGCGCGCGGGGTTCGGCGCCGGTGGGGAAGTCGCGACCCCCTTCGGGCCCCTCCGGCTGGACTGGGGACGCACGGATGGGGGCCGACAACGCTTTGACCTGATGCTGGGCGATCGGTTCTGAGTCATCGCCGGCGCCTCTCGGGCGCCCGTTGCCCGCCCCGCGGGCGACGCTACGGTGCACTCTTCCCGATCGGTGGACCTCACTCGGCGCGGCGCGCTCTTCAGCCCTGCTCGGCGATCCCTCGCGCCCAGTCGAGCAGCGCGCCGCGCCTGGTCAGGTCGTCGAGCACCAGGTCGGGGCGGTGGGCCTCGAGGTCGGCACGCGCGATGCCGCCGGTCGCCACCGCCACCACCCGGGCGCCGGCCGCGCGCGCGCAGGCGATGTCGTGCTCGGTGTCGCCGACCACGACGCAGCGCGCGGGCGGAACGCCGTAGCGCTCGCCGAGCCCCGCCACCGCGAGCCGCGCCAGGGCGTTGCGATCCTCGGCCTGCTCGCCGAACGCCCCGAAGGCGAAGCGGCGCTCGAGACGGAAGCGCCGGAGCTTGATCTTCCCCATCTCGCTCATGTTCCCGGTGAGCAGGCCCAGCACCCAGCCCGGCTCGCGCTCGATGTCGTCGAGCAGTTCGCGCACGCCGGGCATGAGCCGGCCGCGCGGCGGCACCAGGAGGCCGCGCATGCGGTCGAAGACCGCGTTCCAGAACGCCGCCTCCTCGCCGTCCAAGAAGTGCCGGCCGTGCTTGTCGAGGATGTCCCTCAGGATGAGCGGCTCGGTCCGGCCGGCGAAGGCGATGTCGGTAAGCGGGTCCTCCGCCCCGAGCCGCTCGCGCACCGCGCCGGCAAAGGCCTCGCGCGCCGCGCCCTCGGTGGTGAGGAGCGTGCCGTCCACGTCGAAGAGCCAGGCGAGTCGGGGTGTCATGGGCGAAAGTGGGGTCCGTCGGTTGCGGCGCCGGACATGTTAGCATAGGCGCGCATGTGGACTCCCGGATCACGCCGCGAAAGGACCGCGCCGCCGTATCGCGCCCAAGCTCGGGTGCGGCACTTGGCGGCGTCGTTCGCCCGCGCCGCCCCGCTCGCCCCTCCCTCGCCGCCCGCCCCCGCGGCGTCGCTTGCCCCTGCCGCCCCGCTCGCACGCTTGGCGCTGGCCGCGGGCGTGGCGCTGATTGCCGGCTGCGCGCTGGCCGGCGCCAACCCCCACGTCGCAGCCGCCGCCGCACCGCGCTTCTTCCCGGTGACGCCCGAGGTCGGCGCCGACGAGGGATTCAACTGGCCGATCGGGCTCAGGCTCGTGAACCCATTCGAGACTGGAATCTACCTCGACAGCCTGCGCGCGGTGATCGAGGACACGGGACCCGGTGATCCCCGCTCGGAGCGGGTTTCGCGCCAGGATCTCACCGCGCTGCTCGGCATCCTGCCCGCGGTCGCGGGGCGCGATTCAGGAGACCTGAGCCTCACGATGTCGGCCGCCGCCGAGCGGGCGACCATCACGTTCGAGCTGCTGGCCCACACCGCGAGCCACGAGCCCCTGCACTTCGCGGCCACGGTGCACGCGGTGCCCGGCGCCGGCTGGGGCCACTACCCGTCGCTGTTTCTCACGGTGGACGGGCGCCGGGTCGAGGTGGTGACGGTCCGCCCGCCCCACCCCGAGGCCTCGATGCCCGGGCTGCTGTTCGTTCACGGCCACGGCGGCGACGCGCGCCGCATGCTGCGCATGGGTGCGATCTTCGCGGCGCGCGGCTACGCGGTGACACTGGTGAGCATGCCCGGCTACGGGCAGTCCGACGGCCCCGCGGACCTCATGGGACCGCACACGATGCGCGCGCTGATGGCGGCCTTCGTCGATCTCACGCGCACCCCGGGGGTGGACACGACGCGGCTTGCCGTCTACGGCATCTCGCGCGGCGCCGGCCCGGCGGTGGAGCTGGCTATCCAGCGTCGCGACGTGCGGGCGGTGGTGGCGCAGTCGGGCATCTACGACCTGTGGGCCGTCTACCGCGGCACGCAGCTTCCTGGCTTCCGCGACACCATCCTCGCCGAGGCCGGCAGCGACAGCAGCGCCTGGCGCGAGCGCTCGCCGGCGCTGCGCGCCGGCGGGGTGCACGCCGCGGTGCTCCTGATCCACGGCGAGAACGACACCCGGGTGCCGGCGGCGCAGGCGCACGCGTTCCAGCACGCGCTCGAGGCGGCGGGGGTGACGGTCGAGGCCCGCTTCGATCCCGAGGCCGAGCATGCGGTGCCGCGCGCCGAGGCGTTGCGCGCGGTGTTCGACTTCCTCCATCGCACCCTCGCGGAGTGAGCGCCGGGACCCGCGGGGCCGCAGCGCGGGTCGGCTTCCCTGGGGCCGCGGCCGGCGGCGGATTCGCCGGAGCGCTGCGCGCGTCAGGTTCGCCGGGGCCGCACCGCGGGTCGGTCCACGCGGGCCCGCGTGATAAACTCCTGCATCGTCCTCGCCCACGATCCCGCGGAGATTCCCGCATGACCCGACCGCTCGCGTCCCTGGCCTTGGGACTGCTGCTGGCCGCCGCTCCCGCGCACGCGCAGTCGCCCGAGCCGCGACTGGTGCGCGTCGCCCTCGACCGCGTGGTCACCCTCGCCGGGCTGCTGGAAGCGGGGCTCGACGTGGTGGACGTCAAGGCCGGCGAATCGGCGACGCTCCTCGAATGGCCCGGCGACGCGGCGACGCTCGCCACACTCGGCGCGCGGGTCGAAGTGCTGGACGATGACCCCGCGGCCAGCGCGGCGCGGCGGGCCGCCGAGGAACTCGCCGCGCGCCCGCGCCCCCCGGGAACGCCGGTGCGCAGCGCCACCGGCCCCGACGGCGTCTTTCGCACGCAGCTGCTCCCGCCGTTCGGCTCCGGCAGCATGGGCGGCTACTGGACGCTGGACGAGGTCAAGATGAAGCTCGACCAGCTGGTCGCCGACGACACCCACGACGTGGTGGCGGACAAGCTCGACACGCTGGGCTACACCGTCCAGGGGCGGCCGATCTGGGGCCTCGAGCTCGGCAAGTCGGTGGTGGGCCCCGACACGCGCCCGGTCGCATTCTTCAACGCCCTCACCCACGCGCGCGAGCCCGAGGGGATGCAGACGGTGTTCTACTTCGTGGACGACCTGCTCGCGGGCTACGCCTCGGACCCCTTCGCCACCTACCTGCTCGATCAGCGCGTGATCTACATCGTGCCGGTGGTGAACCCGGACGGCTACGAGCGCAACCGCGCGACCAACCCCGGCGGCGGCGGCAATTGGCGCAAGAACCTGCGCGACAACGACGGCAGCGGCACGGTCAACAGCCAGGACGGCGTGGATCTCAACCGCAACTTCGGCTACCAGTGGGGCTACGACAACATCGGCTCGAGCGGCACCCGGTCGGACGCGACCTATCGCGGCCCCTCGGCCTTCTCCGAGCCCGAGACCCAGGCCCAGCGCGACGTCGTGGCGCAGCTCGAGCCGCGCACCGGGCTCTCGTTCCACACCTACAGCGACCTGCTGCTCAACCCCTGGGGCTACACCCCGGCGGGCGTCCCCGACTCGGCGGCGTTCTACGAGTGGAACGACGAGATGAGCCTCGGCAACGGCTACATGACGGGCTCGGGGCCGCGCATCCTCTACGCGGTGAACGGCGAGTTCAACGACTGGTGCTACGGCGACGAAGCGCTCAAGCCGCGCGCCTTCACCTGGACGCCCGAGGTCGGCAACGACGCCGACGGCTTCTGGCCCGCCCCCTCGCGCATCGTCCCGCTGGCGCGGCAGAACCTGCGCGCGTGCTACACCGTGGCGGCGATCGCGGGAGCCTACGTGCGGGTCGAGAGCGCCGCGCTCGCGGAAGGGACGCTCGACGCCGGCGGCGCCTCCCACCTCGCGGTGCGGGCGCGCAACATCGGGCTCGATCCGGCGGGTCCCGAGCTCGGGGCCGCACTCGCCTCGCTCGATGCGGGCGCCAACGTGCTCTCCGGCCCGATCGCCTATCCCACGATCGGTTCGCTCCAGAGCGCCGACGCCACGGGCGGCGCGACCTTCACCGTCGCCGCCGACGACACGGTCACGCCGGGGCGGCTGGTGCGCTTCCGGGTCGAGTTCACCACGCCCGCGGGGTTCTACGCGCGCGACACGGTCGAGATCCCGGTCGGCACGCCGACGGTGGTGTTCGCCGACGGCGCCTCGGGCGGGCTCGGCGCCTGGGACGTCTCGAGCGCCTGGGGCATCGTCAGCAACGATCCGATCCACCCGAGCCGCTACTTCGCCGACAGCCCGTCGGGCAAGTACGCGGCCAACTCCAACGCGCGCCTCACCGTGCACGACCCGCTCGATCTCTCGGCCGGAGTGCACGCCTACGCCTTCTTCGACACGCGCTGGCAGATCGAGAACGACTACGACGCCGCGGTGATCGAGGCGAGTCTCGACGGCAGCACCTGGACGCCGCTCGCGGGGCGCGCGACGGTCCCGGGCGCGATCGGCGTGCAGCCCGCGGGCAAGCCGGTCTACGCCGGCGTGCGCAACTACTGGAAGCCGGAGCGCGTGGACCTGTCGGCGTTCGCCGGGCCCACCGCGACCGCCGCGCGCCTGCGCTACCGGCTGGTCTCGGACTCGGGGGCGCAGTACGACGGCTTCAACTTCGACTCGCTGCGCGTGGTGATCTACGACCCGCTGGCGCAACCCCAGCCGGTCGCGGTGGAGGACGGCCCGCCGCCGGCAACGCTCGCGTTCTCGCCCCCGGCACCCAATCCGGCGCGCGATCGGGCGGCGTTGGGCTTCGCGCTGCCGCGCGCGGGCGAGGTGCGGCTGGAGATCCTCGACGTGCAGGGCCGCCGGGTGCGCCGGCTCGTCGCCGCGCCGATGGCGGCGGGCCGCTACGTCCAGGGCTGGGACCTGCGCGACGAGGCCGGCAGGCACGTGGCGCCGGGACTCTATCTGGCCTCGCTGAGTGCCGCGGACGGGCGCCTCACGCGGCGTCTGGTCGTGATCGAATGAGCTGCGCGCCGTCCGCGACGCGCGACGCGATCGGACGAGAACAGCCACCGACCGCCGAGTCCCGCTCGTGCGCCGCCCCGTGCTGCGCTTTGACGCCGCGCTCGGCGATCGCCCGCGGTCCCGGGGGATGAGCGCTCTCTCCTGGAAGCTCCAGCGCTTGCGCGCGATGCCTCCGGCGGAGATCGCGCACCGCACCCGCATCGCGCTCCGCGACCGCCTGCGCCCCCCCGAATACCTCGGCTGGAGCCCGGCCGAGGCGGGCCGCCGGCTGTTCGCCGTGCGCGCGGGCGAAGCGCTCGACGGCAGCCGGATCGGCGCGCTGCTCCACGCCCCGCGCCACCCGGCGGGCTTCGAGCCGGCGCTGGACGAGGCGGTGCAGCTCGACCGCGGTGAGTGGACGCTCTTCGGGCGCCGCGTGACGCTCGCCGATCCGCCGGAGTGGCGGCGCAATCCGCTCACCGGCGGCGAGTGGCCGGATCTGCCGAGCGCGCGCATCGACTACCGGCGCACCGACCTCGCGGGCGGGGCCAAGGCGACCTGGGAGGTCGGACGCCTGACCACGCTGCCGGTCCTGGCGCTGGGGGCACGGCTCCGCGGCGAGCCGGCGTTCGCCGGCCGGGCCATCCGCTGGCTCGACGACTGGAACGCGCGCAACCCGCTGCTCCAAGGCATCCACCACACCAGCGGAATCGAGATGGCGGTGCGCGTGCTCACGGTGTGCGCGACGCTGAACCTGCTCGGCGACCGCGCGCGCGAGGTGGCGCTCGAGCCCTGCCTCGGGCTCCTCGCCCAGCAGGCGCTCTACTGCCGCGATCACCTGAGCCTGGGCTCGAGCGCCAACAACCACCTGATCGCCGAATACGCGGCGCTCGCGGTGATGGGCGGGCTGTTCCCGGCGCTGCGCGGCGCCCGCGGGCTGCTCGAAGAGAGCCTGCGCGGGCTCGAGCGCGAAACCTTGCGCCAGATCCACCCCGACGGCGTGCCCGCCGAGCAGGCGTTCGGCTACCTGCCGTTCGTCTGGGAGTTGCTGCTGGTGACCTTCACCGCTGCGGCGCTGGGGAGCCGCAGCGTGGCGCCGGTGGTGCGCGAGCGGCTGCGCGCCTCGCTCGAGTTCGCGCGCACCGTGCGGCTGCCCGACGGCTCCATGCCCCGGATCGGCGACGAGGACGACGGCCGCGTGCTGCTCGCCGCCGAGGGCTACGCGCGATTGGACCTGGTCGGCAACGCGCTCGCCGCGTGGCTCGGCGCGGACGCGCTCGCGGCCGACACGCAGGCGCTGGCGCTGCTGCTCGCCGGCCGCGCCCCGGCGCCGGCGCGGGCCGCGGCGGACGGGCGGCACGAGTTCGCCACGGGCGGCTACACCGTCTGGCGACTGGATGGTCTGCTCGTGACGTTCGACCACGGACCGCTCGGGCTCGGCCCCATCGCCGCGCACGGCCACGCCGACGCGCTGGCGGTGACCGTCCACCGCGGCCTCGACGGCGTGGCGATCGACCCCGGCACCCTCGCCTACCACGAGGATCCCGAGGCCCGCGCCCGCTGCCGCGCGACCGGATCGCACTGCACCGTGCGCTTCGGCGACCGCAGCCAGAGCCGGATGCTGGGGCCGTTCCTGTGGGGCACGCGCGCCGGCGTGAGTGCTGTGGACGGCGGCTACGAGTGCCTCTGGGCCGACGGCGAGCGCCACTGGCGGCGCGTGGCGGTCGAGACCGGGTGGGTCACGATCGAGGATCGCGTCGAGGGCGAGGGCGCCGAGCTGGTCTTCGCCCTCGTCCCCGGAGCGCGCATCGAGCGCGACGGCACGCGCGCGGTGGTGGTGAGCGGCGCGACGGTGGCGACCTTCGAGACCGACGGCGCCGGCGACTGGCGCCTCGAGCCCGCCGAGGTCGCCCCCCGCTACGGCGCGCGGCTCCCCGCCGCGCGGCTGGTGGCGCCGATCGGCGGCGAGCGCGCCCAGACGGTCATCCGCATCGCGGCGGCCTGAGCGCGCGCACTCGCGCCCGGCGCGGGCGTCTCTTCCCTCGGGGCACCGCCGCCCAGCGCGGCTCACGGCCAGCCGGCCAGAGCACCCGCCGCCGGCCGTGCGCTCTCTACGGCTGCGCCGCCGCCACCCGCCCGTGGAACAGCTTCGACGGCTTCCCCTCGGTCCACGGGTGGTATTCGGTCGCGAACCGCACGCGCTCGATGAGCGGCGGGTGCGTGTACTGGAAGAACTCGACCAGCGCCGAGGGCTCGGGGTCCGACTTGTTCTGCGAGCCGAGCTTGATGAACGCGCGCGCGCCGGCATCGTTCAAGCGCGTCACCTCGAGACCGAAGATGTCGGAGTCGTGCTCGATGTGGCGCGAGAACGAGTTGGCCGCCGGCTGCACCACCAGCGAGGCGAGGCTGAGCGTGATCGTCAGCAGCGGCATGGATGCCACGTCGTGCAGCTCGGTGAAGCCCCAGCGTCCGCCGAAGCGCTTCACCGCCCAGTTCATCAGCACCCAGCTCCCGAAGAACACCACGAAGCCGAGCAGCGAGAAGACGATGATTCCCTGCCAGACGTGGCCGAGCACGTAGTGCCCCATCTCGTGCCCCATGACGAACAGGATCTCGTCGTCGGTCATGCCCTTGAGGGTGGTGTCCCACAGCACGATGCGCTGCGAGGCGCCGAAGCCGTTGACGTAGGCGTTGTACTTCTTGGTCTGGGCACTCTTGTCCACCTCGTAGACGTTGCGCCCGGGGATGCCGGCGCGCCCGGCGAGGTCGAGGATCTCCTGCTTGAGCTGCTGGTCGCGCAGCGGCGTGAACTTGTTGAAGAGCGGATCGATGACCAGCGGCTGGATCAGGCTGGCGATGACGATCACCGGCACCGTGCCCACCCCGAGCCACAGCCACCAGCGCCGCGGGCTCTTCCGGATGGCGCCGTAGGCGAGGGCGACGAGCGGGATGACGCCGAAGAAGAAGATGCCCACCGCCGCACCCTTCAGCTCGTCGCCGATCCAGGCGCCGAAGCCTTGGTTCGACAGCCCGAACTGGTGCTCGAGCGCGAAGCCCTCGTACCAGGCGAGCGGGAAGCCCAGCACGAAGGCCACCAGGGTGTAGAGAACGATGTAGACCAGCACCCGCGGGTAGCGGCGGGTGCCGGCGCGGTGGGCGACGTCGCGCATCCGGGCCGAGAGGCCGGTGAACAGGATGAGCAGACCCAAGGCGATGCCGTAGAGCGGATCGAGGAAGCCGAGCAACTGGCGCTTCGAGGAGTAGGACCGGTTCTCGGGCGTGAAGTTGGCCCGCACCTCGGCGACGCGCGCTTCGGGGCTGGCCGCCGGCGCCACCGCCGCCGCGAGGCTGCCGCCGGGCGCTGCCGCGGCGGCGGTGTCGGAGCGGATGGGGGGCGGTGTTTGGGCGCCGGCCAGGACCGGGATCAGAGCGAGGCCGAGCGCGAAGGAGGCGGCGAGCAACGCGCGGCCGATGGCGGCGGTGAGCCGCAGGTCGAGGAAGGCGGCGGACGGCGGCGGGCATCCAAGGACGGCAGGCCGCAGCGCGCGGCCGCGGACGGCGTCGAGCGATCGTGGGGACACGGCGTTTCCTCCGGGACCTCGGGCGGCGTGGGTACGGTGGTGGGACGCTAGGCCGGCCGGGGCCCGTAGGCAAGCCGGCGGGGCCGCGCGCGGCGGAATCGGCGACCAGCGGGGCTCGCCACGGGGGCCCCCGGTCACTTCTTGGGCGCTCCCGGCGGGTGTCGTCCCTTTTCTTCCCGGGCCCGCGCCGCACCCGGGACCTCCAGGCGGGCCGCGGGCGGACCCGCCGGCCGACCCATCTCGCGGCCCATCTCCGCGATGGTCATCGGCATGCCGCCTTCGGGCCGGGTTCGGCCTGCATTTTGCCTTCCCCCGGGCTGCAGATCGGGCCCGCCGGGGCCTCGTGACGCCGGCAGCGGCGCACGAGTCCCCCTCCCGGAGGTCCGCCTCCGGCCGGGGCGGCGGGTGAGCCGGCTCTGCCTCGATTCCCGCGCAGGCGCGCGGGAAAGGGTCACTCATTTGCGCAGCTGAACCGGCGGTCCCGAGCGGACCCGGCGGACGGCGCGTTCGAAGGAGCAAGCGATGGCATCCCTGTTCAATCGCCTGGTCGGGAACGGCTCCCAAGATCGGGAACTCGCCGAGGAAATGCGCACGGTCATCGAGGAGATGCGCCAGGAGCGCGAGCGTTTCCAGATGGTGTTCGAGTCCTCGCGGGCCGCGGCCGACCGGCTGCAGCAGCTCGGCGAGCCGATCGCCAAGGCGGGCAGCGACGTGAACGCGGTGACCGCCCGGCTCAAGGCGATGGAGGAGCGACTCGAGGCGATCGCGCAGCTCGCGACCCGGGTCGAAACGCTCGACGAGCGCTCCCAGGGGCTGGCGCAGAGCCAGCAGCAGGCCGATGCCCACCTTGCCACCGTGGTCCAGGACTCCCAGCAGATCCGCACGGTGTTCGAAACGCTGAGCGAGAAGGTGGATCTCGCGGCGAGCCTGCAGAGCCGCATGGAGGCGTTCCTCGAGGTCGACAAGCCGTTCGGCGTCCTGCACGGCCAGGCCGACGAGATCCGCGGCCAGGTCGAGGGCACCAACGAGCACCTGGGCCGCCTGCGCGCGCAGAACGAGCGACTCGTGGATGCGCACAAGCTCGCCATGTCCAAGATGGAGGCGCTCGACCGCCGGCGCGAGGAGCTGAGCCGCGACCTGACGGACAAGGAACGGCGCGTGGTGGCCGTCGAGATGGCGATCCGCGGGATGGACGGCGTGCGCGGCACGGTGGACGACGTCAAGCGCGAGCTGGGCACCGTGAAGGCGCTGGCCGACACGCTCTCCCAGAAGATTGCCTCGCTCGAAGTGCAGCGCGAAGCCGTCGAGCGCGCCCTGGCCCAGGCCGACAGCCTCGAGCGGGCGATGCGCCAGATCGACGCCGGCGTCCAGCAGCAGGCCGAAAACCAGCGGCGCCTGGGCGGGATGCAGGACGAGCTCGCCGCCCTGCGCTCGCTCCACGAGGAGGTGACGGAGCGCTCGGGCGAGATCAACCGGCTCCAGCTCCAGATCGAGGAGCAGACCGGGGCCCTGCGCCACGACCTGACCGCGGCGCGGGACGAGATGAAGAATGCGGTCGAACGGTTCGACTTCGAGAGCAAGGGCCTCGAGTCCGTCAGCCAGCGCGTGGGGGATCTGCGCGGCGCGCTCTCGGACTTCGAGAATCGCTTCCAGGGCCTGCGGGATTCGAGCCGCACCGTGAGCGAGCTGAATACCCAAACCGACAGTCTGACGGCGCAGCTCAAGGGCCTGCTCGACGAGTCAGCCCGGATCGACGCGGAGGTCAAGAGGTTCCATAGCGTCCGCGACGGCCTGGACATCGCGTTCCGCACCACCGCCGAGCTGGGCGCGCGGGTCGCGCGCATCGAGGAGGCGCGGCCGGCGGTGGACGCCGTCTTCCGCGACTTCGAGCGGCTCGGCAGCTCCCACGCGATGGTCAAGGACACGCTCGAGCAGACCAAGATCGCGCACGGCGAGATCGCGCGCATGCTGGACAGCCAGTCGAAAACCCGCACCTGGCTGCTGGACACCGAGCAGTCGCTGCGCGGGATGAAGGATCAGGTCGGCGAGCTGCAGGACCTGGCCCCGACGCTGGACCAGGCGCAGAAGCAGACCCAGCGCATCAACGAATCCCTGGCGTCCATCGAGTCGCGGCGCGACTCGGTCGAGGAGCTGCAGGGCCGGCTCACCGACTTGGGCGCCTTGGGCTCGGACCTGGACGAGCGCAGCCGGCAGCTCCAGTCGCGCATGGAGGCCGCGGAGGAGCGCTTCCACCACCTGGCCGAGCACGCCGAGGAGGCCGATCGCATCAGCAAAACGGTCGCGGGTGTGACCGCCGGCGTGCACGAGGCCGCGCGGCAGACCGCCGCGATCGGCAAGACGGTCACCGCGTTCGAGGCCCGCTGCCAGTCGGTCGAGGCGATCGCCGAGCAGACCGAGGTCCTGCGCCAGGAACTGGAGCAGCGGCAGCACGCGCTGGAGGAGGCGGGAAAGAACCTCAAGCGCACCTCCAAGCTGCGGCAGGAGGCGGCCGACTCCGCGCAGCAGCTCGAGGAGCTGGTCCGCCGCCTCGGCGAGGCGCTCGCGACGGCCGACAGCCGCGCGCAGAGCGTGGACGGGCTTTCGGCCAGCCTCGAGGAGCGGGTGCGCGATCTGCAGGCCGTGGACAATCGCCTCGGCCAGTTCGAGAAGCGTCTGGCCCAGTGGGAGCACGTGGACGAGGTGGTCTCACGCGCGCTGGAGCAGATCTCCGCTCGCCAGGGCACGGTGCAGACGCTGCAGGCCGATCTCGACCGCATGGTTACGATGGCCGAGCAGACCAGCGAAGAGGTCCGCACCATCACCGCGGCGCGCCGCGAGGTCGCCGAGAGCCGGGGCCTGCTCGACGAGGTCCTGGGCCGCGTGCGGGAGATCCAGGGTGCGGCCAGCGCGCTCGACGAGCGCAAGCGCCAGATGGCCGCGGCCGAGGAGCGCCTGGCGCGCGCAGACGCGCTGCTGATCGACGTGCGCTCCGGTCTCGAGGCGCTCCAGGGGCAGAAGGTCATCGTGGAGCAGGCGGTCGAGAAGGCCGGCTCGCTGAAGTTCCTCCTCAAGCAGGCCGAGGCGACGATCGACGGGCTGCGCGAGGAGCGGAACATGACGGCCGACGTCCGCTCCGCGGTGACCGTGGTCCGGCAGGACGACGAGTCGGAAGGCAGCGAAGGGGGCCGCAAGGCGCGGAACAAGGCGGCCTGATCCCGGGGCCTGCTGCCGGCGGCGCGGCGCGGAGCGCTTCGGGGCTCCGCGTCGCGTCGCGCGGTGCTCGGGCCTCTCGCGCCGCGTCGCCGGAGTCGTCGGCCGGATGGTGCCGCGTGGCGACGCCCGTCGCGTGTCGCGAGCGGCAGCGCCCGTCGCATGTCCCGAGCGGCTCGCCGGACGGTGCGAGGCTCCGGGCCGCCCGGCCGTTGCGGGCTCGCGGGCGGTCTGCTCTAATGCGCGGCTCATGAGCGTCGAACCCCGCGGCGGGCGTGGCTCGCCGGGCTTTCTGCAGCGCCACCCGCGAGCGCCGTGGCCCGCGCTCCTCTCCGCCCTCGCGGCCGCGGGCCTGTTTCTGGCGCTGATGCCGGGAGTGCCGGGCATCGGTGATTCGGCGGAGTTCACCCTCGCCCTCGCCCTGGCGGGCGTGCCGCATCCGACCGGCTATCCGCTCTACGTCCTGCTCGGCCATCCGTTCGTGCTCCTGCTCCATGCGGCGGGCGTCGGCTGGGTCGCGGCCGCGAACGCCTGGAGCGCGCTCGGCGCCGCGATCGCCGTGGGTCTCTACGTCGAACTGGCGCGCTGGATGATGACCGACGGCGGCGGGAACGCCGCGCTCGCGGCGAGCGCCCGCCCCGCGGGAAGTGCCGGCGGCACCGGGAGCACCGCGGGCTCGACCCCCACCGGCTCCGCAGCAGCGCTCTCGCCCGCCGCCGCCGCGCTCGTTCCCGCCGCGCTGCTGGTGCTCAACCCGGTGTGGCTCCAGGCCGCGACCGAGGCCGAGGTCTATAGCTGGTGGTTCGCCTGGGTGGCGGGGGCCGCGCTGTTCGTGCTCGGCCGCACGCGGGCGCTCGAGGCGCCCGGGGCCGCCGGCCCCGGCGGCCGGTCCACCGCACTCGCCTGGGGATTCCTGTGCGGAGTGGGCCTCGCCCACCACCTGATGGCGGTGATGTTCATCGTGCCCTTCTCGATCGTGCTCGCGGTGGCCTTCGCGCGCGCGCGCCGCTGGCGTGCCTCGTTCGCGGGGCTCGCGGCACTCGGCGCCCTGCCCCCGCTTGCGGCGTACGCGTTCCTCGCCTACCGCGCGTTCCACCCCGCGGCCGCCCAGTGGCCGCTGGACGCCTCGCTCGCCGCGGTGGTGCGGCACGCGAGCGGCGCCGCGTACGGAGCCTACCTCGGCCGCTTCACGCCCAATCCCGCCGAGCGCGCGCTGCTGGCGAGCGCGGTGATTCCGTTTCTGGTGCCCGGGCTGGTGCTGACCGCGGTCTACGCCCTGCGCGGGCCGGTGCCTGCCGTGCGCGGGTGGCTGCTCGCCTTTCTCGGGGGCGCGGCGCTGCTGGTGGCGTTCATCGTCAACTACGGGGTGCCCGACCCCGCGATGTACTTCGCCCCGGCGCTGATGGCCGGCCTGCTCGTGGCGGCACCCGTGGCCGCGTGGGTCGCCCGGCGCGCGCCGCGGCCGCTCGCCTATGCCCTGCTCGGCGCGGTGGTGCTGGCGGCGGCGTCCTGGTCGCTGCCGCGGGCGCTCGCCGCGCGCGCGCGCCTGGTCACGGTGGACCGCCGCATCCGCGCCGCCTGGCACGCCATCCCCTTCGAGCGCGGCTTCGTGCTGTGGCAGGACGACCATGCCCACCGGCTCCGGATCTTCGGCCTGCTCGAACGCGATCGCCCCGGCCTCGACGTCGAGAATCCCAACTGGCTCACCTGGACGGCCGCGCGCGCGCGCTTCGCGAGCCGCTTCGGCTTCGACCCGCTCGCGGGGCTGGTACCCCGCACCATGGCGGACGTGGCGCGCATCCCCGACAACATCCGGCGCCAGACCTCGCTGCCGGTCGCCGACTTCCCGGTCTTCATCGAGCGCGTGCGCGCCGCGGAAGCCCGTCCGCGATGAGCGCGCGGCGAGCCTCACGCGCCGGGTCGCCGCGCGCCGCGGCGGCCGCCGCGACCGCCTCTCGGTGAAGCGCGCGCGTCGTCCCTCGGCGCCTCGTGCGCCGCGGCCGCGCGCGGCGCGCGGCGCGGCAGTCCCGCGCGACACGGGCGCCTATGCGCGCATCCTGGCGGTCGTGCGCCGGATTCCGCGCGGGCGGGTCGCGACCTACGGCGAGGTCGCGGCACTCGCCGGATTCGCGCACGCCCCGCGCCTGGCGGGCTACGCGCTTCACGCGCTCCCCGAGGGCACGCCGCTCCCCTGGCACCGGGTGGTGGGCGCGGGCGGGCGGCTCAGCCTGGCGCGGCTGAGCCCCGCGGGTGCGCTCACCCAGCGCCTGCGCCTCGAGGCCGAGGGGGTGTCCTTCGATCCGCGCGGGCGCGTGCGACTCGCCCTCCACGGATGGAAGCGCGGCCCCCGGGCGCGGCGCGCGGCGCAACCGCGCCGCGCTCGCGCCCGTATGCGACCGTGAGAGAATGTTCGCCCGCACGATCCCCAGTTCCCCGACCCGGAGGCGATCCATGACCGTTCCCGTTCGGCTTCGATGGTTGATGCTCGCCGCCCTCGCGATGTTGCCCTGCGCCGCGCCCGCTCGGGGCGCGCTCCCGCCGCTCGTGCCGCGGGCCGTGCTGTTCGGCGATCCGTCGCGGACCGGCCCGCGGCTCTCCCCCGACGGCACGCGCATCTCCTACATCGCCGCATCCGAGGAAGGCGTGCTCAACGCCTGGGTGCGCTCGCTCGGCGGCGGCGACGAGCGGCAGGTGACGCACGACCGCGGGCGCGGCGTCTTCGGCGCGTTCTGGGCCGGGGACGGCAAGCACCTGCTCTATGTCCAGGATCGGAACGGCGACGAGAACTGGCACCTCTACTCGACCGATCTCGAGAGCGACGTCACCCGCGACCTCACGCCGTTCGTGGGCGTGCGCGCCGAGAACGTGCTGCTGGACCCCGACCATCCCGACGAGCTGCTGGTCGGCCTCAACCTCCGCGACCGCAAGGTTTCCGACATGTATCGGGTGAACCTCGCCACCGGCGCGGTCCTCGCCGACACCCGCAATCCCGGCGACGTCGTCGAGTGGGTCGCGGACCACGCCTTCGTGATCCGCGCGGCGAGCGCGCTCGATCCCACGGACGCGAGCACCGTGATCCGCGTGCGCGACGCCGCCGACGGCCCGTGGCGCGAGCTGCGGCGGTGGAGCATGGAGGAGGCGAACAGCGACCGCTACCAGCGCATCATCGCCTTCACCGCCGACGGCGAGAGTCTGCTGGTGCAGTCACCGGAGGGCGCCAACACCACGCGCATCGTCGCCATCGCGCTCGCGAACGGCGGGGAGCGCGAGGTGGTGCCGGCCGACCCGCGCGCCGACCTGTGGGCCGAGTTCGACTTCGCCGGGGCGTTCGAGCCGGTCGCGGTGCTGCTCCATCCCGCGCGCGGCACGGTGCAGGCGTACGGGGTGAACTACCTGAAGCCGGAATGGCGCGTGGTGGATCCTGCGCTCCGCGCCGACTTCGCGGCACTGGCGCGCGTGCAGCCCGGCGCGTTCTTCATCGTCGATCGCGACCGCGCCGACCGCCGCTGGTTGGTCGGCTGCTACACGGACGTCGGCCCGATGACGTTCTACGTCTACGATCGCCGCGCGAAGCGGGCGACCAAGCTGTTCGAGACCCGTCCCGAGCTGCTGCGCTACCGCTTCGCGCCGATGAAGCCGGTGACGTTCCGCGCGCGCGACGGACTCGAGATTCCCGCCTACCTCACGCTCCCGGTGGGCGTGCCGGCCAAGCACCTGCCGCTGGTGCTCCTGCCGCACGGCGGTCCCTGGTACCGCGACGAGTGGGGCTTCGACGCCTTCCCGCAGTGGCTCGCGAACCGTGGCTACGCCGTGCTCCAGGTGCAGTTCCGCGGCTCGACCGGGTTCGGCAAGGCGTTCCTCAACGCCAGCACCGGCGAGATGGGCACCGGTGGCATGCAGCACGATCTCACCGACGGCGCGCGCTGGGCGGTGGCGCAGGGCATCGCCGATTCGAGCCGCGTGGCGATCATGGGGGGATCCTACGGCGGCTACGCCACGCTCGCCGGCGTGGCCTTCACGCCTGAGCTTTACACTTGCGGGGTGGACATCGTGGGACCCTCGAACCTGCGCACGCTGATCGAGTCGTTTCCGCCCTACTGGGCGCCGCGCACGCGCCGTTGGCTCAAACGCATCGGCGACGTGCTCACGGACGACGCGCTCAACCGGCGCATCTCGCCGCTCTTCCACGTGGACCGCATGCGCGCGCCGCTCGTGATCGGGCACGGCGCGAACGACCCGCGCGTCAAGCTCACCGAGTCCGAGCAGATCGTGAAGAGCCTGCGCGCGCGCGGCCACGACGTCACCTTCGTCGTCTACCCGGACGAGGGCCACGGCTTCGGGCGCGCCGCGAACAACCTCGACTTCAGCGGCCGGATCGAGGAGTTCCTGGCGAAGCACCTGGGCGGCCGCGCCGAGCCGTGGACGAAGATGGAGGGCTCGACGGCGGAGGTGCGGTAGGGCGCTGTCCGAGAGTGCCACGCGCAGGTAGCGTTCGGGCAGGTCGCGCCAGGGCGAGCAGCCACGCAGGATCCAGAGCATGCGATCGAGCGCCGTGCGCGGCGGGATGCGCTTGCGCCCTCTCGTGGCGGCGATCGGAATGAGCGGCTCGAACGGCTTCCGCTGGTCATCCGTAACTTCGTAGCGTTGCGACCCTTCAGCCGTCCCAGCCTCGCCGTCCGTGGCGGGTGGGCAGCATCCCAATGGCTTGCGACCGTTCTCAGGCTGCCCGGGACGCCGCGGCGGCCCCTGCCTTCCTTCGCTAGCTTCCCGGCGCGGGCCGAAGGTAGAATTCTGCTCTCGACAGGCGGGCGTCCCCGTCATTCCGCTCGGCGATCTGATTCGTGCCGCGGACTGTTGGGCCCTCCTGTCGGTGGTTCCATTGCCGCGCACCGCATCTCGCACATGGGAGGCCGCTCTCATGAATCACCTGCCTCGTCGTTTCGCGATCACCGTTCTCTTGCTCGCCCACGCGGTCACGCTGCCCGCCGTGGCCGGAGCGCAGCCTCCGGCCTACATCACGCAGTGGGGCACGACCGGCGGCGGGAACGGGCAATTCAATACCCCGCGCGGGGTGGCGCTGGATGCCAGCGGCCACGTCTACGTGGGAGACACGGGCAACCACCGCATCCAGGTTTTCACCGTCAACGGCGCCTACCTCACCCAGTGGGGCACGCTCGGGGGCGGAAACGGGCAGTTCCAGAACCCGGGCGGTGTGGCGGTGGATGCCAGCGGCAACGTCTACGTGGCGGACATCTCCAACCACCGCATCCAGAAGTCCACCGGCGGCGGCGCCTACCTCACCCAGTGGGGCACCCTCGGCAGCGGGAACGGGCAATTCAACAGCCCGATCGGTCTGAGGGTTGATGCCGGCGGCAATGTCTACGTGGCGGACCAGGTGAACAACCGCATCCAGAAATTCACGAGCGGCGGCGTCTACCTCACACAGTGGGGCACCCTCGGGAGCGGGAATGGGCAGCTCCGTAACCCGGTTGATGTGGCGGCCGATGCCGGCGGCAACGTCTACGTGGCGGATGCGCTCAACCACCGCATCCAGAAGTTCACCAGCAGCGGTGCGTACCTCACGCAGTGGGGCAGCCTCGGCAGCGGGAACGGGCAGCTCAATAGCCCGCTCGGTGTAGCGGTGGATGCCAGCAACAACATCTACGTGGCGGATTCGGGCAACGACCGGATCCAAGCGTTCACAAGCAGCGGCGCTTACCTCACGCAGTGGGGCACCTTCGGCAGCGGGAGCGGACAATTCCATACCCCGGTCGGTGTGGCAATTGACGCCAGCGGCGACGTCTACGTGGGTGACACATACAATTACCGCGTCCAGATGTTCGGCCCGGTGCCGACGCCCAACCAGACCACGAGTTGGGGCCGATTGAAGAGCCTCTACCGATAGGGTGTGACGGGTTTCAAGTGCGATCGAAGTCTCCCGGCGGCCACCCTCAAGAGAGGGTGGCCGTTTTTGTCGTGGGGCACGAACGGCGATGGACGAGGTCTCCTGACCGACGGCGAGTCACTCTGATATCCGCGGGGTGCTCCGTGAGGAGCCAAGCCGCATGACCGTGGTTCGCCGAGGTTGCCGCTGGCCAGCCGTCGGCTCGTTCGCCACCCGCCATGCGACCGCCTGCTCGCCTCGAATCAGCATCGCCACCGCAATGTCCTGCCGATGAACATCCAGCCCCACGAAAGTGACCGGCACCCGCATGGACTGGTTCCCTGCTTCGCATGCGGCTCTGGCGCCGCAAGGTTCTTTCCCGCGACCGCATGTGGGGGCTACCCACCCGATCGCGACGTGACGCACTTCGGTGGCGACGCCAGGACCGGAAGCCGGGCACTCCATAGGGTCTGAGCCGAAGGGCCAACCTCGCGCGGGGTCGGTCGTCGCTGATTGGGCCGGTTCGGGTTCAGCATGGGATCGTCGGAGGGGGGCCCCCAAGACCCTCCAGGAATGCGGCCGACCCTCGCGGTCGCTCGAGGTTCGGGGCGGCTTTCAGACACACCCTAGTCCGAGCGCCGGGTGGCCGGTCCAAGCGCCGCGAGCACCGCGCGTGCCGCGGGCGAATCGGGGAACAGGGCGAGCGCGCGGTGCACCGCCTGCTCGGCCTCGGGCCGGCGCCCGAGGCGGGCCAGGGCCTGGGCGAGTAGCGTCCAGGCGCCGGCCGACTCGCGGTCGAGCTCGAGTGCGATGCGCAGCTCGGCGAGCGCCGCGCCGGCATCGCCGCGATCGAGCGCGGAGCGGGCGCGCACCTGGGCCCGCGCCACGGCCTCGGGCACCAGGTGCGCGCGTCCCGGGATCCACGGGAAGACCCGCATGACTTCGGGCTCCGGGGTCGCGGTGAAGAGCGGGGCGACGTTGTCCACCGCCAACCACTCGTCGAAGGCGGCCACGAACGTGACCCCGCGGCGCGCGAAGAGATCTTCGAGGCGCCGCTCGTAGCCGGCCCGGCCGACCCAGGGAATGACCTCGGGGCTCACCAGGCCCACGGTGTCCACGATCCGCCGGCGCGACTCGTAGGCGATGGCACCCACGTCGTGCGTGGCCACCACCGCGTCGGCCGGCGTGTTCGCGGCTAGCCAGCGGCCGGCGCGCTCGTTGCGCTCGGCGTGGTAGCGACAGGCGTAGAGGTAGAACCCGTCGCTGTCGGCCGCCGCACGCGCATGGAGTGCCGCCGCGAGCACTGCTACGCCCGCCAGGGCCGCCCGCCGCGCGGCGGGGCTGCCGATCCACGAGCGCAGGGCGCGCGAGCGCCACGCCGCCTGCACGCCGGCGAGCCCCAGCACCGCGAGCGCCGGCAACGCAGGGACCAGGTAGCGCATGAAACGGTGGGCGTACGGCAGCAGCACCAGGTAGGCGAGCGGGAGCGCCACCACCCAGCCGGCCTCGAGCCGCAGTACGCCGGGAGCGCGCCGGGCGAGTGACCGGACCTCGCGCGCCAGGGCGCCGAGCGCGAAGGGTGCCAGCAGCAGCCAGGCTCCCGTGCCGAAGCACTCGGCCACGTCGCCGGTCAGGAACCCCCAGCGCGATCGCCCGGCGTAGAAGGCGGTCTTGGCCGCGAAGGTGTCGGGCAGCAGCCGGCCGCCGACGGCCAAGTTGAATGCCCCGTAGGCCACGGCCAGCGCGAGAAAGACCAGCGCCGCGCGCCACGCGCCGTTCGCGACGCCGCCCGGCGCCGCGTCGGCTGCGCGCGCGGCGGCTGCCGCGCTCGCCTGGCCCGCCGCTCTCTCGCGCGAACTCGGCGCTTCCGGTGAGGCGGCGGCGACTGGCGTCACGCGCGCGAGCCCAGCATCGACGGCGAAGACAGCGACCAGCATCAGCGCATCGGGACGCACCCAGAGCGCCAGCCCGAGCGCCGCCCCGGTCAGTACCGCGCGCCCGGAGCAGCGCGCGTGGAAGGCGAGTGCCACGAGGAAGAGGAACAGGCTGGTCTCCAT
>Ga0326597_10003576_pt1 | contig 22313 bp, 19 predicted proteins | sample RVTome_12_FD_203789 | JGI IMG/M metagenome (GOLD analysis project Ga0326597, IMG submission 203789) | Soil microbial communities from uranium-contaminated site in the Upper Colorado River Basin, Wyoming, United States - RVT100D185 | ecosystem: Environmental > Terrestrial > Soil > Contaminated >...
TTGCTGATCATTCTCTGGTATGCATTCGTCACTAGGGAAACAGAAACGCCGCTGCCCTCCATGTAACTGTTGTCACCAAGAAACTCTCGTTTTTCCTGCAATGGCAATGCGTTGAAGTGCTCGAACACCTTGATTGCATCGAGTTTCGGCTTGAATCGACCATCTGGCATATCTTCGATACTGATTCCGTGCTCTGAAAGCGCATTTCGAATGATGTCCGCGGTCTTGAAGTCTTTGTTGGCGCGAGCTTCGGCTCTAGCGACGAGCACGGATTTCAGCGAGTCATATGCGGATCGCGCAACAGCCCAATCTCCCATACCATCTTCCAGCAGCCCTAAGAGCATCGCGGAAGCTTTTAGCGCAGCCAGATTCCCAGAACTTTCGCACTCATGAAGAACCGCAATGGCACCAGCCGTGTTGAGATCGTCTGAAAGAGCCTCAAGAATGGCAGGATGGGGATTCTGGTCCGCCGGAATACCCGCCACAAGCTCACGCCACTTAGCCAGCGTCGCCTCCGCCTCCCGCGCTTTCGCCTCCGTCCAGTCCATCGGCTTGCTGTAATGCGTGCCCAGCAGCACAAACCGGATCACCTCGCCCGGCACGCCCTTGTCCAGCAAATCCCGCACCGTGAAGAAGTTGCCCAGGCTCTTGGACATCTTCTTTCCCTCGACCTGCAGCATCTCGTTGTGCATCCAGACCCGCGCAAACTCGCTGCCCGGATGCACGCACTTGCTCTGCGCGATCTCGTTCTCGTGGTGGGGGAATTGCAGATCAATGCCGCCCGCGTGGATGTCGAATGTGTGCGGTTTCTCAAGCGCTTTGCCTGACAGTCGCCCCGCCTCAATCTGCTTTTTCCAAAGCAGTTCCTCGCTCATCGCCGAGCATTCGATGTGCCAGCCCGGCCGCCCCCGGCCCCAGGGGCTCGGCCAACCCGGCTGATCGTCCGACGATGGCTTCCAGAGAACGAAGTCAAGGGGATCTTCCTTGAACGGCGCCACCTCGACGCGCGCCCCCGCGATCATGTCATCGACCGAACGCCCCGAAAGCGCGCCGTAATCGGGGTAGCTGCGCACGTCGAACAGCACATGGCCTTGCGCCGCATAGGCGTGCCCGCGCGCAATCAGCGCCTCGATCATCACGATCATCTGGCCGATGTATTCCGTCGCGCGCGGCTCATGCGTGGGCCGCAGCGCGCCAAGCGCGTCCATGTCGGCGTGATACCAGCCGATAGTTTCGTCGGTCAGCACGCGGATGATCTCGACCAGCGGACGGCCGTCGCCCGCCGCAACCATCTCGGCAGCCCGCGCGTTGATCTTGTCGTCAACATCGGTGAAATTGCGCACATAGGTCACATGTTCCGGCCCATAGACGTGCCGCAGCAGCCGGTAGAGCACGTCGAACACCACCACCGGGCGCGCGTTGCCCAGATGCGCGCGGTCGTAAACCGTGGGCCCGCACAGATACATCCGCACATTGGCCGCATCGAGTGGCGCAAACACTTCCTTGCGGCGGGTCTTGGTATTGGTCAGGCGGATCTTGGTCATCGCATTCCTCGCGGGCATCCGGGCGCGGTCTAGCCGGTCTTGCCGCGAATTGCAAAACCAAGCGACATGCCCCGCCCGCGTGCAAGGCACTTGCAAGCGCACCCGCGCCGCGCTTTCATGTCCCGACCGGCGCGCCCGCCGCTTTACGCCGCATCGGGCGGGGGCGCAGTTGCCGGAACGGCACAGACCGCGGCGGGCGAGCCCATGCAGATCTCGTTTCTTCTGAACGGAGAATCCACCACCGTCGCGCTGACCGACCCCGGCCTGACGCTGCTCGACTGGCTGCGCGAGACCCGCGGGCTGACCGGCAGCAAGGAAGCCTGCCGCGAAGGCGATTGCGGCGCCTGCACCGTGCTGCTGACCGATGCCGCCGGCAGCCACCCGGTCAACGCCTGCATCACGCTGATGCCGCAACTGCACGGCAAGGCGCTGCGCAGCGTCGAGGGCATCGGCACCGCCGCCGATCCGCACCCGGTGCAGGCGGCGCTGGTCGAACACCATGGCTCGCAATGCGGCTTTTGCACGCCCGGCATCGCCGTGGCGCTTGCCGCAGCGCATCTCAACGGCGACACCGACCACGACGCGGCGCTGGCCGGCAACCTGTGCCGCTGCACCGGCTACGCCCCGATCATCCGCGCCGCCATTGCCGCGCAAACCGCGCCGGTGCCCGCCGCGCTGCAGGCCGAAGCCGCCAGCCTCGCTGCTTCTTCATTGCCCGAAATACCCTCGGGGGGGCCCGGGGGGGCAGACAGCCCCCCCGCCTTGCAACAATCGCGCGGGGCAGGCAGCCCCCCCGCCTTCCTGCCCAAAAGTGTCGACGAACTGGCGGCATGGTTCCTGGCCAACCCCGAAGCCACGCTGGTCGCCGGCGGCACCGATGTCGGGCTCTGGATCACCAAGGAGCTGCGCCCGCTCGGCCTCGCCGCGTTCCTGCACGCCTGCGCCGATCTGCAGACGGTCACCAGAACCGCGGCCGAAATCCGCGTCGGCGCTGGCGTCACCATTGCCGCGCTGGCCGCGGCCATCGCCGAAACACACCCCTCCTTCGCCGCGCTGCTGGCGCGCTTTGCCAGCCCGCAGATCCGCGCCATGGCCACGCTTGGCGGCAATATCGCGAACGGCTCTCCCATCGCCGACACCCTGCCGGCGCTGATCGCGCTTGGGGCGCGGCTGCACCTGCGCCGGGGCGACGCGCGGCGCGAATTGGCGCTGGAGGATTTCTATCTCGATTTCCGCAAGCAGGACCGCGCGCCGGGCGAATTCATCGAAGCCGTCACCATCCCGGCGCGGGCGCCGAACCTGCGCAGCTACAAGCTTTCCAAGCGCTTCGATCAGGACATCTCAGCGCTGTGCGCGGGCTTTGACTTGACGCTGCACAAGGGCCGCATCAGCGCCGCCCGCTTCGCCTTCGGCGGCATGGCCGCGGTGCCCAAACGGGCCCGCGTGCTTGAGGCGGCGTTGGCAGGGCAGCCCGCGAGCGAGGCCACATTCGCCGCACTTGCGCCGCTGCTGCACGACGATTTCACCCCGATCGACGATCTGCGCGCCTCGGCGGGCTATCGCATGCAGGCGGCGCAGAACCTGCTGCTGCGCTATGCGCGCGACCTTGCCGGCGAGGCGGTCAATGTGCTGGGGGTCGCGCCATGAGCATCGGCGCCCCATTGCCACACGACTCGGCGCTCGGGCATGTCACCGGCGGCGCGCGATACATCGATGATCTGCCGACACCCGCGGGCACGCTGCACCTTGCATTTGGGCTGTCGAGCATCGCGCATGGCATGATCACGCATATGGATCTGGCGCCGGTGCGCGCCGCCCCCGGCGTCGTCGCGGTGCTCAGCGCGCCCGATCTGCCCTTTGCCAACGATGTCGGCCCCGCTGCCAAGGACGAGCCGTTGCTGGCAACGGGGGTGGTGCACTATGCCGGGCAGCCGCTGTTTGTGGTGATCGCCGAAAGCCACCTTGCGGCGCGCAAGGCGGCGCGGCTCGGGCGCATCGACTATGCGCCGCTGCCCGCGATCCTGACGATAGATCAGGCGCTGGCCGCCGGCGCGCATTACGAGGGCGGGCCGCTGGTGTGGTCGCGCGGCGACGCGGGCGCGGCGATTGCCGCCGCGGCACATGTGGTCGAAGGCGCCATCGAGACCGGCGCGCAGGAACATTTCTATCTGGAAGGCCAGGCGGCGCTGGCGCTGCCCGATGAGGATGCGATGACGGTGCATGCCTCCAGCCAGCACCCGACCGAGATCCAGCACAAGGTGGCGGCGGCGCTTGGCCTGCCGCTGAACGCGGTGCGCATCGAGGTGCGGCGCATGGGCGGCGGCTTTGGCGGCAAGGAAAGCCAGGGCAACGCGCTGGCGGTGGCCTGCGCGGTGGCGGCGCGTGCCACCGGGCGGCCCTGCAAGATGCGCTACGACCGCGACGACGACATGCTGATAACCGGCAAGCGCCATGATACGCGCATTCTTTACCGCGCCGGTTTCGATGCCGAGGGGCGCCTTCTGGGTGTCGAGTTCACGCATCTGCTGCGCTGCGGCTGGAGCCAGGATCTGAGCCTGCCGGTCGCCGACCGCGCCATGCTGCACGCCGACAACGCCTATTTCATTCCCGCGATGCGGATCGAAAGCCACCGGCTGCGCACCCATACGCAAAGCGCCACCGCCTTTCGCGGCTTTGGCGGGCCGCAGGGCATGATGGGAATCGAGCGGGTGCTGGAACACGCGGCCCACGAACTGGGATTTGACCCGCTGCAGCTGCGGCGTCGCAATTTTTATGCCGAAGCGGAGGCAGGGGGGCTGTCTGCCCCCCCTGGCGTCGCAGGCGACGCCCCCCCCGAGGATATTTCTGCAAGCAAGAGGCAGAGCACGCATTACGGCCAGCAGGTGGCGGATTTCGAACTTGGCGCGATTGTCGCCGAGTTGGAACAGAACGCCGATTTCGCGGCGCGGCGCGCGGCAATCGGGCGCTGGAACAGCCGCAGCCGCACGTTGAAACGGGGCATCGCGCTGACGCCGGTGAAGTTCGGCATTTCCTTCACGCTGACGCATCTGAACCAGGCCGGGGCATTGGTGCAGATTTATGCCGATGGCACCATCGCGGTGTCGCAGGGCGGCACGGAAATGGGCCAGGGGCTTTATCGCAAGGTCGGCCAGGTGGCGGCGGCGGCGTTCGGGGTGGATGTGGCCGCGGTGCGCGTGGCGGCCACCGACACGTCGAAAGTGCCGAACACATCGGCCACCGCGGCGTCCTCGGGAAGCGATCTCAACGGCATGGCGGTGCAGGCGGCCTGCGATACGATTCGCGGCCGTATTGCGGCGTTTCACGCATCGCGCGCCGGGGTGCCGGTGAGCGAGGTGCATTTTGCGCATGGCCGCATGTTCGTGGGCGAGCACGAGATGCGCTTTGCCGAGGCCGTCGCGGCAGCGCATCTGGGGCGCGTCAGCCTTTCCGCCACCGGCTTTTACGCCACCCCCGATCTGAGCTGGGACCGAAAGGCCGGGCTTGGGCGGCCGTTTTACTATTTTGCCTATGGCGCCGCGGTTTCAGAGGTGGTGATCGACACGCTGACCGGCGAAAACCGCATTTTGCGCGTCGATATCGTACATGACGCGGGCGCCAGCCTGAACCCCGCCATCGACATCGGCCAGATCGAGGGCGGTTTCGTGCAGGGCGCGGGCTGGCTGACCACCGAAGAGCTGGTGTGGAGCGACGACGGCAGGTTGCTGACGCATGCGCCTTCGACCTACAAGATCCCCGCCTGTTCGGACCGGCCACGCATTTTCAACGTGGCGCTCTGGCCGGGCCGCAACCGCGAGCCGACCATCCACCGGTCAAAGGCCGTGGGCGAGCCGCCGCTGATGCTGGCGATCTCGGTGCATCAGGCGCTTGGCGCCGCCTGCGCCGCCTGCGGCCCGCACTGGCCGGGGCTTACCGCACCCGCGACACCCGAGGCGGTGCTGGCGGCGGTGACGCGCGCGAGGGACGCATGAGCCTGAACCCCGGGCGGCTGGCGCGGGCGGCGGCACGAGGGCCGTTCACACGGGTGCTGGTGGCTGCGGTGCGTGGCTCGGCACCACGCGAGGCGGGGGCGCAGATGTTGGTCTGGCCGGATGGTTTCGAAGGCACGATCGGCGGCGGCGCGCTGGAATGGCAGGCCCTGGCGACGGCGCGCGCGGGCTTTGAAGGTTTGGCGCGGATCGCGCTTGGCCCTTCGCTTGGTCAGTGCTGCGGTGGCGCGGTCACGCTGGTTTACGAACGTTTCGATGCATACCGGGTGGCGGGCATCGCCGCGCCGGTCTGGGCGCGGCGAATCGAAGGTGCGGCGGCGATGCCCGCGGCCGTGGCACAGGCGCGCGTCACGCCATGGTCGGCGCCGCGGCTGCTGGAGGGATGGCTGCTGGAGCCGGTATCGCCGGCGGCCATGCCGATCTGGATCTGGGGGGCGGGGCATGTCGGGCGCGCACTGGCTGCTGTGCTGGCGCCGCTCGACCAATTCGCAGTGACCTGGGCCGATTTCGACGCGGCGCGCTTTGGCGGCGAGGTGGAAGGCGTGCAGCAGATCAGCGATGCCAACCCGGTGGCGCTGCTGGCGCAAGCGCCGCGCGACGCGCAGCATCTGGTGCTGACGCATTCGCACCCGCTTGACCTGGCGCTGTGCCACGCGATTCTCGGGCATGGCTTTGCCAGCCTTGGGCTGATCGGATCGGCCAGCAAGGCGGCGCGGTTTGCGGCACGGCTGGCCGCGCTTGGCCATGGGCCCGATGAAATCGCGCGCATCAATTGCCCGATCGGCGAGCCGGAGCTGGGAAAGCAACCGCAAGCCATTGCGGTTGGGGTGGCGGCCGCGCTACTCAGAGACGCGGGCAAGACGCCAAAGAGGGACGCATGAGCGCGACCGAGCCGCCGCTGCTGCGTGTGGAGGGCCTGAGCAAGGCCTACCCAGGCGTGCTGGCCAATGACGCCGTCAGCCTTGCTGTGGCGCCGGGGCAAGTGCATGCGCTTCTGGGCGAGAACGGCGCGGGCAAATCGACGCTGGTCAAGATGATCTACGGGCTGGTGCGGCCCGACAGCGGCAGCATGGCGCTGCGCGGCGCGCCCTATGCGCCGCCAGATCCGCATGCCGCGCGCGCTGCCGGCGTGGCGATGGTGTTTCAGCATTTTTCGCTGTTCGAGGCGCTGAACGTGGCCGAAAACGTGGCGCTCGGCATGGAGAATCCGCCGCCGCTGCGCCAGCTTGCCGCGCGCATCCGCGCCGTCAGCGATGCCTACGGCCTGCCGCTCGACGCCGGCCGCATCGTCGGCGATCTTTCGGCGGGCGAGCGGCAGCGGGTCGAGATCATCCGCTGCCTGCTGCAGGAACCCCGTCTGTTGATCATGGATGAACCAACCTCGGTGCTGACCCCGCAAGAGGTGGAGATCCTGTTTGCCACGCTGCGCCAGCTTGCCGCCGAGGGCACCGCGATCCTTTACATCAGCCACAAGCTTGAGGAGATCCGCAGCCTGTGCGACCAGGCGACCATTCTGCGCGGCGGTCGGGTGGTGGCCAGCTGCGATCCGCGCCAGCGCAGCGCGCATGAACTGGCCGAATTGATGGTGGGGGCCGAATTGAAGCTGACCGACCGCGCCGGGCGCAGCGCGGGCGATGTGGTGATGGAAGTGCAGGGGCTGAACCTGCCGCCCGCCTCGGCCTTCGGGCCGTCGCTGAAGGACATCGGCTTTGCGCTGCGGCGCGGCGAGGTGCTGGGCATCGGCGGGGTAGCCGGCAACGGGCAGGAAGACCTGCTGGCGGCACTTTCAGGCGAGCGCCCGACGCCTGCCGGCACGGTGCTGCTGGAGGGCGAGGATATCGCGCAGCTTGGGCCGAACGCGCGCCGCGCCCGCGGCCTGCTGGCGGCGCCCGAAGAACGGCTGGGTCATGCCGCGGCGCCCGACATGAGCCTGACCGAAAACGCAGTGCTGACCGGCACCACGCGCCGCAGGCTGACGCGCTATGGTTTCATCAACCGGCTTGCCGCGCGCGCCTTCGCCGCCGAGATCATCGCCGGCTTCGACGTGCGCACCCCCGGCCCGCAGGTCGCGGCGCGCGCGCTTTCGGGTGGCAATCTGCAAAAATTCGTGATCGGCCGCGAGGTGCTGCAGGCGCCCGAGGTTCTGGTGGTGAACCAGCCCACCTGGGGCGTCGATGCCGCCGCCGCAGCGGCGATCCGGCAGGCGCTGCTGGATCTTGCCGCGGGCGGCGCCGCGGTGATCGTGATCAGCCAGGATCTGGATGAGCTGCTGGAGATATCCGACCGTTTCGCCGCGCTGAACGAGGGGCGGCTGTCGGTGCCGCGCGAGACCGCCAGCCTGAGCCTGCAGGAAATCGGGCTCAGCCTGGGTGGCGCGCATGGCATGAAGCAGGCGGAGGCGGCGCAATGATCGTGCTGATCGCGCGCCCGGCGCCATCGCGGCTATGGTCCTGGGCGACGCCACTGCTGGCGGTGTTGGCGACGATGCTGGCGGGCGGGGTGCTGTTCGTGCTGCTTGGCAAGGACCCCGTCGAGGCGATCCGGGTGATCTTCTGGGATCCGCTGCTTGGCCCCAATGCCGGCTATTTTCGCGGCCAGCTGTTCATCAAGGCGGGGCCGCTGATTCTGATTGCGGCGGGACTGGCGGTGGGGTTTCGTGCCGGTATCTGGAACATCGGCGCCGAGGGGCAATATATCGTCGGGGCGATCTGCGGCGCGGCGGTGGCGCTGGCCGCCTACCCAGCCGAAAGCGTGCTGATCTTTCCGGCGATGGTGCTTGCCGGGGCGCTGGGGGGCTGGGCCTGGGGGATGATCCCGGCGCTGCTGAAGAACCGCTTTGGCACTTCGGAAATATTGGTCTCGCTGATGCTGGTTTATGTGGCGCAGAACATTCTGGCCTGGGCGGCCTTCGGACCGCTGAAAAACCCGGGCGGCTTCGGCTTCCCAGGCTCGCGCAATCTGCAGCAATATCCCTCGGCGCACAACGCCGAACTGATTGCGGGCAGCGGGCTGCACTGGGGCGTGCTGGCAGGCTTTGCCGCGCTGATCGCGACCTATGTGCTGATGAACCGCCATATCGCCGGCTTTCGCATCCGGTTGGCGGGCGAGGCGCCGCGTGCGGCGCGCTTTGCCGGTGTTGTCCCGGCGCGACTGGTGGCGTTCTGCCTGGGGCTTTCGGGTGCGCTGGCAGGGCTTGCCGGCATGTTCGAGGTGGCCGGCCCCTCGGGCCAGATCACCGACAGCTTCAACGCCGGCTACGGCTTCACCGCGATCATCGTGGCGTTTCTGGGCCGCCTGAACCCCTTGGGCATTCTGCTTGCGGGATTGTTGATGGCGCTGACCTATATCGGCGGCGACATGGCGCAACTGGTGCTGCTACTGCCGGCCGCGGCGATCCAGGTGTTTCAGGGCTTGCTGCTGTTCTTCCTGCTGGGGTTCGATTTGCTGACCAATTACACGCTTCGATGGGAAGGGGCGCGCGCATGACGCTTGGCGGGATCGACCTTGTGGCGCTGCTGGCGATGCTGATGGTGGCCTCGACGCCGATCCTGCTGGCCGCGACGGGCGAGCTGATCGCCGAAAAGGCCGGGGTGCTGAACCTTGGTGTCGAGGGCATGATGATCATGGGCGCGATCGGCGGCTTTGCCGGCGCTGTGCTGACCGGCAGCCCGGCCCTGGGCTTTGTGGCGGGCGCCGCGGCGGGGGCGGCGATGGGGCTGATCTTCGGTTTCCTCACGCAGCTGCTGTTGTCGAACCAGGTCGCCACCGGGCTGGCGCTGACGCTGTTCGGGCTGGGGCTTTCAGCGCTGATCGGCAAAGGGTTCGAAGGCGTGCGCCCGCCCGCCACCGCCAAGCTTGACCTTGGCGCGCTGGCCGACCTGCCGGTGCTGGGTCCGGTGCTGTTTCGCCACGACTGGGTCGTCTATCTGTCGCTGGGGTTGGTGCTGGCGGTCTGGCTGTTCTTGCATCTGTCGCGCACCGGGCTGATCCTGCGCGCAGTCGGCGAAAATCACGACGCTGCGCACGCACTTGGCTATCGGGTGGTGGCGGTGCGCATGGCGGCACTGGCCTTTGGCGGCGCGCTGGCCGGGCTTGGGGGTGCCTACCTCAGCCTCGTGCGGGTGCCGCAATGGACCGAGGGCATGACCGCGGGGGCGGGCTGGATTGCGCTGGCAATCGTGGTCTTTGCCTCGTGGCGGGTGGAGCGGGTGCTGCTGGGTGCCTATCTTTTTGGCGGTGTCACGGTGCTGCAACTGCGTCTGCAGGCGGCAGGCTATGCGATCCCCGTGCAACTCTTGTCGATGGCGCCCTATGTGATAACCATTGTCGTGCTCGTGATTATTTCTGCGCGCCACCGCCGCGGCACGCAGGCCGCCCCGGCCGCACTGGGGCGCAGCTTCCACGCCTCGCGCTGAGGCGGATAACCGGGGCCAGGGGCCCTTGAAACAATGGGGAGTTTCCATGAACCGTCGATCATTCCTGTGCACTACGTCTGCTGCGGCCGCGCTGAGCCTTGGCATCGCAGGCGCCGCCTTCGCGCAAGAGCCGCTGAAGGTCGCCTTCATGTATGTCGGCCCGGTGGGCGACATGGGCTGGTCGTTCCAGCATGACCAGGGCCGCCAGGCGGTCGAGGCCGCGTTCGGCGACAAGGTCATCACCTCGTTCGTCGAATCGGTGCCCGAAGGCCCCGACGCCGAGCGCGTGCTGACGCAGATGGCGCTGGCCGGCAACCAACTGATCTTCGCCACTTCGTTCGGCTACATGGATGCGGTGATGAACGTTGCCGCCAAGTTCCCGAACGTGCGTTTCGAACACGCCACCGGCTACAAGCGCGCCGACAACGTCGCCACCTACGACGCCCGTTTCTACGAAGGCCGGGCTGTCATCGGCACCATCGCCGGGCGCATGACCAAGACCAACAAGATCGGCTATATCGCGTCTTTCCCGATCCCCGAGGTGGTGCAGGGCATCAACTCGGCCTTCATCCATGCTCGCAAGGTGAACCCGGATGTCGAAATGAAGGTGGTCTGGGCCTATACCTGGTTCGACCCCGCGAAAGAATCCGACGCCGCGGCGGCGCTGATTGCCGAGGGCGTCGATGTGTTGATGCAGCACACCGACAGCACCGCGCCGCAGGCCAAGGCGCAAGAGGCCGGCATCTATACCTTTGGCCAGGCCTCGGACATGTCGGCCTTTGCGCCGGCGCCGCGGATTGGCTCGATCATCGACAACTGGGGGCCGTATTACGTGAAGCGTGTCGGCATGATGCTGGATGGCAGTTGGAGCTCGGAAGGCAACTGGGAAGGCATCGGCGCCGGCGCCGTGCAGATCGGCGACATTTCCGCCGAAGTGCCCGCCGACGTGAAGGCCGAAGCGCAGGCGCTGGCCGATGCCATCGCCTCGGGCGCCTATCACCCGTTCACCGGACCGCTGAACAAGCAGGACGGCTCGATCTGGCTGGCCGCTGGCGAAGTTGCCGATGATGGCGCGCTTTCGGGGCTGAACTTCTTTGTCGAGGGCATCTCCGCGCAGATGCCGCAATAGGCGTTTGGCGCAGCACAAGCGGGGGCCGCGGTGGCGACGCTGCGGCCCTTTGTCCGCTCGCGCATTGGTGACTTGCCGCAGTCGCGACGCCGGCGTTACTGGCCCTGACCGATGCCCGAATGGAGCCGATGATGCCGCATTTCCCGATCCTGCCGCTTGCCGCGGCCGCGCTGATCAGCCTTGGCGCCGCGCCGCTGCTGGCACAGTCCGCAGTGCCCGCGCCCGACGCTGCGGCGGCGCAAAGCGCCAGTATCGCCCCCGTGGCGATGTTGACCGAGGGCGGGCCGGCACTTGGCGCCGCATCGCCGCTGCTGTGGGAGCTGTTCACCCCCGACGCGCGTGGCAACCCCGATGAGCGGGTCGCGCATGGTGCCGCCGATGCGCCGCTGGCGGTGCCGCCCGGCGATTACATTCTGCTGGCCACGCTGGACATGGCGCGCGCGGCGCAGCCGGTGACGCTGCGCGCAGGGCCGAACACGGTGCCGCCCTTCGTGCTGAACGCCGGGCTGGTGGAACTGACCCCGGAACTGCAGGTGGCGGGCACGGCGCTCAACGGCGGCGCCGTTTACCTGACCACCGCCACGCGCCAGATGATGAGCTATCTTGGCCCGGTGCGCGCCTATGTCCCGGCGGGCGAAATCACCGCAACGGTGACCTTTGACGCGATCCGGCTGCAAGAACGCCTGCAGGTCGTCGCCGGCGAAACCGTCACGCGCAAGATCGGCACCGCAGCGGGCATCGCCGAGGTGCGCCTGTCTACTGGCAATATGGCGATTCCCGCTGCCGTGAAGCCGCGGATCGACATTTTCACCGCACCCGATGCCGCCGGCGGCGGCGCGCCGCGCTCCGTGGTGTTCGACATGCTGGCCGAACGCAGCTTCATTCTGCCGCCGGGCGATTACGTGGCGCAGGGGCTGGTGCAGGGCGCCAGCGTCAAGGTGCCGTTCAGCCTGCGCGGCGGCGAGGCTGTGCAAGTGGCACTTGATCTGCCGGTCGGGCTGCTCAGCATCGCGGCACCGGGCGCCAATTCGCTTGCCGTGATGGCCGCCACCGACGATGCCGCCGAGCCCTGGCGGTTAATCTTCCACCAGTTCGACCTGACCGCGCTCGATTACATCGTGCCTGCGGGTGACTACCTGATCGAGGCGCATTTCGAATCCGGCAAGGTCGAGAAGACAGCGCAGGTCGCCGCCGGTGCGACGGTCGCGGTCGAAGTTCCCTGATCGCGGCCCCCTGAGGCCCCGGCACTGACGCGCGACGAGTTTTCGCTTGACGCGACAGTTTGTCACATTCATTACTGTGAATGTCATGGAGGTGCCGACGAAGATTCGGCCACATAAGGGGGATACGGATGGCACATTTTGTGGTTCTTGGGGCCGGCCTTGGCGGCGCCATCATGGCCTATGAATTGCGCGAGGCGGTGCGCAAGGAAGACACCGTCACGGTGGTGACCAAAGATCCCAAATATCATTTCGTGCCCTCCAACCCCTGGATCGCCGTCGGCTGGCGCGAGCGCGAAGATATTACCGTCGATCTCGCACCGGTGATGAAGAAGAAAGGCATCGACTTCATCGCGGTCGCTGCCGAGCGGTTGCACCCCGAGGAAAACCGGCTGCAGTTGGTTGACGGCAAGTCGGTCAGCTACGACTATCTGGTGCTGGCCACCGGCCCGGAACTTGCCTTCGACGAGATCGAGGGGCTGGGCCCCGAGGGGCATACCCAGTCGATCTGCCATGTCGATCACGCCGAACAGGCGCGCACCGCGTTCGAGGCTTTCTGCAAGAAACCCGGCCCCATCGTCGTTGGCGCGGCGCAGGGCGCAAGCTGCTTTGGCCCGGCCTATGAATTCACCTTCATCCTGAACACCGCGCTGCGCCGCGCGAAAATCCGCGATCAGGTGAAAATGACCTTCGTCACCTCGGAACCCTACATCGGCCATCTGGGGCTTGATGGCGTGGGCGACACCAAGGGCCTGCTCGAATCGGAAATGCGCGACAAGGACATCAGGTGGATGACCTCGACCCGCATCAAGAAGGTCGCGCAAGGCACGATGACGGTTGAAGAAATCGCCGACGACGGCAGCGTGAAGGCGGAAAAGGAACTGCCCTTCGCCTATTCGATGATCCTGCCCGCCTTCCGCGGCATCAAGGCGCTGATAGGCATCGAGGGGCTGTGCAACCCGCGCGGCTTCGCCATCGTCGACAAGCACCAGCGCAACCCGAAATATCCCAACATCTTCGCGATCGGCGTCTGCGTGGCGATTCCGCCGACCGGGCCGACGCCGGTGCCCTGCGGCGTGCCGAAAACCGGCTTCATGATCGAAAGCATGGTCACCGCCACGGCGCAGAACCTTGGCCAGATCGCGCGCGGTCAGGAACCGACCAACGTCGGCAGCTGGAACGCGGTCTGCCTGGCCGATTTCGGCGATGGCGGCATCGCTTTCATCGCGCAGCCGCAGATACCGCCGCGCAACGTGAACTGGTCGTCGTCAGGCAAATGGGTGCATCTGGCCAAGATCGGCTTTGAAAAATACTTCATCCGCAAGGTGCGCAAGGGCACCTCGGAACCCTATTACGAAAAGGCCGCGATGCACATGATGGGCATCGGCAAGCTGAAGGCGGTGACCAAGGGCTGAACTCGCGGCGGGCGCGGCGATCGGCGCAGGCAAGCGATTGTGACCGCCCGCCCCCGGCGGGCGGTCTTGCCGTGCCACGCGGGCTGGGCTAGGCCATGGGGATGACCGCGACACAAAGCCCCGCGATGCGAAACCCCGTGTTTGCGCCCGCCGCGCTGATCGTGCTGCTGGCGGTGGCGCTGGCGCTGAGCCTGCTGCACGGTGCAGGGTCGGGCCGCCTGCCCGCGCCGTCGGTCGCGGCGCAGTTGCACGCGCAGCACCTGCCCCTGGCACCGGGGCAGTTTGAAGCGACGGGCGTGCCCGAGCTGCCCAGCCCCGATGCTGCCTGCGCGCTCGGCTGCGCGGGCTTTGTAAAACCCGCCGCGGCGCCCGATGCCACCATGCCGGCGCCGCATGCGCGGCGGTTGGCGACAGCGGCGGCCGAAACGTTCCGCGCCGGCCTGCGGCCGCGCCCCGCCACCCACCCGCCACGGCGCTTGGGCCACGTCTGACCGCCGCGCGCTGCCAGACGGGCGATGCGGGCGTGCATCACCCCCCTGTCAGCGCCCATTCAGGCGAACCGGAGCAAGCCATGACGTATCTGCAACCTTCTTCCCTTGCCACCACGAACCCCGCCCGCCGCACCGCCCAACAGGTGCTGCGATGAGCCGCCGCAACCTGCGGCTTGCCGCCGCCGCCGTGGCGCTGCTTGCGGCACTTGCCGCTGGCGGTCTGCTCTGGCAGCGCAGCACAACCGACAGCGCCGCCGCAGCAGTCATCGCGCAGGGCCGCGCGGTCTATCAGGACGCTTGCGCCGCCTGCCATGGCGCCAATCTGGAAGGCCAGCCCGACTGGCGCAGCGCGCTGGAAAGCGGCCGCATGCCCGCACCGCCGCACGATGCCTCGGGCCATACCTGGCACCATACCGACGCGGTGCTGCTGCGCATCCTGCGCGAAGGCACCGCGGCGGTGGTTGGCGGCGGTTACGAAAGCGACATGCCCGGCTTTGCGGATGTGCTGAGCGAGGCCGAGATGGCCGCGGTGCTGGCCTATATCAAAAGCACCTGGCCGTCGCGCGAGGCGGCGTATCAGCAGCAGCTCACCGCGCAGCAATAGAGGCAGGCGCAGCCCTGCGCCGTTTGGCGCACCGAGCCCCGGGGCGGTTGGTGCCGGTGGAGGGATTCGAACCCCCGACCCTCGACTTACAAGATCGCAGCTCTACCCCTGAGCTACACCGGCGCGGCCCCGCCTTAGCGCCCCGCGCCGCGCCGCGCAAGCCCGCGCCGCGCCTCTGGCGGCCCGCTCAGCGCGCATCGCGCAGGCTGGCGCGCGCCAGCAGCGCCACGGCGACCAGCCCGACCGCCATCACCAAAAGCGCCGCGGGCGCCGCCTCGCCCAGTTTTTCCAGGCTGGCTTTTTCATGCACCCGCGTCGCCAGGGTTTCGTAGTTGAACGGCCGCAGCAGCATCGTCGCCGGCAGTTCCTTCACGCAATCGACAAACACCAGCAGCAGCGCCGACCCCAGCGAACCGCGCATCAGCGGCAGATACACCGTGCGCAGCGCCCCCGCCGCGCTGCGCCCAAGCGAGCGTGCCGCCATCGGCAGCGACGGAGAAATGCGCCCGAAGGCACCATCGACCGCGCCCTCGGCAATCGCGAAAAAGCGCACCACATAGGCCAGCACGATCGCCGCCGCAGAACCCGTCAGCATCAGCCCGGGGTCGCTGCCGGTCAGCGCCAACCAGGCATCGGCAAGCCGGTGGTCAAGCGCCGCAAGCGGGATCAGAATGCCCACCGCCAGAACCGCTCCGGGGGCGGCATACCCCAGCGTGGTCAGCGGCAGCACCAGACGCGGCAGCCGCCGCCCCGACAGCCGCACGCCGTAAACCAGGACCACCGCCGCCAACACGGTCAGCGCCGCCGCGCCACCGCCGGTCAAAAGTGTGTTGGCCAGCGCCCGCACCAGGCCGGGGGCGATCAGCTCGCCCGCATTGGCCTGCGCGTGCCAGCCCATCACCGCCACCGGCAGCACGAAACCAAAGGCGAAGGGCGCCACGCACAGCAGCGTGGCGCCAAGCCCCGCCAGACCGTGCAGCGGTGTCTGCACCACCGGGCGCGGCTGGCGTGCCGAGGCGTGATAGCGCGCGCGCCTGCGGCTGCGCTTTTCCAGCGCCAGCAACAGCCCGATCACCGCCAGAATCGCCACTGCAAGCTGCGCCGCGCCGCCGGCGTTGCCGGCCTCAAGCCAGGTTGCGAAGATCCCGGTGGTCAGAGTCTGAATGCCGAAATAGTCGACAACGCCGAAATCCGCGACCGTTTCCATCATCGCGATCGCAGCGCCTGCGGCGATGGCCGGGCGCGCCAGCGGCAGCCCGACCCGCCAGAACACCCCCCAGGGGCCGGAACCAAGTGCTCGCGCCACCTCGTAACTGCCGGCCGACAGTTCGCGGAACGCGGCGCGCGCCAACAGATAAACATAGGGGTAAAGCGCCCCGGCCAACACCAGCACCGCCATGCCGCGCGACCGCGCCGCCGGAAACCAGTAGTCGCGCGCATCCGCCCAGCCGAAGGTCTCGCGCAGCGCCACCTGCAGCGGGCCGGAATAATCCAGAAAATCGGCCAGCGCATAGGCCCCGACATAGGCCGGAATCGCCAATGGCAGCAGCAACAGCCATTCCAGCAGCCTGGAGCCCGGAAATCGGTGCATCACCACCAGCCATGCCGCCCCCGCGCCGATCGCCGATGACAACAGCCCGACCCCGGCAACCAGCCACAAAGTGTTGGTCAGATAGCGCGCGTAGGCGCCGCCCCAAAGCTGCGGCCAGATGCTCTCAGTAGCATCCAGCGCCATCCATAGCACCGCCAGAACCGGCGCCATGACCAGCGCGGCTATCAGCACCGCGGCCACCGACCAGCCGGCGCCGCCACCGCTGTGCGGGCGCCGATCATGGCGGCTGCGCAGTGCGCGGCCCGAATGCGAAAACGGCTGTGCCTCCATCGCGCCCGCTTACAGCAAAGCGGATTTACTGTCCACAAATCTGCCTTTATTGACATGTGTCAGACCAGATTGGCGCGCGGCATGATACGTCGGCTGGAAGCGCGGAGAGGCAGGAATAACCTTATGCAGGTCGTGTTTCACATAGGCGCCCATTTCACCGATGACGGGCGCCTGTTGCGAACGCTGCGTGAAAACGAAACCCTGCTGGCGGATCGCGGCTGCGTGGTGCCCGACCCCGACCGCTACCGCGCCCGCATCCGCGATCTTCTGGTGGCGATGCGCGGCACTGCCGCAAGCCCCGAGGCGCAGGAAACCCTGCTCGATTCGATCACCGATCGCGACCACATCGAGCGGCTGATCCTGAGCAACGAAAACTTCATGGGCTTTCCCGTCCGGATGATCGCCGATGATGGATTCCACACGCTGGCCCCGGCGCGGTTGCGAGCGCTGGCCAACCTGTTCCCGACCGCGCAGGTCGAATTTCAGCTTGCGCTGGTGAACCCGGCGACGCTGTTGCCGCAACTGCTGGCGCAAAGCCGCGGTGCCTCATACGAGGCGATGATGGGGGCGCTGGCGCCGCTGCAGGTGCGGTGGGCGCCGGTGGTGCAAAAGATGGTCGCGGCACTGGCGAACCAGCCGCTGGTGGTGTGGTGCAACGAAGACACGCCGCTGATCTGGCCCGAGGTGCTGCGCAGCCTTGCCGGGTTGCCGCCAGAGGCCGAGCTTGCGGGCGATTTCGCGCTGCTCGACGCGATCATGGCGCCCGAGGGCATGACCCGCATGCGCGCCTATCTGGAAGCGCACCCGCCGCGCAATGCGGCGCAGCGCCGCAAGATCGTCACCGCCTTTCTCGACAAGTTCGGCCTGGCCGAACATATCGAGATGGATGTGGCGCTGCCGGGCTGGGATGCAGCGCTGATCGACGACATCACCGCCGCCTATGACGCCGATGCCGCCGAAATCGCGGCGATGCCGGGGGTGCAGTTCATCGCCCCCTGAGCGCCGCGGCGGTCGGCTCAGACCATGCCGAGCGCGGATTTGTAAAGGTCGAGAATCGCTTCCTCTTCGGCAAGGTCGTTCTTGTCGCGCTTGCGCAGTGCGATGATCTTGCGCATCGCGCGGGTGTCATAGCCGCGCGCCTTGGCCTCGGCCATGATGTCTTTTTGCTGCCCGGCGATGTCTTGCTTTTCGGCATCGAGATGTTCGTATTGCTCGATGAACTGGCGCAGCTCGTCTGCGGCAACGGCATAGGTGGCGTCGTCTGACATCGGGTCCTCATCATGTGGCGCGGCGGCGGCGCATTGCATCGGGCCTGACTAAAGCGCATTCCGAAAAGTGTGAAGCGGTATTCGGACCAAATGCGCGCAAGAACAAAAGGCGACAGCGGGGTCGCGATTCAGGAAGAACGAAAACCTCAGTCGCCCCGCCCGGCAGGGCCCGGCTTGCCCCGCGCGCCGCTTCGCGCTAACGCAACCCGGGGTCATGGCGAGGGGCGCGATGGAAATGCTGATCTGGATCGGGGCCGCAGTTTCGCTGGCCGGGCTGGCGGGGATCGTGTGGTGCATCGTTGCCGTGTCGCGCGCGCGCCGCGCCGGGCTGGCCGACGCCGCACTGCGCGCCCGGCTGGCGCCGATCGTCACTGCCAATCTGGCGGCGCTGTTCGTTTCGGTGATCGGGCTGATGCTGGTGGTGGTCGGCGTGCTGCTGGGCTGACACGGGCCGCCGGCCATTGGGTTACAGCTGCGGCAGCGGCTGCGGCGCGGTATCGAGATCGGCAAAATGCCGGCCATTGCGGATCAGCACATCCCACAGCGCCGCCGGCGCCGGCGCCCCGCTGTCGGCCAGCCCGCGCAGCAGCGCCCGCGTTGCCAATGGGCCACAGGCATCGGCGTGGCACATCGGCCCGCCGGTTACCCGCCCCAGCCCCAACCCGAGCACTGCGGCAAGGTCGATGTCGCCGGCCCGGAACGCCTGCGCCTCTTGCAGCAACGCCGCCCCTTCATCGGCCAGTTCCGCCAGCACGCGGGCGCGGATCGCCTCGGCGTCAAGCGCCTCGGGCACCAGCCCAAGCTCGGCGCGCAGCAAGGGCAGCAGCGCCTCAGTGGTGGGGTCGGGCTGCGGCGCGCCACCGGCGCCCGGGCGGTAGAAGTTGCCCGGAATCCCGGCGCCGGGGTCCGAGGCCGCCAGCAGCAGCGTCAGCGCGCCGGGTTGCTGGCCAAACGCGCGCAGCCCGGCGGCGACCGCGCCGGGTCCGATCCGGTCGGCACGCTGAAACGGCGGCTCGGCCAACCCGATGCCGCGCAGCGCGGCATCGACCGCGGCAGGCGTGGCGCCGGCGAGCACCGCACGTTCCGCGCTGGCGTGCAGCCGCGCCACCAGCCGCCCGGTGATGCCCCCGGCGGCCTCGCCCGCACGCAGGCAAAGCACCCCCGATGTGGATAGAGCTGCCGCGAGCGGCGCCAGCGGCGCCGTCGCGGCGGCACTGCCGAAGGCCAGTTCGGCAAGCCCCGGCGTCACCACGCTCAGCCCGGCGTCGGGCACTGCCGCAGTTGACGCCAGCCCGCCCAGCCAAACCACCGTGGCGCCGGCGGCCCGCGCCTCGGCAAGTGCCGCCGTAACATCCGGGTCGGCCGCCGCCGCGCGCGGCACCAGCAGCAGCCGACTTTCCGCGAGCGCCCTGGCGCCAAGCCCGGTGCCCAGCCGTGCCGCGGGCGCCGGACCCGGGGGCCCAACCGCATCGTCACTGCCCGCCCCGGCGTCGCCCTGTGCCTGCGCCACCGCGCGCAACCCGCCGGCCAGCGCCCGCGCATCGGGTGCCGCCAGGCGCAACGCGCCGCCGAACCCACCCCGCATCAGCGCGGCCACAACATCGGCCAGGGTTTCGGTGTCTTCATCGAAGTCCTCGGCACCGCCGCACCATGCCGCAAGCTGCAGCCCCGCGTCGTGCGGCACCGGCGCCACCCCGGCAAGGCCGGCGGCGGCGCGGCGCCGGCTGGCGGCAAGGCGGTTCAGCGCCCGGCACAGCGGCGCGCGCGCCAGTTCATCGCGCGCCACCTCGACAAATTCGCGCGCCGTCGCCTCGGGCAACAGCAGTGCCGCCTCGACGCAGTCGATCAGCCGGGCGCGCGGCGCCTGCCAGGGCGGCGGCACCTGCAGCTGCCTGGCCTCGGCAATGGCCGCGAGATAGGCCGCCGAATCGCGCAGCCCCGCATCGGCGGCGCGGCGCGGCGGCGGTGCTGCCATGCCCGCCGGCAGCACCGCCCCGGCAGCGTTCGCGGCAAGCGCATGCGCCACCGAAGAAGCCGCTGCGCCAGCGTCGCCCGCCTCGACCACCCCGTCGATCAGCCCGGCGCGGGCGGCCTTGTCGGCCGCCATGCCGCGCGAGGCCGTGGCCAGCCGCAGCGCTACCGCGGCGCCACCAAGCCGCGCCAGCCGCCACAGCACGTCGCCCCCCGGCAAGGCGCCAAGCGCCGGTTCGGGCAGCACCAGCCGGGTGCCCGCAGCGGCCAGCCGCCAGCCCGCCGCCAGGGCCAGTGCCAGCGCGCCGCCCTGCACGCTGCCGCCAAGCGCGATTACCACCGGCTTGCTGGCGCCCGCCACCCGTGCCGCCAGCGCCGAAATGCCGGCGTCGGCCGCGGCGTCGTCCCATTCGCCCAGCGGCACCGCGGCCGCAGGCCAGCCCCCTGCCCCGGCGCGCAGCACGATCGCCCGCACCGCGGCATCGGCCAGCACGATTTCCAGCGCCGCGGCCAGGCGCCGCCGCAATTCCGCGTTGAACCCGGGGTCTGGCGACGGCGCCGCATTGGCGGGCTGTGCGGCGGCGGCAAGCGAGATGATCGCCACTGCCTCGCGAATATGGATCTTGACGCGCCGGTCCATTCGCCACTCCGCAGCGCCAGATGCGCCGACCATGACTTTACCCGCTGCGAAGGGCTTGGCAAATACGGATTATTCGCGCCGCCCGGGCGGCGCTTCGCAGTCAGACGCGGTCGTCCGCCCTGGCGTGAAGCCGGCAAAACGGCGTGCCGGGAAGCAGATCCAGCCGCGGCTCGGAAACCGGCTCGCCGCAATGCACGCAGTAGCCGTATTCGCCCGCTTCAAGTCGCCGCAGCGCCGCCTCGAGCATGCGAATTTCCTCCAGCGCCGACTGCCCCAGATCTTCCAGCATCTGATCGTCTTCGCGCTCGATCGCGAGCTCTTCCCAGTCGCGCGAATCATGCGCCACCAACTCGTCCGAAATCCCCTCGATGCGTCGGCGCAACTGCGCCAGCCGCGCTTCGATCTGCGCACGGCGTTCAGCGACTGGTTTCATGGCGTGCTCCTTGCTACGCGATGATGGTGGCTTGGCGCCGCGCGGTCAACAATGATGCAGGTCAAGTCGGGGCGCGCGATTGCAGCGCACGGCGGCTTGCAACCGCGCGCCGCAGTGGCTACGTGCCGGGAAAGGCCCGGGTGGCCGCGGGGTAACGGCATGCAAATCGACTGGATCTGGGGTCTTGCTGGCGGGCTGATGATTGGCGCGGCGGCGGCGCTTTACCTGCTGGCGCATGGTCGTGTGCTGGGCGCCAGCGGCATCATCGGCGGGCTGGTGGATGGCAGCGGCCGCGGCAACGCCAGCGAACGGCTGTGGTTTCTGGCCGGGCTGATCCTGGTTCCGGCGCTGCTGTCCTGGGCATTCGGCCCGGTGGCCACGCATGCCAGTTCCAACGTCGCGCTGCTGGTGCTTGCCGGGCTGCTGGTCGGGGTCGGCACAAGGCTGGCCAACGGCTGCACCTCGGGGCACGGGGTCTGCGGCATGTCGCGGTTTTCGCTGCGCGGCTTCGTGGCGACCGCCTTCTACATTCTTGGCGGCGGGCTGGCGCTGGTGCTGGGCCGCCATATCCTGGGGGTGCTGTGATGCTGCGCGCGCTTCTTGCGATGGCCGCGGGCGGGCTGTTCGGCGCCGGTCTGCTGGTCTCGGGCATGGTCGATACGCAAAAGGTTCAGGGCTGGCTGGATGTGTTCGGCGCCTGGGATCCGACCCTGGCCTTCGTGATGGCAGGCGCCGTGCTGCCGATGATTCCGGTCTGGCGGCTGGCGCGGCGGCGGCAACGATCGCTGCTTGAGCTGCCGATGCCGGAACCCTTCCCGACACTGGTGGACCGCAACCTTGTGCTGGGCTCGCTGCTGTTCGGCGCGGGCTGGGGCATCGCCGGGTTCTGCCCGGGGCCTTCGCTGGCCGCGATCAGCTTTGGCGGCTGGCAGGTCTGGGTTTTCGTGGCGGCAATGCTGGCCGGCATGGCGCTGACACCCAGACTGCGCGGGCGGCTCGACCAGCTGGACGAAACCGCCACGGCGTGACGCGGCGGCATTCGCGACCGTTCCGGGGCGCGGGCGCAGTTGGCGCGCGCGAGCCGGGCAGCACAGGCGGACTCACCGGCATTACCGGGACTTCCTTGCAGCGCTTCGCGCCGAGGGGCGTCGTGATCGCCGCAGATGCCAATGCCGGTTTCGGGCGGGCGGGCCATGCCCCGATGCCGCCCGGCACCAAGTTCACATCGCCATGCCGATGCGCAGGGGCGGCAGATCACCGCCATCGGGCAGCGGCTCGGCCGGTGCCTCGGGCA